>WBZQ01001878.1_pt1 | contig 14027 bp, 13 predicted proteins | sample 5204251 | NCBI WGS metagenome assembly WBZQ01 (sample SAMN12412402, study PRJNA552823) | activated sludge metagenome | isolation source: activated sludge from nitrification reactor of wastewater treatment plant... | place: USA: Virginia | collected 2017-09 | reverse complement strand
ATTCCAGCGTCGCGGCCAGGGTCACCGGCGCGCCCGGCGCTCCGGACACCTCGACGGGGGTCGGCAGGCCGGCGTCGGTGCAGCAGGCGATCACCTGGGGTGTGAAGTTCGCGCCGGTCGCGACGATCAGGTGACGGCCCTGGGCGTCGGTCACCAGGGGCCCGGCCGTGCCGGCACCCGCGCTGGTCCGCATCAGCACCCCCTGCACGCGTCGACCGATGGCGCTGGGGACGGTGCCGCGGATGGGTATACGGAACGTGTCGGTCTGGTAGACGGTGTATCCGCCTCGCATCGCGTTCACGGTTGAGATCCCATACACCAGCGAGTTGCCCCGGATGGCCACCGACATCGGCCGCCAGTCGCGCACCCGCACCTGATTGGCCGGGTCGGCGAAGGCCGGGGCGGTGAGGACGCACGCGACCGTCAGGGTCAGCGCGATCAGCCGTCTCACGCCGTGCCCCGGAGTCGCTTCACGAGGTCCTCGAGGAGCGCCTCGCTGTCGGGACCCAGCGTGGGGTCGGCGAGGGGTGTCATGTTCGTGAGCTGGATGTGGCGCACGCCGGCCGCGGTGAAGCCGGCAAGCTGGGCGGCGATGTCGTCCGGCGTGCCGTACAGCACCGTGTCGCGCACCACTTCCAGCGGGACCGCGGCGGCGAGCGTCAGCGCCGCCGCCCGGTCGTAGTCGCCGGGCTGCAACACGGTGAGGCCGAAGGCGCCATGGCCGAGCGGATGTTCGGCACCGCGCCGGGCGAACGCCTCGGCCGGGCGGGTCAGGGCGATGAACCGCATCAGCAGGGAGTCGTCGATCGCCTGGCGCGCCCGGTCGACGCTGTTGGCGATCACGATGCGGCAGTAGAGCGCCGGTGTGATCGCGGCCGGGTCGCGGCCGGCAGCGGTCGCGGCCGCGGTGACCTGCGCAAGCATGCGCACGTACTCGGCCGGGTCGCTTGCGACGGGCATCCATCCGTCGGCCGTGCGCCCGGTGAGGGCCAGCATGCGCGGGCGGTGCGCGGCCAGCCAGATCGGCGGCGGCTTCTCGGCGAAGGGTCGTACCCCCAGCGCCATCCCGTGCAGCTGGAAGAACTCACCATCGAAGTCGACGGGCTCGTGCGTGTCGAACAGTCGCCTGATGAGGGCGACCCCCTCCTCCAGGCGCCCCGCCGCGTGGTCGTTCCGCAGGCCGATCGGCGCGATGTTGAGCGACTCGCCGGTGCCGATGCCGAGCACGAAGCGTCCGCCCGTCAGGTGGTCCAGCGTGAGGGCGGTCTGGGCGACCGCGGCGGGGTGCCGGCGCACGATGTCGGTCACCCCCACGCCGAGGCGGGCGCGTTCGGTGACCGTGGCGGCAGCCGCGATCACGGGGAACGGATCGAACCACACATGTGGCGTGGCCTGGGCTGCGGCCTGGGGCACCAGGTCGGGCGTCCAGATCGACAGCGGGAACCAGTGGAGGAAGTGGTCCGCCCACCAGATGGCGTCGAAGCCCTGCTCCTCGCGCCGCCGAGCCGCGCCGAGCGCTGCCGCCGCCGGAGGGCGCACGCCACCCATGGCGGACAGTTCGAGTGTGTGAGTGGTGGATGGCACGGCGCAGAGGTTCTCGGGGTGTCGGAGTGTGGGGCGGGCAGCCTAACCTCCCCATGCGCCGGTGACGAGGGGGTTGGGTGCGACGGGAGGCCAAATGACTGCGGGGCCGGATGGATTGCTCCAGCCGGCCCCGCAGGCGCGCGATATCGCAGCGGGTGTTACGGGGTGCCGCTGCCGAGGTTCTGAAGGATGATCGTCCCGATGTCGGTCTGAAGCTGCGACGACGGCAGTGCGCCGGCGGGCTTCTCGATCGTCACACTCGACGTGGGCGTGGACTGGATCGTCATGACGGCCTTCACCCCGTCGAGCCCGGTGCTCGTCTTCTGGGCCGCCGGCAGCGTCAGGTCGGTGTCGATCTTCGCACGGTGGATCTGCTTGTCGTCCTTCCCGACCCACACGTCGATGGTGCCGGCCTTCACGACTTCCTTGAGCTTCGTGACCGCGTCGGCGATCTCGGATTCGCTCGGGCTCTTCCCGCCCTGCGATGCCGAGACCTTGGCGAGCGCCTTCACCAGGCCATCCGGGTTCACCGCACCGGACACGTGGTCGGTGTCCACGCCGTCGATGTTCTCGGAGCCCACCACCGTCGGGTTGGTGAGCAGGTCGGCGGGGTTGCCGATGGCCGCGATGACCTTCGACGGGTCGGAGGCGGTCTTGGCGGTGGACGTGAACGTGCTGGCCGGCAGCTCGTACCACTTGTCGCCCAGTCCGACGAAACCAGTGGTGGCGTCGAGCATCCGCAGCTTGCCGGGCAGTGCGATCTTGCCGGCCTTGACGTCGAACGTCAGGTCCGCCTTACCGGCGGTCGGGTCGGTCACGCCGCTCAGCTTGAGGGTGATGGGGCTGCCATCGAGCACGGCGGCGACCTGCGGGTTGGAGATCGTGCCGTTGAGCGTCACGGCGAGGTCCATCGACAGCTTCGCCGGCTTGGTCTGGTCGCCGGCCTTGATCGCACCGAGGATGGACGCTGCGTCGGTGGACGACGGGGTTCCGCCGCCCCCACCGGCGGTGCCGGAACTGGTGGTCTTCTTGCCGCCGCCGCCGCAACCCGCGCCGATCAGGCTGAGGGCTGCCGCGGGGGCGAGGATCATGAGAGCGGCGCGTCGACGCACGGGGCGACTCCTTCAAGACAGGTTGGGTAGGAGATCAATGGTAGAGCGACCTTTGCCGTGAGTCGACTATTTCCTGGCAAAGACTGTGCGTTGCTCCGCGGCCGCCTTGGCCTCGATGTCGACCCACTGCGATGCGATCCACTTGCCGATGTCGTTCTCGATGACCACGCGCCGCAGGCTGTCGGCGCGATCGGCCCGCTCGCCGGCGTCCATGGTCAGGGCCTCGAACAGCGCTGAGGCCTGGGCCTCGATGTCGAACGGGTTCACACTCAGCGTGAACGCCCCGATCTCCTCGTGGGCGCCGGTGTTCTCGGACAGGATCACCACGCCGTCACGCGTGTTGACGACGGGCCCCTCCTTGCTCACCAGGTTCATCCCGTCGAACACGGCATTCACCATCAGCACGTCGTACTGCTTGTACATGGCCACCGCGCGCGCCATGTTCTGCTCGAAGCGGAGGTCGATCGGCATCCAATCGGTGGTGCCGTGCTTGGTGTTGACGTGGCTCACCAGGTCGATGATCTTGGCGTGGTGCTGGACGTATTCCTCCACGTCCATCCGCGTCTCCTGGAGCATGGCCAGAAAGGTGATGCGCTCCACGTACTCGGGGTGCAGCTCCAGGAAACGATCGAACGCCTTGAAGCCGCGCAGGATGTTCTTGGACAGGTCGGCGCGATCGATGCGGCAGACCATGAACTCGCGCCTGCGGGCCAGGATCTCGGCCTCCTCGCGCACCGTGTCGGCAGTGTCGGCCAGCTCGCGGAAGCGCGCCGCGTCGATCGAGATGGGGTAGGAGCGCACCCACACCTCGCGGCCATCCCAGGCGATCGTTCCCGCATGTTCGTCGACCGGGATGTCGAGCAGCTCGGCGACGGTGCGCAGGAAGTTGTGGGCATAGCGGCGGGTGTGGAACGCCACGATGTCGTTCGCCAGCAGGCCCCGCAAGAGCTCCTCGCGGATGTACGGGGGAAAGATGCGCCACGCGTCCGACTGCGGCCATGGGATGTGCACGAAGAAGTGCAGGAACGCGCTCGGGTGCGCCCGACGGATGAGCTCGGGCGCCGTGTAGAGGTGATAATCGTGCAGCATCACGACGCTGTCGGGATGGGCGTCCAGCTCTGCCACGGCCGCCTCGGCGAAGCGATGGTTGGCGGCGAGATAGCCGTTCGACCAGGCGTCCAGCTCGTTCTGGCGGATGTCCGGCGCGCTCGACAGGTCCCACAGGTAGTGCTGCACGAACCACAGCATCGGGTTGGCGATGATGTTGTAGTACTGGTTGTAGGTGTCGGCGTCCAGCACCACGAACCGGCCCAGCGCGTCGGTGCCGACGTCGGGCAGCGGGAAGGCGCCGCCGTCGTGGGCGGCGGCCATCGCGACGTCCTCGTCTGACATCGCCGCCGAGATCCACACGACGGACTCGTGATCGGTGAGCCCGCTGAGCGCCGAGACCAGGCCGCCGCCGCCATACTCGATGACCCGCTCGCCATGGTCATCGCGCTGAAATGTGATGGGACCGCGGTTCGAGACGAGTATCAGCTTGTCCCGCATCTATCCATTCTGCTCTTCTCGGCCGCGCCGCAACAGGGCGGCTGGCGCCCCGGTGCCGGGCGCGGTGTGATACGAAGGGTGCTTCGCTGCGCCGTATCGGTGCGGCCACTCCACTTCTCGTGCTCAACGGCCGCCTCTATCTCCACGCCTGGTTCATCGCGACGGTCGCGCTGCTGGTCGCATTCCTGACGCTCCAGCCGGTGGAGGAGATCAGCGAGGGCGAGCAGGCGGCGATCTTCAACGCCGGCGAGACATCGCAGCTGGCGACCCAGTTCCAGCAGACCGCCCCATTGCGCGTGCCCGGCACCGTGGGCGCCGCGGCCGGCGAGCAGTGGGTGACCCAGCAGTTCCAGAGCCTGCCGGAGAGCGACAAGCGGGTGGCCATCCAGAGGGCCGTCGTTCGCCGCGGCGACGACACGACGCCGATCGTGAACGTGCTGTTCACGGTGCCGGCGAAAGCAGCGACCAAGTCGCAGCGCAACATCCTGGTCGTCGCGCCGCGCGATGCACCCCGTCAGGTGAGCGGCGGCGCTTCCGGCACGGCGATGCTGGTCGAACTTGCACGTCTGTCGATCCGCGCCAGCTATCACCACCCCATGATCTTCCTGTCGGTCGACGGCGACACCCGGGGCAATGCGGGTCTGCGGTGGTACCTGGCGAGCGTCGACACCAAGCGCATCGCCGGGGTGATCGTGCTGGACGGTCCGGGCGAGGGGCAGGGCAACATGCTGCACCTGTGGGCGAGCGGGGACGGGCGGCAGGCGCTCGACATGCGGCGTCTGGCGGCCCAGGCGGTGTCGCAGGCCGGGTTCGTGCCCGAACCGCAGCCGACCCTGCGCCAGCAACTCATCCGCCTGGCCGTCACCCAGACGTTCGGTGCGCAGCGCGCCGCCATCGACCGGGGCGTGCCGGCGGTCACGCTCTCGGCGCGCAACGAAGCGACGCTGCCGACCGGTGTCCCGCCGATCAACATCGACTACCTCAAAGGTGCCGGGAACGCGGCCCTGAACCTCATCACCATTCTGGATGCGAAGGAACGGGCCAACGCTCCCGACGGTGCGCTCGCCTACGCGGGCCGCATCCTGCGGCCGTCGGTCGCGCGTCTGGCGCTGCTGTTTCTGGCGCTGCCGCTCTTCGTGCTCGCGCTCGACGCGGCGGCGCGCATCCGGCGTGCCCGTGTGCGCCTGTCAGCCGGCCTTCGCGCGGTGGCGTGGCGCACGGCGCCTGTGTTCGTCGGGCTGGGCCTGGCGCGACTGCTGGTTGCGTTCGGCGTGCTGCGGGCGCCCGACGTGGGGCGTCCGCCGCCGGCATTGGAGCTGCCGTTCGACGGTCAGGCGGTGCTCGCATCGCTCCTGGTGGTGTTGAGCGCTGCCGCGGTGTGGATGGTGGTACGGCCGCGCGTGGCGGCGACCGGCGCCAACCCGCCGGCCGAGGCGGCCGGAGCGTTGCTGGTGCTCTCGGGTGTGGTGCTCGCTGCCTGGGTCTTCGTACCGTTCGCACTGGTGGTGATCCTGCCGGCGGCGCACGCCGCACTTGCCGCCATCGTCGCTCCCCGCGTGTGGCAGCTCGTCCTGCTGGCGATCGCCGCGCTGATGGCGCCGCTGGCGGTACTCGTGCACATCGGCCACGTGATCGATCGTGGTGCGATCTTCGCCGGGTGGTATCTCCTGCAGACGACCGCCGCCGGGGCCCGAGGAGTCGCGGGGCCGATCATCGCCGTGGTCGCCATCGTCGCCATCGGCTCCTTGGTGGCCCTGGTCGCATTCCGCATCCGCAAGGGCCTGGTCACGTCGGGCGACGTGCGGCAGGGACTCGGCTGGCTGGCGTCGAACTTGTCAGCGCGCAAGCGACGCGGAGGGGGATCCGATGGAGACACAACCCAGAAAACGTGACGCGGACCGAAGCCGCGCCGAGATCCTCGACGCGGCCGAGCGGCTGTTCGCGGCCCAGGGATTCGACGTGGTGACGATGGCCGACATCGGCGCGGCCGCCGGGGTGTCGCGCGGAACCCCCGGGTACTTCTTCGGTCAGAAGGAGCAGCTGTACCGCGTGGTGCTCGAGCGTGCGGCCGCGACGTTTCGCATGTTGGGCGAGACCCTGCGCGCCCGCCATACGGGCGGCGGCCGCGATGTGGTGTTGCGCGAGACCGTGGAGGCGTTCGTGGGGCTGCTCGCGGCCCGACCGGAGGTGGTGCGCCTGCTGGATCGTGACGCTGGGGCCACGGTGGGCGCCCCACACGCCGAGGCCGTCGCGGACGCCCTGGCGTCGACGGGCGAGGACGCGCGCTCGCTGGCCCTCACGATCGTCTCCCTGGCCTGGTACCCCGTGGCACACCCCGAGTCGGCCGCCGTGCTCGGTATCGATCCTGCCTCGCCGGACTTCGCCGCCGCGCTCTGCGGGCGCGTGCTGGCGGCGGTGGCGGCCCTGCCTGCCGACGGGCGTTCGACGCACAGTCCCACGCCGCCTCCGCCATCACCGCCGGCCGCGCCGGAGTCGGTGACCCCGGCACCCGATCCGCCGGCTGCTGCGGCGGCTGAGGAGGTCGCGATCCCCGACGCCAGGTTCGTCCACGATGTCGTGCTCGGGGACAAGAAGAAGAAAAAGAAGAAGAAGAAGCGCAAGGAGTAGGTCGGGCGCCGAGGCACAGCCACTACCATCCGTCGCGTGCCCGCCGTCACCTCAGTCTCGGTCGTCATCCCCGTCTTCAACGAGCATGAGTCGCTGCGGCCGCTCCTGGCCGAGCTCGAGCCGGTGCTCGACGCGCTCGCGATACCCGCCGACGTCGTGTTCGTCGATGACGGCAGCACGGATGGCAGCCGCGCAGTGCTCGCCGAGCTCGCGACGGCTCCGCGCGTGCGCGTGGTCCAGCTGCGACGCAACTTCGGCAAGGGCGCGGCCCTGATGGCCGGCTTTCGCAACGCGACCGGCGATGCGGTGGTGACCCTCGACGCCGACCTGCAGGACGACCCCGCCGAGATCCCCGGCATGCTCGCCGAGCTGGATGCGGGTGCCGACCTGGTGAGCGGCTGGAAGGCGGATCGCCGCGACCCGCTGTCCAAGCGCCTGCCCTCAAAGGTGTTCAACGCCGTCACCGCACGCCTCTCGGGCGTGAAGCTCCACGACCAGAACTGCGGGCTCAAGGCGTATCGCGCCGAGGTGGTGCGCAACCTGTCGATCTCCGGTGACCTCTACCGCTACATCCCGGTGATGGCCGCCGCCGACGGCTTCACGGTGCGTGAGCGGGCGGTGAACCACCGCGAGCGCAAGTTCGGCCGCTCGAAGTATGGGCTGGAGCGTTACGTGCGGGGCTTCCTGGACCTGCTGACCATCATGTTCATCGGGCGCTTCCGCTGGCGGCCGATGCATCTGTTCGGTGGCATGGGCCTGCTGTTCACCCTCGCCGGCACGCTCATCTCGATCGACATGGTGGTCGAGAAGCTTCTGGGCCACGCCATCGGCAACCGGCCGCTGCTGCTGCTCGGGGTGCTGCTGATCGTGGTCGGGGTGCAGCTGTTCACGTTCGGTCTGGTCGCCGAGATGATCCAACGCAACCACCTGCGTCGCGACGTCGACGAGGTGGGCGCCAGGATCGAGCGGGTCATCGACTGACGGCGACCCCTTGCAGCGACACGGAATCGCGGACCCGTTGCGATAAGGTGCCGCGCATGACTGCGCCCACCTTCCGGCCGCGACGGCGCCTCGCCGTCGGCGCACTGGCCGTCCTGCTCCTGCTCACCGGTTCCGCTCAGGCCCTGGCGGCCAAGGTGAACATCTATCTCACGCGCGATACGCGCCTGCAGATGGTCGAGCGTCAACTTCCGAACGGCGCCGACCCGCTCACCTTCTCGGTCGCCGCGCTGTTCGCGGGCCCGACGAAGACCGAGCTGAAGGACGGCATCACGAGCCCGATCCCCAAGCGGGCTCGTCTGATCGAGACCGTGTTGCGCGGCAACGTGCTCTACGTGCGCGTGTCGTCGGAGTTCGGGGCCGGCGGTACCGGCACGCAGATCCAGATGCGTCTTGCGCAGCTCGTCTACACCGCCCTGCAGTACAAGCAGGTCAACGCGGTCAGGTTGCTGCTGGACGATGAGCCCATGCCGGCCGAGGGCGAGGACGGCTCCGCCCTGCTCGACCACAGTTCGGTGCCGAAGGTCGAGATCGTCGGCCCCATCCCGATCAGCATCACCGCCGTGCAGACGCGGCTGATCGAGCTGCGGTACCTGCGCAGCGGCCAGGCAACCGGACGGCTCGATTACCGCACTTCGCAGGCGCTGCTTGCGTTCCAGGGTTGGGAAGGCCTGCTGCGCACGGGCGCCGCCACAGTCGAGACGCGCGTGCGGCTCAACAAGGCCGCGATTCCCAAGCCACGCAAGCGCACCGAGAGCCGGCGCATGGAGGTCACGCGCTGGAAGGGCGTGCTGCTGTTGATCCAGCACGGCGAGGTGCAGCACGTGGTGCACGTGTCGACCGGCGCCGGCGGCAGGACCCCTCGTGGCAGCTTCGGCATCTACCGCAAGGAGCGGATGTCGTGGTCGAACCCGTTCAGCGTCTGGCTGCCGTGGGCGAGCTACTTCAGCGGCGGCTACGCGTTCCACCAGTACCCGCACGTTCCGGGCTACCCGGCGTCGCACGGCTGCATCCGGGTGGGTGCTCCGGAGGCGCGTGGGGTCTACTCGTTCGCCAACTACGGCACGCCGGTGAGCATTGTCTAGGGGGGCGGGTGGTGCCCTCCTCACGCTCGCCGTCGCCGCCGCGGCCGCCGGCCCGGCGTTTGGTGCCGGCACCGTGGTGACGATCGCCGACACCGGCACCACGGCGAGCCAGCTGGGAGCCGACCTGTCGGCGCGGGCGCTCACCGCCCGCGGCTTCACGGTCACGCGGGTGAGCCAGCCCTCGGCGGCCGCGGCCGACACCGCCGTGCGCGCCGGCACCCTCGACGCCTACGTCACCGATTCGGCGACGCTGCAGACGCGGGTCTACATCGGGCCCGTCCAGCGAGACGACGCTGCCCTGCGCGCAGCCCTGGTCGCGGGGGCACAGGCACGCGCCGAGACGATTCTGGGCATCACCCCCGCCGACGATGCGCCCACGGTGGCCTGCACGAAGCGCGCCGTCAAGGCGTTCGGCATCACCGGCCTTCTGAAGCTGCGCAAGGTCGCCGGGTCGATCTCCTACGGCGCCACGGCCTCGCACATGGTGCGCGCCGACGGCTACTTCGCGTTGGGCGCCATCTTCCAGCGTGTGATCGTGCAGCCGGCCTCCGGGCGCTTCGGGCTGTTCGCCTCGCGCAAGATCCAGTGCGTCCTGTCGAGCGCGGCCGAGCCGCGGGCGGCGAAGCTCGGCCTCACCACCTTGCGCGACACCACCCGTCGCCTCGCGGGGACCCCGCGCCACACGGTCACGGTGGTGGCGAACGGCTACCTCGCCGGCGCGCCGCCCGAGTTCGCCCAGACCGTCGAGGGCGTGGCAGCGCTCGTGAACACCGGCGCGCTGACCGGGCTGCGCGGGGCGGTGGAGCTGAACGGCGCCACCTCGGCTGCCGCAGCCGAGGGATTCCTGCGTGCGAACAAGGTGATCCAGTAGCGATCGACGAGACCGGACACGCCGATCGTCCGAGCGAGCACGGCGGCGCAGACGGCGTTGCGGCGGTGGGCCAGGATGTGCTCGAAGACACGCCGGCCCCCAATCGCCGCCAGCAGATCTTGCTCGGCACGATCGGGGCGCTGGCCGTGTTGGCGATCGCGTTCGCGCTCATCCGCAACTGGACGAAGATCGCCGACTACCAGTGGCACCTCTCGCCGGCGTGGATCGCGGCCGGCTGCGCGATCGTGCTGCTGAGCTACCTGGCGAACGGGCTGACGTACGCCCGGTCGGTGGAGTGGCTCTCGCCGGACCATCCGCCCCGCAATGCGGCGGTGTCGATCTGGGCGCGGTCGCTGCTCGCCCGCTACATCCCGGGCAACGTCATGATGCTGATCGGCCGCGCCGTGATGGCGCGCGAATGGGGGGTGCCGAAGCGTGTGACGCTGGCCGCCACCGTCTACGAGCAGATCCTCGGCCTGGGGATGTCGGCGATCGCGGCGGCCGGGTTCTTCGCGCTGTATGGCAACCCGGGCGACTCGCGGCTGGTCTGGGTGCTGCTGGCGGTTCCCCTCATACTGGTGGCCCTCCATCCGCGGGTCTTTCGCGTGCTCTCGGCCCGAGCGCTGCGGGTCATCAAGCGCCCGCCGCTCGACACCCAGTTCGGCGAGCGCCAGGTGATGAAGCTGCTCGGCTACTACGCCGTGGGCGCCACGCTGATGTGCATCGGGGTGTGGGCACTCGTCAGGGCCGCTGCCGGACCCGACATCGGCAGTCCACTCGAGGTGGGGCTCGCGTTCCTGCTCGCGTTCGCAATCTCGTTCATCGCGTTCATCTTCCCGTCCGGCATCGGCGTGCGCGACGGTATCCTGGCGCTGGTGTTCTCCCGTCACCTGCCCGGCGGCGCGGCGGGACCTGCGCTGGCAGTCGCGATCGGACTTCGCTTCGCGCTGATCGTGATCGAGCTCGTGTTCGTGGGCGTCGCGACGGTGGTGGGACGCAGGCGATGAACGAAACGCGGTCGCCCGCGCCGCGGTGGGCGCCGGCAGCCGTCGCCGCCATGTGTACCGCCTTTGCCGCGGCGTTCGCCACGTGGTCGGCGCTGCGCCACCGGAACTTCTTCAGCGCGCGCTTCGACCTGGGCAACCTCACCCAGGCGGTGTGGAGCACCGCCCACGGGGACTGGTTCGCCGCCACCGACGCGGCGGGCGAGCAGGTGTCGCGGCTGGGCGCCCACGTGGAGCCGATCCTGCTGGTGCTCGCGCCGATCTGGCGGATGTGGCCCAGCCCGTACCTGCTGCTCGCGCTGCAGGCGGTGGCCGTGGCGAGTGCAGCGATCCCGGCCTACCTCCTGGCCCGGCGCTGGGTCGGTGACGTCACGATGTCGCTGGCCTTTGCGGTCGTCACGCTGCTGTACCCGGCCCTGCAGTGGGCGACCCTGTTCGACTTCCACCCGGTCACGCTCGCCGCGCCGTTGCTGCTTTGGGGCATCTGGGCCGCCGCCGCCGACCGGTTGATCCTGATGGGCACGTTCCTGATGCTGGCGGCGGCGACGAAGGAGCAGGTCGGGCTGTCGCTGATCGCACTCGGCATTTGGATCGCCTGGACGCTCGGCCGGCGACGGGTCGGAGCCGTGGTGGCCGGTGGGGGCCTGGTGTGGAGCGCGCTTTCGATCGGCGTCGTGATGCCGCACTTCCGGACGGGTGCGGCCGTGGACGTCGCGGCCGACCGCTATGGCACCCTGGGCGACTCCACGGGCGAGGCCCTGCGCACCCTCGTCACGCGACCGTGGCGCGCGATCGACATCGTGATGAGCGTCGATCGCGGCTGGTACCTGCTGGCGCTGCTCGTCCCGCTGCTCGGCCTGAGCCTGCTCTCGCCGCTGCTGGCCGCCGGCGCGCTGCCCGACCTGGCGATCAACCTGCTGTCCAGCCGCGCCGAGCAGCACTCGATCGAGTATCACTACGGTGCGGTTATCGCGCCGTTCCTCATCGCGGCGGCGATCCGCGCGGCGGGCAACCTGCGCGAGCGCGGGCTGCTGGCTCGCCGCGCCCCCGCCGTCGGCCTCGCGGTGGCGCTGGTCGGCGCCTGCCTCGTGACCGGGTACCGTGTGGGGCCCATGCCGTTCTGGAAGGCGATTCCCGGCGGGTCGCACACGCGGGCCGAGCAGCTCGCGTCCAACCCGCGCGCCCAGCTGCTGCGCCAAGCGGTGGCGCAGGTGCCGGACGGCGCCGTGGTGTCGGCGGCGAACCACCTTGGCGCGCACCTCTCGGAGCGACGGCGTGTGCTGATCACGCCCGTGCTGGCCGACGCCGAATGGGTGGTGTTCGACGAACGCCAGGCCGACATGGGCGATGATGTCGACCCTGTGGCCTTCGCCCAGTTCGTTCGCCGGACGCGGGCGCGCCCGGATCTGCAGGTGGTGTGGCAGCGGGACGGCGTCGTGGTCATGAGGCGGCGGGTGCCGTGAACGCGCGACGCGCCGCCGGCCTCATCGTGCTGTTGTGTGCGACCGCGATCGCCGCGCTGGCGATCCCCTGGTTCCGCGCCGCGCTGCCCGATCGCAACGTCGCCTTCGCCGGTCCCGAAGTGGCTCCGGTGCTGTGGGCGCTCATCCCGCTGGCCATCGGTGTGGCGCTCCCGGTGATCTCGGTGGCCCGTCGGGGTTGGCTACCGGACGATGTCGCCTGGCGATCCGGGCTGGTTGCGCTCGCGAGCGCCGTCCTGGCGTTCGGGATCTGCACGGTCACCATTCTGTGGCCAGAGGCGCAGGCCGTCGCAACGGGCGTCCCCGACGCCCCGCCGGTGCCGCTGTCCCGTCAGCCCGCCGGGTTCGTGGCGGCCGGTGCCATGGCGGGCGCCGCGGCGCTGCTGTGCGCCTGGTTGGCGGCCATCATCGCTGCGCTGCGGCTGCCACAGCCGGGCCCGTAAGCCGGAATGTCGCGGCCACGAGGTCGTGGTCGGAAAGCAGCACGGTCCTGGTGCGGTCGTCGAACGGGACGGCGAGCTCCCGCAGGCCGGAGTCGAGTGTCTGCGGGGCCCGTACGGTACGAAGGCCGCGTTGGAAGATGTGGTCGAGCACCAGCTGGTCCAGCGTGTCCTCCGTGAAGCCGGCGTCGAGCATCGCTGCCATGGCAGGGTGCCGTCGTCCGGCGGCGTTGAAGTCGCCCGCCACGACCAGCGGCTCGTCATGAGGCACGCGCCCGAGGAGCTGCGGCACCACCCGCTCCATCTCGGCGCCGATGACGTCCCACACGAGCGAGTTGTGGCAGTGCAGCGAGACGACGTTCACCACGGCGCCCGAGCTGTGACGGAAGCGTCCGGCGATCAGGCGGCGCGGCTCCAGGATCCAATGGACTCGCTCACGCAGGCCGATGCGCAGTCGGTGCCCGTGGCGGGCCGCGAACAGCGGCGGATTGTGGCGAAGGGTCCAGTGGCCGAGTGGCAGCCACTCCGGCGATGCGAGCACGACGTTGGCCGTGCCCTCGTGGGTACGCCACAGGTCCGGGTTGCGGTCGGCCAGGCGACCACGCAGCCGCAGCGGGCCGAGCAACGGGCGCATGACCGCCTGGAGTGCGTGCATGCCGGTGGCCTGCGCCAGGCGGTCGACCGCTTGCGGCGGCACCTCCTGCAGCGCTGCGAACGTCGCGTTGCGCGCGCGGATCACGGCCGCCATCTCGTCGATCCACTTGCGGTTGAGGTGCAGCCGCTGACCGTCGGTGATCGCGCGACGGCGCAGCGTGGAGGCCAGGTTCGGACCCAGGCGCGCGCCATCCTGGCCGTGGAACAGGTTCCACGTGATCATGTGAATGTCGAGCGCCATCACGGCGCACCGTACCCCAGCGCGCGGGCGTTCCGCGGATCGCTACACTGCCCGCCGATGCAGGAGATCGAGCCCGACCACCGCTTCGTGCCGACGTCCGCCCGGGCCCGCCGGGCCGCCGTGATCTACTGGCTGGTGGCGGCACTCGTCTACATCGGGCTCGGCGTCCTCGCGCCGCCGCTGTTTCTCCTGGGATTCCAGGAGTCGCTGCTCTACGTGTTCGTCGTCACGCTGCTCGCCCCGCGGGTGCTGAGGCGCTTCGAGTGAGCTGGGCCGCACACGATCTGGAGCCGTACCTGCTGCGCGCCAAGCTCGGGGCGGCCATCTCGGTGCCCTTCTGCATCATCGGCTCGTACTCGCCGGACATCTTCACGAAGTGG
>WBZQ01000370.1_pt1 | contig 14027 bp, 18 predicted proteins | sample 5204251 | NCBI WGS metagenome assembly WBZQ01 (sample SAMN12412402, study PRJNA552823) | activated sludge metagenome | isolation source: activated sludge from nitrification reactor of wastewater treatment plant... | place: USA: Virginia | collected 2017-09 | reverse complement strand
CGCGCCGGCCGCCTCGAACTCGACGCCCCTGTGTACCAACAGGGTGGCGTCCCCGCCGTCGTCCAGGATCATGTTCGGGCCGCCACCGTCCGGCCACAGCAGCGCCTGCTCGGTGCACCACCAGTATTCCTCGAGGGTCTCGCCCTTCCACGCGAACACCGGCACGCCCTTGGGCTCGGAGACGGTGCCGTGCGGCCCGACGACCACGGCCGCGGCCGCGTGGTCCTGGGTGGAGAAGATGTTGCACGAGGCCCAGCGCACCTCGGCGCCGAGGGCCACCAGGGTCTCGATGAGCACGGCGGTCTGCACGGTCATGTGCAGCGACCCGGAGACACGGGCACCCTTGAGCGGGAGCACGTCGGCGTACTCGCGGCGCAGCGACATCAGGCCGGGCATCTCGTGCTCGGCGAGGTCGATCTCCTTGCGGCCGAAGTCGGCCAGCGACAGGTCGGCGACCTTGAAGTCGATCCCGTTCAACGTGTCCACAGACGTCATCAATAACCCTTCGTCGATAGCAGCGCGGCGCTGTTGTCGTCCGGCGCGTAAGCAGTCGACTCTGAGGCTATCGGACGACCCCTGGTTAGGGTGCCCTCAGGTGCGTTGTGGACGTCAGGTGAGGTCCTTTCCGAGGTTCGCCCCGGGTGCGGGGTCCGGCGATGTCACTGACGCCATTTCCCCGCGTTCCCGGCGCGCGAACACCGAGTTGTGACGGCCGAACCCGAAATAGATGGCCAGTCCGAGCGCCATCCAGACGATGAACCGCAGCCACGTCTCGATGGAGAGGTTGAGCATCAGCCACACGCACGCCAGCACCGACAGGATCGGGATCACCGGCATGAACGGCACCGTGAAGCCGCGCTTGAGTTCGGGCCGGGTCCGCCGCAGCACCACCACACCGATACTGACCAGCACGAATGCGAACAAGGTGCCGATGTTGACCATCTCTTCGAGGGTGCCCATCGGGAAGATCGCCGCCAGTACCGCCGATACCGCCCCCACGATCATCGTCAGCCGGGCGGGGGTGCCGCGTTTCCCGGTGTGTGCCAGCGCGCGTGGCAGCAGGCCGTCACGCGACATCGCGAACGCCACCCGGGTCTGGCCGAGCAGCATCACCATGACCACCGTGGTCAGGCCCGCGATAGCGCCGAGGTTGATGATCCAGCCCACCCAGGTGACGCCACGGATCTTGAACGCTGTGGTCAGCGTGCTGTCACCGGCCAGATCGGTGTAGGGCACCATCCCCGTGAGCACCAGGGTGACCAGCACGTACAGCACGGTCACGATGGCGAGCGAGCCCAGGATGCCGCGCGGCAGGGCGCGCTGCGGATCCTTGGTCTCCTCCGCGGTGGTGGCCACGACGTCGAAGCCGATGAATGCGAAGAACACCAGCGACGCCGCGGCCAGCAGCCCGTACCAGCCGAAGTTGGTGTCGCCGCCTCCGGTGATCGCCGAGAACAGCGTCTGATGAATACCCGAACCGGTGTCGGTGGGCTTCGACTCGGGGATGTACGGACTGTAGTTGGAGCCCTTGATGTAGAAGGCGCCGACGATGATCATCAGCACCACCACGCCCACCTTGATCGAGGTGATGATGAGCGAGACCCGCGAGGAGATCTTGGTGCCCAGCGCCAGCAGCACGGTCAGGACCGCGATCAGCAGCACCGCGCCCCAGTCGAGGTCGAATCCGATGTCGACGGTGGTGGTGATGTTCAGGAAATCCGCCAGATAGGCCGACCAGCCCTTACTCACCACCGACGCCGCGAGAGCCAGCTCCAGCATCAGGTCCCAGCCGATGATCCAGGCCAGGAACTCGCCGAACGTGGCGAACGTGAAGGTGTACGCGCTGCCCGCGACCGGCACCGTCGAGGCGAACTCGGCGTAGCACAGCGCGGCCAGACCGCACGCGACCGCGGCGATCACGAACGCCAGCGACACCGACGCCCCGGCGACGTTACCGGCGGTGCGGGCGGTGAGGGTGAAGATACCGGCACCGACCACGACCGCCACGCCGAAGACCGTCAGGTCCCACGCGGTGAGGTCCTTGCGGAGTTTGGAATCGGGTTCGTCGGTGTCGGCGATCGACTGCTCGACCGACTTGACGCGATTGAACAACATACTCATCTCACGACCCCCGAACCTGCGTGGGCGGTAACGCTTCGGACCATGGGCGTTACGTTAGTTGACGACGCCTTGGTCGATGTCGGGTTCGAGATAGATCAGCCGGGCCTGCGGAAGTGCCGTGCGCACACGCAATTCGGCCGCGTTGATGGTGTCGGCGATCTTGGCGATGTCGCTGCCCGGGGAAATGGCGATCTTGGCGGCCACCAGCATCTCGTCGGGTCCGAGGTATTGGGTCTTCATGTGGATGACCCGGTCGACGCCGTCGGCGGCGGCGAGTTCGGCCAGCAACGCCTTTTCCTCCGCGTCGGTGGCGCCCTCACCGATCAGCAGGCTGTGCATCTCGACGATCAGGATGATCGCGATGACACCCAGCAGCGCACCGATCGCCAGGGTGCCCACACCGTCCCAGACCGCGTTGTCGGTGATCATCGTCAGGCCGACACCGCCGAGCGCCAGGACCAGACCGATGAGCGCACCGGAGTCCTCCAGCAGCACGACCGGCAGTTCCGGGGTGCGCGCGTTGCGGATGAACTGCCACCATGTGGCATCGCCCTTGAGGGGCTTGGACTCCTTGTAGGCGGTCCGGAAGCTGTAGCCCTCCAGGCAGATCGCGATCGCCAGGATCACCACCGCGACGATCGGCGATTCGAGGGCGTGATCGTGGGCGTGCCGGACCTTCTCGATGCCCTCGTAGATCGCGAACATCGAGCCGAGCGTGAACAGGACGAGCGCCACCACGAACGAATAGAAGTAGCGGCTGCGGCCGTACCCGAACGGGTGCAGCCGGTTCGCCTGCTTGGCGGCCCGGCTCTGCCCGAGCAGCAACAGTCCCTGATTCGAGGTATCGGCGACCGAGTGCACCGCTTCGGCGGCCATCGACGACGATCCGGTGATCAGGAAGCCGACGAACTTGGCGGCGGCGATTCCGGCGTTGGCCAGCAGTGCGGCGATGATCGCGCGTTTTGATCCCTCTGCGGACACGGTTCTCCTGGGTCTGGCGTCGGCGCGGCCTGCCGCACCGGGATCGGGCACGTGACGGAAGGCGCGCCACGCGGACCGGGCCGCACGGGTGCGGCTCGATCAGCGTTGACGATACTGCCCCGGCCTGCGCATCGCCCCGCAGTACCGCGGTGTTGCGGACCTGCGGGGCGATCTCACACGGGCACCAGATCAAGGCTGCCGGGTCAGGGGTACCGGGTCAGGCGAAGCTGTCGCGCACGCGGCGATCGGCGTTGCGCATCATGGTGCCCGCGTTCTCGACGCCGCTGCCGAGGCCGTTCAGCTGGGTCCGGACGTCGGCGAAGGCGTTGTCCCACTTGGTCTGCGCCTGCTGATACGCCGCCGCACCCTCCTGCGACTGCCAGTTGGCGCCGAGCTTGTTGACCTGCGTCTTCAGTTCCTCGGCGAGGGTGCCGAGCTTGGTGAACTGGCTTTTCAGGTCGCCGGACAGGGTGTCGAGGCCGGCGAAGTTGTAGGCGATGATGCCGTTGGACATGCTGTTCTCCTCTATGGCTGGTGAAGGCTGGGATGTGCGGACCGGTGCGAGCACCGGACGCGGTGGTCGCAGATGCGAGGGTCAGAGATTGAGAGTCGACGTTCCGCCCACGCTCTGGGTCACCACACTCGCGACCTCCGAGTCCTGGCTGTCGTAGCCCTTGAAACTCGTGGTCAGGTTGGCCTCCATCTCGTTGAGCGCGGTGTTGAGGCGGGTGGCGAGATCCTGCCAGTTGTTGTGGGTGTTGCCGAAGGCGGTGGCCGCCTGCCCGCTCCAGCTCGCCTGGCCGGTACCGGCCGACGTCTGGATCTGGTTCAGGATGCCCTTCATCTCGCTGACGATGGTGCCGATGGAGTTCGCCGACGACTGGCTGGCGGCCAGGTCGATGGAAACCCCGTTGGATGAACCGAACTGCATTGTTTCCTCCTCTGGTGAGACAACCGGATGGTTGCCTGTTGTGTTGTGACGCAAGTGAAGTAAAAGAGAGAATCACCGATGATTGCCGGCGCCCGCCGGCAGCAGCCGACCGAGCGGTTCGAGCAGCAGGGTCACGGCCTGTTCGATGCGATGCCCGGTGCCCGGCGACAACGTGGTCCACATCCGGCCGTCGGCGGCGGCCGCCGCGCTCGCCACTATCCGCCCGCCGGTGGTCTCGAAGACACCGATCGCACCCGGCGACCGGTACGGGACCACCCCCTCCGTGACCATCCCCTCTGTGACCACCCCCTCTGCGGCGTACGCGACCACCTCACTGCGCCGGGACGCGGTCGCGAACGCCGCGGCCACCCGCGCATCGGAGGTGTCGACGTCCAGTCTCCGAAGACCGTCGGCCACGGTCTCCCGCACCGCCGCGGCACCGAGTCCCGTTGTCTGCCGGAGGATGTCGAGGACGTGATCGCGAGGCGCGGTGATGGACCCGAACCGAGGGACGTCGGCATCCCCGAAGGCACCGCGCACCGCCGCGGCGAGCAACGCCGGACCATCTCGGAGAAAGACGGCGGGTGCGCCGAGATCCCGGAATCCGATCACCGCGCCGCCTTCCCCCTGCTCTCCGATCCCAGCTGCCACGATCCCCTCTGCCACGATCCCCTCGCCCACGATCGTCGCCTCGACCACGCGGCGCGGCCGGGCCGCGATGCAGGTCCGCCGGACGCAGCCGGAGGCGTCATCGACCGTCCTTATCTCGATGTGGCACAACGGATGACCGAGTACCCGCAGGCCCTCGACGAGCCAGTCCGGGAGAGCGTCGGCCCCGTGGTCCACCCCGGCCGGTGCCGTGCGGGCGAGGCCGGATTCGTCGAGCACCGCGGGCCAGGTCTGGACGCCGAGCTCGGCGCGCAACCCCGCCAGGCGCACCGCGTCGAGCAGGTAGGTGGCAGCGCCCGTGGTCATCGGCCACCTCCCCCGGATCCGGCACCCACCACGTAATCGGGTGCGGCGGTGTCCATCGCCTCGATGTCCGTCCAGGTCGTCCGGTGCGCGGGGTCGGCCACCGGGGCAGGTGCGGTTGTGTCGGCGTCGATGCGGACCCAACGATCGGAGACCACAGCGGGCTGCGTATATGCCGTCGGCTGCGCCCCGGTCCAGACCGAGGCGGCCGCGGAGGGTGCCGCGGCGGAGGCGGGTACCGCCGACGGCAGGACCGGCGCCCCGACAGTCGCGGCACCCTGCCGGGTGAGAGCCGGATCGGCGGCCACCCCACTGTCACCGCCGATCGCCGCCCCGGCTCCCACACCGTCTGCGGCGACGTCCGCCCCTTCCTTGCGGTCACTCAGCCCTGCGGGTCTGCCCACCTGGCTGTGGGCGTACGTGCCCGGCACCACTGCCGGCATCGCAAGCCCGGCCGACAGCGGAACCGGCGGCGTTCCCGCCTGCCCGCCGGACACCGCCGGGGTGGCCCCCGCATCCGGGGCCACGCGCCCGGAGTCCCGGCGCTCCGGCCCGCCGTCCGCGATCGGCTGTATATTGTTCGTACGCACCACATTCGGTGACGGCGTGGATGTGTACCAGGACCGCACCGCCTCGGTTGCCGCGTGTTCGTAGGCGGCCATCACCCGAGCCGCCCGCAGGCGCCCGCTCTGCTGTGCCAGTTCAAGGTCCGCCATCGCCCCGAGCAGGGTCGCCCCGGCGGGACCGAGAACGGTCAGGATGCCCGGCAGGTCACCGGCGAGCCCGTCGGGATGCGGCATCGTCCGCCGCGCCACCTCGACCGCCGTGGACTGGACATCCGCGACGCCGCCGGACCGATCGGCGGTGCCGGACATCTCGACGAGCCATTCGGCCATGCGCCGCAACGCCGGCCCCACGTCGGGTTCGCCCGCGACGCTCCACTGCATACCGAGGTTCCGCAGCGTCGCATTCACGTCCGTGGCGATCCCTGCCAGGTCGTTGCCCGCGGCGGTCCATGCCCTCGCGGCTTCGGCGAGCGGAACGGCGCCCGGCCCTGCGGCAAGGTCGGCGTGCAGACGCAGCTGTGTTCTGTTCTCCCAGTCGACACCCGTGAAACCCGTCATGACTAGAGCCGCAATTCCGCCGCGAGCCGCTCGTCGGCGACGCCCACCTCTGCGGCGTGAGTACGCAAGGCCGTTGCGATGGCGCGGAATTCGGCTGCCCCCGTGGTGATCTCGACGACTAAGTGGTCGGCTCCCGACGTCGCCGAACGCGCTACGCCCGCCGATACCTCGTCGCGGGCGGCCGGCGCGACGCGCAGCGCGGGCCCGTGCACCGTCGCGATACCGTCGAGCCGTTCGGCGTACTTGTCGAATTGCGCCGCGGTACGGCGCAGCGCGTGGGGGTCGACCCAGAATTCGGATGTGGTCATGGGACTGTCTCGTTTCGCGGTATGGGCACTCAGGGTTCGGGAACTCGGCGACGGTTCAGTTCTTGCCGGAACCGGCGTCAAGCGCCAGGTTCAGACGGAGCGCGATATCGGGTTCCGATTGTTTTGCGGCACTACCGGACTCGTTATCCGCTCCGAACACGGCCGGGGCGGTGCCACCGACATCGCCGACGACGCGGCGGCCGTTGTCCTCGCTGACCAGATAGGAGGCACTGCCCTGCGATCCGTCGCCCGAACCGCGGCCGCCGGCTGTTCCCGGCGCGGACACCATCGGTGCGCCGGTGCCGAATCCGGTGCCGCCGGTGAGGTTCCGGGCGGCCGCGGCGGTTGCCGCCGCGGGGTCGGCACCGGTGGGCATGGCGGGCCGGAAGCTGCCGGCCGGGGTCTGCGACGACGGCGAGCCCGTCGGCGTGGCACCGCTGTTGCCGTACAGACCCGCCGACGACGGTGAGAGTCCGTCCAGCGACGCGGTCCGCACCACCGGGTCGTTCCCGGACGTCGGCGCGACCTGGTCACGCCTGGTCGTCTGCTTCGTGGTCACCGGCGCCGGTGTCGTGGTGGTGGGGACGGTCTTCGTGGTGGTCGGGGTGTTCGGGGTCGTCAGGTTGGTCGGTATCTGCTTGACCGCCCCGACGACGGGCGTGACAGTGTCGACGACGGATCCGGCCACCGAGAACGGGTTCACCCCCTTCAGCCCGGGCACGTTGGTCACCCTGACCTTGAGGCCGTTGAGGTTCATGTTGGCGGTGGGTCCGAGCAGTTGAGCGCGCGTCGCGGTGACCACCGTGATCGCCTGGGAGAGTCCTTCCGCCGCGAACCCCAGTGCGAGTCCCTGCCCGGCCGGCGTCGCGATGATCGGCAAGGTCGCACCGATCTTGCCCACCGTCGCCGCGATGATCCCCTGCAATTGCGCCAGCCCGGTGCCGACGATGGCCGCCGCGACCTGGATGTCGATCGACATCGTCGTACCCTGCTTCGACACGGCGGTGGTATCGGAGGTGACCTTGACGTTCTTGGCGATCGCGGCCTGCGAGCCCTGACCGTCCCAGACTTCTGAGGCGACCTTCAGCGCACCCGACGATGTCGACATCGCGGTGTCGAGGACCCCGGACAGGGCGGTGAACAGCGCCGTGGGGTCGATGGCGGCGGTCGACAGGTTTCCGGTGCCGAATCCGCCGAGGAGGTCGGTGATCGGTTTGAGCAACGCGCTCAGGTCGAGGGTGGGCAGGTCCGGGAGTCCCGGCAGGGGCGGCAGCTCGGGTATCTGCGGAATCGCCGGCAGGGTCAGACCGGCCAGGACATCGCTCACGGGGCGGTCGAGGATCGGTCCCAGCGGGGTCGCCGCGATCATGTCGTTGATCGACATGTCGTCGCCGGCTCGGTGGCCGGCGCCGACGGAGCCGTGACTCTGGCTGCTCGCCTCTCCCACGGCGTGGCCGCCGTGGCCAGACCCGGTGGCCGATCCCGGAGCCGTCGCCGTACTCGGCGCGCCGCCCGAGCTCATGCCCGCATCCCGAGAGTCCGCGTGATGCCGCTCGCGCAGTCGCCGTCGGTGTTCTCGAAGTCCGCGGCACCGCCGATCGCGGCCGCACCCGTTCCCAGGTGCACCGCGGCGACCTCGCTCACCGAGGACAGGTGGTTGGCCTGCGCGCCGATGAAGGACGCGAGGAACTCCTGCCCGATGAGCCCGAACACCGGGATGAGCGCCATGGTGTTGGCTCCGGCGTTGATGGCGCCCGCACCGGCGACGGCGACCCCGGTGGCTGCCGAGCTCTGTCCGTAGACGCGGACCGCGTCAGGAACGACAACGGTCGTGTTCATCGATCCCCCTTCTCCCTGTTCGGACCGCCGGTCGACGGCCCTGGCGTATGACTGATGTCCAATTGCTGTTACTCACAAACAAATACATTCGGCAATGCACTGACACCGATGCGCCAGGCGCTCGGCATTCCGGGAAATACGTTGAGTCACGGAAGGACATACCGGCACCGGCATCGGCCGACGATTGTCACCGGCGCGTGGCGCCAGCGACGTTCAGGCGGGCCGGCTGCCGAGGAGTTCGGCAAACGACTCGGTGAACTCCTCGGTCATCCGCGCACGCTGCGCGAAAGCACGCTGTGCCGCCAAAGCCGCTGTGGCGACGATCGTTTCACCAAGCCTGGGCGCACCCAGCCGATCGGCCCGCGGGGAGAGCACGATCTCCCGCACCCCGCCGACGCCGTCGACGCCGATGGTGACCAGGCCGTCGGGCGAAGTTTCCCGTACATTGATCGACCCGAGCCTGTCGGAGAAATCCTGCATCCGGCTCAGCTGCGTACGCGCCCGTGATTCCAATTCATCTATGCCCCAGTTCATCTGACCGTCGACCCGTCCGTGCGCTCCGTGCGTCGCTCGAAGTCGGCGAGATCGTCGGAAGTGGGCAGTCCCATGGCACCGACGATATCGGCGTCCATACCCTCGTCGAGAAGCTTTGTGCGGAGCCGGATTCCGGATACCATCGCGGCGCCCTGACACAGTTCGGTGAGCTCGGCCGCCAATCCGGCCATGTCGCGGCGCATTTCGCGGTCGGCGATCTTGATGGACACCGGCAGTCCCTGATGCGTTGCGGTCACGGTGATCGATCCACTCCGGGAACGGACGGTCGTCAAGGCGCCGGCGAATCCGGTCGAACAGTCACTCTGTGTCCGAGCGGTGAGATCACTCTGCGCGCGGGCCCACCAGCTGTCGGTGAGAGTCGTTCTTTCCACCACGAATACCCCCGTATCGTTGCGATGCCCCCCAGGCGACACCGTCTCAAACATCAACAGAACTACATCAAATGCGCGGTACTGCAATGATCTTGACTATCGGACAGACGGTGGTGCGGATAGTGACTGTCCGGCTTGTCTGTTGCGATGAGCAGATAGTGCCATATCCCCGGGTGACTGGCCATAGACGCGCCGCACGCCTGTGGATAACCCGGCTCTGCTTGTCGCAAGTAGTGAACAATCCGAACGATCGGATTGGGTAGACTGCACGCCACCGGCCCGACGGGCCGTCCGTTGATCCGATGGGGGAGCCGATCGATGACCGACAACACCACAGATGGCACGGGCGCTCTGCTTCCGTTCCCACCACGCCGCCCGCAAGGCCCCGGCACGCCGCCCGGCCCACGCACGCCACCGTCACCCTGGCCCCGCCCCGGCATGCAGCCACCGACCGGCCGGATGCCCGACGCCACCGACCGCCGCATCGACAAGCTCCCGCCGCCCCCACGGACACGGGCGGCCGCCACCGACCGCCGCCGATCACGTCCGGCACCGACAGATCCCGCCCGCCCGATCCCCCGCCCGGAAGGGCCCCGCCCGCCCCTGCCACCGCTGCAACGCGACGGAACAGCAAGCCCCGCCACCGCGGGCATCAGCCCACCGAACACCGAGCGCGCGCTTGGCCACGCCGCCCCGGCCACCCCATATACAAACGAAACCCAGTCGCGCACAAGGCATTCCCGGAGTCCGCAACACGCGATGCCTACCCCACCGCCCGCACCCCGCGCCGACCCGGAACCCCCGATCCCCGCCGCCCATTCGATGACCCCGGCGGAGACCGCGCCGCCCGCCGGCCCGATGCCGCAGGGCTTCCCACCCCCCGGCCCCCCGACGGCGAGCGTTCCGAATCCCGGTCTTCCCAACCCCGGTCTTCCCAACCCAGGCCCACCGAATCAGGGCCCTCCGCTGCTCACCGGTGGGCTCGACGACGTGGCGTTGTTGCGCAAGGTCCGGCGCGCACCCACCCACGGCTGGCGGCGCCTCATCCATACGCTGACCGGTGGTGCGATCAATCCCGGCGAATCGTCCTCGGACATCGAGTACGCACGGCTCCTCGAGCGCGTCAACCGGCCGGTGCGCGGCGACTACCGCATCGCCGTGCTGTCACTGAAGGGCGGCGTCGGTAAGACGACCACATCCATCGGCCTGGGTTCGACCTTTGCCTGGCTGCGCGGCGACCGGGTGATCGCGGTCGATGCCAACCCCGATCTCGGCACGCTCGCCCAACGCGTCCCGCAACAGACCGGTTCCACCGTCCGTGACCTCGTCGCCGACCGTTCCGTGACCACCTACGCCGACGTCCGGGCCCACACGTCCCAGGCGGTGAGCCGACTGGAGGTGCTCGCCTCCGAACGCGATCCGGCGGCCGCCGAAACCTTCGACGCCGACGAGTACCGCGCGGTCATGAACGTGCTGCAGCGGTTCTACAACATCATCATCACCGACTGCGGCACCGGACTGAGCCATTCGGCCATGACCGGCGTCCTCGACCTCGCCCATGCCGTCATCCTGGTGACCTCGCCGGCGATGGACGGCGCCCGCAGCGCCGCCGCCACCCTCGACTGGCTCAGCTCCCACGGATACGCCCACCTCGTGCCCCGTTCGGTGGTGGTGCTCAGCTCGTCCCGGCCGGGCGCGTCGACGATCGACACCGTCAAGCTCGCCCAGCATTTTCTGACCCGCTGCCGGGCCGTGCAGCGTATCCCGTTCGACGACCACCTCGCCGAGGGCGCCGAGATCGACCTCGACCTCGTCAACAAACAGACCCGCCTGGCATTCGTCGAACTCGCCGCCACAATGGCCGACGATTTCGCGAGCAATCAGCGCAGCCGCGAAGGATTCAATTCCTTTGGCTAAATAAGCACACGACAGTTTATTACGAATCCATAACGGGGCCTGAGCTGTGTTGTGATCCGCAACACCACCCGGATAGGGTTCAGGCGAACGTCAGCCCGTTCGGCTGCACGCAGTTCAACGACCCGGAAAGGCCCACCTAAATGCACAAGACCCGCGGCGGAGGCACCGACCCCCTCGCTCAGATCATCAAGATGCTCACGGGCAACGGCACTTCCACCGGCTCGTCCACCAGCCACACCACAACCGGGTCGTCCAACTAGAGACCCCGTGGTGCACAAGACCGTCTCGCGACCTCATGCGAGACGGTCTTCTCGTTTTTCCCGCCTACGTCGCCGGCGTCCATTCCAGAACCCACACCGTGGGACCGTCGGTCAGGGTGTAGCTACCGCGTTCGATGAGATTGCCGGTCCGAATGTAGGCGTCGGCGAGTTCGCGGGTGCCGGCCCGTAATATCCCCGGCAGTTTGCGCCGCTGCGCTTCGGCGATCACCGGTGCGATCGCCACCTGACCCACACCCGAGCGCCGGTACTCGGGCGCCACCGCCGCCAGCACGACACTGATCACCTCCGGCTCCGACCACGACTTCTCCTCGGCCGCGCCATTCTCCTGAAAGCGTGCGAAGAACGCCTGGTCGCCACCAAGCAGTTCCCGCCCCTCCTCGACCTGCTCCGGCAGCGGCGGCACCTTCTCATGGTCGGGTGCCGTCCACACCACGACCCCGCACAGCTCATCCGATTCGGTGAACGCACCGGTCACGCCCGTTGTCCGCCGGGGGTTGAGCTCGACCTCGGCGAACCAGCGCGCCAGCCGCGGCGACATGAGATCGCCGAACAGCCAGCTCAGGTGCGGGATGTCCGGCAGACCCTGCGCCACGATCTCCACGGCCCGTGCCCGCTCGACCGGATCGTCGAGCCTGATGGCACGCGCCACCAGCGCACCGGGCAAGTCAGCCATCGCATGCCTCCGAATCTCTGTGTCGCAGCAATCTCTGTGCCGCAGCGCTATCACGGCGACGATCGTCCACCTCCGGGCGGCACTTCCAGCACCCACACCGTCGACCCGTCACTGAGCGTATAGCTGCCGAGTTCGACGGCGGCGAACAGCCTGACGTACGTGTCGGCGAGATCGCGCGTGCCGGTCCTGAGCACACCCGGCACATTGCGCCGCAGGCTTTCGGCGATCACCGGTTCGACGGCGACGTTCAGGACTCCCCGACGCCGGTATTCCGGCGCCACCGTCGCCACCGACACCGTGAGCGCTCCGGGCACCGACCAGGTACCCACATCCGGTTCCTGACTCTGCCAGTGCCGTTCCACGAAACCGGCGTCGTGGCCGAAAAGCTCGACTCCCGTCGCGACCAGGTCCGGATCGGGCGCACACGCCGTGTGGTCCGGCGCGGACCAGACGACCACGGCACACAGGTCGCCGGCCTCGGTGAACGTGCCGTGTACGCCGTCGGTCCGGGCGGGCGACAACGTGACCTCCGCCAGCCACCGGGTGAGTGGGGCGGACATCAGGTCGCCCATCAACCACCGGAAGTGCGGGATATCGGGAAGACCCACAGTCAGTAGTTCCACCGCCCTGGCCCGCTCCGCAGGGTCATCGAGCCTGATCGCGCGCGTGGACAGGGTTTCCGAGGGCCGCACTACGCCTCCATGTGGTCATCGAACGTGATCTTTATCTCAGGTCAGGGTTGCCCGTGTGCGCCGGCCAGTCCATCGTGGCAGCTCAACGGGCCAAAGATGCCATTGCTGAACATCATCAGATCGGCGGGTTGACAGAGTATTTACCATCTCATTGCCATCGCTTTACTATCACACAGAACCCTATGTTAGGTTAGCCTAGCGCAACTCAAAGTTGCAGTTGCATACGATGCAAACCCCCAGATCGGAGCACAGACATGGGTTACACCGTCGATGAGGTTCTCAACGCCACCATGACAGACGTCGTCCGGGTCGTCGGAGGCGACCTGAGCTCGCAGGGCAGCGGCCAGGGCAGCACCGGCTCCTGAGCCGGCGGACTCAGTCACCACTCGGGCGAGCGCCGGACCCCGGCCCCCGACATCCATCCACAGCCCCGACGATCGGGGCACCCACCTAATTCTCAGGAGAATCACCATGGCAGGAATCGGCGCCGATACCACCGTCAAGGACGTCATCCAGCTCGTCGGCAACGAGATCTTCAGCGGCCTCGGCAGCACCGACACCGGCAACACCACCGGTGGCGACGGCAGCAGCGCCTAGTCACGGACGCCGTACGGAACTTTCCGAGCCGTCCCGCACCTCGCGGGGCGGCTCGTTCGTATTGTTAGATGGCCATGACACCCACCGGTAGCACCACCCCGCATACTCCGTCCGGGACCACCGACGCAGCACCACGAAGACCACTGACGGTGCTCTTCACCGAGGCCCTGGCCCCGCGGCGGCGACTCGTCGCCCTGTTCGCGCTGTGCCAGCTCGCGGCCACGTTCACCGCGCTGGCGCAACCGGCCCTCAACGCCCGGATCATCGACGACGGGATCATGGCCGGTGATACCGGCACGATCTACCGGGTCGGCGGCTACATGCTGATCGTCGCGGTTGTCAATCTCGCGGTGTCCCTCGCCGCGACGTATCTCTCCGCCCACATCGCGTCGGAAATGGCCCGGGATCTGCGCATATCCGTCCGCGACCGGGTCGCGCTCCTCTCCGATGCGCAGGCCTCCCGGTTCGGCGTTCCGAGTCTGCTCACCCGCGCCACCGGTGACGTGTCCAACGTTCAGGTATTGCTGTTCGCGACGCTGGCCATCGCCATCACCGCCCCCTTCATGCTGGTGGGCGCCGCGATACTGTCGTTGATCCAGGGCTGGCGGCTCGCCCCCGTCATCGTCGTCGCCGGCATCATCCTGTCGGTGGGGATGGGCTTGTTC
>WBZQ01001876.1_pt1 | contig 14030 bp, 18 predicted proteins | sample 5204251 | NCBI WGS metagenome assembly WBZQ01 (sample SAMN12412402, study PRJNA552823) | activated sludge metagenome | isolation source: activated sludge from nitrification reactor of wastewater treatment plant... | place: USA: Virginia | collected 2017-09 | reverse complement strand
GCGACCACCGCACGACCGCGCGGTCTATAAACACGGTCGGATGCTGGTCGGGAAGAAACACGCAGAGGGTCACGACCGTTCCGGGCTCGACCGGATGCGTCCCGTCGATACGCCACCCATTGAGGGAAAGGTTCCAGGCGACGCCGGTTCCCTGGAGCGCATCGCTGGAGTAATACACAGAACACTGAACGGGAAAACGACGAAACGACCGTAACTGAAAGGTAGTGGCGACTGCAGCCGGCGAGGAGCGCGGGGCCAATGGAGCGACCTGTTTGTTGCCACCGGTCATTTGGCGACCCGCTCAAGTGATTCGCATCCGAAGCCATTGGGGTGAGTGACGGGTTTCGAATTACATCGAGCACCCAGCCCCATCAATCAAATCAAGCACTTGCATCTGCAAATCGCGGCAAAAGTGAGCAAATTGTACGCGAATCCGCAACCAGCCGCAACCAACCTTTAGAGTGCCTTAACCCTGACGGTTCGTCTGATCCTCATCCACCCAAGGAGGAGCAGTGATGGGGCGTCCGAGCTACGCGGGCAATGGCGCAACGCGTAACAACAAAATCGACAACCTGCGCCACCAAACTAGAAGCTGACACAAGGAGAGTAAGTCATGGCCAAAGGTCTACTAGCATCCGCGATGCTGTCCGGCTTGGGGCAAGGGGTCGCGAATGCGGCCGGCACCGGCGTGCAGGTCTACAGCGCAATGATGCTTCAGGAACAGCGCGAGAAGATGGAGCTGCGCAAGATGGAACTGATGGAGAAGGCTTCGGCGGCAAGGGAACAGCGCGGCTATGATTTCCAGCGTGGGCTGCAACAGGAGCGGATTGGATCCGACATGGTAAACCGGTCACTCGATCGAGAAAGCGCCGATGCCAGAGAAGAGCTCGGCCATGACTTTCAACGCGGGATGCAACAGGAACGGATTGGGGCAGACACCCTTAATCGAAGCTTGGACCGTGGGCATGCCGACGCCCTGGAGGGGCGACGAGAGGAATTCATGACGGGACGGGACCAAACCGCTCTCGGAGGTGACATCCTGCGGGACACACTCCGATACCGTCACGACCAGGACCGTCGCGACGAAGATCGGCTGGAACATTCTCAGGAGTTTCGCGACAAACTTAAAGAAGAGCGGCGGCAGCATGACGACCGCATGGGCATTGAACGTGAAAAGCTGAAGAGTGACCGAAAGCTCTCCAAAGAAGATGAGCTGTTTGTGCACATCTTAGGCGAAGAGCTAAAAGATCTTCGCAAAGAAATTACCGATCCGATGACATCGGCTGAGCGCGTGACAGCAGCACGTCAAGAGTATAACCAGACACGCTCTACATTGATGCAGGTGTTGGGGCACCAAGAGAAACCAACGTCTCCTGCTAATTTGGCGATCCGCAATCGTTTTGGGAATCCGGCACTGACTGGCAAGAGTACTCCCCAACCACCGCCATCCTCACCTCCACGCGGAGAACGCGTATTGCCGCCTCAAACAACTCCAACACCTGCTCCAATGCTGCAGAACGGTCCCACCGATGCGCTGGACTATGGAGCCAATCGAGCCATTGAAGGCGTCAAGAACACACTGGGATCACTCAAGGATTCTCTATTTCCGCAAGGAGCTCAGCCGCTTGCGCCGATCGTCCGCGAACCGAAAGAGGAGGCGATTTCGACCATTCGCGGAGAGACCAATGCTGCGCTTAAGGATACAGACCAAAAGCAATCAGGCGACAAGGCCCCACGACTCAAGGGAGAAATGGAGCGGAGCGTAGAGGACATATTCGCAGCGGCGAGAGGAACCGCCGATGAGCTTAACAAGCAGTATGGCAACAACCCGACAACCAACCCGCTTGCGTTCTTTAATTCGCCTGAGTTCGATAGTCTTAGCCCTCGGAAGCAGCAGGACCTTCGGACTGTGTACCATCAGTTCACGCAAGGGAACATGTCCCGCGATGTGGTGCTTTCTTCGGTGCATGCGGTCCTCGATGACCCATGGGGAACGATCAAGGCCGAACAGATTGGAAGGCTTTTGAACGGCATGAGGAATGAAAAGTCTGGAGAGCAACAACGGGTATCCCGAGGCTTCTTGGAGAATACCATGGCGCTGGCGTAATGGTATCGTCAGTGACCAGCAATGGCGATGAGACGGAACAACGACTGCTTCAGGCCAATGAGTTAGTGACTCGACTGACACTATTCCGGAACGGCAAAGTAAAAATGACTTCCGCCCAAGTCTCAGCAGCAAAGATAGTCATTAGGAAAAGCATTCCGGCTGGTCAAGGTCGACGACCTAAATCTGAAAGGAAGCCAAATGACCGCTGAAAAACAATCAAGTTCAACCAGAGGGGGGAGAAGGCCTGGGGCCGGCCGAAAGAAAGGAGTACCGAACAAGCTGACGGCAGCGCTCCGGGCAAGACTGGACGAGACCGGGATGACGCCTCTTGAAGCGATGCATAGGGCTATGAACGAATTGTGCGCCAAGGCAGACCGTATGGAGCTGGGAAAACATGTCACCATAGATGCCAAGGTAATGGACTATCTGGATTTGTTGGAGCGAGCAGCCGAAATCGCTTCGAAACTTGCACCGTATCGGCACCCGAAGTTGCAATCAATTGAGCATAAGGGCGAGGGGGGCGGACCGATTCAGCAACGTGTCATCGTGGAGTTTGTCTAGGGCCCGCAGGAACCTATGAGCACTCCACGAACAAAGGCCATCTCCCCTCCTCAGGAAGCATTCTGCCTGCTCATTGTGGCGGGCCATAACCAGTCCGACGCCTACCGGAAGGCGTATGACTGTACTCGCATGAAGGCGAAAACCATCAATGAAAAGGCCTCCCGCATGATGGCACTCGGCAAGATTAAGGCAAGGGTCGCTGAGCTCATACGGCCGGTAATTGCCACGGCCCAAATGAGTCGTGAGCAATGGCTAGAGCAGATTGCTCGCGTAGCCATGTTCGACCCAAGAAAGATGTTCGATGCCAAGGGGTACCCTATTGGAATTCTTGAACTGGGTGAGAATGAGGCTGCGGCACTGGCAGGCTTCGAATGCTATGAAGACTTTGCCGGCAAGGGCGAGGAGCGCAAGGCCTCGGGGTATACGAAGAAATTTAGGCTCGTCGATCGACTACGCGCGCTCGAACTGTACGGAAAAGGTATGGCTTATTATGCCGAGCGTCAAGAGCACACTGGAAAAGATGGCGGACCGATAAAACTTGAAACCACTCTTACCGCAGAGGAGGCGTATGTCCGTATGGTAAGAGGAAACTAACGCGCCTCGTCGTGTCTCAATCACTTGACTGGGACTGGCTTCAAAAATTCGTCAATCCATCCTTGCAATTCGTCCCAACTGTGAGGGAACAGTTCTGTAGCTAAACCGCGAAACGGGATGTGAACACCCCATCCAATATACAAATGCTCAGTCTCCCCCAGCATGATAAATCGCCTCCGCTCTTCCTGAAGAATCTTTACCTGCCGCTCGAACGGTTGATGCGAATAATTCTGCGCTGGCGTGTCGCACAAAAGGCTCTCCCGGCCTAGAAAATGGAGATCGGCTCCATTCCGCGTGAACATTCCCGCACAGCGCCCGTAAGAATAGCCTGACCAGTAGTTGAACCAAGCAAAGTGGCCTTTGGGCAACAAGTATAGAACGGAGTATCGAATCTCCGGGGGAGAGTCGAACTCATTCGCCACTGAACGAGAACGCACGCTGACATAAAGATACGTCCCACTGACTGAGCCTGGAAATGTTCCTGCGGTTTTGTGCGAAGAGGCAGTCACTTATTACCTCCGAAGAGGACCCTTGATGATAGCAGGTCTCGGGACCTCAACGAGCCACATACATCAGATATGTTTGGATTGGGGGATAAATAATCTCACCTTGGTTGGACCATCGGAGCTAGCCGTGTCGAGAAACCATGGTTCCTAGGAATGCGTGATATTTGAATCGTTCGAAGGCCAGAACATGGGGCGAAAGCCTTCCAGGCAATGCGGTGCCTGGTGGTTCCGTTCGGTTCTGGGGCGAAGAGGAGCTTACGCGGGAGGAGTGGTCAGGATCGTTTCGAATAAGGCGAGAGCTTCAGGGCTTGCCGTGAGACTTGCGGTATCGAGAACGACCGTGCGGCCGTATCTGACCTTCCCCGTATCACGATCCTTCCAGCCGGCGGAGATCTGGAGTTTCCCGGCCGTGGGGTAGTAACAGATTCGGAGCTTGTCGGTTGTCACCTTGAGCGGGGATTCTTTTTCCCAGTAGGCGTCACCTCCAGCTTGCGCGTACGCTTTTGTCAAAAAAGCCCTCTCGGCCTTATCCAAATTCTAGCACAGCCTTGAGTCATGCAGAGCGATGCCCCTCGCTTGTTCGATAGTCTCATCGTAGACCTGGTAGATGATCATGTTTTCCTCATTGATCGGTCACGAAGGCCACTGTACGTGCAACAACCGGACGCGGTTATTGCACGTCCTGACGGGGAATCTAGATGCTAGACGGCAGACTCAGTCCCGATCTGGCAGGTAGTCTGCCCATTGAGGAGAAGGGCGGAAGCTCAATCACAGTGCTCGTAATTCGAAGCCTGACAGGTCTTTGACATTGACCGAGCCGTTGAGAGTTGGGCTGGCGTCATTTGCTCCTCTAACGCTCGACAAAAACTTGATGCCCTGGGCTCCCCGTGCCACGTAGCTAGACTTAACCACATGTAGGCTTTAATCGGGTCAGCGGGTATACCACGGCCCAATTTGTACATCCATCCCAAATAGTACTGTCCTTCAGCACTCCCTTGCTTTGCTGCCGCACGGAAGCAATCCACTGCGTCCGCATCACTATGCGGAAGGCCGCAGCCATTCATATAGTCTAGCCCTCTCTGCACAAGCGCCGAGGGATTACCCCATATGGACGGCCCCTGATAATCGAATGGCTGTTCCCGTCTTATTTCTCTTGGCATAGAACCATCCAAAGCGCCTGCCGCAGATGTGGACCTATCTGCCTGCACCTCCAACTGAGAACGGCTGAGTGCAATTTTCCGATCTCGCTCCTGCTCAAATTCTCGATACCTCGCAGACATTTTTCGCCTATTCTCAAAAAATTCAAACAATCCCCATCCAGGAAGCACCGCCCAGAAAACAGCGGACACGATAGCCGCTCCGTCAGTCGTTTTAGGCGCGACAATGCCAATGAGAAAGAAAACGATAACACCACCGGTAATCCAGTATTGCCAAAATGGGCGAGGCGGACATTGCCGTTCGATGCTCTCATCGAATGCTTTTCGGATAGCGGCCTCATCTTTCGCTAGGCGTGCCTGAAACTCCTGGCGCGCAACTGTAGCCTTTCTCTCCTGCTCTCGATCTCGTAGCGCTTGTCGGTGCAGACCCTCGGCTCGCACTCTTTCTGCACGCTTGTAGGACTCTGTGATCTCCGTTCCCCCAGCTGCCTGTTTAATTGCAGCTATGGCCTCCTCGGGACTGCAGCGGAACCATTCTTTATTTTCTCGGCTAGACGACAGGATTCTGTGCGCCCGCTGCTCAATCGCTCGTGGGTCTTCGACTAACACATCGTAGTCGACGACATAGGGGTGGGGGGACCCGGTATGATTTAATTCACCGGCGCGAAGGTCAGGATCTTTCGAGGAATAACCAACTTTGACCAACCCTTGCATGGCTTTGTTGCTGATGACATATACCCATCCCTTCATGCCCAATCCCACATCTTCAGCATCATCACATAGCCAAGTGGGCGCTGGGGTAACAGTTCGACGCCACCCCTGGCGATTACAGCTTTTTCTTCTCGCGGCACTTCTTCACGAAGTCTTCGATCGCTATCTCTAATAGTTGATTCGCCGGCATCTTGCGATCCAACGCGATGTGCCTCAATTCCGTGAGCAATTCCTCTTGCAGTCTCAAGGCAAAGAGCTTTCTGACAACTGGCGACTTAGGTCTAGCCATGGCGAGGCCAGAGGTTACCTGAGCACAACATACCGTGCAACATGCCAATTGACAGCATTATATTCATTCTGATAGCATTAACTACTTGCTATCTACTTATAATACGGAGGGCCATGACGATGCCGCGACTAATGGTTCAGCTTACCGAATCCCTCAAAGCAAAACTTGATGCAGTGCGGAAGCAAGGTTTCACCGCCAGTGGTCTGATTCGGCATTTACTCACTCAACATTTCGACCAGCCTAAGAACAGGCAGAAAGGGAAGGCACATGCTGACAAACGTTAAAAGTAACGAAAGGCGAACGCTTTGGTTGGTTTGCGACTCACGCGCAAACGGCAAGTGGATACACCTGGGGCACTTCCTAGCAAGCCGGAAGGAGGGGGAACGGAAGCTGCGGTGGCTGCGTCAATGGCACCCAACGGCGTTCCTGATGGAGGCAGATGCAAAGAAATGCCTTGTGATGGATGACAATCCTCTTCCCGTTAGGTCGCCAAAAGAAAGTCCAGCCGTGACGGAGAGGCCGCGACTTCGCTTGGTCGGGCTCGTTTCGAACTGAACCGGCTTCACGGTGGCGACGCGGCTGAAAAAGCAGAAAGGCAATTCGATGACAATCCATTCTGAGATGCCCGATGAAGCTAGACAAACCAGCTCCACTCCAAAGACACATGGCGCTGAGGCCATCCGCCGCGAGTTCTTGGAAAGCGAGCGCGCCAAGTGGCTCACGATCAAGGAAGCCGCCTTCGTCCTGAGCGTGTGCCAGAACACCATCTTTTGCATGATCAGTAACGGCTTGCCGGTACGGCGCGAGGGGAAAGTCATCCGGATTCATGTCGAGGATTTACGCCCCCGTGACATGCAGGAGAGTCGCGAGGTGACACGCAGAATTCGATGACAATCCTGACCTGAAACTCTGAGAACACTTTCAGAAATTTGATATTTCGAACAACAAATAAACTGGGGAAGGAGAAATCACTATGGCAACTAGTACCGCGAGCAGTCGTAAGACAGACAACCAAGTAGTGGCTAAAAAATCTAGAGAACGAATCGTCATGCTCGAGGAGCGCCCTCGCCCGGAGTGGTTCGTAAAAATCAAAACTTCCACCGGTGAAACCCAGTGGTTTGTGCGTATATCGATTACCGGCTTATGCGTGCGACGTTACGGCCCATTCCCAAACAAGCAAGCCTGCTGTCTGTTCCTAGATTCAGCCGTAAATGAATTGATTGATGGAGTCATGGAGCTTACTGACGTCCAGGATAAATACCGGCTGCCAAATCGGCCCTTCCAGAATCGTGGTGGTCAATATCCCATTATTGAGCGCGAGCTGATCTTGCATGCACCGACGGTCAATCCTCGAACTGTCGTACGTCGTACAGCAAGAACAACGATTAGGCATGGCATCAGACGAGTCACTCAGAGAACCTCTGTGCAATAACCGACCGGTCATTGCACATCGCAAGTCCTGGAGGAGGGACTTATGAAGGCAATCGGCTACTGCAGAGTTTCAACCGAAGGGCAAGCGCAGGACGGGGTAAGTTTGGCCGCGCAGCAAGCCCGGATATTCGCATGGTGTGAATTGAATGGGTATGGACTTATGGAACTTCATGCTGACGCCGGCCTATCCGGTTGTCGGTCTGATAATCGTCCAGGCCTCCAAGCGGCGCTTTCAGCGGCCTGTAGAGAGGGGGCGGCGTTAATTGTCTACAGCCTCAGTCGTTTGGCTCGCTCAACGAAGGATGCCATCTCGATCAGTGACCGCCTCGCCAAAAGCGGAGCGGACCTGGTCAGCCTTTCCGAAAAGCTCGACACAGCATCGGCCGCAGGGAAAATGATTTTTCGTATGTTGGCTGTTTTGGCAGAATTCGAGCGGGATCAAGTGGCTGAACGAACGAAAGGAGCCCTTGGCCACCTTAGGAGCAAAGGCAAACGGATTAGCGGCCGTCTTCCCTTTGGATACGATCTTGCCGAGGATGGAGAAACACTGTTGCTCAATTCCACCGAACAGTCCGGCCTTCAGATAATCGCTGACCTGAGAACCCAAGGGTTCGGACGGCGTCGCATCGCAGATCACCTGAACAAGCAGGGCGTTCCATCGAAGACGGGAAAGTTGTGGTCTCCGCAAGCAGTCGGAGGAATTCTCAAGCGCGGCCTTGTTGCCACGTCGGTGAATTGATACCGTACCAGCACGATTCTAGAACGGGGCAACGGCTGGCCTCATGAACCAGCCGGCGGGCGTTCCTGGCGCCCGTGCCCCCCATCCTCATCCAGGAACCCGACAGGAGGGGAATATGCCTCGAAAACGAAAAAACGGGCCTCTATCTGCAGGGATGGATTTTGCCCTTGAAGTAGTTCGCAGCGTAGTGGATGAGAGACCATTAGCTCCTGCGAAATTCACTTCAGAGCGAAAGCCAAAGCAGAAAGCGCATGTCCCTGAGTCTCTCATTTGGGATCTGCACGTTAAGCATCCGCCTGATGGACCGTTCCCATTTCTGACTAAGGCCGGCCTAAAAAAGCTACCATCTCTATACCGAGATGGCCACGTCGATAAATGGGGAAGGATCGCCCTGGACGAATACCAAATTGCATATGCCAGGTCGCAGGACCCACTGCTTGTCTTGGAGGCCTTCATGTGGGCTCATCGGAACAAGCTTTACCCACCCATTTGGGTTCTGGAGATCTTGTGCTCTGCACTCGAAAAATACATTAAGGACGGAAGGCGCGAAACTATAGAGCAGCTATTGAACCTATCCGGGGTACCTGGCGGAGGATCTGTATTTATAATTCGAGCTAAAAGACGCAGAGATCGGATGTTGGCAGAGTGGATTTGCTGGTACGCTGATCTAAAGCCGTGCAGCCTTGTCCAGGCAGTAAAGGTTGTCGCTGATTATTGGGACGAGTGTGTGCGAAAGGGGATTTATCAATTCGGCTATCGCTTAGACAAATCAATACAGAAGGAGGCCCTCATTCAATATTACGAAAAGCGATGGAAGCGAGAGTTTGGTTGTGATGAGAAGTATTTGGATATTCAAGAACGTTTGCGCAGCTTAACCGCCGAACAAAAAAAGGAGTTCGTAAGAAAGATAGAGAGAAAACAATTCTAGTTCTTGCAGCCGCTCCTTCCCTTTGAACGCACCCCCGCAGACTCTCTCAAGTTCCGCTCTTGGCATCTCTACTTCACATTTTTGAATAGCGCCACCATGCGAATGAAAGCCGCACATGGGGCGAATAACTGTACAAATTTAAATCTGATTCGTACAGCGAGCGCGCTTAGAAGCTTCGGTATAAAGAAGGCATGGATTTGGCGGACAGGCTGGAGGAAGACCATGAATCAAACTTTGGTGCCGGTAAAAGAAATCGTCGCACAGGGAGTTGGTGGCAGATCAAGTATTTACCAGATGATTAAGGTTGGCCAGATCCCATCATACCGTGTCGGCAAGCGGGGCATTCGCGTTTGCCTAAGTGAGGTACTGTCGGTGCTCCGCCGCCCAGAAATGAAATAAAAACGCCGCGCCCCGGGGTGCAATCCCAAAGCGCGGCAAAACCGAGGAGCGAACAAATGGTACCTGCTAATCTATCAGGCAACACCGCGCCGATCAATCCCCTTAAAACCAGTTCTAAGGTTTCCAGGGCATCCTCTGTCCCTTCGCATCTTGGCCACAAACCCAACCTCCACGCATGCCAAGGCTCAATCGCTATTCGGATGGAACTAGCCGGCCTAATGTCTACAGAAATCATCGCCCATGATTCAGCGATGGAAGATAGACTCGAGGAGTTCCTAGGGGCCGCGTCCCCTCTCCTAAAACAGCTGCAGGAGACATTGATTGCCTTTGGCAAGGAAGACATTGGAGTGACCCACTGATGGCTTCCCGATACCGTAAGATCGACCCTCGCATCTGGACAGACGAAAAGTTTCGCAGACTCACTGCCGATGAGCAGCGCATCGCGCTCTACATTCTCACCGCTCAATCCAATCGGATTGGCCTCTTCTCATTCTCTCCCGGCAAGGCCTCTGAAGACCTCGGAACGTTACCCCAAACGTTTCAGAAAGGTTTCCTGAAGGTCTGCAAGACCCTCGCTTGGGAGTGGGATCACGATGCTCGCGTGCTCTACTTGCCAACCTGGTGGAAATACAACCAACCCGAGAACGCCAACAACGTTATTGGCAACCTCAAAGACCTAGACGATTTGCCTGAAACTCCTCTCCTGAAGCGGTTTTCAAATAACACGGCGTACCTGTCCGAAGGCCTCAGCGAAACGTTCACTCAAGCGTTGGCGAAACGTTCCCCCCAACGTTCACCTAAACGTTCGCCATCTCAGGAGCAGGAGCAGGAGCAGGAGCAGGAGCAGGAAAAGATAGCTGGTCCGACTTCGTCTTCACCAGCCAACGACTCCTCAGTAAAGCGAAATGGGCAATTGTCGGATGAGGAGTTCTTGGCAGCCCTCCGCAAGAATCATGCTTACAGCCATCTCGCCTTCGATCGCGAGCTTGGAAAGATGGACGCCTGGCTGTTGACCCCCAAAGGCCGCAGGCGGACCAAAACTCGGAAATTCATCGTGAGCTGGCTCAATAAAGCAGCCGATGAGCAACGTCCCATGGCAACAGGGCCCGCCCCTTCGAGCACTGGACACTGCCAGGACCGACAAAGCAACGGGCGTCACTCCAAACCATGCCCCAACCCCTGCGTTGTCGGCGAGGCCTACTGTTCAGTTCATCTCCCTGTCCGGCAACGGATCGCGGCGCACATCGCAAACGGGAACGCCGCATGACCATGACGACTATCGAACACCCCACGATGCCACCCCACGATCTGGACGCTGAGCGGGCCATCCTTGGAGCTATTCTGCTCTGCCCTGCAGTCTTGGCCACTGTGGGGGAACTCGTCCAGGAGACAGACTTTTACGATTCCCATCACCAAGGCATCTTCTCGGCAATGTGCCGGCTGGAGAACGCGGGAGGCGCAATTGATCACATCGTGGTCGCCGAAGAATTGAAACGGAGAGGACTCCTTGAGAAGGTTGGCGGAAGCGCGGCGGTCGCTGAACTGATCGAAACCGTCGCCACGGCCGCCAATGTCACGACCCACTGTCGCGTGGTGCAGGAAAAAGCCCGGCGCCGAGCCGTGCGACAAATGGCCTTTGACTTGTTCACCCGATCGACCGACGAGCAGGAGACGCTGGATGCGCTGATCGACCAGGCAGAGCAGACCATCTTCGGAGGACAGGATCTAGGCCAAGCTTCCTCCAGAATCACAACCGCCCAGCTGGTCAACGAACGCCTGCACCATCTGGAAACCCTATACAAGAGCCGACGACCTTTCACGGGTATTTCGACAGGCTTTGCCACCTTGGATCGCCTCACGGCCGGACTTCAACCCGGCACCCTGAACATCATCGCTGCTCGTCCCAGCATGGGGAAAACTGCCCTCGCGCTTTCAATTGCCGCTCATGTCGCCCTGGAAACGAACCTGCCCGTCCAGATTTTCAGCTTGGAAATGTCCAAAGAGGAGTTGATCGATCGCTTGTTTGCGCTCACCGCCCAGATCGATCTTCACGCCATCCGAACAGGAAAGGTATCGAGTGCTGATTGGTTTGATCTCGCTACTTCGGCAGATCAACTCTCGAACGCGCCCCTGTTCATCGAGGATTCAGGCTCTATCACCATGGCTCAACTGCGTCGGCGCGCCCGACGAGCAAAGGCCAAAACAGGACTCGCCTTGATGATCGTGGATTATCTCCAGCTCATGACACCAAGCTTGCGGGGAGAATCACGCCAGCAAGAAATTAGCGACATGTCGCGTGCCCTGAAGCTCCTGGCCAAGGAATTGGGCGTCCCGATCATCGCCCTCTCTCAGCTCAATCGAAAAGTCGAAGAGCGAGGCGACAAGCGGCCGATGCTGTCTGACCTTCGGGAAAGCGGTTCGATTGAACAGGATGCTGACTTGGTCGCGTTCATCTATCGGGACGAAGTGTACAACCCGGACTCTCTCGACAAAGGCCTTGCGGAAATCCTTGTCCGGAAACACCGCAGCGGACCGGTGGGTGAGCAGAAGCTGTTATTCCGAGAACAGTATGCCAAGTTCGAGGATCTGCCAGCGGACTGACTGATGCGACAGGATCAACCGAGTGCCTTACAAGCAGATGTGTCTTTGGGGGAACGGGGACGCGTGGCGCCGGCTGCCTCGTCAGCCCTGCAGCTTCCTGGATACCTCGACTTGAAGGCCTTGGCCGGTTACAGTTCGTGTTCGGTTCGCTGGTTGCGGGACCGCCTGACCGATCCTCTGGCCCCTCTGCCCCATCATCGTATCGGGGGCAAGATTCTGATCAGGCGAGAGGATTTTGATGTGTGGATCGGCCAATTCCGAACGGTCCGGCCCTCGACCGAGTTGGGCGCACTCGTTGATGATGTCCTGGACGGTTTGTTCAGCAAACAGCCGTCTTGATAGGATGGCAGCGGAGCATATCCAAATGGACCTGAACACTCACGATAACCGAACCCCAGAACAATGGTGCGAGGCCGCACCTTCGCACGCGAGGCTGATCCCATGGGCGTGAAGATTCGACAATGGAAGGGTGCCTGGTGGATCTTCATCGATCACCAAGGCATGCGGAAGGCCAAGCGGATCGGCATCGGCGAGCCGGGCAAGAAGGCCGCCAAGCTCGCCGCACAGCAGATTCAAGCCCGTCTCGCCCTAGGGCAGCCAGCGTTTCAGGGCCAGAAGTCTGGCATGACACTCGAACGCTATACCGAAGTCTTCTTGGAGCGAATTGAGCACGCGCGGAAGCGCACAACCTTTGTCGACTACACCAAGATCCTGAATCGGGACATCTTGCCGACCTTGCGAGGTCTCGACCTGCAGGACATTACCCGCGAAAAGGTCAAAGCTATGGCCCTGGCTGGCCTCCAGAGGGGACAATCACCGAAAACCATGCAGAACATCGTCCGCTGCCTCAGCAGCCTTCTGAGCCACGCCCTGGAAGATAATCTGGTCACGGTGAATCCTGCGCTCAAACCAGGCAAGTTTCTCCCGAAGATCACGAAGCGCCACAAGATCACGCCACTGACGAGGGAAGAAGTCGCCTTGCTAATTGAGACCGCCAAGGCCAAGCTTCCTCGCTACTATCCGCTCTTCCTCTGCGCGGTCCGTACCGGTCTTCGCATGGGCGAGTTGCTCGCACTCCAGTGGGGTGACATCGACTGGCAGGGCCGGTTCATCGAGGTTCAACGGAACTACACCCATTTCCGACTGACGACACCAAAGAGCGGAGAGAGTCGACGGGTGGACATGTCGAGGGAGTTGGCCCAGACGCTTCGAGACCTCCTCACAGAGCGCCAAATTGAGGCTGCAGCGAGCCAGTGGACAGACACCCCGGCCTGGGTCTTCTGCAGTGAGACCGGGGGACTCCTGCACCCGCACAACTTGCGCGATCGCGTGTTCTACGGCCTCCTGACGAAAGCGAAGCTCAGGAAGGTACGATTTCACGACCTGCGACACACGTTCGCGTCACTGCTCCTGCAGCAGGGGGAAAGTCTGGTCTACGTGAAGGAACAGATGGGGCATTCATCAATTCAGGTGACCGTGGATCTGTACGGACATCTGATTCCGGGCGGGAACAAACAGGCTGTCGATCGGCTCGATACCCCGGCGAGTCAGTGGCTTCCCGAGGCTCAATCCGCAACCTCCGCGCAACCGCCGAGGCATGAGACCCCGGCGGCTTCGTCCGATCAGTCGATCTATCAGGTAGTTGCGAGAGGAGAGGTTGGGGTGAGTGACGGGTTTCGAACCCGCGACCTCCGGATCCACAATCCGGCGCTCTAACCAGCTGAGCTACACCCACCACACAACGTCAACGAGGAGCGCGCATCTTAACAAACCCCGCAGAATAGTCGCAACCGCCCCAAGACCTCATCCTGACTCAGCTTTTGCTGCATAGATAGACTGGCCGGGCGAAGTCGCGACGCGTTCTGTATCTCTGATCGCATGAACGAAATCGACTTGGGACTCGACCGTCAACGTCCCCGGCGATCGAAGGCCGCTTGCATTTCCTCCAGGATGGCCGTCGTGGCGGCGGGAGGATCCTGAGCATCGCGAATCGGGCGACCGATCACC
>WBZQ01001875.1_pt1 | contig 14040 bp, 16 predicted proteins | sample 5204251 | NCBI WGS metagenome assembly WBZQ01 (sample SAMN12412402, study PRJNA552823) | activated sludge metagenome | isolation source: activated sludge from nitrification reactor of wastewater treatment plant... | place: USA: Virginia | collected 2017-09 | reverse complement strand
TGTTAGGTAGTTATTCAGGCGGAAGTTCGTCGCCGCCGGCGATTTTCCACTCGACGTCCACCGGGCGAACGGGAAATTCAAATCGAGATTCGACCTGGGCTTTCGGAGACACCTCCAGCGGTTGCCGGATGACATGGGGTTCGTCATACACAGGCCTGGACGCGCTGAACTTGACGATGTTGAATCCCGGATGCCAGGCGACCAGGGTGTAGGAACCGGGTGGAATACCGGACATTTCGAATCGTCCTTGTTCATCCGTCACGGCAAAGTAGGGATGATCGAGGGCTGCCGCCCACGCGTTCATATGCACATGCACATCACACTGCAGCCGCAAGCCGACCCCGCGTGCCCGGCTCAGCGTGGTCGCGATTTCTCGGTTCGCCGTGGGCATCGCAATGTTAAAGAGGCTTTGTTTCTCGCTGAACAGATGTGGATTGTGGAGGATCGGTTCGAAATTGATCAGCGCAACGTCTGCTGTGCGGACGAAGGGAATCATCTGTTGTTCAAACTGACAGACCCGCCCCGCAGGATGCGTCACGCTTTTCCCCATGCGCAGCGGATAGGCAGCCGCTGCGGCCTTACCGCGCTCCACCCGCTCGAGATACACGAGGACTTCCTGCAAGCCGTTGGTGGCCGGGTCAATCCGCAGGGCCGGTGACGGCACGTGAGTCCCGCAGGCATCGAGATCGGCGAACACTTTGAGCGGGGGCAACTTCGGAATACTGCCCTTCCAAACCGCCCGACCTTTGACTGTGCCGCCATCGGAGACGTCGATAATGTCGTACTCCGCATAGCTGTGAGTTGCCGCGAGACACCATGCCAGGCAGCAGAAAAGCAGAAGACGGTAACCGCGATGTCGTCGTGGAGACATGAAAGACCTCATCGACATACCGAGGGTGGGGCGACCCAGGGCGGTGAAAATAAAAAAGCCCGAACCTCCGCTAGGAGATTCGGGCTCGAGAGCTGATCGCTCGTTGGCCTCACTTATGTGCGCACGCGGGGAAGCGTAATCGACGATCCTCCAATGTGTCAAGTACGCAGTAGGGCCTATTCGGCATGGCACGTATTCCTTCCGTCTGACAGGCTAGACGCGGGGTTATACGACGAGCCTGCCGAGAGACATCGAGTCTATTTGAAGCCGATGACCATGGAATCAGACCCGGCCAGCGGTTCCACTTTCGTGCGTGTGAAGCCGACCTTCTTCATCCACTGCCGGCAATCCGCGCCGGTGAAATCGAATCCGCCCTTGGTCTCGATAAGCATATTGAGACTCATCAACAAGCCGAAGGCATTGGTCTTTCGGGCATCATCGATCACGGCTTCATGAACGATCAAAGCGCCTCCCGATGGCAACGCTGCATAGGCCTTGCGCAACAGCATCATTTTTTCTTTGAGGTCCCAATCGTGCAAGATGTGCCCCATAATGAGCACATCCACCTTCGGCAAGGATTGCTTGAAAAAATCCCCCTCGCAAAACGTCACGCGCCGCTGCAGTCTTTTGCTTGTGACATAGGCCTCGAATACCGGCCGCACCACGGGAAGATCCATGCCCTGTCCCTCGAGATGCCGGTGCGCCAGCGCGATTTGCACCGCCACGCCACCTTGGGCGCAGCCGATGTCGGCAAACGAGTGGTATCGTTTCCAGGGAAATTTCGCGGCAATAGATTGGGCCGTGCCCTTGCTGAGTCCGGTCATGGCTTTGAGAAATCCCTCCAGCCGCTGCGGATCGGCGTAGAGCGTGCCGAAGAAATCTCCACCGGTCCTCACTTCATTCTGCGGCTGGCCGGTACGTAGTGCTTCCGTAAGTGACCCCCAGAATCCGTAGAGCCGGGCATTACACATCTCCAGCATGCCGCCGACATAAGACGGTTTGCCGCGATCGAGAAACTGAGCGGTTTCCGGTGTGTTGGCATAACGTGTCCCGGCCCGCTTCAGCAGGCTGAGCGCGACCAATGCGTCAAAAAAATCCCGCGCGCTTCGCGGATGCAGTTGCAGCTTGGCAGCTAAAGCTTTTCCGTCGAGCCGACGCTTGGCCAACTCGGTGAACAGGCCCAGCTCCACCGCCGTCAATAGGGTCTTGGAACTCCAAAACCCGAAACCGATTTGCAGAAGTCGATCAGGAACTAATTGGCGACCGGCCATGGCAGTCCTTTCGTGGAAATGAAACCCGGTGAGAGGCTACGTCGACGCGCATTTCTCTGTCAACACAGGCAGCCATGCCTCAAATCATGACGTCCCTTCCTCCACGCAGTCGCACCGAGGATTCGCCTGGTTACTCCAGGCCATCATCCCTGCATTCGATAGGACCATGGCTTCACTCATGCCCAAGGCGCTGCAAGGGGTCCTGGTCGTGCTGCTGGTGGACCGCTCGACGACGTATGAGCCGCACCTGGTCCTTCCTCCTGCGGCATTCGATCGCTCGATTGATGCCTCGGTTGAGGTGCACCTCTTTGTCGCCGCCGATGACCTTCGTTATGGACATTTCAATTATGGCGTGGTGGCCGATGGCTACACGAACAAACCACCCTCGCAACTGACGCAATCGATTACTCGACAGGTGACGGCGGAATTGGCGGCTCAGCGCGTGTTCCGAAACGTCAGCACCTACGATTCGGTGCCAGATCTCATTCCCACGGGGCGTATCGAACGGTTTTTCGAACACGGCCGGAGGAAACGCTGGACGTTCATCCTCTACTATTCCAACAAACTCGCCAGCCTCTTCCGCGTAAATAGTTTTAAGACGGATGGAGACATCCATCTCATATTGACCTGGCCTAAGCCAACGGAAGACGTCATCGGTTCGTACGTCGGACATTTTTCTCTTAACGAGGATTGCACGCCGAATGGAGAAGTGCGTCCCGGCGATCGACTCAATCGCGCATTGGGGCAGATCCTCGCACAGATCCGCGACAAGATGTTCGCCGAGCCGACGCTGACGAAATCACGCAAAACTCCGCCGCTTGCTCCTCAGTGAGGCTGCCATCGAGATGCGATGAGACCGAGCGAACCAGAGGAGACCGGTGCGATTATTGACCACGCTCTCCGAATCCCCGCATCTCGTCCAACCAGCTAGCACGCTGTTGCGCAGTCATACTTTCGATATTGCCAATGAGCGTGGCTTTTGCCGGTTTGATGCCACAGAATTGAAGGATGTTCCGTTGTAGACTTTTGAGGCTATGGGCGCGGTACCACCACCGATACACCCATGCCGGCATGCCCATCGTCACCACGACACGCGCCGACTTTCCGGCGAAGAACTTTTTGGCCGTGGTTCCATCAGGTTGATACTGGAAGGCCACGCCTGGGCGAAACACCTGTTCGAAGAAGGCTTTGAGGAGTGCCGGCATGGATCCCAGCCATAACGGGTAGACAATCACGAGATGATCCGCCCAGCTTATGGCCTCCTCTGCCGGTCTGATGAAATCCGGCGCTTGCCCTCTCTCGAAGTCCTCCTTTGTTCGTAGGACAGGAATTTCCAACATCGCAACGTCGACTCGCCGGACCGTGTGACCACCGTCCTCGCACCCCTTGGCATATTCGTCGGCCAATGCATGGCAAAAATGACGAGCCTGCCCGTCAGGGTGTCCCTGGATAATGGTAATACGCTTACCCATGGTGAGCCGGCGGCGTCACGCTTCCTTCTTGTACCATCGGGCGAAAGGATCGATCCGCCTCGCGGACGGGGCCCTGTGGCCTTTGCTCGATGCTCTGCGGGGCTGCAGGCGGGCGCTGTTGTATCTTGGGTGTTGGCGGGGCACAAGCGGCCAGTGAGAAGAACAGTCCCGTGGCAAGGCCTAAGGTGATACTGGTTGTGGCTGGCATTCTCCTTCCTCCTCGTCCATCTTGGATCCTCTGCCCAACTTCATCATTGCTCGCTAGGCAGCGGTCAAGGGTCCTCACCAGGATGGGCGCAACAGACATGCCAGAACCGATGCACGGCGAAACGCCGCAGATCGAACAGGATCTCCAACCAGCGGCCTTCGGCGAAGGAGTACTGCGGATATTTTCCGCAGTGGAAGCACCTGGATCTGGCGCGAATGTCCACAGCGGAGGCATCGATCACTCCGGAATACGGCTTCTGCTTTGATTTTTTTCGACGGAGCGGGAAAATGAGCAGGGGCATCGGGCTTGCTCTTTGTCTACGTCAGCAAGGTGTGCCTCAATCCTGGCGTCCCATCATCTGACTTCCACAGAGCCGAAGGAGGATCCTATGAGGGCAACAGAATATTTCGCTCGAGGTTGTGACCCTAGCACCTTGGTCGTGAGGCAAATCATGGAGGACGCCGTTGTGACGACCAGCCCGGCATCAAGCGCCATGGGTGTGGCAGAGCTCTTGAGTGAACAGAGCTTCGGGAGCTTGCCCGTGGTCGATGAAGATGGGATCTTGCGCGGACTCGTCACGGAATTTGATTTACTGAAAGCCGTCGAGCAGGGGAAAGATCTGCGGGCCGTGGCCGTGTCGGACATCATGACCAAGGACGTCGTGACCACCACCGAAGAGACGCCGATCATGAATCTGATTCACCTGCTGCAGGAACGGCACCTGATTCGCGTGCCGGTGGTGAAGGATCACAAACTGGTCGGCATGGTCGCACGACGTGATGTGGTGTTCGCCTATGTGAAGGCCCGGGCAATCTACTGGCCGTAATGGCCGCGCTGCGACAGAAGCGCCATTCCGGCATGACGCCTGCGCCTTACGTCCAGCACTCCTAGTGGACGACGCCGGGCGTAGAGCGGGGCGGTGCCTGTTGCTCCAGCGCGTGGTGACGTGTGCATCGCGCGGCGGTCATCCACATGGTGACCATGGCGCCGCCAAACGCTGCCGCCATGTCTTTCTGAGCGTCCCATTCATCACCTTGGGTTCCGAGGTACAAACTCCCCAGTTCCGGGCTGACAATCATAGCCACGACCGCTTCAATCACCTCAAAGAACGCGCTCTGCGCAAGAATGCTGCTCACCGGCATCACATAGGACCAGCTCCCCTGCAATCCCGCCAGGCGCACCAACAATTCACGCAAGGGGTAGACCAGCAGGAGACCGTAGGCAAAATGGACGATTCGATCGAACGGATTCCGGCTTAATCCACCCATGTCTTTCAGCCAGAAGCCGAATGGGACTTCCGCATAGGTGTAATGGGCGCCGATCGCATGGAGCACCATGAATACGGCAATGAGCCAGTAGGATGTGGCAGAAAATGCGAACCGCCGGTAGGTCAGAACAAGAACCGTCACCAGCGCGACGGCGAGCAGATTCTCCAACAACCAATCCTGGCGACTGACCGGGTTGATGGCCAACCAGATCCAGATGATGCCATAGCCGAGCAAGAGCCCCGTCGCGGGCCGGCGATGGGCGACCTGCATCGTGCCCCGTTGCGGAATCGTTTCTCCCAGCTTATCCTCCGGGCTACTCTGAAAACGCCGCTTCAGACTCCAGCGCGGTCTCCGCCCCTCGGAGCGCACGCACGATCAGCAGCACCGTCATCGAAATGAGGGCGCCATAGAGTGCCGCGGCCATATCCTTTTGCGCATCCCAGATATCCCCCTGGGAGCCTAAATAGGTCACGCCCAATTCCGGATGGACTGCGCGAGCCACCCACGATTCGATGATTTCCCACAGCCCGCTCAATCCCAACACGGTCATCACCGGGAGGTAATACACCACCCACCCTCGGATGCTCGCGCTCAGCCGAAACAGTTCCTCCATCGGATAGGCGAGCAGGAAGCCGAAACTGAAATGCACGACGCGATCGAAATGATTACGCCCGAGATGTAACACCTTGTCCATCCATACTCCGACCGGCACTTCGGCATACGTATAATGCACACCGATCGTATGCAAGGTGAGGAAGGCTGTGATGAGTGCGTAAGACGTATGCGACAGGGGAAAAAACCGGTGCGTCACCACCAAGAGAACGACGAAAAGGGCCGGAAGGATGCTCGCCAGCAACCAGAATTGAGGATCGACCGGAGCCTGTGCCATCCATATCGACACCGCCAGATACCAGAGGAGAAGCCCGATTGAGATCAGTTTGTTGTGACTCACCTGCAGGACTCCTTGTAAAATGGTACAGGAAGGAAAGCCCCCGATCAGACTGACAAAAGGATGGAGTTACTCTACTGGATGATCCCCCGTCCTGCAACCGCCCGCGGGGTCGGCCGGCGACGTCTCTGCCACCCCTTCTTGCCTGGTTGCGAAAGCCACCTCCCGCACATCAGGCTTATCACAATTTGAACTCAGAGAGCGCGTCTCGACATTCCGCATTTAAAAGACTCTCGCCGGAAAGAATGCATGGCAGAGGTGCGAGTACAGCGCATACAGATCGTCTGGCGCGGGCGCGCCGAGCAGGCAATCGAAGCAGTACTGACCCAGGTTCCGCAGGGGCGCAGAGCAGGAACGGCGAGCGCAGGGGTTTTTTAGGCGGACGGCCGAGCGGGAGGTTCCGGGTCTTCAATGACCGCCCCGCATTCAAGACAGCGGTACCGAGGAGGTTCGTTCTCATCGTCGCAACGGATGCGATCGATGAGTCGCATGTGAAGGCAGGTGAGGGTCCGTGCCATGGTCGGATCAAGTTGAGGACTACGCATAGAGACCTCCCCGGATCGCGGCGGACGATGTACCCGTCAACGGAAAATGCGCCCCAACCCTAGCAGATTCATCAAGACTTCACACTACGAATTTTCCGCAGATTCATGCCAGACGTATACTGACACAGGAATTAGTAGCCTGACGGGATCATCCGCTACATATAGGGACGACCCTCCGTGAAGCCTTGAACCGCAGCAGTCGACTCCTCCGTCATCAAAGAGGAGGAATTGTGGGTCACTGCCGCCTCCACCGCAGCAGGAACGCAACTTCGCGCGGCTGCTGAAAGGGGGACGCATTCAATGCCTTCTGTCACAACCTGACGAAGAAACGTCTTGAGCCTCCACATGACCGCCCACTCGGGAACGCACGAATGGTCCACACCCTTCCAACAGCGCCGAAGAATGGAACACAAGGTTCAGCAACTCATACTGTTGATTCCGCATTTGCCGAACGCGTTGCATCATTCTGGAAGGAGTCTAACGTGTACCTGAGGCCGCACAGGGACAAGGGCCACGTATCAGAACCTACAGTCGAACAAGTCCTTCAATGATGGCATGTTTTGCCAACGCGACAGTGGAGTGGAGATTCAGCTGGTCCATAATGCGGAACTTGTGGAACTCGACGGTCTTGACCGCGATGTTGAGCAACGTGGCGACCTCTTTCGTACCCCGTCCTTCCGCGATCAACTGCAAGACTTCGCGCTGACGAGGGGTCAAAGAAGACAACGTCGGACTTTTCATCTTATCCTGTGCCCCGCTCGCATCCTGCCTCACCACAGTTTTGGCAATGAGCGGCGTGAGGTACCATTGCCCCATCAAGACGGCATGAATGGCCTGCGTCAGTTCGGCTGGTTGTGAACGTTTCAGGACATAGGCCGAGGCCCCGCCCTTGAACGCGCCAGCGACATGCCAGGAGCTTTCCTGAGCAGTCAAGAAGACGATTTTACTTCCAGGCACTGTTCTCGCGAGGGGACGGAGCGCATCCAAGCCATTGAGCAAGGGAAGGAGGACCTCCATGATAATGATGTCCGGTCGCAGATTGTCTGCCCAGGTAAGGAGTGCGCGTCCATCGGCAACAGTTCCCACGACATCGCACCCGGGCTCCAGCAAGGCGCGAGTTCCGGCCGCGACAAGGGCCATCTCATCCGCAATAAGTACTCGTGGCCTACGCTGCTGACGATGATCTTCCGGCATGGGATTCTCTGTACCTCATTCGATCCCTAACGCTTTTCTCACCCAGGGCGCACTATAGCGCAGATACAACCTGACAGATGTCGCCGCTCTTCCTACGTACTCGTACAAATGATAAAAGGGCGGCAGATCCACAATCTCTACGAGGCCGACCAGCGTTGTGAGGCTTTCATCGCCGCCGTGACAGCTGTTTTCGCGCGCAGACGCTCATTGGCTGCCACGGTTCGCTCCAAGGCCTCCGACTGTGGTGTGCGTCGACGATCGCCACCTCGCTGCGACGTCCAGCGGGATTACCAGAGATTGAGCACGAGCTGTACATGTATACCTTCGTCTTGCAGGCTGTTGTGAGGGTTAGATACATTGGCTGTCACAAGACGTCTCCCCCAATATACGCTGAGATTTGACAGTGAATTAAAGTTGAACCGAAGCCCGGCCCCGACACTGGCCAGGGTGTGCACATCTCCAACATTTGTCTTGGTCGACCAGGAATGGCCGACATCTGCAAAGGGACAGAATTGAAGGTGCGGAAGGCCCGTGCTCGATCTCCAGAGGGGGAGCCGGACCTCGAATTGATAGACGGCGCCATTGTCCCGTAGAAGCGTGTTCTCTCGATATCCTCGTACGCTATAACGCCCGCCAACCGACATTTGTTCCAACGGGAAGAGCCGATCGTTGGCAAGCTGAACATTGACCAGGTTCAGCAGTTCAATGCCTGTAGACGCGAACTGCTTCAACCATTGGAGCTGTCCGAGCCAGGAGACAAATTGTCCGTCGGCAGAGTCCGGACCACTGTTTACGGTAGCGCCCAATACGCCGATTCCCGTCGAGAATCGGGACCGCACCGCAAAGACCGACTCTGCCGTGCGGTGCGTCCACTCCTGGATAAAACGTAGGGCGGCAATATTTCCAAACCCGTTCTTCATGCCAGCCACGGAATCAAAGGGGAGGCCAAGAAGGGTATTCGCATTCTGCTCGTACTCGCCGACGATGGAGAGTGCCATCTCATCGTTCAGCGTCCTGTACACCGGATGGCGTAGCGACAGGGTCCAGATTTGCGTTTCGCTCTTGATGTCGAGGGACCTGAAAGGATCCGACGTCACCTGAAAATTGACGTATCGGTACGCGGCTGAAAATGTCGTATCGTATCTATTAAGAGGGATCTGATACAGCGCATCCACGCTAGGAAACACGCCAACCACAAATGGGGTGGCTTGAGCGGAGGCTCCGAAACCAAGGCTGAGCAAATCTCCGTTGCCAGTCAGGTTGCGATGGATCACTGTTCCCCTGAGCTGATTTTCACCAACTCCTGGATTGATATAATTGTTGTATTCCACAAATGCCTTCACTGGTTTCGCTTCGACCATCGAGACTTCAAGGATGGCCTCTCCGAGCTCGGCACCAGGCTTGAGCGACCCATGCAATTCTTGCAGCCGATCGTCCTGCAGGAGCAGCTGCAAGCGATCACGAAGGCGCGTGGAATTCAGAGGCGACGTCGCTCCTAATTCGATCCGGTGTCGAAGATAGGATGGGCGAAACCACTGGGCCCCGTCGATTCGGATCTCACTGAGCCGCCCTTCAATCACCTGCAGGGTCACGATTCCGTCGAGAAGGTCCTGATCCGGCAAGATAGCGCCTGAATTGGGATACCCTTTGGTGATGTAGACCATTGTCAGAAGGCTGCGCAGGTCCTCAAGGTCTTCCGAGGTAACGTCTCGATTCTCATAGGGCGCCGCAAGCTGACTCAGTTCCTCCTGCGAAAGCACCGTACTACCGACGACCTGAATTTTACTGACGAAAATCCGTAAAACAGGCCCTCTCTCTTGCAACTCTTCGGGCGCGGGTTGAATGGGCGGCAGGACATCCGAAGGGGACTCCTTCGGTTCTAACGGTTGTTCCCGTTGCACCGGCGGTGGCAAGCCTGAGCGGCCGGATGGATCGATGGGTGGAGGGAGCCCAATTTGTCCAAAGCCCAGGTCTGCCGTCACGCCGATTAATAGCACCGCCACTCCGAAAATCAGGCTATAGGATGAGGGGCATCGAAATCGGAAATCCTTATGTTTTCTGAACTTGATCCTGCCTGTCATCATGTATACCCAGCAACGCCACGTTCGACAGGCATAGGCCCACGGACTCCACCATGAAGTGACCAAGCGGAGCGGGTGGCTGCAGAGCAACCGCGTGCTTGATTTGGCGATGCGAGATGAAGAAATACGTCTCGAGCTGCTACCGTCATCGAAAGGGGTGGCGGCCCCCATCGAGCGGAAGGACGTTTCTGAAGTAAGCCAACCGCCGGCGCGTCATAACCTTCTCGGGCCAGGGCCTCTTTCTGACCAGCGCGATCTCTAAGACACCTCAGGTTCGACGCAGGCGAACGACGGCAGATCAGGCCGCGAGAAACGACGGGCCATGCGCCATATGAACCGGTCCCCACCTACCATACGCCAGCAGCCCCCTCAGCAGTCTTTTTTACAGAACAAAACCGAGACCTGCCGTGGCTGGCCCGCGTCCAACCACTCTGATAACCTGGGTCGTATCGAGGGTACGTCCTGTTTCGCCTGCTTCACCGATTCACGCCGAACGTGAGACCCTGCACCTTCAACATTACGGCCACGGTTTGATGTCGACCGTCCCGTTCGTGCCACCGCCATGCGAAACCGCTTCCACGACGGTCTGTCCGCTTGGAAACAAATGATTCGTCTGGATCGTGACACTCCCACCAGTCCCGTTGCTTGCATTGCTTTTGACCTGGCTGTTCTCCAGCCGGACGGTGTCCGAAGCGAGTTGTATCTTTCCTCCAACCGAAGCCGCCGAACCGCCGACAGACGTATCGACAAGACTATTGGTGAGACGCACCCTCTCCGGCGCTGAAAGTCGAATGAACCCACCGTGCCCTGCCCCGGTCCGTGCCAGGAATGAACTATCCTCCCCCACGAAGGTCCGACCGGTCACAATAGTCAACACTCCGCCAGGGCCAACGCCGTTGTTATTCACCGTCAGGAGACTGCCGTTCAGAATCCGCGCGCTCCCATAAGCTGAAATAGTGACGATCCCGTATTCACCGCCTCTTGCTTCCGCATTCATCTCGCTGTGGTCGACGAGCACGTTACGACCTGCATACAGCCCGATGCTGCCTCCATAGCCGGCCCCCGTGTTTTCCGCGGTCAACTTGGTACTGAGAAGGCGGATGTCGTTTCCGGCCTGGATGTTGATACTCCCGGCGTGATGCCCAGGGCCACCTACGTCACCATCTGCTGTGACATCCAAGGAGCTCCCAATCAAAGAGGCTGTGTCCTCGGCATGAATGGCGATCGGGCCGCCAATGCCGCTTCCCGACGTCGAAATGGCGCGGCTGTTCTGGAGTTGCACAGACGTCGATTCATATGCGATCCGTCCCCCGGTACCCTCACCTCCGGCACTTGCCATAACGAGGTTGTCATGGAGGCGAACTTGCTCCGCCGCCTCCAGCGTGATCGTCCCGCCATTCCCGGTTGCTCCCGATGCGCGCACGTCCATCAACGTCCCGTTTATCTGGATCTTCTCACCGGCCTGCACGACGATGTTTCCGCCATTGCCCTCACCAGAAGCCGCCGTCATGCTGCCCAATTGAGTGACAATAGTCTTGCCGGCATCTATGACAATATTGCCGCCATTACCACCAGAATGGCTCGTGGCATCGGCCGTGAAGTCGGCATGTAGATGAGTATTGTCCAATCGCACGGTATTACCCGCGGCAATGGAAATGTTGCCTGCTGTCTCTCTACCGCCTCGTCCCAGGCTCGCATCTATAGTGCTGCTGTCTATTGTCACAGTATCCGTTGCGTTCAAGACTACTTTTCCCGGACGAAAATCGGCTGTGACATTCACCTGTGAGCCATTCTCAATGCGAAGCCGATCAGCCTGAACTGTCACGGTACCTTCCTGCCCGGATCCCCCCGGGCTACCTCGTACACCTGAGGCACTTATAGTGCTTGCATTGACAGTGATAGTAGGTGCGGACAATTCTACTGACCCGGGGCGCCCGAAGGGGCTAGCTCCATTTGATTCGACAGTACTATCCACAAGCCGGATCGCTTGCCCGGCAACCAGTGACACCACTCCACCAGCGCCTTCAACCGATCCACTCGCAATGGTGCTGTCCTGTGCATAGACCTTGTCACTTACAGTAACGGTGATATTTCCTCCGTTACCACGAACAGACTCACCGATGGACCGAATGGAGGAGCTGTCCATGACCAACTGCCCCCCACGGATTATGATTCCGCCGCCCCCGATGGTGGCTTGGGGGTTCGATTCAATAACCGAATCTCTCAAAGTAATATGACCCTTTTCGGCTCGCTGCAGGCCGGCTGCTGAATTCGGTTGGACTTCTCCCCGTGCGCTGACACTGACCATCTGCACCTGCCCGCTCGGAGCCTTCAACGTGCTGCCTGATACCCTGATGTCTCCCCCTACGAGGGACAATGTTTTCCCGTAATCAGGTGGAACCCCAGGCCCGTAGGCCTGAGGCATCCTCGTTTCCAAAGTGGCTCCCTGTACAGTAATGGGCCTTGGATGCGGATTTAAAAATCCAAACGCAACGACCGGCGCTTGCGACAGGATCGCATCTTGGGGACCAGGTACCGCGTTGAAGCGCAAACCATCAGCCAGGCGCAAATGGTCAGCGGTTGAGACATAGACCGACCCGCTGACGTTCAGGCTTGCCGTCGCCCCAAAGACTACGCCCGCCGGATTGATGAGATAGAGATTTGCGTTCGAAAAACTTGCCGTATTGATCTCGCCGAAGATGTTCGAGACATGGCCGCCCGTCACCCTACTCAAAATATTATTCGTGGCCAACCCCGAATCGTTGAGAAAGCGCGCGACATTGTTGGTGCCGACGCTGAAATCGCCAAAGCTATGGAAGAGATTGGTGCCGTTGCCTGGCCTAATTCCGCCAGTAATGTTGTAGTTCTGACGACCGGCCTGGTCGATGCCCCCCGCGACCACCTGCGTGTTCAACCCGGAAGAGGTAATTGACGTGGTTTGCCCCTGACTGATCGACGCACAGAGCAGCGCCACCATCCCGCACATGGCATTCGCCAGCCACATCGGGCTCACCAAATTTGTTTGCTTGTTCATAGAAACCTCCTGCAGGCCCGGAAGGTGAGCGTGCTGAGCACAACCACCTGCAGCACGTCGGGCCTGTCATATGTCGTCAGCTACCCTTGCTCAGAAGCAATTTCACTGCCGGACGACAACTTAAACTCAACAGTTGCCGTAGCCATTGTTAGGGCGGTTCGAACAAGGGTTTGAGTCAGGAGGGGATGGACACAGTGATGTTTAAGCGGGGCAACTGTCCACAACACGAGTGCAAATGTTGGGGAAATTGGGGACATGCGATACGCAATCGACTCGGTCAGCACTCCGCCATTGCACAGCGGCCTTACTCTGAGAAGATGTTCGCATAAAGGCATCGTCTCTTGAGCAGACCGGGCGAATGGCTTTCGCTTGCCCCCTGTCTTTCGACGCACCGTCGCGATATGACATCAGGCTCGCCCGCCTCTGCCGATCACCACCGGAATAGACAGAAAGAACGTTGCCGCGACGCTACGCGCCACAGGGATGCGGTTTCTCCGAACCCTCAGGAAGCCGACCGGCGTTGCGAGGCTTTCATCGCCGCCGTGACGGCTGTTTTCGCGCGCAGACGCTCATTGGCTGCCACGGTTCGCTCCAAGGCCTCCGACTGTGGTGTGCGTCGACGATCGCCACCTCGCTGCGCTTCTTCCATGGCTGCTGTGATCGCTGTTTTTTTGCGGTTCAGCTTCGCCGCCTCGACGGTGCGCACCAACGCGGCGGAAATCTTCGGCGTGCTTTCCATCGCGCCTTTCCGCTGGGAGATCTCCATCGCGGCGGTGACCTCGTCGTTCTGCTGTCGCCGTTTGGCCGCCAGGGCTTTGCGCGCCAATGGGCTGGATGACGTGGTCGGCTTCTTTATCTTGCTGGTCTTCGAGAGGCCTTTTGGTGCCTTCATGTCGTCCTCCTCATCGTGGCTTGGTTTTTGTCTTGCAGCGTCGCAGCCGCCCCAACACATCCGACAGTATACCAAGGCATTCCGGCGGAGGATGAACGCTCACACCTCACAGATCGGCGGCATTGTGTCCCCGTGGTTGTCGCCGCGCTCGTGACGGGTGCCACCGGCCTGGATTCTTCACAGATCGGTGGCATTGTGTTCCCGTGGTTGTCGCGGCATACTGGATCTACTGTTTATTCCTCCCGGAGGACACCA
>WBZQ01001872.1_pt1 | contig 14046 bp, 19 predicted proteins | sample 5204251 | NCBI WGS metagenome assembly WBZQ01 (sample SAMN12412402, study PRJNA552823) | activated sludge metagenome | isolation source: activated sludge from nitrification reactor of wastewater treatment plant... | place: USA: Virginia | collected 2017-09 | reverse complement strand
AGGAACGCCCGAAGAAAGCGCTGGGTGGGCTGACGCCCGCTGCCTTTGCACAGCAATTGGCCAGCAAATCAGCTACAGTAGTCCCCGGACTCTAAACGTGGCTGCTACTCAACATGGGGGGACGTCGTGCCTCTTGGAAGGTGAGGAATCTTTGCCAGTTGAAGAGAACTGTAGCGGGCATGCGTTACTCGGAAAAAATGGAAACGGACGGGCAAGGATAGACCGAAGGTTGCGCCCGTCACAAGATCTTCCTGTCTATGTCTATTGGGCTGCTGACCCAACGTTCCGTTCTACCTCATTGAACAGACAAGAGTTTTTATTGACTGTCCGTGAGCTGTCCGTGATTCGGAGCAACTTTTTGTTCCGTGTGGCTCAACCGTGCGCGAAGGCCGAAAGGGCCAGAAAGGTTGGTTAGTATGCATCACATCGTTGAGGAGGGGGCCGAGCGTGAACACATCGCCGGGTGCTCCTCGTGTCGAGACGGAGAAACCGTACCATTCGAGTGCTCGAAAAAGTTGCGCGGTGAGATCGAGCGTCGCGCAGCCTTCTATGAGCGAACGTGGGACGAGGAGTTAAACCATATCCTGGCCATCGCTTACGAGCAGCGCGATCCAGATGCAGACGATGAGGACATGACTCGGCGCTTAAACGGGCTCCGGCGCCGTGGGGAGTTACCCAGTCAGGAGCGGGCAAAGGTCGAAATCCGTCTTGCCTCCATTGATCGGTTGCCGGACGGCGTTGACGTGCCTCGTCCTACCACCGTCAAAGAGCTTTGCGACCTCTACCTTGAGTACAAACTGAAGGGACGGCGGTCCTATAACAATGTTCGCCGCACAATCCGGCACACCATGGAGCAGACCGGCTTTGCTGAGGTAAAGCTGTGCGACCTCACGCCGGGCATGATCAAGCGATGGCACGCCGGGATGGCCTCTCGCCACGTGACCGGTAACAACGGGTTGAAGACCCTGCGTTCCGCCTATCGCTTCTGTCGGAGTCTGGAGTTAGTGCAAGATGATCCAACCGCCGGCATCAAACGCTTCCGGGAGGACTCCCGCGAACGGTATGTGACGCCCAGCGAAATGCCTCGCCTCATGCATGCGTTGCAGGCCGCGCCCCTTAAAGCACAAACGTTCTTCCTCACGATTCTCTTCACGGCCGCTCGGCCTGGGGAAGTCGCCGGGATCCAGTGGAAGGATCTCGACTTTGTCGGCATGCGTTGGCGCAAACCGACCAGCAAGACCGGACGCTCACAAGAGGTGGTGTTGAACCCAATCGTCTACCGGCTGCTCAGGCAATTGCCGCAAGTTTCCGACTATGCGTTTCCCGGCAAGGACCTTTCGAGGCCTTGGAATGAAAGCACTCAGCGCAAGGCCTGGGATAAAGTCCGATCGGTGGCCAAGCTGCCGGATGTCATCGTCTATGATCTCAGACGAACGATGGCCAGTTGGATGGCGCAACACGGGCTCAATCTTTCCGTGATCCAACAGAGCCTGAATCACAGCACACTACAACATACCTCGCGCTATGCGCGGCTCGACGTCCAGACCGCGGGCCGGGCCCTGGATGGCGTCTCCAAGCACATGGCCGCCTCGAATCAATTCTTCAACGATCTCTGCGCGCCGCTCACACCAGGGGAACTACTGCCCGACGCACAGGCGGTGCATGACGAGGAAGAAACTCCGCAATCGGGGGGAACACAAATGAGTTCCTCGGACGATCAAAGGAATCGGGAGGATATGGAGTTTCCGGGATAGCCGACGTCGTTAGGGAGGGAGAGGGAGAAGACAGCCCTCCCTCTCCCCTGCTGGCATCGTTCTCAATACCCATTGTGCGTGGGGAAAGGATGTCTCCGATGAAGATCCTATGCCTAGTGCTCATGAGTGGCCTTCTCCTACTGCAAGGCTGCGCAGGATTGATTCTCCGAGAGAATGATTCCGTCGGAATGAAAACGGCGAAGGTTGTGGCGAGGATCCTGGCGTGGCCGGTGACGCTGACCTTGAGCGAGGTAGAGATAGCGATCATCAAACAGCGGGAAGAGCTGAAGGCGAGTCAACAACGGGCTCAGCTGAGTCAACGAAACGAATTCGATGGGCTGATTGGTCGCCTGAACTACTCAGAGGCGCTTGTGAGGTGGGGACCTCCCGCCCAGACACAGACACATGGTCGGATGATCATTGCGGTCTGGCAGAGTCACCGGGCCAGTCCCGGCTATCTGGTCATGCCTCCGATACCAGGCAATCCTTATTCCTCCTCCCTCGCAGTCGCGCTGCCGGAATCTGGCTCGCGTTTGCAGTTGGTGTTCGATCAGGACACAGAGCGGCTCAGGTCGTGGAGTGTGCAGGACTGGTAACCGTTTCGAACGAAAGGAAATGACGATGTCACAGCGTGAATTGATCAATCGGCTTCAGCGATCCTGTCAGTGTGGAGAATCACTTCGGAAGATGGCCAAGCGGGAGGGGCTCTCGGTCGACGTGGTTCGTCAGATGACATCCACACCTCGGTTTCAAAGGGATCTCACCATGCAGTTGGTGAATACCTCGCTGAGTCGTTCTACTGCTTCACCCCAAATGGACCGGATTACAGGTCGAGCCCTCACGGGACTTCTGAGATTGGTCAAATCAGGCGCCAGCGTCTCGTTTTCGATGGAGGACCTGGTCGCATTGGGGGCATTCTCCAAGCAACAACAGGCGTTGGCGGTTCGTCGCGGATGAAGGGCGAAAGGGGGTTCATGAACATTCCGGCTAAAGATTGGCTCACGCTCCTCGCCATGGTGCAATCCCTCAGGGTATCGCTCGATGTACAGAGCACCAAGCTGTCTATGCTCCTGGATAGCCTGCATGAGCGAGATGTGTTGGACGTAGAGGAAGTAAGAATGCTTCAGCAGTCGGCGGACGAGTTTGCGGACATTTTACTCACGGATGAAGTGACCACGGAGAGGTTCGGCCATTCACAGGTAGTGCTTCGGGAATCCGGCGTGATGCGCCGGCCGCCGGCTTTACTCGGTGAACGCCTGACCGACGCTTTCGAGGTGCTGATTGATACGGCCGCATCAGAAGCAAGGGAAACGGTGGACATAGACCAAGAGGAGAGAGAAGGAGAGTGATGGCGCAGACACCTCGAACCAGACGAGTTCAACGGGCACGTAAACGAGGGACGCCAATCAAGGATATTGCCGACAAGGAAGGCATCTCGGAGCGGCAGGTCTTGCAGCTTTGCTCGGGGAAGGCTTTTCAGAAATCCTTAGCCGCGTCGTTACAGCGGACGGCGATGAAGCGGATCAGCAACGGGGCCTTCTCTGATCGGATCGCTGAAGCCATGCTCAAAAAGCTCTGGAAGGAAGTCACTGACCAGAAGTCCAAAGTCCGATTCACCCCGAAGGATATCGCCGACCTGGGGAAGTTCTCTCACTTGCAACATGAGCAAGGCGTGGAGTTTCTGAAAGAGTCCATCAAGCGAGGACAGGAAGAGTTGGACGATCAGCTGAAGAGGGATTCTCAGATTCTCGATATTACGCCGGAGTAAGCCCTTCCCATTTCTAGTTGAACAGCCTCGGATCAACAACGGTCCGGGGCTTTTTATTGGCAGATGAAACGGTGTTATTGACCTATGCTCGTGGTCAAGCCGATCAACGATCGTCGTTCCTGAGGGCAACCTGACGGTCGATTTATTTGATCCTCCCTCCAAAGCGCACGCATTGGCCCTAGAAACGATTCAGCACGCTCCGCTCGCTTTGCCATGGATCGGCCTCCGTGGAATTGCTGTGGCCTGAATCCGTTGGAAGGCGGGGCATTCTCGTGAGAATTCTCAGTTGCCTGTCCTCGATCAGGTCCTGTGTGGACTGCTCGTCGTGTCAATAACAGGGTGGCAATAACACAGGGTAGTCTCGATCTCCGAAGCAAGGTCGGGGAAGCAAGGTCATGGTTCGGGGTGAGTTCGGATCGGGGACGAGGTGGGCGGGTGAGTGGGGGAGGGTGCGCCTTTCCCGGAGTCGGACTCTCGGAGTTTCGGAGAGAGCAAAGAGGGTAACGAGAAAACGGGGGGATGGGGGGTCGGTGGGTTATACCCTTTCCCCTCTGACTGACCTCTGAAAAACCCCCGGTACCGTCCCATTTTATGGTTCCGGCCCCATATATGAACCCGGTTCAGAGAGGGATGGTTCCTAAAAAAATGGGACGAAACGAAGGTGGACCCTGCCCTCCTCAAGGATCGAACGAGCGTCCCCATAGGCTGAGTAAGGGCGGTTCTGGACGGTAATTTCTGAGAACCAGTGGGACTATGAGCGAGCTTGGTTCAGGAAGGTTTCGAGGAGGATAAGGGCTTCGGGACTAGAGCCAATGACCGAGGTATCCAGGACTGCAGTTCGGCCGAACCGGACCTTTCCCGTATCACGGTTCTTCCAGCCTGCAGAAATCTGAAGCTTTCCGGCGATCGGATAATAACAGACCCGAACCTTGTCGGTTGAGACCTTGAGCGGTGTCTCTTTTACCCAGTAGGTGTCACCGCGGTAGCGACGAGGCTTCGGTTGGAGAAGAGTGGTCGGCATACGTACACAATATACTTCAATGAAGCTTTGCCGTCAAAATCCGTGACCTGACAGACCTAATAAACCTTTTTAGCTCGTCAAGTGCATCGCCAAAATAGAAGGTGACCTCTCGGCAAAATAACTTATTGTAGCTGTCTTTTATTCTGGGTTTGTATTCCTGGCTAGGAGGCTTTATTAGTACTTTGATCGCAGGGGGTGGCTCACGATTAAGTGTATATTCATCCGCCCATGGTCTTTGATCCCATGACTGCCCGTATCACTTTTGCTTCGCGTTTATTCGTTCGATGGCGAGGGTGGAAAATCGCCAGACTTTGTCATCTGGCCACCGAAGCAGTTTTAGAATAAATCTTTCTATCAATACTTGAAGGCGCAAAAGGTTTTCATGTGTCGTAGTTAGGTCGTTTACGATCGCTTGATGGACGAAAGTATTTCTGGTGTCCAATGCCTGTCTCAGGCCTTTTTCGAACCCGATTGAGGGCCATAAATCATCTGCTTTCACCCCGAGAGCGTTGACATGATGTTGAATCAGATCTGCAATAGGAGGCCTTCTTAATTCTAAAAGTTTCCTCTTGGTACGGTTTATGACAGTTGCATCGATTCCTTTATCTCTGGCGAATTCTTCCAAGGCAATAACCAACCGACTCCTCAATTCGTTCCACTCCGGTTCTTGGTATCGAGGAACCGATGGATCGTTCAATGACAGGCCGCTTGCCAATGCGTCTAAGGCAGCGTGGCAAAGGACATAATTTTCTTCTATACCCCCTTCCTTCTGTCGGGAAGCGACCTGGTACGCGATAGCTCTTCTCAGGAGCTCGCAGTGCTCCGATGATCGAAAAGAATCGAGCAAAGTGTAGAATCCACCATCTGCTAAGTCTTTATGGTCTATCAGAGGTTCCTGCCACTTTCTTGATTCATATACAGCAACTCCACCTCTCGACTGAGCCCGAGGATTTAACCGTGGTTGTTGCTTAGACCTGTAGGTCTCTACGGTTATCGCATACCAAGAAACTCGCTCCCGAGAACAAAATGACACCATTCGTACAATGTCCACAAGGTCTTCCTCAGCTTGATCAATCATGTGACTCAAGCTTGATCGACCATCCGAAATGAAGCTACGTATGAAAGCGGGTCGTCCAATTCGTATAGATGATTTATTTATCCCAACGTAATGCTCTTCGTGCTCGTGTTGAATCCTCAGGATAGAATGCCCACGAGAATCGTCCCATTCGATGTCTCTATCTGGCTGATCGCCAGAAAGATAGGTGATTGTTCCATCGTATGAATAGCAGTGTAGGTCTCTTCTGCGTAGAACTTGCCCTCCTGTTAAGTATGCAAATACGGTCACTTCCTCTCCAGAGGGCAAGGGTTCTGTGTTGCAGCCGATCTTGTAACCTATTACCCGAAGTTCGATCTTTCCCATAGTGTAATTCGATCCAAGAATGCCCCAAAAACTTATGGGAAACTGAAAAGGAATTTGACAGGTCAATCGACATTCGTCTTGATTGTCAAACAAACCCTTTCCAGGAAATATCGGCGGGAGCTCTGCATGCAACAGTGTTACGAGAGGGTACGTTGGCTCATAGATTTCATGTTCAATTCGTACCCATGCTCCGTGAAGGTCGCCCTGCGGAAGATGAATGGTGACATGGTAATCTTGAATTATCCTCGGGGTTCCGCTTTCGCTAACCTTTTTTGTTGTCATGGGTTGGGCCTAAAACTTAGAGGTTTGGCCAGTGATGACGAGTGCAGAGTCAAAAAATAATTCTTTCACTTTCTAGCCTTTCATCTTTTCTGTAGGGGATATGGCCGCACATCAACGCACTCGCCATGGGCGATAAACACATTTCCCGCTTCTAGTTCTAACTCTGTAAATGTTTCCACCTTCGGCAAAGATCGGCCCTCGTCGTCGTAGTCCGTGCTCGACACACCTTCGCTTCGAGCATCCACGCGAAGTTGAGCTTTGTTAACAGATTGAATCTGAGCCACTGCGAGATAGTCCGTCTCACGCGGAGCATGAGAGAGAATGCGGTCGATGGTCTCCTCGCGGCAATCGAGAATCACACGCAAGCTGGCTCCCGTCCATAGTGCCTCCATGTCCAAATGAAAGTGTTCTTTGTCCTGTCGAATGTCCGTGATTCTGCCGGCGAAAAGAATCGGACGACCATCTTTACGAATCAGAGCCCGCTGCATCTCGATACTGTAGGGCGAGGCCGGTAGATCCTTGGTCCATTCGCTGACCGCGCTGTACTTCTGTTCAAGCTCAGAAATTAATCGGGCTATCTCGGGCTCAAGTGCCGCTCTTGACGGTGGCTGCGCGGGTTCCCTCTGAATTGAGAACCACCAATAGCCTGAAGCAACCGTGCTGAGAATTATCACCCATTTCCACCAGTGCACAGTCGACGTCTCCTCTGCCGACGGGAAGGCTAGGGGGTTGTATCGGGGATGTCAATAACACGGGTGTGATCTGGCTGTCGGTATGAAGTGAGTGGCTTCAACAGTTATCTTTAATCAACTTTGATGTGCACGGACAATGCGTAAGGCCCCCTACCGGATGTCTGTAGCACGTTGGGATCCTAATAATTCAGGGAGCGTTATAACCCGCGCTGCTTGAGGGTCTTTGGTCGTATATATTCGGAACAGCTTTTCATTCGTCACGAACACCCGTCTACTCGTCGCCAGCAGTAACTGCACCATGTCATTAAGGTCATTCGGATCAAGCTTCTTACCTTCTTTGAAAGTGGTGGCAAGTACAGCTGTACAATGCGCGTTAAATAGTTGTCCTGAGCCTTCAAGAAAGGCTCGGCAGAATCGGTCTTGTTCACTTTTTGATAGTAATTTAAAACGCATCCTGCCTTGTGAAGGTCTCGTGAGTAGAAAGAATGGGGCAAGACATCCTAGAAACCAGGCCGAGATATGGTTTAGGGATGCCCTGATATTATCCCTCCCATTTCCTACCTTCGATCTAATTCTGGATATTGCATCTGAGAATGATTTGTCATCAGTGGCTCTCAGTTTCTGGTAATGTTCAACCTCAGTTTTCCATCCCGGAATTTCATCCAAACTAGCAGCGACTGAAATGGCATGAACGCGTGCTGCAAGAGTAGCCTTGTTCACTACCCAGTACGGATGAATGTACTTATCCATGCCCATGCTCGCCATGAATTCCCATTCAGGAGACGGCAAGATATTGCCATCGCACAATGTGTGAACCCGCTGGAACCAGGAGCGAACTCTATGGAAGTCTGTAGATCCCAAATGGGAAATCATTTCAATATAGTTGATAATCGAAAACCAGTATCGCACGGGAATTACTGCTTGCAGTTCCGCAAGTCGGCCCAATTCTATGGCTGTCATACTTCGCCAGATGTTCGTGTCACAGTAAATATCTGGAGGCGAGAAGAAATTGATCGTACTTTTCCTGCCGCCGAACTCATTATTCATTTGAAATATTGGCCGAGGCGCTACGATGAGAGAATGGCACCTCTTAAATTTTTTCCCGCTTCCACAAAAACAAGGCTCATTCGGTTTGAATTTCGCCATGCGATGACACTTTCTACTTAGGCCGTGTGTCGACACTTTCAGGTAAGCAGTGAAAGGTAATTGTCACAATTGTCTAATTGTCTTCTTGGAGGGTTATTTCTTTTTCGGTTGGCACAATTTGATCCTTGGGATTCTTCTTTTGAAACTCTGGCGAAGCGGCGGTTATGAACTTGATTCGATTGCGAATGCACTCCGGTCTCGAATCATAGGCATCCAATATTCGCCAATCCTCTTTGCCAAGTTTCTGACCCAACAGGGGAAAAGTTTCACTCCACAGCACCCATGCGTTTAGGAGTAGAAAGCAATTGGCTATATCACATCGCTTCAAATTTTTGCTCTAACCATCTTGACAAGGAAATCTGAAAAGTACATATAGCATGTAAGTTTGAGAAAAATACGCAAGCTGGATAAACCTCAGCGGGCGTCACAGCAAAGTCCAACGGCCTATCTGAAGGGCCACTAAGGACCGCGGCTCCGGGAAACTGGAGTCTCGGTCCTTTTTTTTTGAATCTTTAAAGGGAGGCTATATGCAGAACTTACTGACCCCCGCTGATGCTGCCTTGCTTCTAATCGAACGAGGTCTTCCGACCACTCCAGCCAGTGTCCGCAGTTATGCCGACAAAGGACAATTGCCCGTCATAAGAACTGCCCGAGGAGCTAGATACTTTAACCGGCAAGACGTTGAACGGTTCGCGGCTGATCGAGCTTCCCGCAAAAACGCGGTAAATCGTCCATCGGCCTGTGGCGAATAGGTAAGTCTTATGCGGGAATACGGAAAAATAGCACCGACGTTTTGGAATGGTGAGACGGGCAAGAAGATCCGGAGAGCTGGCCGTGATGCGCAGGTAGTCGCATGCTACCTAGTGACGGCGCCCAGTTCTAACATGCTTGGCATGTACTACCTTCCGATTCCAGTGATAGCGCACGAGGTAGGGATCAGTCCTGAAGGGGCTCTGAAGGCCCTCCGGAGCCTCTTCGAAGCGGGATTCGCTCGGTATGACGAGGCGTCGGAGCACGTATTCGTGTTCCGCATGGCGTACTACCAGGTTGGTGGCGCGCTGAAGGCACAAGACAACCGGGTCATAAGCATCAAAAAGCAGCTGGAAGCCCTCAGAAAGATTCCATTTTTTAATCAATTCCTCGATCGATATCGCCAAGCTTTTCACCTTCAAGACATAAGCCCCTCAGAAGGGCCTTCGGAACCCCTTCGAAGCCAAGAGCAGGATCAGGAACATCTGAGCAGGAGCATTAAGCAGGAGCAGAATATTTCCGTTTCGGTCGTTCCGACCTCACGGCGCCTAAAGATTGAGAAAGGTCTTTCGATCTCAGTGCAGACATGGGAATCCTATGCAGCTGCCTATATGAACCGCTACGGAGCCCCTCCGGTTCGTAATGCAAAAGTGAACAGTAACTTATCCCGGCTCGTGGATCGCCTCGGCGCAATTGAGGCTCCTCAAGTTGCTGCCTTTTATTTGACCCACAACAAACCACTCTACGTGCAAGCTCGACATTCCACCGACTTGCTCCTGCGCGACGCTGAAGGACTCCGGACAGAATGGGTCACGGGTACTAAGTCCACAACCTTAGAATCTAAAAATGCGGAACATCGCGACAATGTCACAGAGCAATTAAAGCGAGTTAGAGCACAACTGCAAAGCCCTGGAGGTGTCTAGTGGATTTGCTGGAAGCGGTAACCGCAACGTATGCCGTGGTGGGGCAGGAAATTTCTGATATCGGCCTGAAAGCTATTGTTATGGAACTGCAGAGCTACCCATATGGAGCAGTCTTGGAGGCTTTGACGCGTTGCCGGAAGGAACTCCGCAAGATCACATTGGTGGATATCATGGATCGCATTCCGACTGGGCATCCTGGGGTTGAAGAGGCCTGGGCGATGCTCAGTCCATGTTTGAGTAATGAAAAAGCTTCGATTGTCTGGACCGACGAAATGGCAGAAGCCTATGGAGTCGCCAGTCACCTTACACACGACAAGATAGCGGCACGGATGGCGTTTAAGGAGGCCTATTCTAAGGCGGTAGCTAAAGCGCGAGACGTGAAGAAGGGACCGGTTTGGCGCCCCAGTCTAGGCACCGATCCTCATGGGCGACAGGCAGCACTCGAGGAAGCGGTGGAGCTCGGCCGGCTGGGTCTAGATCACGCGAAGAAGCTCATCCCCGATTATTCGCTGCCGGCTTCAACCGTCACATTACCAAAAATGAAGGCTTTGGCATGACCAACACCCGTCGAGAGTTACCTAATCGGCGAAACCATCGGACGCAGAAGGTCAGGATTGCCGGCCAACGAACTGCCTATCTTTCGGTACATGACGATCCCGAACCTGCGGAGCTATTCATTCGTGTTCGAGGCGTCGATTGCACGTCGGAGGTTGTGGGGCTCTATGACATCGTCGGCCGTCTGGCCTCTCTCGCCCTCCAGTATGGCGCACCATTGGCCACGGTCGGTGAAATGCTCCTTGGAGCCAAGTTCGAGCCGGCCGGCCCGGTGTCGCTTCATCCCAGAATCAAAAACTGTACGAGTCTTCCGGATCTGATTGGGCGGCATCTACTGGTCGAGTTTTGTGAACGCGCGGACCTCGCGCACGTGCCTGAACCTAAACCGGAAGAGGAGGCGTAAGCATGGAACCGTTCACAATGATGGCGCTCGGTGGCGGCGCGGCGAGTGTCGGCGGCGGTGTCGCTAAGATGCTCGGCGGACAGGATCAGGCGAAAGCCGCGCGCGCTGCCGCACAGGAATACATCAAGTATCAGGAAGATCAACGCAACAAGTTCCTGACGGCGAATCGGCCGATCTACGACAAGCTGAACCGGATGGCGGTGCATGGGGATGTCGGATACGGCGACGAAGCCCTGCGCGGGATGAAGGACGATATCAACGAGGATTACGGACAGGGCCTCGCCGATATGTCGCGCATCGCCGGCACGTCGGCCGTATCGAAGAACTCCGGTGGGGGCAACGTTTACACGCCGGGCCGCTACGATCGGGCAACACGCGTAATGGGTCAAAATCTGGCAGCGAACAAGGCCAAGCTCATTCGTGACGTGAACGCGCGCAATGTGGAGATGGCCCAGAATAATCAGAAATGGGCGGTCAGTGCGTTGCCGACCTACTCCGAAGGTCTGCCGGCCACGCCTCAAATTGGGTACGACGCTTTCCAAGGGAAGAACGCGGTGGCGCCGGTTGGGAATTATATCGGGGACATGATGCAGAGTTTGGGACAACCAGCGATGTCAGCGGGATTTGATGGGCTCGTGAAAGGTCCGATCGCGGAACGATTAGCTCAGGCTCGGATGCAGCAACAACAGCCTGGCCCCTGGAGCTGGGGCTATAACGCTTCCCCATACCTGAACTACTGACGAGGGCGCGCATGGAACGGACCACGGAACGACAGGAGCAATCAGTTCATCACGCTCAAGACGGATCCGACGCCGAGCTCTCCGCCACTTTTCGTGAGTGGGCTCAATCGATGAGCACGAAGCAAATACGCCACCTGCTTATGCATTGTTCGGCCGACGGGTTAGCGGAATATTCGCGCCAAAACAATCTGTCTGCACATGACTCGCATCGGATGTGGCGCCTGCTCAAAGCTGAGCTGGTGACCCGCCTGCAAATGTTAACGGCTCCAGCAGATCCGGACGAGATCAAGCTCGTGCGTCAGTGGGCGGATGCACTGACGCCAGGAGAGTCCTCGGCGGTCCTGGCGTACGGCTCCCCGGAAACATACAGTGCCTACCTGCAAGCCCGGCAGGTGCCTCCGCTCAGCGATGTGCACAGAATGTGGGCCTTGTTTGAAGTCGAGCTCTTGGCGCGCGGAGCGGACTTGAACGCGTCATGTGGAGCCGTCGGCACCGCCTAAGGAACTGAATCGGGATTACCGATGATATCCATTCCAAGCCTCAACGATCTCGCGGCACATCCGGAGCAGGCTACTGATCTGTCTCCGCATGCTGTCACAATCCTTCTCACGCAGCTCGCCAGTCTTCAGAATGTGCTGCTCGGTAGGCTAGTTGTGGGAATGTCTCCTGAGGCGCGTCGAGAAGAGGTAGGGGAAGACCGCCTTCTTCTCATTGACGAAGCTGCGACGATGCTCAGCATGACCCGAGACTACCTTTATCGGCATGCCGATGAACTGCCCTTCACCGTCCGCCCCGCACCGAAACAACTTCGTTTCTCAAAGCTGGGTATTCAGCGGTACATCCGACAGCGACAGGGGCGCTAATTCAAGCGCACGCTAATTATTCCCGTGAATATGTATTGACAGTAAACCGTAAAACCGTATACAGTTCAGTTATGAAGACTGAGCGGAAAAAGGAGCAGGTCGTGAAGACAACCGTAGAATTACCGGAAGAGCTGTGGCGGAAAGCGAAGATTCGAGCCATGGATGATCGGTCCGACCTACGATCGGTGATTATCAGCGCTCTTGAAACGCATCTGAAAAAGGCTCCGAAACGGGAGGGGTAATCATGGATGCCATCGCACAACATCAGCCTGAGGTAATGTCCGAAGCGGTCGCGCCTTCCTCTGATCCGGTGCCGGTGGTGTCTGATGAGTCGAGTAAGAAAAAGTCTCCGTCCGATCGAGAAAGAAATACGCGCGGATATGGCCGAATCTTTCAGCGTGGCAAACGATACTGGATCGCCTATTACGCTCCCCAGAATGGTCGGAGCGCGGAGCATCGCGAGCCGGGTGGCGCCACGGAAAAGGAAGCTCGTAAGAAATTGAAAAATCGTCTGGAGGAGGTGGGCGCGCATCGACGTCTGGGGCTTCGCTTTCAGGGGCCGCGACAAGAACGCGTCACGGTTGAGGAGCTGCTTCAGAACTTGGAGCGCGACTACACCATTCATGGGCGTAAGTCCTTGCCGCAACTCCGCTCGCACCTTCGACACGTCCGGCAGTTCTTCGCTATGGACCGCGCGCACGCTGTCACAGCTGAACGCCTCCGGGATTACATCGCCTCCCGGCAGCAGGATCAGGCACAGGCCGCGACGATCAACCGAGAGCTCGAAGGGCTGCGCCGGGCATTTGCTTTGGCTGTCGAGGCTCAGACCTTGGGGACCATCCCCATGTTTCCCAGCCTTCCCGAGGACAACGCTCGGCAAGGATTCTTTGAGCGGGCAGATTTCCAAGCCGTCCTTGACCATCTCCGTGATAGCGATGTGAAGGATTTCTGCGACTGGTTCTACAGAACAGGAATGCGGCCCGGAGAGATTCGCGCCTTGACGTGGGATACCTTGGACCGTGAAACCTGGACGCTTCGCCTCCATGCCAGAGATGCGAAGACGCGACGAGGACGGGCAATTGCGTTGGCCGGCGAAGTCCGAACCATTATCGAGCGACGGGTGAAGGCCAGGCGTCTGGACTGCGCCTTGATCTTCCATCGAGGCGGAAAGCCGTTTGGTGATTTCCGCAAGGTATGGAATCGAGCGTGTCGAGAGGTGGGTGTCAGTGGAAAGTTGATCTACGACCTGCGGCGTACAGCCGTAAGAAACATGGTGCGCGCCGGAGTGGATCCCGCGGTTGTCATGAAAATCAGCGGGCACCGAACCCGGAATGTGTTCGACCGATACAACATCATCAGTGAAGACGACATTCGGCAGGCAGTATTGAGAACGGATGCGTATGTGGAAACGCTTCCACGAGGCTCTTCGCTCACTCCCTTGCGTGTAGAAACGGCAGGGTAGAAGCGATGAGTGCAGGCAGGAACACGGACAAAACACGGACAATTGGTGCGGGAAAGGAAAAAGGGGCTGACCGTTTGATGACGGCCAACCCCTTTGGAAATCGGAAGTTACGTTGGTTGCGGGGAGAGGATTTGAACCTCTGACCTTTGGGTTATGAGCCCAACGAGCTACCAGGCTGCTCCACCCCGCGACCGGATACTAACAGGCGTGTGAAACGAGAGTCAAGGAACGTCCGGGGAGAATTGCATTCGCGAGAGCAGAATGATA
>WBZQ01001871.1_pt1 | contig 14057 bp, 13 predicted proteins | sample 5204251 | NCBI WGS metagenome assembly WBZQ01 (sample SAMN12412402, study PRJNA552823) | activated sludge metagenome | isolation source: activated sludge from nitrification reactor of wastewater treatment plant... | place: USA: Virginia | collected 2017-09 | reverse complement strand
CGACCAGCCGTCGACGATCACGAACAGCAGCAGCTTGAGGGGCATGGCCACCGGCCCCGGCGGCACCATCACCATGCCCATGGCCGTCAGGATCGAGGCCACCAGCAGATCGATGATCAGGAAGGGGACCAGGATCAGGAAGCCCATCTCGCAGGAGGTGCGCAGCTCGCTGATGAGGAAGGCCGGCAGCAGGCACTCCATGGGCACGTCGGCCTTGGTCTTGGGTGCCGGAGCCTTGGCGATCTTGAGGAAGAGCGACAGGTCCTTCTTCCGCGTGTGACGCAGCATGAACACCTTCATGGGTGCCGAGGTGCGGTCCAGGGCCTGATCCGTGGTCAGCTCGTTGCGCTGCAGGGGTTGCAGGACGGTACTGTTAATTTCCCGGGCCGTCGGCGCCATGATGAAGAAGGTGAGCACCAGCGAGAGGCTGATGAGCACCTGGTTCGAGGGCGTCTGCTGGGTGCCCAGGCCCTGGCGGAGGAAGTGCATCACCACCACGATGCGGGTGAAGCTGGTGGCGGTCATGAGGATGGTCGGGGCCAGGGTCAGGATGGTCAGCAGCAGCATGGCCTGCAGGCTGGAGCTGAGGGCCGGGCCCGAGGGCGCCTTGCCGAAATCCACGGTGACGGAAGGCAGGGGCGCCGCCTGCTGGGCGCAGAGGCTCAGGCCCGCCGTCAGCAGGAGGATGGAGGGGAGCCAGCGCAGCAGCCGGTTCACTGCCCGCCCCCGCCCTGCTTGAGCATCGCTTCCATCTCCCGCACGGGGACGGGACGCCCAAGGTCCACCTGCCGGTGCAGGGCGTCATCGAAAGTGCCCGCCTCACCCCGGTCGCCGGGGTCCAGGCGCGAAAGCAGGCTGATGGCCTGGGGGGTCAGCGCGATGAGGAACCGCTCGCCTTCCACGTCCAGGATGGAGACGAAGCGCCGGTCGCCCAGGGCCAGGGTCTCCTCCACCCGCAGCTTCTGGCCCCCGCCTCCCGGAATCCGGCCCCGACCGTATTTCTTGAGGGCCCAGAGGCTCGCGCCCGCCAGCCCCAGCACCAGCACCAGCGATCCGAAGGCCCGCAGGCCCGAGGGGGGTGCCTCAGCAGGCTGGCCGGGCGTCGGTTTTCCGTCCTCCAGCGTCAAGGGAGCCTGCAGTTCCTTTTCGGAAGCTGTGGGCGGGGGGGCGGGTCGATCCTGCGCCTGGGCCCCAAGACCCAAGCCCACCAGCAATCCAAGGGAAAGCACCCACCGTCGCAGCACGACAAACTCCCGACACAGCAGGGGGAGAAGGGCGAGAGGGATGCCAGGGCCAGTCCCGTTGCGACGGAGCCCCCGCCGGCGTAGGGTGGAAGCCTCATCACGCGAGACCTGAAGGAGCTGCCATGCCCGCCTACCAGCTCACCGTGAACGGCCGCGTCCGCACCGTGGACGCCGGAGCCGACACGCCGCTCCTCTGGGTACTCCGGGACACCCTCGGCCTCACCGGCACGAAGTTCGGCTGTGGCCAGGGCGTCTGCGGCTCCTGCACCGTCCACCTGGATGGCCAGGCGGTGAAGTCCTGCCAGACCAGCCTGAAGGAGGCCGCTGGACACACCGTCGTCACGGTGGAGGGCCTCTCGAAGGATGGCACCCACCCGGTGCAGCAGGCCTGGCTCGCCGAGGACGTGGCCCAGTGCGGCTACTGCCAGCCGGGCATGATCATGACCGCCGCGGCCCTGCTCCAGCACAAGGCCCACCCCACGGACGGCGACATCGACGAGGCCTTCGCGGATCACGTGTGCCGCTGCGGCACCTATCCGCGCGTCCGGAAAGCCGTGCTGCGCGCCGCGGGAGGTGCGAAATGACCAGCCGCCGGGAGTTCCTCAAGGTGACCAGAGCCGCCGGCACCGGCCTCGTCCTGGGCCTGCACCTGGAGGCCAAACCCAGGCCCGGCGAGGCCGCCAAGGCCGAGTTCAGGCCCAATGCCTTCCTGGCCCTGCGGCCGGACGGCACCGTGCGGATCACGGTCCCCAAGACCGAGATGGGCCAGGGCGTTCGCACTGCCCTGCCCATGGCGCTGGCGGAGGAGCTGGACCTCGACTGGTCCCGCATCGAGGTCGTCACCGCGAACCCTGGGGCGGACTTCAAGTCCATGCAGACCGGTGGCAGCACGAGCGTCAGCAGCACCTGGAACCCGCTCCGCAAGGCCGGCGCCGCCGCGCGCCAGATGCTGGTGGCCGCCGCCGCGGCGCAGTGGAAGGTCGACGCCCAGGTGTGCTCCACAAGGAGCGGCTTCGTCCTGGGCCCGGGTGGACGCAAGCTCGGCTACGGCGAGCTGGCGGCAGCCGCCGCCAAGCTGCCAGTTCCCAAGGACCCGCCCCTCAAGAAGGCCAGCGAGTACCGGCTGCTGGGGAAGCGCATGCCCCGCTTCGACGGCCCGGCCATCGTCACCGGCAAGGCCGTGTTCGGACTCGACGTGCGGCGCCCCGGCCAGCGCTTCGCGGCCGTGTTGCGCTGCCAGGTACCCGGCGGCCAGCCCAAGGCCTGGGACGAGGCCAAGGCGATGGCCGTGCAGGGCGTGAAGGCCGTGGTGAAGGTGCCCACGGGCCTGGCGGTGGTCGCCGACAGCACCTGGGCCGCCTTTAAGGGCCGCGAGGCCCTCGCCGTCAGCACCACGTGGAACGACGGCGCCGGAAAGGATTTCAACTCCGCAGCGCTGGAAGCCAAGATGCGGACAGCCCTGACCAGCCCTGGTGACGAGGCCCGGAAGGCCGGCGATGCCGAGAAGGCCCTCGCCACCGCCGCCAAGGTGATGGAGGCCGAATACGCCTTCCCCTACCAGGCCCACGCCACGGTGGAGCCCATGAACGCCACGGTCCAGCTCCAGGCCGAAGGCGCGGAACTGTGGACCGGAACCCAGTCCCCGAACCAGGCCCATGCCGCCGCCGCGGCCGCCCTGGGCCTCAAGCCCGAGCAGGTGAAAGTGAACGTGGCCCTCATCGGCGGCGGCTTCGGGCGCCGTCTGGGCACGGACTTCAGCACCGAGGCCGCCCAGGTGGCCAAGGCCCTGGGCGGCGGGCCGGTCCAGGTGGTGTGGGACCGGGAGGATGACCTCCGCCATGACCTGCACCACCCCGCCACCCTGCACCGGATGCGGGCGGGCCTGGACGCTGCCGGCGGCCTGTCGGCCTGGGCGCACCGCATCGCGGGGCCTTCGATCCTGCGTTCCTGGATGGACGGTCAGAAATCTCCCGACATGGCCTCCGCCGAGGCCAACGGAGCCCTAGACATTCCCTACGCCATCCCGGCCATCCGCGTGGACTACGCCGAGGTGGAAGCCCCCACGCCGCTCGGCTGGTGGCGGGGCATCGAGATCGTGCCCAATGTCTTCGCCAGGGAGTGCTTCCTGGATGAGGTGGCCCACGCCACCGGCAAGGACCCGCTCCAGCTGCGGCTCGACCTGATGGGCAGCCGAGGCATCGTCAAGCTCGGCCAGGAGGAGGTGGACATCCGGCGCCTGAAGAAGGTGCTCCAGATGGCCGCCGGGAAGGCCGGCTGGGGCCGCAAGTTCCCCGCGGGCCGGGGGCTGGGCCTGGCCTGCCATGCCTATGACGGCCGCACCTACGCCGCCGAGGTGGCTGAGGTATCGGTGGAGAAGGGCCAGCTTCGCGTCCACAAGATCACCTGCGCCGTGGACTGCGGCCTCGTGGTGAATCCCGCCGGGCTGGAGGCCCAGGTGGAAGGCGGCATCGCCTTCGGCCTGTCCGCGCTGTTCAGCCAGATCACCTGGGACAAGGGGCGCACGGTGGAGACGGGGTACCACGACTTCCCGGTACTGCGCCTCGCGGACATGCCCGCCGTCGAGACCGTCATCGTCGCCAGCGCCGAGGCGCCCTCCGGCATGGGCGAGCCGCCCGTGCCCCTCGCCATCCCCGCGGTGCTGAACGCCGTGTTCGCCGCCACCGGGAAGCGGATCCGCCGGGTGCCGGTCACCGCCGACACGTTCAAATGAAAGAGCTCCAGGACATCCTGCGCCTGGTCCACGAGCGCCCGGGCCCCCTGGCGCTCGCCACCCTGGTGCGCGCCCAGGGGGCCAGCTACCGACGCACCGGGGCGCGGCTGCTGCTGGACGCCAGCGGCCCCCTGCGAGGCTCCCTCAGCGGCGGCTGCCTCGAAGGCGATGTCCAGGCCCGGGCGCTGGAGGCGCTGGCCCAGGGCAGGCCCAAGCTGGTGCAGTACGACCTCCGTGGTGAGCTCGACCTGGTCTGGGGCAGCGGCAGCGGCTGCGAGGGCGTGCTCGACATCCTGGTCGAGCCCCTGCAGGGCTTCCCCGAGTGGATGGCCTGGGTCGAGCAGGCCTGGGCTTCCAGGACCGGCATCATCCTCCACACCGCCCTGGATCCGCAGCGATTGGGACAGCGGGCCCTCCTGGCCCAGCATGAAAGCCGGGACCGCGGCTTCACGGAGACCATCCTCCCTCCCCAGGCGCTCTGGATTCTCGGCGCCGGAGACGACAGCCGCCCCCTCGTCCACCTGGCGAAGGCCCTGGGCTGGTTCGTGGGCGTGGTGGACCACCGGCCGGCCTTCGCCCAGCCCGCGCGCTTTCCCGAGGCGGATGCGGTGCGTTCAGGCCACCCCGCCCAGGTGCTGCCCACCCTGCCCCTGGATGCCCGCAGCGCCGTGGTGCTCATGACGCACCACTACGCCAAGGACCTGGAAGCCCTGCGCCTGCTCCTGCCCTCGCAGGCCGGCTACCTGGGCCTCATGGGCAGCCGCGCCCGGGGGGCCAGGCTCCTGGGGGAGCTGGCGGCGGAAGGACTGCATCCCGACGCGCGGCTCCACACCCCCGTGGGCCTCGACCTCGGTGCGACGGAACCGGAAGGCATCGCCCTGGCCATCCTCGCCGAGGTCCAGGGCTTTGCCGCAGACCGCTCCGGCCTGCCGCTGAGCGGCACCCGGACCCAGGCCACGCCGTGATCCCCGCGCTCATCCTGGCCGCCGGCTCCGGCCGGCGCATGGGCGGCCCGAAGGCCAGGCTCGTCCTCGACGGCGAGACCCTGCTCCAGCGGACGGCGCGGATCGCCCAGGCGGCCGGCTGCACCCCCGTAATCGCCGTGGTGGGCGACTGGGACCCCGGCGCACTGGACCCGTCAGTGCGTGTGGTCCGCAACCCCGAAGCCACCGAAGGCATGGCCAGCTCCATCCGCCGGGGTATCGCCGCCCTGCCTGGATCCGCGCCTGCCGTCCTGCTCCTCGTCATCGACCAGCCGGCCGTGGAGGTCTCCCTGCTCCGGCGGCTCCTTCAGCTTCACATCGCCCAGAAGGAAGCGGTTCCCGTCGCCTGCGCCTACGGAGACAGCCTAGGCATCCCGGCCATCCTTCCAGCCCGGTTCTTCCCGGAGCTGCTGACCCTGGAGGGCGACCGGGGCGCCAAGCCCATCCTCCTCCGCGAGAACGCGCTGACCATCCCCTTCCCCGAGGGGGCCTGGGACCTCGACACGCCGGAGGATCTGCGGTTCACGCGCTGAGCGTGGCCTTCTTCTGCAGGTGGTCGTAGCGCTTGCGGGCCTGCTCCAGCTCGGACAGGTGGGTGCCGGCCCACTCACAGAGGGCCCCCATGGGCTCGATGAGCGTGTGCCCCAGCTTCGTCAGCTCGTATTCGGTGCGGGGCGGAACCTCGGGATAGACATGGCGCGTGACCAGACCATCGCGCTCCAGCTTGCGCAGGGTCTGGGTGAGCATCTTCTGGCTGATGCCGCCCACTTGCCGGTGCAGGTCCCCGTAGCGCTGCTTGCCGCGGGAGAGGAGGTAGATCAGCAGGGTGGTCCACTTGTCGGCGATGAGATCCAGGGCCTGGCGCGTGGGGCACTGGGCGCTGAGCACATTGGGGGCCAGGGAACAGGCTTTGCGAACCATTGGGTGCCTACCTTCCAAAATAGTGCCTACTTTCTTTTCGATTGTAAGCACCTAAAGTTTGGGTTACGGGCTATTCAAATGCAAGTGCCCGATGAGGAGGCAGCATGACCAAGATCGCCATCGTGTTCCACAGCGGCTACGGCCACACCAAGGTGGTGGCGGAACGGGTGAGGGCCGGCGCGGAATCTGTGCCCGGCACCCAGGCGAGCCTCATTCCCGTCGAGGAGGTTGAGGCCCATTGGGCGGAGCTGGAGGCCGCCGACGCCATCGTCTTCGGCAGCCCCACCTACATGGGCAGCGTCAGCGGGCCCTTCAAGACCTTCATGGATGCCAGCTCCAAGCCCTGGTACGAGCGGAAGTGGCAGGACAAGCTGGCGGCGGGCTTCACCATCAGCGGCAGCCCCAGCGGCGACAAGCTGAACACCCTGCAGACCCTCATGATCTTCGCCATGCAGCACGGCATGATCTGGGTCGGCCTCGCCGACCTGCCCCAGAACGAGGAGGGGACCAACCGCCTCGGCAGCTTCAGCGGCGTCATGGCCCAGGCGGGCCAGGTGGCCCCCGAGGTCGAGCCCAATGAGGCCGACCGCAGGGGCGCCGAGCGCCTCGGCCAGCGCGTCGCCACTGCCAGTGCCCGCTGGGCCAAGGTTTCCTGACCTCGGTATCCGCGACCCGGGAGATTGTCATGACGGCGAAACGCCCTGATTCCGTTAATCTGGACGCCTGAACCAGGAGTCCCGGCATGTCCGACCTCATCCCCCATTTGACCGACAAGACCTTCGCTGAAGCCGTGGCCCATGGCACCACCATCGTGGATTTCTGGGCACCCTGGTGCGCCCCCTGCCGCGAGATCGCCCCGATCACGGAGCTCCTGGCGGCCGAGTTCAAGGGCAAGGCCTCCTTCGCCAAGCTGAATGTGGATGACTACACCCCGCTTTCTGAGCAGTACGACGTCCTGAGCATGCCCACCCTGGTGATCTTCAAGGACGGCGAACCCACGGATCGGATCGTGGGCTCCCTGCCCATCGACCAGCTCCGGACCCGCATCCAGCAGGCCATCTGAACGTTTCACCTTCCATCCTGAGGAACCCATGAGCACCATCCCAGGCGAGAGCCTGCTCCAACAGCTGAACTGGCGCTACGCCACCAAGAAATTCGATGCCACGAAGAAGATCTCCGCCGCGGACTGGGCCGTCCTCGAGGAGGCCCTGATCCTCACCGCCTCCAGCTACGGCCTGCAACCCTGGAAGTTCATCATCGTCACCGACCCGGCCCTCAAGGCGAAACTGCGGTCCGCCTCCTGGAACCAGTCCCAGGTGGAAGACTGCAGCCACCTGGTGGTCTTCGCCGCCAAGCAGGACATCACCGAGACCGACCTGGACCGCTTCATCGCCCGCACGGCCGAGGTGCGCGGCAGCACTGTGGAGAGTCTCGCCGGCTACAAGGGCTTCATGATGGGTGACCTCGTCAAAGGCGCCCGCCATGCCGTCATCCACGAATGGGCCGCCCGCCAGACCTACATCGCCATGGGCAACCTGCTCACCTCCGCGGCCCTGCTGGGCATCGACGCCTGCCCCTTCGAAGGCATCGAGCCGGCCAAGTACGACGAGATCCTGGGCCTCAAGGGCACCGGCTACGCCACAGTCAGCGCGTGTCCCGTGGGCTACCGGGCGGACGATGACAAGTACGCCAGCGCCCCCAAGGTGCGCTTCGCAGCCAAGGAACTCATCGATCGCCGCTGATCTCCATCACTGACGGAATGTGCGATGCGTGGGAAACTTGGGGGTTCCGCTGGAGCCCCCATGTCCACTGCCTCTGATTCCCCTGTCATCACCGCGCCCCGCGGCACCCATCTGCACTGCAAGGGCTGGGTGCAGGAGGCGGCGCTGCGCATGCTCATGAACAACCTCGATCCCGAAGTGGCCGAGCGGCCCGAGGACCTGGTGGTCTACGGCGGCCTGGGCAAGGCGGCCCGCAACTGGGACTGCTTCCACGCCATCGTCAAGGAGCTCAAGCACCTGAACGACGACGAGACCCTGCTGGTGCAGAGCGGCAAGCCGGTGGGCGTGGTGAAGACCCACGCCGACGCGCCGCGCGTGCTCATCGCCAACTCCAACCTGGTGCCGAAGTGGGCCACCTGGGAGGTCTTCCGCGAGCTCGACCAGAAGGGCCTGATGATGTACGGCCAGATGACCGCCGGAAGCTGGATCTACATCGGCTCCCAGGGCATCGTGCAGGGCACCTACGAGACCTTTGCCGAAGCCGCGCGCCAGAACTTCAACGGCACCCTGGCCGGCACCTGGACCCTCACCGCGGGGCTGGGCGGCATGGGCGGCGCCCAGCCCCTGGCCGTCACCATGAACGGCGGCGTGTGTCTCGCCATCGAGGTGGACCAGACCCGCATCCAGAAGCGCATCGACACCCGCTACCTGGACGAGTGGACCGACAACCTGGACACGGCCCTGGCCCTGGTCGATCAGTACGTGGATGCCCACGAAGCCCGCAGCATCGGCCTGCTGGGCAACGCCGCGGAGCTGCTGCCTGAGATCCTGAAGCGCGGCTACCTCCCCCAGCTCGTCACAGACCAGACCTCGGCCCACGACGAATACAACGGCTACATTCCCGCCGGCATGACCCTGGAACAGGCCGCGGTGATGCGAAAAGAGGAGCCTGAGGCATATGTGCAGCGCGCCCTCGCTTCCATGCGCACGCATGTGGAAGCCATGCTCGAGTTCCAGCGCCGCGGGTCCGTCACCTTCGACTACGGCAACAACATCCGCGCCCAGGCCCACCGGGCCGGCTGCGAGAACGCCTTCGCCTTCCCGGGCTTCGTGCCCGCCTTCATCCGGCCTCTGTTCTGCAAGGGCATCGGCCCCTTCCGCTGGGCCGCGCTCTCGGGCGACCCGGCCGACATCGCCGTCACCGACGCCGCCATGATGGAGCTGTTCCCTGAGAACGAGGGCATGATCCGCTGGATCAAGGCCGCCCAGGAGAAGATCGCCTTCCAGGGCCTGCCCGCCCGCATCTGCTGGATCGGCGCCGGGGAGCGCCACCTGGCGGGCCTGAAGTTCAACGAGCTGGTGCGCACCGGCAAGGTGAAAGCCCCCATCGTCATCGGCCGCGACCACCTGGACAGCGGCAGCGTGGCCAGCCCCAACCGCGAGACCGAGGCCATGAAGGACGGCTCGGATGCGGTCAGCGACTGGCCGTTGCTGAATGCCATGACCGCCGTGGGCGGTGGCGCCTCCTGGGTGAGCTTCCACCATGGCGGCGGCGTGGGCATGGGCTACAGCCAGCACAGCGGCGTGGTCATCGTGGCCGATGGCACGGAGCGGGCCGAGCGCTGCATCGCCCGGGTGCTCTGGAACGATCCGGCCATGGGCGTCTTCCGCCACGCCGACGCCGGCTACGAGAGCGCCCGCGAGCACGCCGAAACCATCGGCCTCCACATTCCAATGAAGCTCTAATAGCAAATTGATCACCACGAAGACGGGAAGGCCACGAAGAAAATCAGGGGGTCCATCTTCGTGGTCTTGGAGGTCTTCATGGTTAGACTCTTCCCCTTTCATCGTCCCGCTTTGCCCGAGGTCGCCCATGTCCCGCCCCTGCCCCTGCACGTCGAAGAAGCCCTATGACCGCTGCTGCGGGCCCTACCACTCCGGGGGCAAGGTTCCAGAGACCGCCGAGCAGCTGATGCGCTCCCGCTTCTCGGCCTACGCTCTGGGCAAGGCGGACTACCTCATCGCCACCCGCCCCGAAGCCAAGCGGGCGGAGGAGAACCGGGAGGAACTGGCCGCCTACTGCAAGTCCGTCCAGGCCGTTGGGCTCAAGATCGTCGGGAGGGAGAAGGGGGGCAAGGACGACGACACGGGCATCGTGACCTTCCATGCCAGCCTCCAGTCCAATGGCCGCCGCACCCTCCACATCGAGACCAGCACCTTTGCCAGAGAGCATGGCCGGTGGGTGTATGTGGATGGCGTCGTAAAGAGTTAGAAGATCGACTTCTCCCAGCCTGGGTCCAAGCGTCCAAAGGTGCCTCGCCCCCCAGCGGCGTGGTGGTCATTTTTCACCCACCCGTCTTTTTCATGGACAGCGGTTGAAAATTCAAGGGACACCGCCTGCTTCCCGAAAAACGCCCTGAGGGCAAGTCATGGAAGCAGGACCCATTTTCATCCGCCGGGCCGATCACGGCGCCCGCATCCTGGTGGTCGACGACGACGCCCTCACGCGCCGCAGCCTCCGGGCCATGCTGGAACGCGCCTACTACCAGGTGGAAACCGTCGATGGCGGTATTGAAGCGCTGGGGATGCTCGGGTCCTACAAGCCGGACCTGGTCCTCCTGGACATCCAGATGCCCGGCATGGATGGGCTGGAGGTCTGCCGCCAGATCCGCGAGCTTCCCAACGGGGACCTGCTGCCCATCATCTTCCTGACCGGGGACGAGCGCCCGGACATCCACTCGCTGGCCTTCCAGGTCAAGGGGGACGATTTCCTCCGGAAACCCGTCCTCTCGGCGGAGCTGGTCGTCAGGATCCGAAGCCTCATGCGGCTCAAGCGGCTCCAGGCCGAGATCCAGGCAGAGCGGGACACCCTGCTCGACCTCCAGAAGCAGCGGGAGCAGATCTTCGAGTTCATCGTCCACGATCTGAAGAATCCCCTCTCGGCCATCCAGGCCGGCCTGCAGCTCCTCGACGAGCGGGAGGATGGCGCCGCCATCTCCCAGACCCAGCTCCGCCGCCTGCGTGACACTTCCGAGTACATGGGCCGGATGATCCAGAACATCCTCGACATCGGTCGCGGCGAGCAGGTCGGCCTGGAGCTCCACAAGACGAGGATTCCGCTTCGCCATTGGATCCCCTCCGTGCTCAAGGAGGTGGAGTCCCTGGCCCTGTCCCGCGGGCATGAACTGGCCTGGCACTGCCCCCCCGATCTTGAGATCGAGGCGGATCAGGAGTTCCTCCGGCGGCTTCTGCTGAACCTGCTCGACAACGCCCTGAAATACTCGGCCCCGGGATGCCGCACCCGGCTTGAGGCCCAGCGCACGGAGGGCGGCGTCCGCCTGGAGGTCCGCGATCAGGGCCGGGGCATCCCGGAGCATATGCGCGAGCAGATCTTTGAGAAGTTCGTTCGTCTCGAAGAAGGGCTCTCGGGTTCCCGTTCCAGCTCGGGCCTGGGCCTGGCCTTCTGTCAGCTGGTGGCCGAAGCTCACCAGGGTCGGATCTGGGTCGAGGAGAACCCCCCGCAGGGAAGCGTGTTCATGCTGGAACTGCCCGCCTCCTGACCGCCTGCGGCGGCCAAAGCTTCGTGCGTGATGGCCGGCGCCCGGTGGAAGTGTGCCTGTGGCTCAGGACGCCGTTTGATGCCGGGTGGCCTCGGCCTGGATCGCCGCCATCTCCACCCGCAGCTGATCCAGGCGCCGCCCGGCCCTGGCGATCTGATCCGCCGACATGCGGCGCGTGGCTTTGTCCAGGAACCTCCGCGCCCGAGCCTGCGCCTCGCCGGGTTGGGCGGCGCCGAGGCTGAACCAGGCATGGGCTTCGACCAGGTTCTTCGCGCCCAGCAGCCCTTCAACATGGAGGTTGCCCAGCGCCACTTGGGCCCTGGCCAGCCCATGGAGGGCGGCCTTTCGAAACAAGGGCTCGGCCTGCTTCGGTTTCCAAGTGGACTTCGCACCTGACACATGGGCCAGCCCGAGGTTGAACCAGGCGTCCGGGACCCCCTGGGCTGCAGCCTTCTGGTACCAGGTCGTGGCCTCGGAAGAGTCTCGGGCCACACCCCGCCCCGTGGAGAGGCACACGCCCAGGTTGAGCTGGGCCACGGCGAGGCCCTGCTCGGCCGCCTTCCGGTAGAGGTCCGCGGCCTGGGGAAGATTCTGACGGGCCCCCTTGCCCTGCTCCAACCGGAGGGCCAGGTTGAACTGGGACCTGGCATCCCCCTGGTCTGCCGCCTTGCGATACCACCAGTTGGCCGAGCTTTCGTTGATGGGCACACCCCAGCCGAACTCATAGGACAGGCCCAGGTTGAAGCACCCGAGTGGCAGCCCCTGCTCGGCGGCCCTCCAGGTCCAGAGAAAGGACTCGGCGTCGTCCCTGGCCACGCCACGCCCGGCATGGTAGGCGGACCCGAGGGCGGCCTGGGCGCGCGCATCACCCTGCTCCGCCGCCACCGTGAACCAGCGCACCGCCTCCCGGTCATCGGCCGGCACGCCAAGGCCGTTGCTATGGCACATGCCGAGGTGGTAGCGCGCGGAGGCATCCCCCAGGTCAGAGGCCTTCCGGAACCAGGCGAGGGCCTCCCGGGGGTCCTTCGCCACGCCCCGGCCAAGACCATGGGCCAGCCCCAGGGAGACCATGGAAGGGAGGTCGCCCTGGGCCGCGGCCTTCTGGATCCACCGGACGCCTTCAGCCTCATCCCTGGGCACGCCGATCCCATCGGAGAGGCACACGCCCCACTGCCACTGGCCCTTCACCAGGCCCTGCTCCGCCGCCTTTCGCGAGTAGGCCGCCCCACGCGGCAGGTCCTTCGACCGCCCCTTCCCATCCAGACAGTTCGCGGCGTGGAGGTACTGCGCGAGGGCGTGTCCCTGCTCGGCCGCCTTCTGCAGGTGCTGGTCCGACTGGACCGGGTCCTTCTCCACCCCCCGTCCGAGGTTGTAGCAGAGCCCCAGGTGGTACTGGGCTGGGGCGAGCCCCTGATCGGCGGCCTTGCGGAACCAGGCCACGGCGCGGGCGTCATCCCTGGGGATGCCCGTGCCCAGGAGCAGCATCAACCCGAGGTTGAACTGGGCTTCCGGCAGTCCCTGGGCCGCCGCCTTGCCATACCAGGCCGCCGCCTGGGCATCGTCACGGGGGGCGCCCTGCCCCGTGGCATGACACCAGCCGAGGGTGAACTGGGCGCGGGGATCCCCCTTCTCCGCGGCCTGGCGCGCCATGACGACCTGGAAACCCGCCATGGGTTCGAGACCATTCACCCCACCCTCGAGGCCCTTGGGTCGGGGCGCGTTGTCCACCGTGCGGCCCACGCAAATGGAACAGCCGACCCAGGCCAGGCCCGCCACCTTCAGCAACCATGCAAAGTCAGACATCGTCCATTCGCCAGACAAACCACCCGGATCGGGACTCGGATGGGGAGTGGAAACAATCACCGTTGGCAGCCTGTGGCCACGCGCAGGGCATGGCCGACTCAGTGGCCCTCAGGTTCCTTCTCGCCGGCGGGAACGGGGAAATCCAGGTAATTGCTCTTGGGCGGCAGAGGGCAGGTGGCAAACAAAGTGAAGGCGCAGGGGGGATTGATGGCCCGGTTGAAATCCAGGGTGACCTTGCCGCCCTTCGGCAGGTCGGCATAGAGGAATCGTCCAGCCGGGTAGGTGCCGTGGGCGCTGGTGGCATCCTTGAAGATGAGGAAGAGCTCGGGGTGCTCGCCTTCCTCCAGCATGGGTTCCAGCGAGACCTCACGGCCCCCCACCTTGAACGTGAGGAGGCCTGGAGCGGTCATGGATTGTGTGGTGCCCAGCACCGTGGGGATGGCCCGGACCTGCGGCGTGGCGTAGGGGATGAACTCGGCCTCTACGCGCCAGGCCGCGTCCACTGGATAGCGGGGCACGCCATGGAAGGCCTTGCGCGCAGGGTTCTCGGGATCCTTGACGCGCACACCCAGGTGAGTTCCGCGGCGGATCAGGTAGAACTTCACCCGGCCGGCCGAGAGCACATCCGGCGTTCCGTCGGCGTCAGACTTCAGCACGGCTTCGGTCGCAGGTTTGCCATTGAGCAGCAGGCCGCTGCCGGGCAAGGGCCTGAACCGAACCGTCGTGCCTTCCATGACAAACAGACCAGCCTTGGCCGGCGCGGCCCACCCGGGCAGAAGCACCGTGGATCCCGGAGCCGAGCCGATGGTGTTCTCGCCTTGATTCAACCAATCCCGACCGATGAGGCTCAGCCAGCCATCCTCGGCGGCCAGTCGCGCCTCCCGCCCCGCATGCCAGGCGTTCACGGATTGCGTGTAGGCGTCGGGCGTCTGGGCGGACAGCGCCAGGGCACTGGAGAGGAGGAAGGCGATCCATCGATTCATGAGGACCATCGTACCAGCCGGACTGGGCCAGCCGCCCCAGAAGCATCTAGGATGACCCATGCCCCAAGCCTGGAGGGAGTCCCCATGCGATGCCCCGCCCTGTTCCTGCTG
>WBZQ01001870.1_pt1 | contig 14061 bp, 10 predicted proteins | sample 5204251 | NCBI WGS metagenome assembly WBZQ01 (sample SAMN12412402, study PRJNA552823) | activated sludge metagenome | isolation source: activated sludge from nitrification reactor of wastewater treatment plant... | place: USA: Virginia | collected 2017-09 | reverse complement strand
CCTTGCCGTGGAACAGCTCCTCATACAGCTTCTCGCCGGGGCGCAGGCCGGTGAAGCGGATCTCCACGTCCTCCTCGGGGCGCAGCCCGGCCAGGCGGATGATCTGGCGGGCGAGGTCGACGATCTTCACCGGTTCGCCCATGTCGAGCACAAAGATACCGCCCTGCCGGCCGGCGGGCAGGTCAACGTCACCGACGCCCAGAACGGAGGCCTGCAGGACGAGGCCCACGGCCTCCCGCACCGTCATGAAATAGCGCTGCATGTCGGGATGGGTGACGGTCAGTGGCCCTCCCTTGGCCAACTGGCGCTGGAACAGCGGCACGACCGAGCCGGTGCTGCCAAGGACATTGCCGAACCGGACCGTGATGCACCGCATCCCCTGGCCGGCTGTGCGCGCCGCGATATCCAGCGCCTGGCAATACATCTCGGCTAGGCGCTTCGACGCGCCCATCACGCTGGTCGGGTTCACCGCCTTGTCGGTGGAGATCAGCACCATGGCCAGCGCCCCAACCGCGCGGGCGGCGTCGGCGACGTGGCGGGTGCCGACGGCGTTGGTCAGCAGGCCTTCCAGCGGGTTCGCCTCCACCATCGGCACATGTTTCAGCGCGGCAGCGTGAAACACGAGTTCAGGGCGGAACGTCTCGAACACGGCGCGGACCCGGTCGCGGTCGCGGATATCGGCGATCAGCGTCTGGCGGTTCACGTGCGGGTGCGTCTCGGCCAGTTCCAGGTCGATCTGCCACAGCGCGTATTCGCCGTTGTCCAGCAGCACCAGCGTGGCCGGCCCGAACGCCGCCACCTGGCGCGCGAGTTCGCTGCCGATGGTCCCGCCGGCGCCCGTCACGATCACGCGCCGTCCCTGGATCAGCCGCGCCATCCCGTCGCGGTCGAGCGGGACTTGCGGTCGGTTGAGCAAATCCTCAATGGCGACGGGCTTCAGGTCGACCGATCCACGCGGTTCCGCCGTCGCGTCCAGCGCGGTGGGCCGCGGCGCGCGCCGGACCTTCAGCCCGAACCGATCGGCCTGCGCGACCACCAGGGAAAGGCGCGGCCCGGCCAGGTCCGGCGGCGCGATGACCAGCATGTTCGGCAGCCGACCTTCATCGCGCAGCCGGTCCAGCACCGCGGCGATATGGTCGACCGTGTCCAGGATCGGCTGGCCCTGGACCCGACGCCCCACCTGGCGCGTGCTGGGAGAGACGATGCCCTCGATCCGGATGCCCTGGCGGCGGTCGCGGGCAAGCGCGCGCAGGAACAGGTCCGCGTCCTCGGCTTCACCGATCAGCAGGGCGGATTGAGCCTCGGATTCAGTTGGCGAGACGGCGCCGCGGTTGCGCAGCCAACGATAAGCGACTCGTGGTGTGCCCAGGAACAACAGCAGCGTCAGGCCGTGGATGATCGGAAACGCCGGATTGGCCGATGTTGGCCCCAGCGCCAGGCCGGCCAGCGCGAACAGTGCCGCCCCGCCAGCCGAGGACGCGACCACGGTCAGGAGGTCGCCGAGCGCGGCATAGCGCCAGTACTGCAGTGACAGCCGGAACGGCAGCCCGGCCAGCAGCAATGCCACCGCGCCCAGCGGCACCAGCCACCACGGACCGGCCGTCGCGGACGCTGGATCCGCCACCCAGCGCGCGACTGGTTCGGCAAGCGCCGCCAGCCCCAGATCGAGGGCCACATTGACGGCGATGCGAATCTGCGAGCGGGCCGCGACCATGCGCCCCTATACCCCAGGGGCTGGGCGCGTCATACCCGGGCTTCGAGGAACCGATCCAGCAGGGCGTGAACCGCCCCGGGTTTGTCGGAGGCTCCCACTCTTGAGCGGATGGAGCGACGACAAGCAAAACCACCCACAGATTTTCGCCCGAGATGCGAGAACGCGCGGTGCGAGTGGTGCGGGACCACGCGGGTGACCACGCCTCTCAGTGGGCGGCGATTGGTTCGATCGCCCCGAAGATCGGCTGTACGCCGGAGACCCTTCGCACATGGGTTCGGCGGTCCGAGCGGGATCAAGGGACACGGGCGGGCCATACAACGGCGAAGCGCGATGCCAGCCTGAGGCCCGAGATCGCGTATGGGTACGACGAGAACTTCCACGTTTATGGCGTGCGGAAGGTTCGGCGCCAACAACAGCCCGAAGGCCATGAGGCCGCGCGTTGCACCGTCGCGCGTCCGATGAAACGGATGGGTCTACAAGGCGTTATCCGAGGCAAGTCGGTGAAAACCACGATCAGCGACAAGGCCGCGCCGTGCCCGCTGGACCACGTCAATCGGCGCTTCAAGACGCCGCCGCCAAATGTGCTCTGGGATTCGGATTTCGCGTATGTCGCGACCTGGATGGGGTTCGTCTACGTCGCCACCGACTGCTTCGCAGACGGATCGCCAAGAGGCCATCGTCATCGATACGTGCGCCCGACGCATCGTCGGCTGGCGTGTGTCTCGAACGGCACATGCCAGCTTCGTGCTCGATGCTCTTGAGCAGGCTTTGCATGAACGCCGGCCGGTCCATCGCGGCGGCCTCGTGCATCGCAGCGACCGGGGGAGGCAATATGTCTCAATCAAATACACCGAGCGGCTGGCAGAGGCGGGGGTCGAGCCGTCCGTGGGCAGCGTCGGCGACAGTTACGACAACACCCTGGCTGAGACCATCAACGGCCTCCACAAGGCCGAAGTGATCCATCGGCGGGGGCCCTGGCGGTCGTGCGAGGCCATCGAATTCGACACGTTGGAGTGGGTCGGTGTTGATCCCGTTTGCGCAATTCACAACGGGCACGATCCCTGGGAGGTCTGACTCCTCCCAGGGCGGTCAGCACTACTTCGCGACCGAAATGAATTTCACCCGGTTGTTGTCCTTCTCCCAGCGATCGGCGGCCTTCATCAGCGCCGCGAGTGCCTCACCATCGGTCAACAGCTTCTTTTTCAGGTCAGCCGGCAGCGCCTTCTTGTCGCCGCGGTCGTCCACGGGCATGCGTCCGCTCCGGACATCTTCCAGAACGGGCCCGATCAACGTCGCGGTGTGAAGCGGCGTGTTCAACAGCGACAGCTTGTTCATGCGGCTATGTCCAGCGGGCTGGTGGCAGACCGTGCAGTCCGCATCGCGCAGGCCGATGGCGAACTTGCGATAGGCTTCGTCCATCGCGGCCATGTTCGGGTTGTCGTCGCTGTAGAGCCCGGTGAACAATGTCACGACCGGCTGCGCCACGCCGGCGTCGTTGCGCCACATGAAGTCGCCCAGGAAGGCCGGGCGGGTCACCGACGCGTAGGTTCCGCGGCCTTCCTCGCTGCCCGTTGCGGCCCGCGCGGCGAAGATCATCTTGCCGGACTTGTCCATGCGCAGCGAGAATTCGTTCATCTTCTCATAGGCATCCCACTTCTCGCTCGCGTGCCAGAAGGGGTACGGATAGTACCCGGGGGGAAGGCCGTTGCGGAAGAAACTTTGCATCCGGATGACATGCATGCCGTCCGGCGACTTGTCGATCGAGTATTTGCCCGTGAACATCAGCAGCGACATATACAGATCCTGGAACAGGTCGCCGCGGAAGATCGTGGTCCGCTTATCCTTGAGGTTCACCTTGGCTGGCTGTTCGCCGCCCCACAGGACGGTGTCGCCACGCCAGGACGCCTCGGGTCCTGTGCCCATGCCCTTGCGGCAGGCATCCCAGGCGGCCATGTCGCCGGTTGGCGCCACGGGGCAGATTTTCGCGAAGTGCGCGACGATGTCCTTGGCATAGCTTTGGATATCAAACGGAGGCTGATTGGCGCTGGCGGACCGGTTCAGGCCGGGTGCCAGCATGATAGCGACGATAAGCAGGCTGCCGGCCACGGCTCGCAGCCGTGCCAGGCACCGTTCTCTCGATTGCATGGGCGAGGTTTCCTTCTTGTTGGATTCAACGATTGGTTTGAAGCACGGCGTTCTCGGGCTCGGGTCGGCCGATCCCCTTCACCTCTCCCACGGGGAGAGGTGGCAGCATGGACCGCAGGACCTGATCACGCTTGATGACATGGTGGTACACGATGGCCATGGCCGCGTGGCCGAGGAGCAGGGTCAACAGCCCATAAGACAGCGTGGTCTTCCACCACAGAAGCTGGCGCGCGAAAGCCCGGTCGTAGTCGACCAGTATCGGCACCTGGAGGCCGTAGAAATGCACGGAATTCATCATGGCGTCGGAGTAGGCCCAGCCGAGCAGCGGGATGGTGATGAGAAGGGCGTAGATCACCCAATGCGTCAGCTTGGCACCGATGCGCATCAGCAACGGTTCACCTTCGTTATTGATGGTATTCCGTCCCAATGTCAGGCGCCACACAAGGCGCAGGACCACCACGATCGCGAGCGTCAGTCCCACGGTCTCATGGACCGCGACCGTGCCACGGAACATGGTTGGAAAGAACGCAAGCACGAACTGGTTCGCAGTCATGATTGCGACAATCCAATGTAAAAATATCGTTATACCATCGTATGTCGTATGACGTTTGGTTATCGCTCCTGTGTCGCTCATGATCTGATCATGCCCTTTTTGATTTCAGCCAACTTCGTTGTTCGGCCAGTCACCGTGGCGGGTTATTAGCGCGACGGCGTGGCAATTGAAAAGCGCGATCTGCATCAGAAATTGCCCATATTGGAAAATATGGGCCGTTTCATGTCTGGATTTACCTATTTGACATCTCAGGAAAGAGACCCGCGCGAGGTCGCGCCCTGGACGCGTCATCCGTCAGGAGAAACGGGCCGGTCGTCCGAAACCCTATCCATTTCAAGCGTAGTATCTCGGTAGCAGGAACCAGAGGCCCTTCCAAGCCACCATAATGCGTGAAGACGGGATCCGATATCGATCACAATCGTGGCTTTGCGGCACGGCGAGTCGATGTCCATCACCTTGGTGACCGTCGACGCAACGGTTTCCGCGTGATTTCCGACTCGTCCCGCGCTGCCTGCCGGACCGCAAGCTTGATGATTGGCGATCCCGACTATTCAGCGCTCTCGAATATCCATCACAACGCGTGTATCAGAGCTGGATATCAATGGACAGTTGAGCATGCTGGAAATTTGATCCGTCAACGCGGGCCATTATGATACATATTGTTACAGGACTTGGTGAAGTGAGGCCATAATGGTTAATCTATGTCTAATTATCGTATTTTGTTACGCAAGGGAGGTCAATGCCCGACAATCCCCGAACCCCTCATTCCGTACCGACATCGCGGCTCACAACCGCCCCGGCGAACGATAACGTCGTCACGATACGGGGATTTTTGATCCAAGTCCCATTTTAAGCTCTATTCCTACGCCCCAGAACCAAGGATTGCCCTGATTTCGGAAAATGTAATATTTCTAATGGAAGTATATTATTTGATATTTCATTATGCGTCAGACGGTGGCTGCCGGTCCGGCGTCGGCCGAAGACAATCTGCCCAGACTCGTGGGCACGCGCTTGAGGCGACCACGTGTCCGGGCGGATTGGAATGCCGATCGCACGACCACCGGCAACTGCTCGCAAGGGTAACCGACCGACACCGTGCCTGTTTCCCGTTCCGGAACGCATGCGCCCAAGGTCGTCAGGGCGGACGGTTCCGGGCTACGATCCACCGCATGGGCAAGATGCGAACAGCCCGACACAAGACCAGGATCGCGCAAGCCGCGACCCCTGCTGGGAAGGAGATGAACATGGACATCGGTGTGGGCGAAACACGACCCGACCTGATCAAGCCCTTCACGGATGCGCTGCGCGCGTCCCTCGCGGCCGGCGAGGTCGGGCTGCACATCGCCGTATACAAGGACAACGACCTGGTTGTGGATGTCTGGGGCGGCACCGCCGACCTCACCACCGGTGCCGTGGTACGCCCTGATACACTGTTCCCCACCTTTTCCGTGATCAAGGCGGTAACGGCGGTCGCACTGCACATCCAAGCCGCGCGCGGCCTGGTCGATTACGACGCACCCATCGCTCGCTGCTGGCCGACCTTCGCCGCCAACGGCAAGCAGGGCATGACCGTGCGCCACGTGCTGCATCACCGCTCCGGCCTGTGGCACATGCCGCCCGACGTGACGCCGGAACGCATGGCCGATTATACCTGGATGTGCGACAGCCTGGCCCAGATGGCGCCCATGTTCGAACCAGGCACACGCAACGGCTACCAGAGCTATACGTTCGGCTGGCTGATCGCCGAGGTCGTGCGGCGCACCGACCCGAAGAACCGGGATTTCCGCGACTTCGTCCGCCAGGAAATCCTCGATCCGCTCGGCATAGACGATCTGGGGATCGGTGTTCCCGTCGGCGACCACCCACGCATCGCGCGCCTGATCAACGCGGGGCCGCGCCCCCTGCCCCCGGACGCGCCCAGGTTCAAGGCGATCCCGCCGCATGTCGGCACGGCCGAGGAGATCTTCGGCCGCGCCGATGTCCGCTCCGCCTGCATTCCCGGCGCCGGCGGCTACGCGACCGGACGCGCGATGGCGCGGTTCTTTGCGATGCTGGCCAATGGCGGGACGCTCGATGGCGTGCGGGTCCTGCCCGAATCCCTGGTGAAGACCTTCACCATCCCGCGACCCGACACCGACAACGCCGACGACGTGCAGGGCATTCCCGTGCGGATCGGCGCCGGTTTCTGGCTGTCGGGCAATTCCCAACCGGAGAACCTGGGGCGGCTGATCGGCAACAACCCGAACGCTTTTGGCCATCCCGGCGCCGGCTGCTCGCTGGGCTGGGCCGACCCGGACCGGCGGATCGCGGTGGCGATCCTGCATAATCGCATGGTGCAGCCACCCGCCATATCGCAGGACCCGATCCGGGCCGCTATCACGGCGGCATTCGGGGCCGACTGACCCGACATCCCGCCGCCAGGACACCAATCAAGAAACGCACTGGGAGATTACCACCATGCGCCGCCGCGACCTTCTGAAAGCCGCAACCGCCCTGCCCGCAACCAGTTTGGCCACGCCAACGGTGGCGCAAAACCGCAAACCGCTGCGGTTCATTCCGCAGGCGAACCTGACCTCCATCGACCCGATCTGGACCACGGCGGTCTCGACGTACGACCACGCCTATATGATCTACGACAAACTCTACGGCTGGGATGGTGCGCAGGTCCGCCCCCAGATGGCGGCGGGGCATGACCTCTCGCAGGATGAACTGACCTGGACCTTCACCCTGCGCGACGGGCTGCTGTTTCATGACAAGGAACCCGTGCTGGCGCGGGACTGCGTCACGTCCCTGCGCCGTTGGGGATCGCGGGATTCCTTTGGCCAGATCCTGATGCGGTATGTGAACGAGATCGCCGCCCTGGACGACAAGCGCTTCGCCATCCGCCTGAAGAAGCGCTGCCCACAACTGCTGTTCGGCCTGGGCGCGCGGCAGAGTTTCATCATGCCCGAACGGGTATCAAGCCGACCGGGCACGGAACAACTGACCGACCCGACCGGTTCCGGCCCCTATCGCTTCCTCAAGGACGAATGGGTATCCGGCGCACGATCGGCCTATGCCCGCTTCGATGGCTACGTGCCGCGGCAGGAGAAACCCAGCGGGTTCGCCGGCGGCAAGCTCGCGCATTTCGATCGGGTGGAATGGACGGTGCAGCCCGATCCCGCGACCGCCGCGGCGGCGCTGCAAAAGAACGAGGTCGACTGGCTGGAATCGCCACTGATCGACCTGCTACCGATGCTGAAGAAGACGTCAGGTATCTACACCGTGGTCACCGATCCGGGCGGCTGGATGATGTTCATGGTGATCAACCACCTGAACCCGCCCTTCGACAATCTGATGGTGCGCCAGGCGGTGCTGACCGCCTTGGATCAGCAAAGTTTCGCGGATGCCGGGGTGGGCGACCAACGCGATCTGTCGATCGTGCCAACGGGCCTGTTCGCGCCAACCATGCCGATGGCGACGACCGCCGGCCTCGATCGGCTGGCACCACCCCGCGATCTGGCCAAGGCGAAACAGATGATCGCGCAATCCGGCTACAAGGGCGAACCGGTGGTGCTGATGGCCCCCACCGATCAGCCCACGCTGAGCCAGATGTCGGAGGTGGCGCGCGACCTGCTCCAATCCATCGGCTTGAAAGTCGATTACCAGGCCATGGATTTCGGCAGCGTCGTCACACGGCGCGCGAGCCAGAACCCATTGAGCCAGGGGGGCTGGGGCGCGTTCATTACGCTTATGAGTCCCCTGACCGCCGCCAATCCCGGCAGCATGCTGGCCTTGCGCGGCAATGGCCGACAGGGCTGGTTCGGCTGGCCCACTGATCCGCTGATCGAGGAACTGCGCGAAGGCTGGTTCGACGCACCCGATCTGGCGGCCCAGAAGTCGTTCGCCGAAAAGATCCAACTGCGTGCGTTGGAAACCATACCGTTCTACGTGCTGTGCCGGATGCGGGCACCGATGGCGTTACGATCCGACATCCAGGATGTCGTCACGCCATCGGCGTTCCCGCTGTTCTGGGGAGTCCGCCGAGTCTGATTGGGACCGTGGCGCGCGGGTGCTTACCCGCGCCCGATCCCCGCGCGCCGCAGCCCGCGCTGCCAGTCCGACGCCACCTGATCCAACGCGGCCTTGGCTGATTTCTGGCCCAGCAGGGTTTCGGAAACGCCGGTGCGCAGCGTCAGTTCCAGCGTGTCCCATACCGGGTTGGCGGGCGTCGGGATTCCGGTCTCGATCGCCTGCGCGGCGACCGGGGGCCAGCCGAGCTTGGCGGCCATTTCGGGGTTGCGGAGTACGGAGCCACGGGGGGGCGCGTTGCCGCGTTCCATGGACCGAAGCTGCCACTGACGCGAACAGGCCATGCGGATGAATTCGATCGACCAATCGGCATTCTTGGTATAGCGCGGCACGCCCAGGAAATGCCCGTCGATCCAGGTGCGGCTTTGCGACGCCTCGGTGTATCCCGGCACAACCGAGCCAGCCCAGCGGCCCGCGGTGCGTGAGTTGTTGGCGTCGTTCATCAGCGTCATGTAGGGCGCGAAGGTCTGCGCCATGACGTAACGATCGCGCTGGCCGCCGGCGATGATGTCGTCATATTCCCAGGTGGTGACCTCGGGCGGCACGACCTTATGCTTCACGACCAAGTCGGCCAGGAACTGCAATCCGGTCACCGCTTCGGGGCGGTTGATGAACACCTCTCCGGTCTTGAAGTCGACCAGCCGTCCGCCCGCGGAATACAGCCACGACGCCAGCGTCGTGTACAGCCCGCTGCCCTGCTTGCCCATCAGGCCGAACGCGAAGCGATCCGGCGGCGCGCCGACGGCCAGCGCCGCTTTCTCGAACTCAGCAAAGGTGGTCGGGAATTTGTCAAAGCCGGCCTTGGCCAGAAGCTCCTTCTGGTAGACCATGATGCCGGTCGTGATGCGATACGGAATGCCCGACAGCTTGCCGTCATAGGTCGCCGCGGTCTTGCTGCCGGCCAGGAAGTCCGACCAGTCGAATTCCGGATCGCGGCTGGCGATTTTCGCGACCACCTCGTTGTGGTCCATCAGATGCGGCGACATCCAGCCGGCCATGCCGACGGACCATTGCGCGATGTCGATCCCGGTGGACCCGGCGCCCAGCTCCGCCTTCAGACGCGCGCGCCAGGCATCGACGGGCAGCATGGTGAATTCCACCTTGATGCCGGTCGCCTTTTCGAAGGCTGGCGCCACTTCCTCCATCAGAACGCGTTTCCAGCCGCCCTGGTTCTCGCCGATATAGACCAGCTTGTCCGGCTTGCTCTGGGCATGCAGCGGCCGCGGCGCGGCCAGCGGCGAAGCCGCGGCGGCGGCCAGAAGCTGGCGGCGATGAAACTTGGGCATAGGCGTTCTCCCTTGATTGATTGTTTTGTGCGTCAGCCTTTGACCGCGCCGGACGACAGGCCTGCGACCAGATGGCGCTGGGCCAGGAAGGAAAAGACGATCACCGGCAGAATGACCAGCATGCCGGACGCGGTCACGCCGCCCCAATCGACGCCGGAATCACCAGCCGAAAAGGTCATCATCTTCACCGGCAATGTCTGCGTGGCGTTGTTGGTCAGTACCGCCGCGAACAGGAAGTCGTTCCACGCGAGTTGCAGGCACAGGATCGACGCGGCGACCATTCCGGGCCGAGCGAGTGGCAGGACGATCAGGCGGAACGCACCGAAGCGGTTGGCGCCGTCGATCCAGGCACTTTCCTCAAGTTCCGCTGGCAGGTCCTCGAAGAAGCCGCGCATGATCCAGACCACCAGCGGCAGGGCGAAGGTCGAATAGGCCAGCACGACCGACAGCCTTGTTGTCGTCAGGCCCAATTGGTTGAACAGGACGTACATCGGCACCAGCACCGCGATCGGCGGCAGCATGCGCATCACCAGAAGGGTGAAGAACAGCAACGAACTGCCGCGGAACGGAAACCGTGCGAAGGCATAGGCAGCCGGCACCCCGATCGCCAGCGAAAGCCCGACCGCGCTGGCCGAAACGATCAGCGTATTGACGAATGCCATCAGGAAGTCGGTTCGGCCGAGAACGTCGATATAATTCTCCGGCGTGGGCCACCACAGATACAGTGGCGGGTCGGAAAAGGTCTGCATGCGGGTCTTCAGCGACAGGCCGAGGATCCACAGCAGCGGGAACAGGAAGATGACGACCAGCAGGCTGAGCGTGCCATAGACGCCAAGCTGCTGTAGCCAGCGCCGGCGGCGCGATCCGACAACGGTGGCCATCAGTGGGCGTCCCGGCGGCGGATGACCGCGATGAAGAACAGGCAGATCAGCATCGATATCACCAGCATCATCCAGGATGCCGCGGCACCCAGCGCGAAGTCGAAACGGACGAAGCTGGCCAGGTAGGTGAACATCGACAGCACCATGGTCGCGTTCGCCGGCCCGCCGCCCGTCATCGCATAGATATTATCGAAGGCCCGGAACTCGAAGATCGTACGCAGCAGCAGGGCGACCAGCAGGTAGGGTTTCAGCAGCGGGATGGTGATGTGGATGAACATCTGCCATCGGCTGGCCCCGTCGATCGACGCGGCTTCCCTGGGTTCACTAGGCAGTGACCGCAGCCCCGCCAGCAGGATCAGCGCGACATAGGGCGTCGAATGCCAGACATTGACGATCCAGACCGCCAGCATCGCTGTATCTGGCTGACCCAACCACACGATCTTCTGGCCGAGCCAATGGTTGATCACGCCGTGGCTGGGGTCGAGAAGGAGTTTCCAGCACAGCGCCCCGACGATGGGCGTGATCATCATCGGGATCACCAGCGCGGTGCGAAAGGCGCGCATATAGGGCAGGTCGACATTCAGCAGCAGGGCGATGCCCAGGCCCAGCGCCAACTGCGCCGCCACCGCCGCGGCCGTATAGGCAAACGTGATACCCAGGCTGCCCACGAAGACCGGGTCGAGAATCAAGTCCTCGTAGTTCGCCAGCCCGACGAAGGCCCCGCCGGTCAGCGCCTGGTTGGGCGACCAGCCGGTGAAGCTTAGATACAGGGAAAACAGCAGCGGCAGGCCGAAGATCGCCAGCATCACGGCGAAGGTCGGCAGCATCGTGGCGGCGACGAAGTAGCGGTCGAGCAAGATGCCCCAGCGCGAAGCATGCCGCCCTGGCGCATAGGTGACGGACCGTGCCGTCACGAGCGTTGAACTCACTTCCCCCATGGTCCCCCGCGTGGTGGTTCTGGCCGGTATCAGGGCCAAGCGCATGCATCGGACAGTACCGCCACGCCCGGTTCGTGTCGCGTTTCACAGCGGCTTCGGCCGGACCTTGCATTTTGGTCAGAGCGGTCCGGATTCGATACCGCCGGGCGTGGCGCGGGTCAACGTGTCGGTCACGGCCGGCATGGTTCCACTGGCCTGGAGGGAAGACCGCTCAGATGGCGCGGGTCGGAGCGATCACGTTTGGCCGCGGTCAGACATAGCGCAAGGCCGCCTCGATCTCGGCCGCGGTGACGCCGGGGATCAGGACAGTGCCGGTCGGGGCGCCGCCCAACACGGTCTTGTCCGGGTAATAGTCGTATTGCAGATAGCCATCCCCAAAGATCATCCCGTCACGCAAGGCCGCCGAGGCCTGGATGAAATCAGTGCCGGGCAGGAGGTCCAGGATCACGTCAGTTGATAACACATTGGCAGTGAAGAGCCGGTCCCCAGGTTCCGGCAGACTGGTCAATGCCGCGATGACGAAGGTGTCAGACCCGTCACCGCCGGTCATCACGTCGTCGCCATATCCCCCATTGATCAGGTCGGTGCCGTCATCGCCGAACAGAGCGTCGGCGCCGCCACCGCCCAGCACCGTGTCGTTGCCGTCGCCGCCCCGGATCAGGTCGCTGCCGCCGCGCCCGTCCAGCACATTATCGGCGTCCGACCCCAGGATGACATCGGAATAGCCAATGAAGTCCGGATTGCTGAAATCCGTGCCGACGATATTCTCGATCGACACCAGATGGTCCATGTCGCCGAACCCGTCCGTGGCGACACCATCGGCCAATGACGCGAAGATGCCGCGTGTGCCGCCCGCCGAACCGTCGGATGCATAGCTGGCCGTGTCATTGCCCAGGCGGCCGTCGATGAAATCGACCCCGGCCATGCCCTGAAACCCGTCATCGCCGCCGGAGCCGTAGAAAACGTCGCCGATATCCGCGCCGCCGCCGAAATGATTCGCGGTGCCGCGCACCCATTCGATGGACGTCAGCGTATCGGCCGACCCGAAGCCATCCAGCGCGAGTCCCAGGGCCAGGTCCACATAGACGCCGCCCGTGCCGCCATACGCGGCGTCGACGTCGTAGCGCGCCTGATCGAGCCCCGCCCCACCATTGATCTGGTCATTGCCGTTGAGGCCGGCGAAGAAATCCCCGGCGCCGGAGCCAGTCAGGATGTCGCTGTTCTTGCCACCGAACGCGCCTTCCACGCCGGACAGCGTATCGGTGCCACCATCCGGATCGATGGCGATGCCCGCGGCCAGGTTGACGATGGCCGACCCGCCGCCCTGGTGATCGGCGTAGGACACGGTATCGCCCAGGGATGATCCGCCGGTCACGGTGTCGCTACCAGAGCCAGGTTGAGCGATGATCCGCCAATCGCCACCCTGAATGGTATCGTTGCCGCCCAGTCCCGCGAGAAGATAGGGAAGTTGATCGCCCGCCGTGCCAAGGGGGCGGGTCGTTTCGGGTTCCCAACTGACCGGATAGGTGGTGGTAACGATGATGATCAATGGATAGGTCGGAGGCGTGACGACATTCCAGATATCGTCGTACACCAATGTCAGGGGGTCGTCCCCGAAGCCCAGACCGAAGATGTCGATCTCGGGCGCCACATCGGCGCTGACCAGGCGATCCCCGAACGCGGTGCCGCGAACCTGTTCGATCCGCTGCAAGCGGTCGATACCGCCAGAGGCGTCGCGAGCGGTACCCAGGCCAAGATCGACTGTCACACCAACGGACGCGTACTCGTAGGTGACAAGGTCCAGGCCATTGCGACCGTCGAAGTCATCACCGTCGGCGAAGCCGAACAAAATGTCGTTTCCGTTACTACCAGTCGCACCGACGGTGCCGGACATCAGGAACGCGCCGGCATCTCCGGCATCCATCCCGGGCGCGAACCAGGCGTTGTGGAATCCGACCAACGGACGCGACATATCAGTCCACGCGGACTGCCAGGCGCCGCTATCGTGCGGGTCGGCGCTGGTTGACACCACCACCGAGGTGATCGTGCCGCCGGTCGGGTTGCCACCGGCATCGCGCGTAAACCCGTCACCACCCACCAGCACGGTGATGCCGGACGGGTTGGCGTAAGTCAGCAATGTGTCAGTGGCGCTTGTCAGCACCGCGCCGGGCTGAAAAATTCTGGACAGTTCAATAGGGTTTGAACCCGAGCGAAACACCTTATAGGAACCCACGCCGGTGACCCTCTTCTAATGTTCTACTTGATACGTCTTCCCGTCTCTCGACGCAAGCGCCACCACCGACGCCCGACGCGGCCATCCTCTCGCACCCGACAGCCCGTCGTATTGCGTCGCTGGATGTGACCAGACCTGACCCGATTGTCCAAGGTTGGGTCGTAGGTGACGGACCGGTGGGACTGTCTCGACACAAGTCCGATCCACCCGAACAGGTCCGACATCGCCTCGCGGAACGAC
>WBZQ01001869.1_pt1 | contig 14061 bp, 15 predicted proteins | sample 5204251 | NCBI WGS metagenome assembly WBZQ01 (sample SAMN12412402, study PRJNA552823) | activated sludge metagenome | isolation source: activated sludge from nitrification reactor of wastewater treatment plant... | place: USA: Virginia | collected 2017-09 | reverse complement strand
CAGTGTATGACCAAACATCGAGGCCGGGTTATTCATAAAATAGGAAGCAAAAACTAAAGTAACCCCCACGGGATCTAATACACCCAACCAACGATCGAGACGGTCGCAGCTTTGTATGTCGAGTCGTTGTGGATCAAATGAAAGTTGCTGATTGAGCCATTTAAAGCGGGCGGGGAAGTTACACTGGGGATGCTCCTTACCTTCAGGAACGTCAGAAAGCGGTAAAAAAAAACTTGCGAGGGTTGCTGCTAATTCAGCGTCAGAATCTGTTTTCCCTTGGGGCGCATTAAAAAAATCCAATCCATCCGCTTCACTGATAACACCACGAAAGAGTTGCGGATTGTATTTGAGTAATCGCTGCCAAACACGCGCTTGCGCGAGTTTCTTCTGTTGTGCTTGTTGCTGAAGCTCTATCAAATAATGAGGAGCTTCTTCATTATTCGCTAGTGCAAGATGAGAAAATAAAAAAAACCAGAAAACTAAACCAGAACTGAGAATACGATACGACACAAAGTAATGCTCAACACCCACTGAATCGGTAGATATGAAACAAATTCATATCTACCGTAACATGATTAATTAAGTGCAGATAATTTGATATTGCAAGAATTCGCTAATTTGGGATGCTGCATCAACTGACCATCGAGCTTGCTCAATAATTCAGATGAAGTAGTTTGGTCATTCGCAACTAAATAATCGAATTTTTCCTGAACCAGCGTCCCAAACTCACCATGTGTCGTTGCAGGGCATTGATACAAGCTCGCTAAGGTTGAGAGGCTTTCTCCCTTACCTTGCGCCATTTCCTTGACTAAGCTCGTATAATTTTCCTGAGCAAACACTTCACGTTCCTTGCTTAAGTTAACCAGGCCATGATCGCCACAGTTCGAGGTACCTGAAGTAATTCCAAAGGTTTGAGAACCAGATGTTCCGTTTGTCGTTGCCGCAAACACTTGTTCCATCCCTGGTTTAGAGCCAATGACCATCGAACCTAGACCACAACCTGCCGGGCCATATCCTGCAGCAAAAACCGAAATGGGAAGAAGCAATAATGAGGCTGCCAATGCAGTGAGTGTCCGTCTTACCATAATTTATTCTCCATAATTTTAGTAACAAAACGTCTCGCAAACTGATCTAGGAAAAATTTATTTTTCGATAGAACAGAAATCAATGTACTCAAGCCCATTACGCTTGTCAATGACTCTATTGATTTGGAATTTATCTTCAGGAATTTGGATTACAAAAAAAACAAACCTAAGCTTTTTTAATTTTGTGGCCAGACTTGTTGACCATTGATGCGAACCGGCATGTCCCGATCAATCTGCGCTGCCGATGGCTTGACTACAACTTCTTCAATCCCCTCTCCACAGGATTCGGGCAATGGATTATTTTCTAAATCACGCGCTAACGTAAGAAAAGGGGGGGAATCATATGTGCTATGACCACCTCCTGGCGTACCATCAAATTTTGAGCCAACGGCTGGTGTCCACAAACTAACCGTATCACTATCAAAATCCGCTATTGTCGTAAACGTGCATACATCAGCAACCGCGATGGCAAAACGTACACTTTTTGCACAAGAGTCAGGGTTAAAAAATGAACTACTCATCCGGAAGGGAATCTGCGCATTATTACTCGCGAGTACCCCAGGGCCACCCCCCGCCCAGAAACCGACAACATTGCCGTTCTCATCGCGCTTGGCATCCATCGCATCAAACACCGAACGGTCCTGAAGTACCCGGAAATTGGCGCCCCAACCCTGAATAAAATCATCAAGTGGACCTTCATGTAAATTTCCATCAATCGTTATAATCGAATCGTTTCCATCTGGAAATACCACACTGGTACCGATTACAGTCTCTCCAGAAGAACCGCCGCAACCATGGCCAATTAACATATGATTCGTTAATGATGTTCCCTCAAGTACTCGGTTATGCTCAAAAGAGTTATGAGCTAATGCGCTTTGTGTGAAATTGATCAGAACACCTATAACCAAAAATGTTTGCAAAACTTGATTTATTCTAAAATGTTTATTCATTTCTTAATCCACCATAGAAATTAAATCTTATTTACTCCAACAATGCAGGCATTGTATAAAAATAAGATACAAAGTTATTTATTTGAAAAACTATTTAAAGCACCCTTTGTAAAAAGCAAAAATGGGCACGCCGACTCGCTGCAACTGTGTCCTATAACCATAAGTTTACGGTGCAACAACTGAGGGAAGGAGTGATAAATGAGCTAATGCTAATTATTTTTGCTGTCTTGCAGTAATCGAATCGCCAGTAACGAGACCCGCAGCTGTTCTACAAGTGTACGCTACAGAATAAGCATCAGCCCCCGTACTCGTGTGACTAACAAATAGATTATAAACACCCGCACCCTGGGTTACCTTAACTAATGAGCTATATAACGCGTCAGTATCAATCGTATCGAGTGTTGTAACTGCACATGCATTGACGCCACATGAAGTACCTTTTTGAACTAGCACTTGAACTTTAGCCGTATTGGCCGTGGTGTCCTTTACTTGGAATTCAAGGTAAGAGGGTGCTCCGGCTCCGTTATCAAAACAAGTCACCTGATAAAAATCTACCGCATTTGCCAAACCAGAGGTGAAACTCCCAGTCTGAATACCTGCCGCAACATTCCCAGTAAAGGCAAAAATAGCACAAAATAAACTACTAGCTAGTATGAATTTATTTTTAAAAATGTTCATAGTCCTCTCCTATAAATTGCCACTATAAAAACATCATTAACTTGGATCAATGATGTACCATCTACTACTATCTTTTTCGTTTTACCTAGCCACCATCCTTTTGATCGATGCCAGCTCTCTAACTGCTGCATTTTCATCCTCCAAAGCCTTCCTGAGCAGGGCATACTCTCCCCATCACTCGCAGCTAGTGCATCAATCGCCATTAATTTGACAGAAGGAACCTCATCAATCAGTGCCTGATCGATGACGATACTAGCCTCCATACCACAGCGCCGACCGACTGCATAAACTGCCTGACCTCGAATGATCGGATCATCGTCCAATAAAGCAATATACAAAATTTGATAGTCAATTCAGGATCGATGGCACGTTGTTTAGATAAATTTGATACTGCTTAACACGCCATTCGTGACAAACAAAAACACGCGCTCGGAATCGCTGCAACTGCGCTCTATAACTACCAGTTTGCAGTGCAGCGACTGAGGGGAAGGATGATAAATTGAGTGAGTGCTAATTATTTTTGCTGTCTTGAAACAACTGAGGTGCCAGTATGGACGCCTGCTGCTGTTTTACAATGGAGCAATACATCATAAGCATCAGCTCCAGTGCTCGTGTGACTCACAAACATATTATATACACCCGCACCCTGTTTTACCTGAACTAAAGGACTATAGAGCGCGTCCGTATCGATCGTATCGAGCGTTGTAACCGCACAGGCATTGACACCGCAAGAGGTGCCTTTCTGAACGAGAACCTGCACTTTAGCTGTATTGGCTGTCGTATCTTTTACTTGAAACTCAAGGTAAGAAGGCGCGCCGCTGCCATCATCTGAACAAGTTACTTGATAAAAATCAACCGCATTTGCAAGACCGGTAGTAAAACTTCCGGCTTGATTATGTGCAGCGACATTCCCTGAAAATATAAACGCTGCGCCTAGTAAACTGCTAATTAGTACGAATTTATTTTTAAAAATGTTCATAGTCCTCTCCTATAAATTGCCACTATAAAAACATCATTAACTTGCATCAATGATGTACCATCTACTGCTATTTTTTTCGTTTTACCTAGCGACTAACCCCAGCTTGTTCGATGCCAGTTCTCTCACTGCTGCACTTTCATCCTCCAAGGCCTTCCTGAGCAGCGCATTACTCTCTTCATCACTCGCAGCTAGTGCATCGACTGCCATCAATCTGACGGAAGGAACCTCATCCGCGAGTGCCTGATCGATGACGATGTTGGCATCCATACCACCGCGCCGACCGACTGCATAAACTGCCTGACCGCGAATGATCGGATCATCGTCCAATAAAGCAATATGCAAAATTTGATCAGCCACTTCAGGATCGATAGCGCGTTGTTCAGACAATTGCGCTAACGCGACTAACCTCTCCGATTGATCATTGGATTCAGCCATCGATTTAATCGAAGCAGTGAGCTCAGGATCGGGTTCACGTTGATAAGCACTGTTATCACTGCAATGAATGCGGGCTGCCGAAGCAGCATGAGCTTTAGTTTCTCTACTTAAATCTTGCTCGGAAGCTGAAGCGGTGCTCATTTGGGCCGCGATAAACCAGGGAATCAAAACTATCCATTGTGCTTTGTTGCGCTTCGAAAATAGCATTCTGCCCTCCTTACAACATCCTGTTAAACGAGCAATCACATCAAACTACAATGTAACTGCCCGCTTGTGCGTTATGGTTGAACTGCTACGTAAACGATGGATTTACGTTAAAAACAATAAACTAACTCGCAAATTAGTTTTTTGGCCACCAAACACCACCATCTTTATTCTTGATTGGCATGTCACGGTCAAGCTGTGCAGCCGATGGCAGCAATTCAACGGCTGAACCTTCTCCACACGATGCATCGAGCGGATTTGCCGCTAAATCACGATTAATGGTTAGCGTTGCAGGTGAGTTATAGCCATGCAAACCCGGACCATCGAAGTTTGAGCCCACTGCAGGCGTCCAAAGATTAACCGTCAAGTCAGTAAAACCACCGATATTGGTGTTTTTGCAAATATCTGCAATGGCTACTGCAATTTTTACGCTCTTTGCGCAAGAAGAAGATTCAATCACCGCTGCATCGGATCTAAAAGGAAACAATCCTGTATAGGTTGCGGGCAGCGCGCCATCTCTAACCCAAAAACCCACGACGTTACTGCCTGATTGATCATATTTTTCTGCTTCTTTAGCAAAAACATCTTTACTCATCACCTTCTGAATCAGATTACCCCAGTTGATGAAGTCGCTAATCGATCCTTCATAAGGGTTACCATCAACAAACACCGTTGAATCAACGCCGTCAGGAAATACCGCCGTTGTTGCAATGACATCTTTCCCTTCGCAACCGTGACCAACGACAACATTGTTGTAAACTCTGGTTCCTTCAGGGATTTGTGGCACTTGTAAGCGTGTATGCGCTGACACTTGACTCGCCGCAATGATTAGTCCCATTGCGACAAGCGCACGACTCATATTTTTTGATGAATTATTTTTCTGCATTGATTACTCCTCTTTGAAGTTCAAATTTATGATAAGGCTAAACTTTTTACTTATTAATGAACTATCGATAGTCAATGCCAGTATCTTCTAATATTTATTAGAAAACAATGTGACATATTGTCGCACCCATAGGCATACAGCCATTATGGTTAATGATTAAGCATATTTTTGGGAAACTAGTTCTGCTTAAGAAAGAATGAAAATATCGAGATCAGTCAAATCAGAGATATTCGTTAAACTAGCAATCAGCACTAACCCGCCTTCGGTTTCATGGTCAGGGTTATAAAAGAGATTGCCTGTCGTTGAATCAAAGATAATGGCTTCAGCAGAAAGATCTGAGGTGGGATCGATGGTATCGAACGCAAATAAAAAATCGGTGATTGCGATGTTATTGCCAGCACTCGAATCTACCAGCTTAAAATCAGCAAGCGATAAAACGATTTGATCTGCCGCAGATCCTCCAAAGACATCGACGACCGCCCCGTCCGAAAGCGTCTGGAAGTTATTGATGGTAATACTACTCCCATGTGGCGATAACTGAATCGTATCGTGTTCGAGCTGATAGTGGGACGATCCTGCATCAAGCGTCACGCTGACCGCCGATTGTTGGGTTAAATCTGAAACATCTAACTGCAAGGCAACCGCAGCTTGAGGCGTTTCAATATCCTGAAAATCATTGATGCGTAAGTTGAGGGTCTCTGGTTCCTCGATACTACTGATATGTTCACTGTCAACCAATGAATCGAGCACGAGATCATCGAGCTGCAATTTTAAAAGCTCAGGCGTTAGGGAAAAATTAGTGCTCGCCAAGGTACTAAAATTAACAATATTTTTTAGCTTATCTAGGCCAAGCTCGGTTAATGTTGCTGGATCAAAACCGCCCCCTAGAATCAGGGTATTAACCCCAGTTCCTCCATTTAATTCATCATTGGCATTGTTTTTACTGCTCAACCAAATCGTATCATTCCCCATTCCACCCAGTACTGTAGCTGGCGCATCTTTACCCGAAGAATCATCCAAGACCGCATCCAACAACCCATTAATATTGACTTTCAAATTCCCTGCGAACGTTGATGCATCGATTTTGGTGAGCGACCCACTCATATTTTGAAGCCCCACCGATGAGGATTGGTTGGTTCCGCTCAATGCTTGAATAGTCAGGTCCTGGTTACCTGTAATATTGAGCCGTTGCGTATCCTCAGCCGTCAAACTAATCAGTGTATTAGCTTGATCTCCGGAAGAGATCACGTTAATGGTTTCAAAGCCCTGATCTAAGAAACCATCATCGGTCGATTCTTGAATCGAAACCACGCCCGCTTGGGCATGATTAAGTGTTAGCGTTACGACATCATCAGTATTGATAAGTGCAGAATCAAGATAAGTAAACGCAATGTTGGAGTCGGTAACATTTGAACGATTAATGGATAAATGATTCGTCGTTGCTTCGGTAATGTTATCAATAATTGCGGTAGTGCCATCATCGATGCGATGCAAATCGATATGAGTAACACCGACAGTATCTTGTAAATCAAGCGTTCCTGCGCCATCAAGCGAGAACTTTACGTCGAGAATTTCGATGCCGCTCAACTGGGGTGCGATGTTATGATCGCCCGTATCGGCATCATTGACAAAATCAAACGCGAGCTTATCAGCTTCCGAAGCGGTTCCAGATAACACATCGTCGTCATTCAATGTGTTGACTTGATCCGTTCCCGCAGGCGTATAACCCCTCGGGGCGAGTATGACATGACCACTGAGCACATCCTTTGCTACCGTCAGGTTGACAGCACCGACTGGTTTACCGATTCCGGCCAGATAAGCCTCGGCTGACACCTGGTCTAGTGAACTGTCGGCAGATACACCCGATAGAACGCTTTGCAGCACTTCTAAGCTATCTTCAGAATAAGATTGCGAAAAAAGGCTTGAGACTAGCACCTTGTTACTCAGCAATAAAGCGGCTTTGGCAAACATTGGATCCGGATTACCGGACAAGTAGACAATTGCGTCATAAACGATCTGCCCCCAGCTATCTCCCGATTTCAGGCGATCAGTAAGGTAATCTCTGACCTGTTTTCTTTCATTACCGGTTGATTGGCCAGCAACGAATCCAAAGTGACTCATGATCAAAGAAACTTGATCAGCCTCAGATAAATCGCCAATGATTTTTTGGTTAAATAGTAATGTCGAATCTAATCGATCGCCAACTTGAGGCAATGATAATCCGTCGTCAATTGCGCTGAGCAAAGTTGCCAGATTTGTCTTACCCGGCGCTGCATTAAATAATCCAATTACTAACTTATAAGTTAAATCGATATCTGATAAATCCGCCATTCGTGATGATTTTCTCTCAAATTATTATTGTTATTCGTTTTCGTAGGACAAAGACGCCCACAAAACAGGGCCTTTGCAGTTGGGATTCGGCAATAATAACGAGTCGTAATCAGAACAATCAATGTGACATATTGTCGCACCGTAGCGAACTACTGATCAGTGTTACCTTTGAACGATCACATCGATCGGGCAGATCGTTAACTTAATAAAAATGTCTAATATCAATACTATAATTAAAAAAAGAAATGGAACGCTGTTGATTCAGACCTCAAGATTTTGTTTGGGGATAATGACAAATCGCACGGTTAGCGGATTTGAGCGGTTGGAATTCGCGAGATTAATATGTTATCGTAAAAAAAAGATTGTCAAGATCAAGTAAAAAGTCGCCAAAAAATTTAGCGTTGCTTAATTTGTAATGGGTCTTGAATCTACTAATATTTTTTTGGTTGTTGGGAAAGTTTTATACGTCGAGGAAAAGCATGAAAGGCTGTTATACGAATTTAGGTAAGCGCGCAACACGAGGGTTTACCTTGCTTGAGCTTTTGGTTGTTATGGTGATTATTGGATTACTGGCAGCCTATGTTGGGCCAAAGTATTTTTCACAAGTGGGCAAGTCCGAAGTCAAGATGGCTCAAGCCCAAATTGACTCGCTGGAAAAAGCATTACATCAGTATCGTTTAGATGTTGGACAGTATCCCACAAGTGAGCAAGGACTTAATGCGCTAGTTACCCGCCCTGGTAACGAATTAAAATGGCAAGGGCCTTATTTAAGTAAAATGCCGCCACCTGATCCTTGGGGACGTCCATATCAATATAAATATCCAGGTGACCGTGCAGAATTCGATTTATTTTCCCTAGGAAAAGATGGTCAACCGGGTGGAACAGGGGACGCGGCTGATATCGCAAATTGGTAATATTTTAGTTAATGCGTTACACAGTCAAGGCCATTCTTGCCAATCAAGGCACGGTATCGCTCGAGCTTGAAGCAATCAACGAAGACGATGCGCGCCAGCAAGTCTTGACGCAAGGCGGGTTGGTATTAAGTATACAGCGCCATTGGCTCGATTGGCGGCCTAAAGCGCGTGTCCGTTTTCCACTAACATATTTTAGTCAAGAACTATTATCATTGCTCACGGCTGGACTGAGTCTAGTAGAAAGCATCGAGACATTGATCGAAAAAGAGGAAGATGCTGGCATCAAAAAGATTATCGAAAATATCCTTGCTCGACTCTATGAAGGAGTAACATTCTCGAATGCGATGGAATCCCATCCTCAAGCCTTCCCAGCACTATATATCGCAACTGTACGGGCAAGCGAGCGAACAGGCGATTTACCTGAAGCCTTAACACGGTTTATCACGTATCAGAATCAAATGGATCTAGCTCGCAAAAAGCTGGTTGGTGCATCGATCTACCCCGTTTTACTATTGGTTGTTGGGCTACTGGTTGCGCTATTCTTGCTGTTGTTCGTCGTCCCTAAATTTAGTGCAATTTATGAGGACATCGGTGCGGATTTACCTTGGCTTTCAGTATTACTGATCAAATGGGGACGATTAGTGCATGACAATGGCTGGATGCTTGCTGGTATTGCGATAGCCAGCTTATCACTCATGTCGTACGGTTTTTCAAGGCCTGCATTCCGTGCCTATCTGATGCAAACGTTATGGCAAATTCCCGCAATTGGTGAACGCATGCGAGTTTACCAACTTGCCCGATTCTATAAAACACTCGGTATGCTATTACGCGGCGGTGTACCGATTACGAAAGCACTGGAAATGGTAAGTGATTTATTGCAAGCGCATTTCAGACCTCGTGTTCGTGCGGCTGCGAGTTTTATTCGAGAAGGAAAAACCATATCAAGCGCAATGCAAACGGCTGAACTAACTACTGCGGTAGGAAATCGAATGCTCCGCGTTGGCGAGCGCACGGGTCTCATGGGCGAGATGATGGAGCGGATTGGAAATTTTCACGATGAAGAAATTTCACGCTGGGTCGAATGGGCAACCAAACTCATTGAACCAATATTAATGGCGGTTATCGGAACGGTGATCGGGGGCATCATCATCTTGATGTATATGCCTATTTTTGAATTGGCAGGTAGCATCAATTGATTGAATCCGCCATCCATTCAGAAGCAGTAGCAAAACCATTGCTTGATTTAGCACAATTAACGCAAGCCCGCCAGCAAGCAATGGCTAGGAAAATTACCGTTGTGAAGGTACTGGAAGATGAAGGTGGATTTTCACCCTACGACTTGATGCAGGAACTTGGACGGTTGCTTCACATGCCGATCCTGAAAATGGAAGAACTGCATACGCTGCAACCGGTGTATGAAGAATTAACCTTTGCTGAAGCCATCACACAGCAATGTGTCTTATTCCAGCGCGATGGGAACTATCTACTGGCCGTTGGCGATCCCTTCTTACCCAATTTAAGATCTTGGGTAGAAGAGTATATTTCTGTTATCGCCGAATGGTACTTAGTACACCCTGCTGATCTGGCTGCGTTTTTTGCGCAACAAGAAAAAAGTATGCGCGCCATGGACAATGTCCTGCCAGCAGAACAACAAAGCTTTGTCCAGGATGGTATCGAAGATTTATCGTTAAAAACGATACACGAAGGAACCAGTCATGTGGTCAGACTCGTTCACTCCACTCTTTATGACGCCCATAAATCTCAGGCTAGTGATATTCACCTCGAAACTGCACCTGGCGCCTTGGCAATTAAGTATCGAATCGATGGTGTTCTGACCATGATCGGTGTAATGCAAGGAACCGACTTAGCTGAACAAGTGATCTCTCGTATCAAAGTCATGTCGGATCTCGATATCGCAGAACGGCGTGTCCCGCAAGATGGGCGCTTTAAAGTTTCCATTCAAGGACGTGAAATTGATTTTCGTGTTTCAATCATGCCCAGTATTTTTGGTGAAGACGCCGTGCTGAGGATTCTAGATCGACAAGCCCTCGCAGACCATGTCGAAGGTTTAACGTTGAATCAACTGGGGTTTGATCAATCTGCCATCGCTACGATAAGGCGTTTAAGTGCTGAACCCTACGGTATGCTGTTAGTTACCGGACCAACGGGAAGCGGAAAAACAACCTCACTTTATGCCGCAATCTCAGAAGTCAATCAAGGGGATGATAAAATCATTACCATTGAAGACCCCATCGAGTATCAGTTACCGGGCGTATTGCAGATTCCCGTCAATGAAAAAAAAGGACTAACGTTTGCAAGGGGCTTGCGTTCTATACTCAGGCATGATCCCGACAAGATCATGGTTGGTGAAATTCGAGATGCTGAAACGGCTCAAATTGCAATACAAGCTGCGCTGACAGGACATCTCGTTTTTACTACAGTGCATGCTAATAATGTGTTCGATGTGATTGGTCGATTTTCACACATGGGCGTTGATCCTTATAGCTTTGTCTCGGCGTTAAATGGCATTGTAGCGCAACGACTAGTGCGCCAGCTTTGCATGCATTGTGTGGTTGATGAACGACCGAGTGACGAGATGATCCTTGAATCGGGTATCTCGCTGGAACAAGCAGAGCAATATCATTTCAGGGTCGGCAGAGGTTGTGGGCAATGTCGTGGCAGTGGCTATAAAGGCAGAAATGCGATTGCTGAAATATTGTTATTGAATGATGAAATCCGTGAGCTGATTATTTCGCAGGCTACCATTCGCCGAATTAAAGAAGCTGCAAGACAAAATGGAACCCGCTTTCTAAGAGAAGCCGCCTTGGATCGAGTCAAAGCAGGACAAACGAGCTTACAGGAGGCTAATCGTGTCACCATTGTGGCGTGATCGAATTCACATTTTCTTTGCGCCAGGCAGGATTGATTTAGTCAGAATTCCCAAGGGACTTAAAGCTTTGCCACAGCCCAAAATTTCAATTAACTTTGAAGCAAATCGGGATAACCCGCTGTGGAAAATTCCGGTTGAACAGTTGACACAGCTACTCGAAAAAGAAAATAGTGCCAGCAGTTTGAAGGGTGCTGAACTCTCGATCACCTTGTCCAACCATTTCGTTCGCTATGCCGTTGTTCAGTTTCAGCAAGGTATCAAAGATGCCCACGAATTCTTTGCTTATGCGCAATTCCAGATGCGAGAAATCTATGGCGACCGCATCGATAGTTGGGATATTTCAATGAGTGATTGGGATCCTAAATTAGGCGGTATTTGTGCCGCATTAGCGCGCGACCTCGTTCAGCAATTGCAAGCGCTAACGGTACGATTCCATATGAAGCTCAAACAGATTGAGCCTTACTTAACAGCCGCATTTGATCAATGGAGTCGTGCAATCAATTATCAGCGATTTTGGTTTATTGTCGTTGAACCAGGTCGCCTATGTGCACTGCTATTCTCGAATGGAGGTTGGAAAAGTATTCGCAATCAACGATTATTGAATTCAGTCGAAACCGAGTTACTCGTATTACTCGAACAGGAAGCAATCATTGCCACTCAACGAGAACCCATTGAATTGGCTTTCATCTATGCACCAGAACATACTAATTTACAATTACCCTTAGATAAGGGATGGCAGTTTAATCGGATACCGTTTGACGGCATTCTTGCTCCTAATCATTTTCCGGCCCCAGTGGGTAATACCAGCGAGCTTCCAGCGCATGCGTCGACTTAGCCTTAAATTTCCTTATACCGGACAGCAAACGAGCCCACTTGATTATAGCTTGCTGCTGCTGGGGCTAGTGTTTTTAGTTGCTACCGTTTTGTATTTAAAATCGATCATGGAAGAAATTTCGTACTGGGAAACCCGAGTAGAACGCTTTGAGAATGCGCAGCAACAAAAGCGTGCGCCTAAGACATCAAGCTCACGAGCTAGCCAAGAATCACAGCAAGAACTCAAACAAGCCCGAGAAATAATGAAGCAGCTCAATTTACCTTGGGAAATATTGTTTGATTCACTTGAATATACGGTAACAAAAGATATTGCGCTGTTATCGGTGCAACCCAGCGTAGCCAATCAATCGATTCGGATTAATGGGGAAGCCAGAAATCTAGCTGCTTTAACTGAGTTTGTCGAAGCCATGGAACGTGAAGCATTTTTCGAAAATGCACATATACTCAGTTATAAAGTAAAGCAGGAAAATCCGCATCGACCTATCCTATTTTCTTTGATTACCTCATGGATCGATACGCCTTAAACAATTTATTGAGTGAAATTCGCTGGCAAATCTTACGCTTGAGTGCAGTCGGCAAGCTTGGATTTGGCTTGATGGTGCTTTCCGTCGTTTTTTTTCTAGCCGCAGTATCACCACAATATGAAACGCTTGATCAAGTTCAAGCGAAAGTAACCTTGCTGCAACAACAATCTCAACGAGACGCTTCACAACCGATTCAGCTTGATGATAATCAGGCCATCCAAGTTTTTTATGATTCCTTTCCCAATGTTGATTCATCGCCTTATTGGATTAAAGAAATCGACGCTGTGGCCAAGAAGCGGGGTGTCGAACTTCATGGGAGTGACTATCGACTTGTTTCTGACAAAGGATCGAGACTTGCTCGTTATGAAATGATATTACCGGTGCGCGGCAGCTATCCGCAAATTCGTGCATTTATTGCAGATATGTTAGTAACCATACCTGCTGTTGCTTTAGTTGATATGATCATAAAACGCGAAGATATCAAATCGGGTCGATTAGAAGTACGACTTAGCCTAAATCTGTATCTCAATCAATAATCATGAAAAGCCTAGCGTTAGAACCGACGGCTCTCCGAAAATCGATATTAGGTATTGCACTTCTTCTAACGATAGCGGCGGCAATTTGGGTTGAGCAGGAAGACCAAGACGCCATTGATGAGATTCAACCGGCTTTATCGGTAAAAGATTCATCAAAACCATCAATGCAAAGAAAAGAAGCTAGCTCCCTAGCCATTCACCCACTGGGTCAGAGAAAATTTAATACAGAGGCAGACGATATTTTTGCAGCCACGTCTTGGGAACCGACAAGAACCCCACGCGGTGGTGATCGTTCCTTATTTGGTGGCACGGCATCATCCGAAGATGATGAGGGAGATCCCTTCACAGCGATGATGAAACATGCAAAATCAAAACCTCAGCCAGCGCCTGCACCCGTTGCGCCGCCACTCCAATTCAAATATCTTGGAAAAGTCATCGAGGGAAAAACAACCCGTGTGTTTCTAGCACTAGCAGATAAGAACCATGTAGTAGGAATTGGCGAACGTATCGACAATCAGTATCGTATCGAGCGAATTAGCGATGAAACGATTGAATTTACTTATTTGCCGCTGCGCATTAAACAAACGCTTTTGATCAATCAACAATCTGGAAAGCTTTAATGAGATTAATTGGGTATTTATTGAGTATCGTTTTAGTATTAAGCGGTTGTGCAACTTTTACTAACCGCAATGAAGCTTTCTTAGAAGGAAAGCAGTTAATCGCTCAAGGTCAGTTAGATGCCGGATTAAAAAAATTAGAACAAGCCGCATATGAAGAACCCGGTAGTAAGGAAATCAGAGCTGTTCTTTTCCGTG
>WBZQ01001867.1_pt1 | contig 14068 bp, 12 predicted proteins | sample 5204251 | NCBI WGS metagenome assembly WBZQ01 (sample SAMN12412402, study PRJNA552823) | activated sludge metagenome | isolation source: activated sludge from nitrification reactor of wastewater treatment plant... | place: USA: Virginia | collected 2017-09 | reverse complement strand
CGTCTTCGACTACCTCCGTATGACGAAAAACGCCTGCCCCACCCCAGCCAACTGATGCCAACAGCCGAGAACAAATTTACCCTGCCGGGCGGCATCGTCCAACTTGACGGTGCCTGGATTTCCTATCATCTTCCGCAGGTAGGCCAAGGTTCCGGGGGGTAGACACGTCGGCCAGATCTGCGGTCTTAGGTTCCACGGCGATCCCCGGAAGGTCTGGCCTCGAAACTCAGTTGCCGCTGGAGGATGCCGATATGAATCTGGTGCTTGCCTCGCATTTCCTGCTCTGTTCGCTCGCAATCAATTACGTCGTTCTGTGCATCTGGTTCCTCGCGTTCCTCTTCGCTCGCGACCGAATGTACACATTGCACAGCAGATGGTTCAGGCTCTCGGACTGCACGTTCGATGCGATCCATTACGGCGCCATGGCCGCGTACAAGATAGGGATTCTGCTGCTCAACCTGATACCCCTGATCGCACTTCAGTTTCTGCGATATGGCGGCTGACGCCGATTGGGTGACGGGGTGGGGTGCGACGTCCTTGAGCAGCCGCACCGATCAGCGGCGCGGATGGCGATGGGGGGCGCAAGCTTACAGTCGATTCGGCAGCCAAATCATCGTGGCATCGCGTGAGCTTGCCGCGCGGAGACACGCTGCTCGGCTCGGCGTCACGGGAATGGTCCCCACCTGTCGGAACAAGTTCATCGAACGTGGAGCGTTCACCAAACCTGCATGCGTGAGAATTTCCTCGAACGAAGCGCCGTGGGTGGTTGCAGCTTGAGTTGTGGGACTCCGCGTCGAAATTTGCTGGTGCATCGGCTTGGGTATGCTGCATCAGCAGGGGTTCTGTCCCTTTTTGCCGGATGCGCGCATGAGACGCAACGCTCCAGCCCAGCACCGCAGATGGCCGGGAACGAGTGGCATTGCGGCCCTCCGATGCACCACAGCTCGGTCAGTGACCATTCAGGACACGGCCCGACTGCTGTCAGGGCGAGTACGGCGGCCCCCTCCGGATTCTCCCGCACAGCGCTGGATATCGCGCGGCTGATCGACGCGTATGAACCGATCGCGCAGTTGCAGGAAAATAGCTTTCGGCAAGCCGGAGACGATGCGCCGTCGATGCTGTGGCAGCTCCAGATGCGCGAGCGTCTCTCGACACGGATTTTGCTCGCCTCGCTCGATGTGAACAGTGCCGCGGCGGAGGCGGACTGTGAGGGTGAACGTGCCCAGGCCCTGGCGGATCGGCTCGAGAAGGGGCGCCAGCAGTGGGTGACCCGGATGACTGTTTTGTCCCTCGTGGCGGCCGGCCTCGGCGCGATAGTCAGCGGCGCTCTATCGCTGGAGGCTCAAGGTGTCGCGGCCGATGCGGTAACGATTGGAACCGGTGCCACCGAAATCGTGCTCGGGTCTGCCGCGCTGTTCGGTGAGACTCGCTACGAGTTCCGCCACGAACGGAATCTGCTGCGGGAGGTTTGGGAAGGGCCGGCACAGCCAAAGTCGCTGCCGCCCTTGGTCTGGCGTTTCCTGACCCAGCCCTTGGGTAAGGATCGGACGCACAGGTCCCTACGCGAAAGCCTGATTGCGCGCTGGCGCGAAGACGGTCGCCTGGGCGAATCCGGATCGGAAGACCAGCGACATCGCATCGCACTCTTTTTCGGCAATGGCGGAGACTATACCGTCAACGAACTGCGCGACCGCGAAGCCATGTTCTCGCTGCTCGAAGCCGACATCAATCTGATGAGTCATGACCTGGAGGAGCTTCTGAAGGAGGTCCTGGCTCATACTAGCCAGTGACCTCCTGGCGCTGACTACCGCCAGGAGCCGGCTACCCCGCGGCAAATCACACACCGCCTGCGGGCTATGCCTGAATGTCATCGACATCGGACGCGGCACTCGTCCTGAAAATGGGCCCGATATCGGTGGCCCCACAATTGCCTAGTCTTATCGGCTGAGCACTTCCCGTCCGTCAATGCGCCGGGGGCTCAGGATTGCGTCGGGCAGCAGTTCCGCGGCGGTGGCCTATCACCGAAGAAGTTGCCGGAACTGATGATGAACGGACTCCTGCGCCTGTAATCGGGTGGCTGCCGACTATCAGAAACCAATCGAACAACGAGACAACACAATGAAAAAGCTATTACTCGCTTCCGCCATTCTGGGAATTGCGTGTCAGGTTAACCCGACTTCGCCGATTCGCCTTAAATTCTCACGATTTTGGAGGGGAAGGCGGATGTAACTCGTTGCTTTGATTGAGCGGAGGTCCAGAAAAGTGCCTGTAGTGCCGACCTACTCTCTTGTCAGGGGCCGCGGCCGGGCGGAAACTTGGGCCCATGTTTCTACGCGCCAAGACCCGCTTCAAGGATGGCAAGGAGCACTGCTACTGGAGCATGGTGGAAAACCGTCGGACGTCCGATGGACGGGTGGTTCAGCGCCAGGTTCTGTATCTCGGGGAGATCAACGACCGGCAGCAGGCGGCGTGGCGTCGGACCATCGAGGTCTTCGACGAGGATCGGGGTCAATCGACCACGCTGTCGCTGTTTCCGGAGGACCGTCCGGTACCGCGGTTGGACGACGCTGTGGTGCAGGTTCGACTCAACGGTCTGCAGGTGCGACGGCCGCGTCAATGGGGCGCTTGTTGGCTGGCGCTGGTGCTGTGGGAGCAGTTGGAGCTCGATCGGTTTTGGGAGGAACGGCTGCGGCCGAGCCGGAAGGGGACGCGCTGGCTGAATGTGCTGAAGACCTTGGTGTGCTATCGCTTGCTCGACCCGGGCAGTGAGTGGCGTTTGCATCGTCACTGGTATGACCACAGTGCCTTGGGCGATCTGTTGGGGGAGGATGCGGCGCTGGCCGACAGCCATAAGCTGTACCGCTGTCTGGATCAACTCCTGACGCACAAAACGGCGCTGTTCTCGTACTTGGAAGAGCGCTGGCGGAGCTTGTTCGACGCCCGGTTCGAGGTGCTGCTCTACGATTTGACCAGCACCTACTTCGGCGCGCCAGGCCAAGCTTGGCGCTTCCAGCGGGTGAGATTCCCGCCCCGGCAAGAGGGGAAGCCACCTCACCGGGAATCGAGCCTTGGGCTGATGGAGGTAACGACATGAGCTAAGCGTAGGCAGAGCGACGGGCGGGCCGTAACGCAAGTGAAGCGATGGAGCCTCGTGAGTCGACATCCGCAGGCCGACAGGGTCGAATATCTGGAAGGCAACAGTAGGCAGTCGCTAAAGGCGATGACTGCCGGAGACTGCGGCGGGGTCTGAGAGCACGGCATGCCCGGAAACGGAAGCGTCAGGAACCTGGGAGATCCACCGCCGTCTCGGTCGCCAGTCGACTGAGTAGACCAACCGAATGGACCACCCTGAGGGAGGTCGATGCGACGGTGGAAGTCGGACTCGCCCATACGGTACTCGGAGCGCGGGAAAGCCACGCACAGGGGGAAGGGGCGAGACAGGGTGAGCCTGAGCCGGAGAAACACTGACCGTACACGCGGAGACGGAGGACGGTGTCAACACAACTGGCTCAGATAGCCAAGAAGGCGACATTAGATCGGAAGGTGCGTTTCACCTCGCTGGCGCACCTGCTCACGCCGGAGTTTCTCAAGGGAACTTGGCAGACGATCAACCGGCGCGGAGCGAGTGGAATCGACGGGGAGAGCATCGAGCAGTTCGAGAGCGAGCTGGAACAACGGGTTCAGGAGATCTGCGTACGGCTTAAAGCCGGCGCCTACCGTGCTCCACCGGTCCGGCGGGTCGAGATACCCAAAGGTCCGGGCAAGAGCGGAACGAGGCCGCTGGGTATCCCCACGGTCGCGGACCGACTGCTTCAGAAAGCGGTAGCGCGCATTCTGGAGGCGATCTTTGAAGCGGATTTCTGCGAAGCCAGTTATGGGTATCGGCCCGGGCGCAGCCCTCATCATGCCCTGCGTGCCTTACGCGAGCAGATCGTGATCAAGAAGGTCAGCCACATTTTTGAGGCCGATATCCGGGGTTACTTCAATCATGTGGGTCATGCGTGGTTGCAGCGGATGGTACGGGTGCGCATTGCTGACCCGGTTATCCTGAGTCTGATTGGAAAATGGCTCAAAGCCGGAGCAATGCGGGGCGGGGTCGTGACTCGCTCCGAGGAGGGAACTCCGCAGGGCGGTCCGGTTTCCTGTGTGCTCGCCAACATCTACCTGCATTACGCGCTGGATCTGTGGTTTGAGAGGAAATTCAAACCGCACTGCCAAGGCGAGGCGTACTTGGTGCGTTTCGTCGATGACTTTGTGGTCAGTTTCCAATATCTGACGGACGCGGAAGAGTTTCAGAAACAGCTTCGGGAACGCTTGGCACGATTCAACCTGGAACTGGCCGAGGAGAAAACTCGGCTGCTTCTTTTTGGCCGATTCGCCGCGGAACGGCGTGCGATGCACGGTCAGCGGCCCGACACCTTTGAGTTCCTGGGCTTTAAACACGTTTGCGGCACCGATCGCAGCGGGCGATTCGCCGTGATCCGGCTCCCAAGCGTAAAGAGTTGCCGGAAGTTCCTCGCTCGTGTTCATGAGTGGTTGGTTCAGCACCGGCACTGGAAGCGGCGCGATCAGCAACGCCAACTGCGGCAGATGCTTCTGGGCTTCTACCAGTACTTCGGGCTCCATCACTGCCAGAAGAAACTGGCATGGATACGCCGTGAAGTCCATCTGCAGTGGCGGCGCACGTTGCGCCAACAGAGCCAGCGCCATCGACTCCACTGGAGTTATCTGACCACCCGCGAGTGGTTCAAGCTGCCGTTGCCGCCGAGCCGATCGCTTCACCCGACGGTCTGAGGGCGTTGACTGGGTAAAGGCACTCTGGGGAGCCCATTGCGGGAAATCCGCACGATGGGTTCTGAGCGGGGGGACGAGTACAAGAAGCCATGCCGGCTCGGTGAGGGCACTGCGGTGAAAGCCGCAGCCACCGTGAGGCTCCGCAAAGGCTACCGCTTCGAGGCTCGTCCCTACCCACCAAGCCGACCCACCCGAGGAGGGCAAGCGGACGTTCGGCTACAGCCGGGACAAACGCTCGGATTGTGTGCAGGTGGTGATTGCGCTGATCGTCACTCCGGACGGCTTTCCGTTGGCGTACGAGGTGTTGGCGGGGAATACCAGCGACAAGACCACCTTAGCCGATTTTCTGGCCAAGATCGAAGCGCAGTACGGCAAGGCCCAGCGGGTGTGGATCATGGATCGCGGCATTCCGACCGAGGAAACCCTGGCGGCGATGCGCAGCGCCGAGACGCCGGTCTCCTATTTGGTCGGAACGCCCAAAGGCCGGCTCAGCCAACTGGAACAGCGCTTCCTCACCCGTTCCTGGGAACAGGTCCGTGATGCGGTCGACGTCAAACTCCTCGCAACCGAGGGTGAAATTTACCTCCTGGCGCGGAGCCATAGCCGGGTGCAGAAGGAGCGGGCGATGCGCCGGCGGCGCCTGAAGCAACTGTGGAAGCGACTCGGTGAGTTGCAGCAGCAAACGCTGACGCGCGATCACTTGCTGCTGAAGCTCGGCGCGGCCAAGAAAGAGGCCGGTCGCGCGTACGGCTTGATCGTACTGCGGCTGCCGGAGCACGATGAGCCGGTCAACCCCGCGACCTTCACCTTCGCCCTGAACCGGCTAAAACTGCGGCAAGTCCGACGGCGCGAAGGTCACTACCTGTTACGTACCAATCTCTGCGGCGATGATCCCGCGCAGCTTTGGACCTACTACATTCAGCTCACCGAAATTGAACAAGCGTTCAAAGAGCTCAAGGGCGACTTGTCCATTCGACCGATCTACCACCAGCGTGATGAACGCATCGACGCCCACATTTTCGTGGCCTTCCTCGCTTACTGCCTCCAGGTCACCCTCAAGTACCGGCTGAAAGCCCTCGCCCCAGGACTCACCCCACGGGCCGTACTGGAAAAATTCGCCACCCTGCAGATGGTCGACGTGCATCTCCCGACCACCGACCGCCGAACCCTGATTCTGACCCGCTACACCGAACCGGAACAGGACCATCAAATCCTGCTCCAGCGCCTGAAGCTGACCCTGCCACAGCAACCGCCACCGAGGATTACCTCCGCCGAACTGCGTCAACCCGCCGACCGTCTGTAGTGCTGACCTATGCGGCGCAATCACAATCAGTCAATACGTTACAGCGCTCTTTCGCCCGAATCGGCGAAGTCGGGTTAGCTGCCTGACCGCGTCGAGAAACGCATTGGCCCGCTCCTGCGGGCTTTCGTTCTCGCTGGCGACTTTGGCGGCCACGGCCAATTGAGCTAGGCGGTCCTTAATCGACGGCAGGGAATACTCCTGCACATGCGGCAGCATAATGCCGTTGGCCAGTCCATGCGGCGTGTGGTACTTGCCGCCGAACTGATGGGCAATGGCGTGTACATAGCCCACATTGGCGCGGGTGAAGGCGAGGCCCGCATGGGTCGAGGCCAGCGCCATCTTCTCGCGCGCCGCGAGGTTGCCGCCATCCCTGTAGGCCGTGCGCAGGTTCTCGAAGATCAGTTCCACCGCCGACAGCGCCATACGATCCGACGCCGGCGTCTTCCAGTTGCCGACGAAGGCTTCCACCGCGTGGGTGAGCGCATCCACGCCGGTCGTCGCAGTGACGTGGGGTGGCAGACCGGTCATCAGATCGGGGTCCAGCGCAGCCATTTTCGGGACCATCCGAAAATCCACCAGCACCAGCTTGCGCTCGTTGGCCGGGTCGGCAATCACCGCCGCAACCGTCACCTCCGAGCCGGTGCCCGCAGTGGTGGGCACCGCATAAATCGGCACGGGACGGCGCAGGCCCTTGAAGTAGCCGGCGAGTTGACGCAGCGACTTGCCCGGATTGGCCGCCGCCGACGGCCACGATCGCATCACAGCCATTGGACCGGAAGAGTTCGATGCCTTTCTCGACCAACGGCAGCGGGGCGTCCGGCGTGATTTCGTCGAACACCACGTACGGAGCGAACCCGGCGTCGAGCGCATCGGTCAACGGCTTCAGCAGACCGCGCCTCGGCAGGGAGCCGCCCGTGACGATCAGGATCTTCGAATGGCCTGAACCCGCGACGGCCTGACCCAGCTGCGCGCTGGACCCGGGCCCGACCAACAGCTCGGGCTGCGGAATCGGCACGTACCGCATGATTTTGCCGACGCCCTTCATGAGGGCGCCTAGGCTGGCGAAGCGGACGGATTCTGTCGTAGAGGTGTTCAACAAGTCAGCCTCCTTGATGAGATAGCAGGAGTTTCCGCACTCTACGCGCGGCCGCCGGCTGGAAGGCCGACCGAATCCGCGATCACGGTATGCTCAATGACGCGAATCTCAAGGTGTGGGAGATCCGGCACCTGTCGCCGGACTGGCCGGGGTTGGCGGAGCGTCTAGGGGTGGACTCTTGCGGCTGAACTGTTTGCTGACGAGACCAGGCCGGCGAGCCGACTGGGCCATCATTTTCTCCTGGTGCCGCTTGGCGCTCGCAGAGCGGTCTTGTGGCCCGGCGCCTTTTTTTCGGGCATTCCGTTTAGACGACTTGGCACTCCGTTTGGATGCCTGTTTCGCGCTCTGCTGGTCCGGGTTCATGGAGCCAGCGGCGTCGCCCGCCGCAGGCGCTTCAGGGCTGTTTAGCGCGGGCGGATTCTCCTCGCCAGACGCTGGACCCGCCAGAGCAAACACAACGCCGAGCGCCAGCAATTTCGTCTTTTTTTTCATCATCATCAGATTCCTCCTCAGTAAAAAGTCAGCCAGCCCGGCACCCCGAAAGGCGCGTGCTATTCGCACAGATCCGGGAATTTTCGATAAGTTCACCGACCCCAGTGCAGGCGCAATGTGCCGACGGCGCAACCGCGGCAGTCTACCGCATCTGCAGGTCACCGGCCGACCGCAACTACTCCCGCGTGAACTGGGCCCGAAGATTCCGGGCGTGTTGGCGTGGATGCCTTACAGCCGCTCGACGCTGAGAGCCCGAAGGCTGCGTCCCCCAAGCCCAGTTGAATCGCCCAGACGGTCAGAGGTGAGGCGGGCCAGATTTCACTTCAGAAAACAACGGAGAAAACAACGGGGTCAGACACCGTTTCCCGCTTCAGGCAGGGTCTCCCGCGTCCGCAGCTTGAAGAGCTTTGGCGCCCGCAGCGACACGAAACGGCTCCAATCACCCGTTCAGTTGTCTGGCTCGCTGTTCGGCGAACCCGAGCGTCGATTGATCGCGGCACCGGCCGACCCGCTGACCGTGTTCCTGAGAAAAGGGATCCCTTTTCATCAGGGCCCGCTAAAGAGTTCCCCGGTTCTTCTTGCCCACCCAGCCCTTACCGGCCAACGGGAACGGTGAGGACCGGCGCCAGCTGGCCGCCACCCAGGGTGTCGAGTCGCAGGCCGATCAATGTCCGCAACAGCACGAACGCCTGCTTGCTCGCCACATCCCGATCATCAATGAAGTACCAGTAGTCCCGGTGACGCGTGGCGATTGACGCTCGTCCCGGTTCCGCGCGTGACACATGTACCGCCAACGGAGCCGGTCCGGACCTTGCCGCGACCGCGCTCGTGACGATTCCTTCAGCCAGATGCAACGGCGGCACCTCAACGCCGCGCGCTGCCGCGCGCATGACCTCCAGGGCGGTCGGCGTCTCGACGTCGACGGCATCGTCGGTCGATGCCCCCACGAAGAAGCGCAGCTTGATCCTAAGGTCCGAGCTCGGGACCACCGGCTGTTTGACCCCGAGCGTGGTCAGCATGTCCCTGACGTCGCCCGCCTCCCGGGTCGTGAAGTCGTGCACGAGCAGCTCGTGCTCGCCGTTCGGCAGGCGGACTACATCGAGAACCCCCTGTCCGCGCAGCTTCGTGAACAAGCTGACGAAGCGTTCGAAGCCGCCGCCCGGATCGCCCTTTGCAAAGAGCGGGTTGACCAGGCCGTTCACCCGGCGGATTAGCAGTCGCAGGGGTTCGCAGTACTGTGTTCGCATTCGCGACAGCAGTAAGGTCTGGTCGGCGGAGATCGGCGCCAGCATGCTCTCGACGAACTTCTCCCCGCGCACGGGAAGATATGAGATCGTGGGGCTGTCCTCGTACGCAATGCCCGCGGTGAGGGTGCCGCCCTCGAAGAAATTGTCCGACCCCACTCCGGCGTTGGCACCGACCGAAGAACTGACGCGGATGTTGGCGTTGATCGCCGTCACCGCGAGTAGCCCAAAGGTCTGGTCGTAGCGCGAGTGCACGATGGCCGAGAGGATCTGCTCGTCCTCGGTCTGGTTGACGATGGTGTTGTAGGCGGAGCGTCCACCACCGATGGCGGCCGGACCCGCGGCATTGCAGCCACACAGGAGGGCTGCCAGGAAGCCCCCGACAGCGATACGTGTCACAACCGTGGCATGGTCCATGTTTCCGTCCAACGCATCAGTGGGCCGGGAGGAAGTCCCGCCACTAAAGTATGCTCGAGTATGCTCGGTTGCCGAATCCCACCGCCCGGAGTATTCCCTCCTATTGACCATAAAATTCATCTGGTTATCAAATGTATTCCATTCGAATCTTACGCTAGACAGTCGAGAAAGGATTAACGTAGATTAGAAAACAAGACGGAGGAATACGCATGAAGTCCATCAGACGCGCTGGAGATCGCGGGCACGCCGAGCATGGCTGGCTCGATTCACATCACAGTTTTTCCTTCGCTGGATACCAGGACAGTGCGCACATGGGCTTCGGCCCGCTGCGCGTGATCAATGAAGACCGCGTGGCGCCGGGGGCCGGATTCGGCACGCATGGGCATCGTGACATGGAGATCATTAGCTACGTGCTGTCCGGCAGCCTGGCGCACCGTGACTCACTCGGCAACGGCTCCACATTGCGGCCGGGAGATGTTCAGCGCATGTCGGCCGGCACGGGTATCCAGCACAGCGAATTCAACGACTCCAAGGATCACCCGGTCCATTTCCTGCAGATCTGGATCGAACCGGACCGACCCGATCTGACGCCGGGTTACGAGGAAAAGCACTTTGCCGCAGATCTCAAGCGCGGTCGCCTACAACTCATCGCCTCGCCCGATCGTGCCGAGGGGTCGGTACTCATTCATCAGGATGCGCGTGTGTATAGCGGCCTGTTCACCGATTCCGAGCAGGCGGAACACGCGCTTGCGCCGGGGCGTATGGCCTACGTCCATCTGATTCGGGGGCGCTTGACCGTGAGCGGCGTCGACCTCGGGACCGGGGATGCGCTCAAGCTCACCGAGGAGACAGCCGTCAGCCTGGGTGGCGGTCATGACGCCGAAGTCTTGCTCTTCGACCTTCCCGCAAACGGGGGTTTCGCCGGGGCGTGACGATCCGGCGTCGCTCCACGGCCATCAGCGGTTCCGGGCAGCAATTCAACAATATCTTTTAAGGAGTACATCATGGCAAAACCCTACGTCAGGCTCGACAAGAACGATGCCGCCATGTTGCTGGTGGATCACCAGGCCGGCTTGCTGTCCCTCGTGCGTGACATCGATCCGGACAAGTTCAAGAACAACGTGCTGGCCCTCGCGGCGCTGGCCAAATACTTCAAGTTGCCGACCATCCTGACCACCAGCTTCGAAACCGGCCCCAACGGCCCGCTGATGCCTGAACTCAAGGAACTGTTCCCGGAGGCGCCTTACATCGCCCGTCCGGGCAACATCAACGCCTGGGACAACGAGGACTTCGTGAAGGCTGTCAAGGCCACCGGCAGGAAGCAGCTGATCATCGCCGGCATCGTCACGGAAGTCTGCGTGGCATTCCCGGCGCTGTCGGCGCTGGAAGAAGGCTACCAGGTATTCGTCGTCACCGACGCCTCGGGCACCTTCACCGACATCGCGCGCCATTCCGCGTGGGACCGCATGACCGCCGCGGGCGCCCAGCTGATGAACTGGTTCGCCGTGGCCTGCGAGCTGCATCGCGACTGGCGTAACGATGTCGAGGGGCTGGCCGCGCTGTTCTCGAATCATATTCCTGATTACCGCAATCTGATGACCAGCTACGACGCCCTGACCAAGAAGTAGACGCTGTCCTGATGACGAGAAACGGGCCGGCCCTGCTGGCAACGGTGAGTCGGTCGCCCGACTCGGCAGGCAGCCACAGGCGTTTGCGCCATGAAGCCGACTGTGATTTCAGCCGCCGCCGGTTTGCCGGGCGGCGCTTGTGACGGAGCTTGCCCATGCCCGAGCCAAGCCTGATCTTGCACAACGCCCGCATCACCACGCTGGATCGCCGGCAGGGCGAGGCCAGCGCGCTTGCCATCGCCGACGGACGCTTTACCGCGGTGGGCAGCGCCGCCGAGGTCCTCCCACTGGCGGGACCGTCCACCCAGCTCATCGACCTCAAGCAGCGCCGCGTCATTCCGGGATTGATCGACTCCCATATCCACGTCATTCGCGGTGGCCTGAACTTCAATCTGGAACTACGCTGGGACGGCGTGCCCTCGCTGGCCGATGCGATGCGGATGCTCGAGGCACAGGTGGCGCGCACGCCGGCGCCGCAGTGGGTGCGCGTGGTCGGCGGTTTTTCACAGACCCAGTTCGCCGAGAAGCGGCTGCCCACGCTGGACGAACTCAATGCAGTCGCGCCGGATACGCCGGTGTTCATCCTGCATCTCTATGATCGCGCGCTGCTGAATCGCGCCGCGCTGCGCGCAGCGGGGTATACCCGCGATACGCCCAACCCACCCGGCGGCCTGGTGATGAAGAACGCCGCGGGCGAACCCACCGGATTATTGCTGGCCGAACCCAACGCGCTGCTGCTATATACAGCGCTGTCGAAGGGGCCGACACTGCCCTACGAGTACCAGCTCAACTCCACTCGGCACTTCATGCGCGAACTGAACCGGCTCGGCGTGACATCGGTGATCGATGCCGGCGGTGGTTTCCAGAACTACCCGGACGACTACAAAGTCATCGAGGAATTGCACGCTGCCGGGCAGTTGACACTGCGCATCGCCTACAACCTGTTCACGCAGAGCCCGAACGAGGAGGTGAATGATTTTTCACGCTGGGTGAAGCAGGTCACGCCGGGGCAGGGCGACGGCATGTACCGGCACAACGGCGCCGGCGAGATGCTGGCGTTCTCGGCGGCGGACTTCGAGGATTTCCGCATGCCGCGCCCGGATATGCTGCCCCGCATGGAAGACGACCTTGAGTCCGTGGTGCGCGTGCTGGTCGAGAACCGCTGGCCCTGGCGCCTGCATGCGACCTACGAGGAGACCATTACCCGCGCACTGGACGTGTTCGAGAAAGTGAACCGGGACATGCCGTTCGATGGCCTGCACTGGTTCTTCGACCACGCCGAGACCGTCAGCGATCACAGCCTGGACCGTATCGCCGAGCTGGGGGGTGGCGTCGCCATCCAGCACCGCATGAGCTACCAGGGAGAGTTTTTCGTCGAGCGCTATGGCAGCAAGGCCGCCGAACGGACCCCGCCTTACCAGCGCATGCTCGAGATGGGTGTCACCGTGGGCCTGGGGACCGACGCCACGCGCGTCGCCAGCTACGACCCCTGGAACGCGTTGTACTGGTTGGTCACCGGCAAAACGGTGGGGGGGCTCAGCTTGTATCCGGTCGACAAGCTCGTGGATCGGGAGACCGCCCTGGCGCTCTACACGCAGCACAACACCTGGTTCGCCAACGAGGAAGGCGTCAAGGGCCAGATCAAGGTCGGTCAGTATGCCGACCTGGCCGTGCTGTCTGAGGACTTCTTCGGTGTGCCGGAAGACCGGATTCGTCAACTCGTTTCGGTTTTGACGGTCGTCGATGGCCGGATCGTGTACGCCGATGCCGATTTCTCGAGCTTCGATCCGGGCCTGCCGCCGGCGATGCCGGACTGGTCGCCGGTCAATCATGGTTCGCGCTACTGGAAGTCGGAGCAGAATCAGGTCGCGATGTACGCCTTCGCCGCGGCTGCCTGTGGCTGCGCGAAGGCCTGCGCCGTGCATGGCCACGCCCATGGCAAGGCGTCATCCGCGGCGGTGGCGGACAGCGCGCAGTCCGCGTTCTGGGGCGCACTGGGTTGCAGCTGCTGGGCGGTATGAAGACCGGACGAAGGAACGCGCTCGTACTGTCATTTGTATCGGGCTTCGCGGATGCCCTTTTCTTCATTCATCTGGGCGGCCTCTTCGTGGGGCTCGTGACTGGCAATGTCGTCCTCATCGGGCTCGGCCTGGTGGGTGACGAGAAAGGCTGGCTGCGGGATCTGCAGCTCATGACTTTTCCCCTGTTTATGGTAGGCGCTGGACTGGCGGCGATCATGGTCGCCTGGGTCAAGCCGCTTGAACGCGCAACCTTCTGGACGTTGATGTCCGTGTCTGGAACATTCGCGGCGGCCGCGCTCCCCGCGCTCTTCGGTACCGGACCCGACTATGCGTGTGCGCTGCTCACAGTCACGGGCATGGGTATGTTGACGGCAATCAATCGCCTCGACTCCAGGCTCGGCCCACCCTTCTCGCTGATGACCGGCAACATAGCAGGACTTGCCATCGCGGCTGCACGTCGCCTCGTCTGCTATACGGAGAAGGCGGAAGAGCGGGGGCAGTCAGTGACAGCGATGATCCTGGTGCTCGGATTCGTGGCTGGATGCGCAGCGGGGGCGCTGGCCCAGGTCACGGCCGGGGTCGCCGGCATGTTGGTGCCAGCATTCCTGTTGCTGCTCGTCGGCACGCTATCTCTGGGCGGTCCTGATCGCCCGGATTTACGAAATCCTGCCTCTGCTCTGCCCGGTCTGTGGCAGCGAGATGCGGCTGATCGCGGCCGTCACCGAACCCGAACCGGTGCGGCGCATCCTCCGCCACGTCGGTGAGCCGACCACGCCGCCGCCGATTTCACCGGCGCGTTCCCCGCAAACAACGGGGTCAGACACCGTTTCCCGCTGGACCTGCGCGCTACGCGCTGATGGGCAGCGTGAGTCGGAAACGAGACATCCGGCATCGACAGGGTTGACGGTCAGTCTTGGGTCGAAAATAAAGGCGGAAATAAAGGTGTCTGACCCCGTTCCCATCTGGCCCCATTTCTTCTGGGCCTACGTCTCCCCGTACTGGGCAGGCCGCTTCCTCGACCAATGGTGCACCCGGACGATGTACTCGCAGCTCGAACCGATGAAACGCGTCGC
>WBZQ01001866.1_pt1 | contig 14071 bp, 9 predicted proteins | sample 5204251 | NCBI WGS metagenome assembly WBZQ01 (sample SAMN12412402, study PRJNA552823) | activated sludge metagenome | isolation source: activated sludge from nitrification reactor of wastewater treatment plant... | place: USA: Virginia | collected 2017-09 | reverse complement strand
GTCCGGTTGCGGTGGCAATGCCTGTCAGGCTTACCTGGGAAAGTTTGGCCAGACGCGGCAACAAAACGCTTTTGGCGAAATTGCCTGCGCCGATGACACCCAGGCGAATGTCAGCAGTTGTGCGTGCAGCATTCAGCGCGACGGTTTTGGTTGCGGCTGTTTGCGTATCAGCATAAGTCAGCAAGACGCCCAGGAAGTTTTCGCGGCTTTTGCCCGTGATGATGTCATAGGCGGTTTCGGCTTGCGCGATGGGAAATCGGTGTGTGATGAGCGGAGCCAGTTGCACGGCTTTCGTCGCCACCAGCCGCAAAAATTCCTGCATGTTGCGCCGCTCTGTCCAGCGCACATAACCGACGGGGTAATCAACGCCTTGCTCTTCGTATTGTTTGTCGTAGCGGCCCGGCCCGTATGAGCGCGACAAACGCAATTGCAGTTCTTTTTCGTAATAGACTTTGCGCGGCACATCCATTTTGACCGCGCCGACCATCGCCACAATCGCCCGGTCGCGCGCGATGACGCCCGCCAGTTCAATCGGATCGTTTGTGTCTGCCGCCGCCGCCACAAGCACTGCATCCGCGCCATATCCGTCGGTGAATTGCGCGACGGCGGCTTGCACATCTTCAGTGCGCAACACGGCGGCGTCTGCGCCCAGCGTTCGTGCCAGCGCGATCTTGGTCGGGTCGAGGTCAATGCCGATGACGCGGCAACCAGCGGCCTTGAGCAATTGCACGCTCAGTTGTCCGAGCAGCCCCAGGCCAATGATCGCGATGCTTTCACCGAGTTTGACTTCAGCCGTGCGCACACCTTGCAACGCGATTGCTCCCAACGTGACAAACGCTGCTTCGTCAAAACTGACACCATCAGGGATTTTCACCGTCAGGTTTTTCGGCACAAAGACAGTTTCGGCGTGCGAGGCATAGGTCATTCCGGCACAGGCCACGCGGTCACCGACGCGAAACTCTTCCGCGCCGCGCCCGACTTCGCGCACTACGCCCGCACAGCTATACCCCAGCGGTAACGGCGCATCCAGCCGCGCTTTGACGGTGTTGATGGTGGCCAGCAATCCATCGCGGCGCAATTTGGTCAGCACCTGACGCACCAGATCAGGGCGCTCTTTGGCTTTGGCGGCCAGCGATTTTTGCGCGAATTCGATTGCCATTTTTTCGGTGCCCGCGCTGATCAGCGAGGCCGCGTTTTGCACCAGCACACCGCCGCGTTGGCAGATCGTTTCGGGCACGTCGTCTACTTTGAGCACGCCCGTGCGGAAATTTTGCAAGACTTGTTTCATCGGATAAGAAGGATCAGGCGCTGGCGGTCGCGCGCGGCACAGCCGCGGCGGTAAAGGGCAACGCGCCCGTCAGATATTTGCGATACCAGGTATCAAAGATCAACACCGCAAACAGCTCATAGGCATTGTCGCGTTGACCGCGCCGGTGTTCTTCGCGCAGTTGCTGTAAATAGTCGTAAGCGAAAATGCCTTCGCGCTCGACATATGCGCGCGGCAATCGTTCGTCGAAATAACGATCCAGTTTGGTGCGCATCCAGCGACCCAACGGTACGTTGAAGCCTTTTTTCGGTACGCGCAAATTTTCTGCCGGGATCAGGTCCGCAAACGTTTGCCGCAAGATTTGTTTGCTGCCCGCGCGGTTCAGTTTCAGGTGAAAGGGGATGCGAAACGCCAGCTCGACGACGCGTGGATCAAGAAAGGGCACGCGCAATTCCAGCGCCCAGGCCATGCTGGTTTTGTCTGAATACTCCAGCAGGTTGTCGGGCAGGAAGGTTTCGACATCCAGATAGGAAAAGCGATTGCCGTCATCCCACGTGCGCGGCAAATGCGCCAGGTGTGATTGCAACACGCGATGCGCCGCCGCAGGTTGTTTTTCGCGAGAACGCAGCAACTGTGTCTTGCGCTCTTCGTCCAGGTAATACACCCATTTCAGATATTGCCGCGCCGGATCGCGGTCCAGGCCGCTGAGCAGCGCGCGAATGCGATGCCAGCGCCGGTCGGCAAACGAATCCTGCACGCGCGACAATGCCGCCAGTCCTGCCTTGGCTGCCGCACGGGGAACCAACCGCAAATACTTCATGGCTTGCACTGCGCGATAACGCGGATAACCGCCGAAGAGTTCATCACCGCCCGCGCCTGAAAGCGCCACGGTCACCGATTGTTTGGTGTAACGCGACAACAGATACGTCAGAAAAAAGGTCGTGTTGCCAAACGGCTGATCGAAGCATTCGACCAGGTCCAGCATGTCTTCCGGTTGTGACAGATCAATCGGCAATTCGTGATGTTCCGTGCCGAATCGGTTTGCGACGCGGCGCGCTTCGTGGCGCTCGTCGTAATAATCCATGCCCGGTTCATCAAACAGCACGGTGAAGGTTTTGACCGGTTGCGCGGCGTGTTGCGCCATCAATCCGACAATCAAATTCGAATCAATGCCGCCTGACAGGAATGCGCCCAGCGGTACGTCACTGACCATTTGTTGGCGCACAGCGTCGGCAAACAAGGGGCGCAATTCTTCTCGTAACTCTTGCGCATTGGCTTTCGGCTGATGGTTGCCCCAGAGGGCGACATCCCAGTACCGTTCGAGGCGCACGATGCGTCGCGCACGCAGGTCGTATTCCAACCAGTGTGCCGGCGGCAGTTGTTGCACTCCGCGAAAGATTGTTTGCGGCGCAGGTACAAACAGAAACGAGAAAAAATCGTGCGCCGACTGCCAATCAAGCTCCGGTGTGTAATGGCCAGAAGCCAGAATCGCTTTGATCTCTGAGCCGAAAATCAGTTTGCCGTTGGCTTCGGTGTAATAGAGCGGTTTGACGCCCAGGTGATCGCGCACCAAAAAGAGGCGTTCGCGCGTTGCGTCATACAACGCGAGGGCAAATATGCCGTTGAGTTTGGCAAACGCTTTTGCTCCCAACTCTTCGTAAAGATGCAGGATGACTTCGGTGTCTGATTCCGACGCAAACCGATGCCGCGCCGGATCAAGCGTCGCGCGCAATTCGCGGAAGTTATAAATCTCTCCGTTGAAACTCACCCAAACCGTGCCGTCTTCGTTTTGCATCGGCTGCCGTCCGCGCGGCGACAGATCGAGAATACTCAGGCGGCGATGTCCCAGCGCCAGATTGTGAGCCGGAAACACTGCGACGTCGCCGTCATCCGGTCCGCGATGCCACAAACTCGCAGTCATGTGTTCAATGACGCGCGATTCTGTTGTTCCGGCAATGCCGCAAATACCACACATAAATTGTCTTTACGCGAAACTGACGAAGCGTCTGTCCTGCGCCCGGTTTCAACCGATGCTAAGCGACGCCGTCTTTTGCCTGATCAATCGCCGATTGTTGAGACCTAGTCATCGGCTGGGAATTCGTCTTGCCGGATTGGCTCAGCAATTTCTGTTCATAGATTTTGGCGGAGATCACGGCTTCGTGCATTGTCATCAACGTGCAAAACAACAAACCCGGACGTCCGTCGAGAAACCCGCGTTTGATCACATACATCCACAGAAACCGCAGCAACGGACGAAATGGCAGACGCGCCCACCAACGTTTGATGAAGCGTTTGCGTTCGACCGGAGAGCCAAAAAACGACGCGCCGATGTTCTGTGCGCCGGTCACGCCGTGCGCCAGATTGTGATAGACGCGCGCATCCCAGTTGGAATAGCGATTGTGTCGTTCGACGAAGTGATAGACGCTTTTGAAATCTTCGTGCAATAGATCGTGTTGCAAATAAGCGGCGCGTCCTTGCAACACGACATGCTCGTGCACTTCGACATCGCCCGCGTTTTCGACGTCTTCGGCGTCGAGCCGTTCAAACCGTCCCAGCCGGTGTTTGAACAGCCGCATATTCCAGCTCGGATACCAGCCGCAATGTTTGATCCAGCGACCCAGAAAGATCAGCTTACGGTTCAGGTAATAGCCGTCTGCGGCATCTGGGCGAGCCAGCACAGCGCGAATTTCTGTTTGTAGCTCAGGCGTCACGCGTTCGTCGGCGTCGAGCAACAACACCCATTCGTGTTTCAGCGGCAACTGTTGCAACGCCCAGTTTTTCTTTTTGGGGAATCCGCCGTGGTAGGAAAACTGTGCGACTTGCGCGCCGTGTTGTTGCGCGATTTCGGGCGTTTGGTCCGTGCTGTGCGAATCCACCACCCATACTTCGTCGGCCCAGGCGACGCTGGCCAGACAGGCCGCCAGATTGCGCGCTTCGTTTTTGACCGGAATGATGACTGACAACGGCGTTTTACTGAGCATGGTGATTTTGCAACAGACGAGAGATCAGACTTTCCAATTGTTCGACGTGCGCGTCCCAGGAAAACTGCTGGCTGCGTGTCAGCCCACGTGTGCGCAAGGTTTGGTGCAATGTCGAATCCGTCAGCACGCGCATCGCTTGTTGCGCCAGCGCCCGTTCGTCAAACACGTCGAAATACACGGCGGCATCCGCACAGACTTCGCGATGCACGGGCAAATCCGCCGAAACGACTGGCAACCCCGCTGCCATCGCTTCGACCAGCGGATGCCCAAAGCTTTCTGAATACGACGGGCAAACAAACAGGTCACAGACGCGGTACAAATGATGCAACTGTTCGTACGGCACACCGCCCAGCAGCGCGAGGCAATCCTGTACGCCGAGCCGTTCGATCAGTTCGGCGGCTGTGGTGGCGTCATAGCCGCCATAAATAGCCCCACGCCGTATGTCTGTCGTTAGCACCAACTGTATGTCTTCGCCGCGTTGTTCGCGCAGCAAGTTGCGCAGGTGCGGCAACGCGCGCAACAGAGTTTCAAAGTTACGAAAGTAATTGTAGTGGCTGACATAGAGCACTCGGCGACACTGTGAGCGCAAATCCAGCTTGGCCCACTGCGTTTCCGGCAGCGGCTCAGGTCGTGCGCTGAAACGCGCGGCGTCAAAGCCAAACGGCAGCGCTTCAATCTGAATGTCTTCCAGCCCTTGTTGCGTGCGAATGCGTTCGGCAAACGCGGTGGTCGGCGTGACGTTCAAGGTTGCTTGTCGAATAGAGCGGCGCGCGAGCCAGCTTTTGGCTTGATGAGCTGCCAACAAACCGTACTGTTTGCGTTGGCGTAAATCGCGCACAAAGTCCGCCGAAAAATAGAGATCGTTGCGATTAAAAAGCAATTGCGGCACCGGCGAGGCAAACAGCGCAAAATTGCCGAGCGAAACGAGCGCCTGAATTTTGCGTGCCTGGATGAAGTGGCGTAATGCCGTCTGTTCCCACCACAGGCGTTTCAGCAAACCACCCTGCAAAGAGATGGTTTCGATTTGTACTTCCGCCCCGGCAAACGGCGCGTAATCGCTTAGGTGTTCGGGCGGCGCCAGCACGACGTAACGATGCCTGGCCGTATGGCGCTGCAACCGCGGCAGCACATTGCGCAGGTAGGTGATGCCTCCGCCAGCCGTCGAAGCCAGCGCATTCAGCAAGACGGCTGTCTTGCTCATTGCGTGGTTCCCGCCGTTTGCGTTGGCGCGTCGTTTACCTGAAAGAGCGTGATGGTGTCGTCTCCGTTAGGCCAGCGCGCCACGACCGAACAGCGCTTCAGTGAAAATGCGCGCGCGTCACGCACTTCGTCGGCACGGCTGCGCCACGGTTCAACGGCAATGATTTGTTCCAAGGGAAATTCCGGATCGAGCGCGCGTTGTAAATTGCCGTAAGCGACGATGTAACGCCAGCCCAGCTTTTGCTGTTCGGCTTCCCAACCTGTCGGGCCAGTGGCAGGCAGCAATTTCACCTCCAGCGCGCGAAAGGGAAGGTACGGTTCGTGGGTGAAATCGCGATCCCAAAAGGCAAACCACAATCCGGCGCTGGCAAACACGGGCGCATCGGCGGGCACTTGTTGACGCAATTCCGCCAGCCGCGCTTGCAACGAAACTTCGTGTTGCGCTTTCCACTGCCACAACGCCAGGTTTCCCACATAAGCCAGCACCAGCAGCGCAAGCGCGCTTTGCGCCAGCCAGCGCGGTTGTACCAGCGACGCCGCGCGCGCCAGCCACAAGGCAAACAGCGGCCAGGCAAAAATCAAATACCAGCCGAACGAATTGCTCATCAGCGCGGCGGCAATCAAAAACAAGCCCAGCCACACGCCGACCACGGCACGTTCCGCGCGGCTGCCTTTCCACAGCAACAGCGCGCCGCTGGCCAGCACGAAGAGGCCTTCGAGCAAATGACGATGTCCGCGCGCATGCCAAAACCAGTTCAAATATCGTTGCAGCTCTGCCTGGATTGCGCCCAGCAAACCGTGTTCGAAGATTTTGACGCCGTGCGTTGCCAGGCCGTGCAGCGCGGTTTGGCGACGGAAATCTTCCGGTTGCGGCCAGTAATGACGCGCCAGCCACCACACCACGCCGAGCAAGCCGCCCACGGCATAAAGCAACGTTCCCCGCCAGAATTGCCGCCAGGTTGGTTTATGCAACAGCAACCAAAACAGCCAGGGCAACGGCGCCAGCAAAAATCCGTTGGGGTGAACATCGCCACCCAGACTCATCACAATACCCGCCAGCAACAGCCGCCACGTGATGCGTTCTGGTGAAGCGGGCGCGACCAGCCACATTGCCAGCAGCAGAAAGAACGTAAGTAGCAAATCCGGTCGCGCCGAATGCGCCGCGCTGAAAAATACACCGGCCAGACCGAGAAGCAGTGCGGCCAGCAAGCCGGTTTGCGCATTCCACAAATTGCGGCCCAGCAAAAAGACCAACACCAGCACGCCAATGCCAACCACAAACGAAGGCAACAGCGCTGTTACAACATTCACGCCGACAAAGTGCATAAATACACCTTGCACGGCTGCGCCGATGTGGCCGAGCACATAAATGTCGCGGCCCATGCCCGCGACGTGTTTGTAGCCGGAAACGCCAGGTTTGCCAGTTTGCCAGATTTGATACCCGGCAGCGGCGTATGCGCCGTCATCATCGGTGGGAAAGGCGGGCACGCGTCCTAGCGTGAAGCCTTGATAGAGAATCACCAACACCAGGCCCAGGCCACATAGCCAGGCGAGCCGGGACGCGAGCGGTTGGGGCTTGTTCATTTACGCTCCAGTTGCGGTTGCCATTTGCCGTAACGCGGTTCCGGTGATGCGCCCGCGACGATTACCGGTTCGCGCACGCTGGCCGGTTTCCAGGCCCAACGCGCGACGACGCCTGCCACGGGCACCCAGTACAGCAACGACGTCAGGTTGCCGACCGAAAACATCCAGCTTTCAAAAAAGGCATTGCTTGATCCGGCCACGAAGACAGAAATAAAGACCGCGTTGATGCTTCGTTCCAGATATTCGCCGCGTTGTTGCGACAAGCTGAAGGCCTTGCCCGCAACGCGATATAGCACCAACAGCAACAGCAGCAAGCCGGGCAAGCCCAGGTCGCCGAAAATCTCCAGATAGCTGTTGTGCAAGGCGCGGCCTGCTTCTTCGTCGCGTGTGAAAGGGAACACCAACAAGTGCGAGGCGGCGAATCCATACCCGGTCAGCTTTTGTTTCCAGAATTGCGGCCACACGCCGCGCCACATTTTGAAACGTTCTTCTTCGTTTAACTGCGAAGACAGGTCTTTGACCTGCACGGATTTGTCCGTGCCTTTGCGTACGAAGTTGACCAGATCACTTTGCAAGGTGGGAGAAATGACCAGCGCCAGCACGACGCAGGTCGCCGCCGCGATGATTTTCAGGCGGCTTTGCAAATTGACGATAAAGAAATAAACCGTGACGGCCAGCACACAAGAGATCGTGCCGTTGCGCGAGTTCGAATACCACAGCCCGATCAGGATGGTCAGCAACAGCGCGCCGTCCGCCACTTTTTCCCAGCGTTTTTGCGCCACGATGCGCCAGTGAAAAATGACGTAGGGCGTGATCAGCGCCGAGAAGGTGCCGAACATGTTCTGGTTGCCAAAAAATCCGGCGTACTGATTCATGATGATCGTGATGCCATAGCCCCAGCCTGAAAGCAGCATCACAATGGCCGGAAACAACAAAATCCAGGCGGCATAGTATTTGAGCTGAAAGTAACGAAGGCAGTTAACGCTGCTGAAAAAGTAATAGGTCATGCCTTTCATCAAGGCATAGGCCAGCAGCACAAAGCTCATTGCCCGCAAAAACGAATAGCTGAAGCTTTCAGCGTAGATCGCTGAAAGCAGCATGTCGCTCAGCAGCAAAACCGAGAGTGTGGCCAGCGGAACATCCAGGCGAAAGGTGTCAGGCATTTTGTAGCGCCAGGCTTGCCAGACAAACAGACCGAGCAACGCCCACCGCAGCAGACTCAGCGGGCTGCCTGCGCTTTCTGACATTTCGGGCGAAATGCCGAAATAGGCTTTGTTCGTGGCGTATACGACCAGAATCAGGAAGAACAGGCCGTAAACGCGCAGGAAGTTATCGCGGAAGCGATAGCGCAGCAGGTAAAGAAAGCTGCCGACTATGAACAGTAAGGCAAATGCAGGATTCATCGTTCTTTTTGCCAGACAGAATCAACCGGCGCAGCCGGACGCGTTGTTGCAGAATGTTCGATCGCACGCACAAGGCCGCGTGCCGCCGCCTCTAACGACCAGGCTTGAATTTTTTCCCGCGAACGGCGCTTCCGGGCGTTTTGCCGCTCGCGGTCACGGGAAAGTTGCTGCAAGGCGGTTGCCAGTTCCAGCACCGAAAGTTCGTTTAGCAACACGCCGTTGTCACCGGCCACCAAGTCCACCGCCGCGCCACAATGTTTGTGCGCGATGACGGCCAGCCCGCAAGCCATTGCTTCATTGATGACCAGTCCCCAGGGTTCCTGCTCGGCAGGCAACACCAGCACATCCGCCAGGGCGTAATAGCGCGGCAAGTCGTTGGGGGCAACGTGACCGGCAAAAATGATGCGCTTTTCGTTATCGGCCAGCGCTTGCAGGGCGGCGCGTTCTTCGCCAGAACCTGCGATAACAAGCGCGAAATCCTCATCCGGTGTTTGGCGCACGGCCCGGATCAACAAATCTACATTTTTGCGTTTGACCAGTCGCCCGACAAACAGAAACACCGTTTTGCCGATCAGGTTCCATTCTGCGCGTAAAGTTTGTGAAGCGGCATGTTCTGCCGCAGAAGTCGCCGCAAAAAAGTCATTGTCCACGGCAAAGCGCGCTTCGCACAGTTGTTCCGGGCGTGCGTCGTAACTTTCCCAGAACAGACGGTTGGCTGTGCCGACGAAGGGCAGCGCCGCCGCCCGCCGGGTGATCTGACGCAACCACCAGCGCTTGAGCGTTCGTTTCCAGCCTTGCGCCGTATCGGTGTAATAGTTGGCGTCGCCCGCCACCGCAAACGGCGTCGCCGTCAACATCGCCCACAGCAACAATACGAATTGTGGCTTCAGCGTGTAGCCATAACAAAGCACGTAATCGGGTCGCTGTTGCCGTAACACGCCAAGCAAGGCCAATGCCGCCGCCCACGAACTGCCTAGTCGTTGTCTGAGCATGGGCCATCGCTGATCGAGGATGATGGTTTTGTGTGACGCGGTTTGCGACTGTGCGGCTTCAGCCCAACCAACATCCTGATTCCAGACCGAGGTGTAACAAACCGTCAGCTTCCAGTCGGCAGTGCGCCCAAGCCGGTCAAAGAGCGGTGTGAAATACGGCGCAGGGACATTGTTGAGCAGCAACACGCGCATGATCAGTTTATCGCTTGTACGCGACGCGTCTTTTCATCCACCAGATAAAACGATCCGCCGACCGCGACGTTGACGGTCACCGCGCGATAGGCAGGCAGCGAAATTTGCACCTCGCGTCTGGCCCCCATCGGTGCGTGCGCATAAAGCAGCCACTGCCGTTGCGGCGCTTTTCCTTTGACCAGCGCCAGTGCGAACACTTCCAGTTGCGTGGCCAATCCCCATTCCCATTTTGGATCGAGCGACGTGTCCAACCGATACCAGCGGTCTATGGCCTGATATTCCGGCGGCACGATGGATTGATACGGATGTGCGCGGCTGCGGTTGGGAACGAGTTCGCCTTTGCGCCAGAAATCGCGCAAGACCGCGTTGGCATACACGCGATCCACGGCGGCGACGACTGGCAAAAAATACGGTTCCATTTTTTCGACCGTGTCTTGATAACCGCGAAATTCGCGCACGACACGCGGACGTAACAACCACATGCCAAATTGCACCATGCCTGCGTATCGTTCCGGCGTGTAGCTTTGCTTCGCGTTCGCAAAAAACTTGCGCTTGTCGTTGGCCTGTGTTGGTTCGTGGCCGTCCCAGGTCGAAAGCTCAAACCAGTAGTTCGGGTTTTTGCGCAGCGCCAAATCAAGCATGAACACCCAATTCATCGCTTCGACTTGCGGGCTGAAAACGGTGAAATCGCTGATGCCGCTCCAATTGAACAAATAGAACGACGGCGCGGCTCCGTCCCAAGCCAGTGCCCAGGGATCAACGCGATTTTTGCTGTAAAGCGAATGTTCCATCCAACCCGGCCAACGCGCAAAATGTGATGGGCCAAATGCGTCATAGGCGATAAACAACGCGTGTGTGCGCCATTTCGGATTGCGCAAGCCTTCGCGAAACCCTTGTTGCAAAGCGCGATACCGGACGATCCAGCCATCGCCGACTGCCTTCCGTTTGAAATCGTCGTCGCGCCCGCGCCCGAATTGCTCGACAAACCGGAAGTCTTCTTCTGCGCGCTTCCATTCCATTTTGACGTGTTCGTGATTCGAGACGAACACAACCAACGGCGGATCGGGATACCATTCCTGCAACTTTTGCAGCATCGCCCCGTTGCCCCATTGCTTGCCGGCCTCGTGCCATAACTCTATCGGCCCGAAAGGCGAGACTTCGCGTTTGATGACGCCGTTGGCCAGCGCGACGTTGGGATTTCGTTCGGGCGGTAACTTGAAATAGGTGTCGTTGAAGGTAAGCGCCGCTTCCCATTGTGTGCCTACCAGCGCGATGGGCAATTTCAATTGCGCCGCGCGTTTGATCGCCGCTTCGTAATACGATTGCCAACGCGGGTCGGTCGGTTGCGCGTATGCGTTGGGCAGCAGAAACCACGGCAACAGGTGATGCCCTTGCTCCAGCAAACGCATTTGATATTCAGGGTTGAACCCGTTGGGGGCTTCGCCCAGATTCCAATGCCCGACCAGCGGCAACGGACGCCCGCTTTCGGCGCTCGACGTGCGTAATGCTTCCGCGCGAATTTGTTCGGCGACGGTTGTTACCGACTGCGCTAGAGCTGGCGCTGTCAGCGCTGCGATGACAGCCAGAATCAAAAATGCCTTTTTCATAAGAAGGGCGGTCCGAAAGACGAATCGAGTTTGCGGCCCAGCAGAATCGTCCAATAGGCCGCAGCCAGGCGGCGGCAAAAGCGCAGGTATTCGCGGCTGCCGTCCAGGCTGAAGGTGGCTGCGCCACGCAGCAGCAGCAGCAGCAGCGATAACGCCGCATAGCCAGCCGCGTCCAAACGTTTGCCGACCTTGCAAAGGTAATACACCGAATTGCGGCGCAGCAGAAAACTGACCAGGCTGGTCATGTGATAACCGCTTTGTTTTTGCCGATGGATGACGCTGTCAATCGGCACGTATTGCACACGCCAGCCGCACCGTTGTGCGCGGTAATCCAGTTCGGCGTCTTCGATGTACATAAAAATGTTTTCGTCAAAGAGGCCGATTTCGCGCAAACACGCTGTGCGCATCAACAGGCAAACGCCGTTGAGCGTTTCTGCTTCGACCACTTGATCGCGCGAATACACCAACGAATCAGGAAACAGCCGGTAACGAAACCAATTGACGATGCTGCGCCACAATCCCGGCGGATAGAGCACGGTGTTTTGCACGACATCCCGTTCGCGCAAAAACACGCGTGGGCCAGCGATGCCTACGGTCGGATGCGCTTCGGCATAGGCGACCAATTCGGTCAAAAACTCCGGATTGGCGATTTCCGTGTCTGGATTGAGGATCAAGACATACGCGGCATCGTGCAACAGCGCATGTTCGATGCCGCGATTGTTGCCGCCGGTATACCCCAGGTTCGCGCCGGTTTGGATGACGTCCAAACCGGGGAATTCTGTGCGCACCATCTCTTCCGTGCCGTCGTCAGAAGCGTTGTCCACCACGACGATGCGGCAATTGGGATAGCGCAACTGGCGCAGCGACGATAAACAGTGCCGCACCACGTCGCGCATCTGATAGGTCAGCACAATGACATGCACCAGCGGCCAGTTTGCCGTCACCGTGTGCCTCCGGGCAGCGTGTCAGGTTCCAGGTAACTGCGACGGGGAATTTTGTGCTGATGTTTGCCAAATAGCGATTTGGGCGCGACCAACACCAACGCGCCTGCGCTTTCGACCACGCCGAGAAACGCCAATTTGGCTGCTGCCACGGGATTGCGGCCCAACCAGTGCGCGGCGAGTTTGAATTTGGCCAGCGGCAACGCAATCACCGAAAGCGCCGCCACGCGCACGCGCGGATATTTCACCGGATATTGTCGCCACGCCAGATAGCCATACCGATATCCCATCAACATCACATATTCCCAATGCCGCAGCTTTTTGAGTACGGTGCGCCAGGTCAGCGGGCGTTGCGGATGCAACACGACGGCTTCTGGCTGCCACAGGATTTTGCCCGCTTGAGAAATGCGTGCGGCAAGCTCCGTATCTTCGTACGCTGGATAGGGAAAGGTTTCGTCAAATCCGCCCGCCGCAAATAACGCCGCGCGCCGATAGGCGCAGTTGCAGGTCAAATACACGCCGCCGGTTTGATTGCTGGGGCCTTCGCCCAGCGGATCGAATTCGCCATCGTTGTTGGCATAAACGCGGCCTTCGACGCCAGCGGCCTCCGGGTGTTGCTGAAACATTTCATACAAACGACTGAGCCACGTGCGTTCGGGCAAGGTATCGCTGTCTGTCATTGCCACAATGGCGGCGCGCGCGTGTCGAATGCCCAGATTGCGTGCCGCTGCCGGGCCTTTGGGCGACTGTTGCGCCAGCCGCAATTGCAATTGGAATTGCCTGCCGGTTTCCAGCGCAGGCGTCAGGCTTTCGCTTGACCCGTCGTCACAGATGATGACTTCGAATCGGTCGCGCGGAAAATCCTGCGCCGCCAGCGCCGTCAAACAGCGTTGCAAATCGGCGCAACGGTTGCGCGTCGGAATGATGACGGTTATGTCAGGAGCGGTCATATCAAAAGCAGTTGGCGCAAGCGTGCGCGGTCACGTCGCCATTTGCGCAACCAATGCAACGTTTGGCTCCATACGTCACATTGCAAGCGCAGCAAATCCCACGCGCGCGCCAGCGAAAATTGACGCGCCAAATCTTTGGTTTTGGTGCCCAGCGTCGTCAGATAGCCGATCAGGTTTTGCCCCAGCGTCAGCCGTGGGTTGGTCAGGTGATAAATAAACTGACTGCGGTCGCATTGATAATCACGTTTGCGCCGCATTTGCGCATTGGTTTGCCAGCTTCCGCCGCGCTGATGATGGATGCGGCTGCGCGGCACGAGCGCCGTTTGAAAGCCAGCGCACGCTGCGCGACGGCAAAAATCAATCTCTTCGTAAAACGCGAAATAGATCGGATCGAAAAATCCGATGGCGTCAAACACCGGGCGCTTGATGGCGAAACAAGCGCCTTCGACCCATTCGACCGGCATCCAGGGCCGAGCTGTTGCCGGATGGCGCAGTTCGTCCAGGTGCGATTGCAGTGCTGTTTCAGTCCAGCTATTGAATTCGTCACCGTCATAGGTAAGTTGCACGGCGCCCAGAATGCCGACTTCGGGCGCGTCTTCTCCGACGGTGATCAATTGCCGCAACCAATCCGGTTCCACGCGTGTGTCGGGATTGAGCAAGACGACGTAATCTGCGCCTGTGACCAGCGCGCGCTGAATGCCCGCATTGTTTCCGGCAGAGAATCCGGCGTTGCTGTCATTCAGAATGATCTCGATTTGCGGAAATGAAGTTGCGACCAAACCGACGCTGTCATCGGTTGATGCGTTGTCCACGAGCAAGGCTTTGTAATTGTCGTAATCAGTGGCCAACAACGATTTGAAACAGGCTTCGAGCCAGCGCCGCCCGTTGTAATTCAGCACGATGACGTAAACGGCAGGATTCATACGAATGCTAATTGGCCAACGCTCCTTCAAG
>WBZQ01001865.1_pt1 | contig 14074 bp, 11 predicted proteins | sample 5204251 | NCBI WGS metagenome assembly WBZQ01 (sample SAMN12412402, study PRJNA552823) | activated sludge metagenome | isolation source: activated sludge from nitrification reactor of wastewater treatment plant... | place: USA: Virginia | collected 2017-09 | reverse complement strand
TGAGTTATGGTGCAACCTTGCTGACTCGGAAAGACGTCATGCCCGGTGTGCCTGAAATGATTCCTGAGCTGCAGGTTGAGGGAACGTTTCCTGATGGAACAAAACTGGTGACCGTTCATGAGCCGATTCGATAAAAGTTCTTGCTGAGGAAGCGACGTGGACGAAGTTACTCGTAACGCACTATCTGAAATCTTCCAATCTGGAAAAACCATGGATTTGGTCTCAGGGTTCAAAAGGTATTTGGGTGAGGCTGGTGTAGAAATTCGTGAATTTCCGCGAGCGAAGTATTTTGTTGCCATCAAGGACGCCAAAGAAATGTTTATGCTGGCTCATGAGTCCAACCCGAAAGATGGCTGGTGGGGCGTACCCAAAGAACATGTTGAAATGCGAAAAAATGAACAGCTTGAAGGTTCTGAGAAGCTTCAAGTTAAAGATTGGGGGGTAGTTCTTCTCCACAAAGACTGTCGGCGTGGCTATTGGATCAGTAGCGAAAATTTTTTAGAACTTATAGATATTGTTCCTTTGAGCCCTGACACGCAAGGAAAGTATCACCTCACTAACCACTTGCTGGATGATCAGTCTGAACTTGTGTTTCCATTTCATGGCATAGATAGGTTTCTCAAACTTAGCGGTCTAGATACTTGAGCGTATTTTTTGGGAAGATTTAGTAACACTGGAGATGGTGTGAAAAAGAAAGCAAACCAGGTAGTGTCAAAAACGATCGCTGCTTCGAAACGGAAGTCGGTTAAGAGTCCTCCTCGTGTCTCCATCATCCCCGGCGAAATTATTGCCGGCGAAGGGGACATCATCGCCTTGCATGGCCGCCAGACCTGTGAACTTACGGTGGCGAATACCGGCGATCGGCCGATTCAGGTCGGGTCGCATTGCCATTTCTTCGAAGCCAATCGAGCGCTGAGATTCGATCGAGAGGTGAGTTACGGGTTTCGTTTGCAAGTGCCGGCTGGAACCGCGGTGCGGTTTGAGCCTGGTGAATCCAAACGCGTGACGTTGGTGGCGCTCGGGGGCAATCGTGTCGCCTATGGCATCAATAATTTGGTGAATGGCAAGCTGGATGATTCAAAAGTCCGGGAGCAAGCTCTGGCCAGTGCTAGAGAGGCAGGGTTCGTGAGCAAGCGGCCTGGCTAGTCCCTTTACTCGCAGAACGCGCACGATAAAGCAGTGCTCGTCCCATGCGCGCAGTAGGGACCAGCCAGGCCGCTGCTCTAATGCTCGGAGAGGTGGGGGAAAATGAGGATTCCACGTCGCCAATATGCCGACCTTTACGGCCCCACTGCGGGGGACCGGATTCGCCTGGCCGATACGGATCTGCTGGTCGAGATCACGCGCGATCTGACCATGCCAGGAGAGGAGGCCAAGTTCGGCGGCGGGAAGGTGATTCGTGACGGCATGGGACAATCGCCCGCGGCTACGCGGGCAAAAGGCGGTCTGGATCTGGTCATCACCAACGCGATCATCATCGACTGGTGGGGTGTGGTGAAGGCGGATATTGGAATCAGGGACGGCCGCATTGTCGGCATTGGCAAGGCGGGAAACTCCGACCTCATGGACGGCGTTACGAAAGGCATGGAGATCGGGCCTTGCACGGAGGTGTTATCGGCTGAAGGAAAAATCGTCACGGCCGGCGGAATCGACACGCATATCCATTTCATCTGTCCGCAAATCATTACCGAAGCGCTGGCCAACGGGTTGACGACGTTGATCGGCGGCGGAACAGGCCCGGCCACCGGCACGAATGCGACGACCTGCACGCCGGGCCCTTGGAACATCCATCGCATGCTGGAGGCGGCGGACGGGTTCCCGATCAATTTAGGATTTCTCGGCAAGGGCAACTCGTCATTGCCGGAAGGATTGAACGAACAGGTCGAAGCGGGGGCTATCGGACTGAAGTTGCACGAAGACTGGGGGACGACTCCGGCCGCGATCGATACGTGCTTGAGTGTCGCGGAACGATACGACATCCAGGTGGCGATTCATACGGATACGATCAACGAAGCGGGCTTTGTGGAAGACACGATCAAGGCCTTCAAGGGCCGGACGATCCATTCCTTCCATACTGAAGGCGCGGGCGGCGGCCATGCGCCGGATATCATTAAAGTGTGTGGTGAACCGAACGTGTTGCCGTCTTCGACCAATCCCACGATGCCTTTCACGGTGAATACGATGGATGAGCATCTCGACATGCTCATGGTCTGCCACCATCTGAATCCGCGCGTGCCGGAAGATATTGCCTTCGCCGAGTCGCGTATCCGCCGCGAAACGATCGCGGCCGAAGATATTCTGCACGATATGGGCGCGATCAGCATCATGTCGTCCGATTCGCAGGCCATGGGGCGGGTGGGCGAAGTCATCATCCGCACCTGGCAGACCGGCCATAAGATGAAAGTGCAGCGGGGGCATCTCTCCGAGCGCGGAATTGAAGCGTCTGACGGTCGGCACGACAACTGGCGCGCGCGGCGCTATGTGGCGAAGTACACGATCAACCCGGCGATTGCCCATGGGATTGCCCATGAAGTGGGATCAATTGAGGTCGGCAAACTGGCGGATCTGGTGTTGTGGAAACCGGCCTTCTTTGGCGTGAAGCCCGAGATCGTGATCAAGGGTGGCTTTCCCATGTCGGCGGCGATGGGTGATCCCAATGCCTCGATCCCGACGCCGCAACCGGTGCTGACGCGGCCGATGTTTGGTAGTTTCGGACGAACGCCTTTCCAGACGAGCCTGACCTTTCTGTCGCAGAAGGCGCTGGAGCGCGAGGTGCCGAAACTGTTGGGGTTGCAAAAGCGGGTGGCTGCAGTCAAAGGCTGCCGGAACATCGGCAAGCGCGATCTCAAGCTGAACGATGCGCTGCCACAGATCGAGGTGGATTCGGAAACGTACGAGGTGCGTGCGGATGGGATTTTGTTGCGATGCGATCCGGTGGAAGTTCTGCCGATGGCGCAGCGCTACTTCCTCTTCTAGTCGAATGCTGAAAAAGGCTTCCAACGTCGTTCTCAGCTTGGCAAAGTCCTCAACGTACCCTGGGGGTACGCCTCCGGCTTTGCCTGCGCTTGCGGCCTCGTTGGAAAACCTTTTTGAGCATCCGTGTTCGTCGGGTGCGGCCTTGCCGAACAACGTTTTGAGCCGCCTTTGCAATGAGGGAATGGGCGGAGAATTCTTGCTTTTGGATGCCTCCGGCTTTGCCTGCGCGTGCGGCCTCATTGGAAAACCTTTGAGCATCGATGTACGTCGGCTGCGCGTTGTGGATAGCCTCGGTAAGTGTTCTGCCTTCATGAAGAGATCGGGTGCCATTCTATGCTGAATACGCTGTCTCTGCTTCACGGTCTTCGGTTCATCGATAGTTTCTTTCCCTCCGGGGGCTATGCCTATTCGTCCGGACTGGAAGCAGCAGTGCAAAGCGGGGCAGTCAGGACCGGCGACCAACTTTCCCAATATGTGGAACAAATGTTCCGGCATGGTGTGGCACGGCGAGAGGCTGTCGCCGTGGGGATCGCTCATGAGGCGCTGTTACGTAACGATGTCCAAGTGGCGCTTGCCATCGATCATGAATTGCATGCAATGAAACTGGGACAAGAGTCACGCGCGGCGAGCCAGCAGATGGGGCGGCAGGTGGTAAAGATTGCAGCGGAACCGCCGGCTGCACATGCGGTGCTGAGAGAGTTTTATGCCGCGATGAAAACAGATCGGACGCCGGGCCATTTTCCTGTGGTGTTGGGATTGACGCTGGCGGATGCCGGATGGGAGAGAGGGGAAACCATCGCCGCATTTTGCTATCAGACGGCGATCGGGTTTGTGTCCGCCGCGCTGAAACTCCTACCGATAGGCCAGCGAGAGGGGCAGCACCTGTTGGAGCGGTGGACGCCGCTGTTCGACGAATGTGCCAAGGAAGCCATAGAAGCCACCACGATGACCGCATGGTCGCCGGTGCAGGATATTTACGCTATGCGCCACAGCCGCCTGGAGTCGCGGCTGTTCCGATCCTGAATTCTGAACAGGCAGTTCTCGAGCAACGTCGCGTGATACGGATGGTAAGGGACTAAGATCATGCATCGTGAAGATGAACATTTGTGTGGAACCGGCCGCCCGACAGACGCGAGGGCGAAGGGCATTCCGATCATTGGCATCGGTGGGCCGGTCGGGTCAGGCAAGACAGCGCTGGTGGAAGCGCTCTGTTTGAAACTGCGCGACCGGTGTAGTTTGGCGGTCGTGACCAACGACATCTTTACGAAGGAAGACGCGGAGTTTTTGACCAGACGCGGCGCCTTACCCCAGGACCGCATTCTCGGCGTGGAAACCGGAGGCTGTCCCCACACGGCGATTCGTGAAGACGCATCCCACAATCAAGCCGCGCTCGACGATCTGCTGAAGCGGCATCCGGACGTGGAACTCATGTTCGTGGAAAGCGGGGGTGACAACCTGGCTGCCACCTTCAGTCCTGAATTGGTGGACCGTGTCATCTACGTCATTGATGTTGCCGCCGGCGATAAGATCCCACGCAAGGGCGGCCCGGGGATTACACGGTCTGATTTGCTGGTCATCAACAAAATCGATCTCGCTCCACACGTCGGCGCGGATCTGGCGGTCATGGATCGAGACAGCCGAAGAATGCGCGGCGATCTGCCGTTCGTTTTTACCAACCTGCATACGGGCCAAGGGGTGGACCGCGTCATCGAGTGGATTCAGCACACCCTTCCGTTGCATACGCACGCTCACTGACAGACCGAGGCCGCTATGCCGCCGTTGCTCTCGAACCAGACTGCCATGGCGGACATCGGGCGGGTCGGCTGCCTGGAGCTGCGCTATGGGCGCGACGGGCTGCGCACGATCCTGACTACACCCCGCTGCTCCACCCCCTGGCATTTCTTCCCGCCCGCCTATTTGGATGATAGCGGGTGTGCCTTCACCTCGTTGGTGAACCCCTCGGGGGGATTCGTGGCCGGTGACCACCTGTCGATTCATGCCGCCCTGGAAGAGGGGGCGCATGTGGTGATGACCACGCCTTCCGCCAACCGTGTTTATCGTTCTCTCGGTGAAGAGTCAAGGCAGTCTGTGACGCTCTCAGTGGCGCCAGGTGCGGTGATCGAGTGGTTCCCGGAAGTTACCATTCCCTATGCCGGCTCACGATTTGTTCAGACCATGGCAGTGACCTTGGCCAAGGGGGCAACGGCGCTCCTTTGGGACAGTCTCGCTTCCGGACGTGTGGCACGAGGCGAACGCTGGGCCTTCACCTCATTGCACAATGAGATTGATCTCACCACAGCGTCCGGGGCTCGATTGCTGGAGCGGTACCATGTCAGGCCGGAAGAGGAGCAAGCCGGATTAGGGTTATTGGCCGCGTACGACTATGTGGCCTCGTTCTTTGTGGTGAGCGATGCCGTCGATCCGGATCGGTGGCCGGCGTTGCGCGATACGGTAGCGGGAATATTAGACTCGTTCGGCAGCGATCTCCTGGGCGGAGTGACGGAACCGCCCACCCCTGGATTGGCCGTGAAATTGGTAAGTCGTTCGCCCGAGGCGTTGGCCATGGCGCAGGAACGCTTATGGGAGGCAACCCGCCGCGCAATCCTCGGTCTGGCGAGGCCGGCGCTTCGACATTATTAGCAGGGAAAGAGACGACGGCGTGGGGTTGCTCGTCTCAATCTGGCCTCAGGGTGTGGGGACGGTTTTGCGAGGGGCTGGTTTCGGTTTTGTTTTCGGTGCGGCGGATTCCTTGTCTTCGAGCTGGCGTCGCAACGATTCCAGTTCCGCCTTGAGTTGTTGGAGTTCTTGCGCCTGCTTGACGACCACGTCCTTGGTAGCCTGCAGCTCCTGTTGTATGCTGGGTTGTTCTGACGCCTGAGGTGGCGAAACAGGAACGGTGTCAGCGGTTAATTTGTTGGCGGTCGGAGTGGGAACGGCGGCGGGGAGCTGGTTCAGGGCGTCGAGCGACACCGCGACGCGGGGGTGCTCCGGTTCGATAATCATCCAGGATTGCGGCACATCGTCTCGTACGAGCGCCTCGGACGGGGTAAACGACAGGGTGAGCGCCGCTGGTCTCGTGTCGCTTTGACCCTGCGAAGCCCGGTAGTGAGAAAGGCTGACCCGAAGGGTGGTCTTGTGCAGATAGAGCGTGCCCTGGGTGATCAACCCGTCATCCTGCAGGGTGAACCGCACCCGTTGATCCGGCCCGGCCTGTGACAGGGCGCGGACGACGAGCGGGGTGAGAAACTCCGTTTCTTCCTGTGTAAACAGCGGGTACCGCTCCTGTCTTTGCGCGGCGCCCGGCCGATCGAGCCCGGAAACGGAGAGGCCGGAGAGGAAGCGTGAGGTCACCGCTGCCGATACCGCGGCCGGATGGGATGCCTGGAATGCGCTCTGAGGACTGCCATACCGGGCGGTGGTGCCACGGCTGGCCAGGCGTTCAAGCGCGACCGTTCCTAATGGTCCTTCCCCGATGGGAATCAGCGGGGACGCGGCGCTGCAAGCCACCAGCAGCAGGCAGGTGAGACCCACCAGCCAGGATTTCCAAAGACGCAAGGACTGACAAGCGTTTGACATCATCTGATAACGCACGCGGCGCATGGGGCGGGATTGTAACATAGACCCGTCTCCACGCTACGGAGATTTCAGGGAAACCTCGCCCGTATTGGTTGACAGCCGATTCCAGCTGGTGCTATATCATCGCCAGCTTTTCCAGGGACAACGGAGTCTCAGGAGGCTATCCCATATAGAGATGGCGCAGGACAACGACGTCCTCTGGTCCACCGAGGTTGGTGGGTCCGAGGACTTTTTTTTTATCAACAACATGCTGAAAACCGCCGCCAGCTTCGTTCTCGCTGATTCGGATCTTCGACGTACGACTTCAGTACGCCTCAGATCCTCATTGCGCTGCGGCCTTGCTGGACGACGGTTTTGAGCATGCTGTTCGTAATCTGTCGCATCGCTGAATTATCGCGTCCAGGGGACTACTGATGCGGTTCTTGCGCGTGGCCATGGCCCAGATCAATCCGACGGTCGGCGACATCGACGGGAATACGGCGTTGATCAAGACCTGGATCAAGGACGCGCGCCGCGCGAAGGCTGACATTGTGGCGTTTCCCGAATTGGCCATCACCGGATACCCGCCTGAGGATTTATTGTTCAAGCCCCGTTTCATCGAAGACACGCATCGTGCGTTGAACGCGGTGGCGGCGGAGGCGCATGGGATCGTGGTGGTAGTGGGGTATGTCTCACGCGAGGCGACCGGCGTGCCACCGTCGGACGAAAATGCCTTCTCCCCAGCCGGTCGACATGACCTCTACAATGCGGCCGCGGTGCTGTGTGAGCGCCGGCTTGTCGCCAACTATTGCAAGCGGCTGTTGCCGAATTATGGCGTCTTTGATGAGAGCCGGTATTTTCGTCCCGGGACGCGTCTGCCGCTGCTGGTGTTGAATGGCACGACCATCGGCGTGAACATTTGCGAGGACATCTGGTTTCCCGAAGGGCCGACACGGGCGCAGGCTGCGGCAGGGGCTGAAGTTATCGTGAACATCAACGCCTCGCCGTTCCATGTCGGCAAGAGCCGCCTGCGCGAGCAGGTATTGGCCACCCGCGCGCGGGAGAATCGTGTGCTGGTCACCTACACCAACATGGTGGGCGGGCAGGATGAGCTGGTTTTCGACGGCTGCAGCGTGATCGTGGATCAGACCGGCGAAGTGGTGGCGCGGGGCAAGTCCTTTGAGCAGGATCTGCTGATTGCGGATCTCGATATCGCGGCGGTGGGCCGAGCCCGCCAGGGGGAGCGGCGCACAAGGCCCTTGCCGCCGCGAATGGCCGCACTGGTGGATCGTGTTGCGGTGCGGGTGCCGGCGAGGAAGTCGTCGTCGATCGTCGTTCCGGCCATGGAATTCCCGTTGGATCGGCTGGAGGAAGCCTATCGCGCGCTGGTGCTGGGGGTGCGTGATTATGTCAGAAAGAACGGGTTCAAGCGGGTCGTCATTGGAGTGAGCGGCGGCATCGACTCGGCCATCACAGCGGCTATCGCGGTCGATGCGGTCGGCGCGGACAATGTCCTCGGGGTCTTCATGCCCTCGCCCTATACCTCGCGGGTCAGTCGCGAGGATGTTGCCGATCTGGCGCGGCGCCTGCGCATCCAGGTCGATACCCTTTCGATTACGCCGACCTTCAAACGTTATCTTCGGGCGCTATCCAAGCCATTCGCCGGGCACCGCCCCGATACGACTGAAGAAAATTTGCAGGCCAGGATCAGGGGCAATCTGCTCATGGCCTACTCCAACAAATTCGGGCACTTGGTTTTGACCACCGGGAACAAGAGCGAAATGAGCGTCGGGTACGCCACGTTATATGGCGACATGGCCGGTGGCTTTGCGGTGATCAAAGACGTACCTAAGACGATGGTGTATGAACTGTCGCATCTGCGAAATCTCAGTGGTCCGGAGCCGGTGATTCCCAAACGCGTGCTGGAACGGCCGCCGACCGCTGAGTTGCGCCCCGATCAAAAAGACGAAGACAGTTTGCCGCCCTATTCGGTGTTGGATCCGATTTTGAAGGCCTATGTCGAGGAGGATCGCGCCCTCGAAGACATCGTGGCCATGGGTTTCGATCGAGGCACGGTGGCGCGCGTCATGGTGATGGTGGATCGCAGCGAGTACAAACGGAGGCAAGCGCCGCTCGGCATCAAGATTACGCATCGGGCATTCGGCAAGGATCGGCGAATGCCTATCACCAACGGGTATCGCTAGACAGAGCATATTCCGACCGACAACGACGTCGGTCAGCGACACTGGCAATGACGCCAGAGAGACGGAACTCCCAGATTGTCGGGCACGATGATCTCGGAGCGGGCCACTTTCACTTCTTCTCTCTTTGGAGGCGTCATGAATATTTTGGCAGGGCGAAAGGCACGGGCATGGGTCTTGGGATTGACATTGATGGCAGGCGGTGGAGGAGGCGCGCTGGTCGAGGCGCAGGCCGCGACGACAGACGACTTGATGGACACCAGCAAGCACCCCGTGTCGGTGACGATGGCGATGCAGGCCGACAGTTTCTTCGGATTCAATCCATCCATCTATGGCACCTACGGCCTGACCGATAACGTCGCACTCGCCTTTAACTTCACCTATTGGACCATGATCAGCGGCGTGGGGGTACATGATAACGCGCCCTGGCTGGAAACGGACGTCGGACTCAATTTCACCTTTCTGGAAAAACGCTTGTCCGTCACGCCGATGATCGGCTTTGTGCATGGCAGCCTGTTGTCCTCTCGCGGCGGCTTCTTTCCAAACGGCGGCGGCAGCGTCAATGAACGTACCACGGCCTTTGAAGGCGCGGTGCCGAATATCATTGCGAACTACATCGACAATCGTTTCGAAGGCGAGTTCTACCTGGGCTACTACAAGGCGATCCGCAGCGAGGGCGGCAGCGGCGGCGGTGGAGCGATCGGCTGCGGCAATCCGGGCGGCACGAACTGTCTGGGCCCGATTCAGGGCGGCGGCCGTGGAACCTGGGACTTCCTGCACTACTGGGTCAGCGCCGGTGTGCGTATGAACAGCATGTGGTCTCTGGGCGCGCACTATGAGCATTTGTTGACGACGCGTGACAGCAGCGCGCCGGGGGCGGCTCAAGATTATTATCGCTGGATCGGCCCCTACGTCGAAATGAAGCTGCCGGGGAACATGGCCTTCCGGTTCACGGTCGGGAAAGATCTGACCGACAATCAGGACTTTTATAAGCTAAAGTTCACGAAGACGTTTTAAGCTTCTGCCTGGGCCTCCTCCTGAGCACGGTGAAGGAGGAGGCCTCTTGGCGGGCAACGTAGCCGAAGGAGGACAGCGTGAAGGCATCGGCACAGTGGAAAACGTTCATCGTGGGCCTGGCAGGGATACTCACCTTGATCGCGGGATTCGGGGCTGAGCACGCCTGGGCGGAGAATGCGCCCCTCAAAGCCGACAGCGGCGATACGGCATGGGTTCTGGTTTCGTCGGCGTTCGTGCTGGCCATGCTGATGCCGGGTCTTGCCCTGTTTTACGGCGGGCTCGTGCGTACCAAGAATGTGCTGGGGACGATCATGCAGAGCATCATGATCCTCAGCGTGGTCAGCCTGTTGTGGATCCTGTTCGGATATAGCCTGGCCTTCGGGCCGGATAAAGGCGGAGTGATCGGCGGGCTGGATTGGATTGGTCTGAGCGGAGTGGGAAGTCAGCCGCACGCGGTCTACGCTCCGACGATTCCGCACCAGGCCTTTATGTTGTTCCAATTGATGTTTGCCGCCATTGCGCCGGCGCTGATCACCGGCGCCTTTGCCGAACGCAAACGGTTCACGTCGGCCGTGTTGTTTGCCGCCATGTGGTCGGTATTCGTATATGTGCCGCTGGCCCATTGGATTTGGGGCGGTGGGTGGCTCGCTCAGCTGGGCGCGTTGGATTTTGCCGGCGGCGCGGTGATTCACATCAGTTCCGGTGCTGCGGCTTTGATCAGCGCGATTGTGCTGGGTAAGCGTCGGGGGTATGGCACGGATTATATGGCCCCACACAATTTGCCGATGACCTTGCTTGGGACCGGGTTTTTGTGGTTCGGCTGGTTTGGATTCAATGGAGGCAGCGCGCTCGGGGCGAACGGCGTGGCGGTGTCGGCCATTCTAGCGACCCATGCGGCGGCCTGCATGGGGGCCATTTCCTGGTGCGGGGCCGAATGGATGCATCGCGGGAAACCGACGGTACTGGGCGTCGCCAGCGGTGCGGTGGCTGGCCTCGCGACGGTCACGCCTGCAGCAGGGTATATCAGCCCCTTGTGGGCCATCTTGATCGGCCTGGTCGCCGGGATGTCCTGCTACGCGGCGATTGTCTGGAAGGGGCGATTCGGCTATGATGACTCGCTTGACGTCGTGGGCATCCACGGAGTGGGGGGGGTGATCGGAGTACTGGCGACGGGTCTCTGCGCCAGCAAGGTCGTCAATCCCGGAGGCGCCGATGGGCTGTTCTTCGGCAATCCCGGTCTATTCGGCGTCCAACTCCTGGTCGTGGTGGTCACGACGGTCTTCTCACTGGTCGGTACCTTTGCCATCCTCAAATTGGTCGATTCTATGACGGGGTTGCGGGTGTCTTCTGAAGAGGAAGCAACCGGTTTGGATTTAAGTCAACACAACGAACGAGCCTATTCGTAACGAAGCGCACCGCTGTCAGCGATCAGCTTTCAGCTAGGGAGAAGAGGAAAACTTTCGGACGTGCTGACAGCTGAGGGTTGAGTGCTGTCGGCATTCGCCAGGAGGCAAGGATGAAATTAATCGAAGCCATCGTCAAACCGTTCAAGCTCGATGAAGTGAAGGACGCCCTGCTCGAAATCGGGATTCAGGGTATGACGGTCACGGAGGTCAAAGGCTTCGGCCGTCAGAAGGGCCACAAGGAAACCTATCGTGGCCAGGAGTACACCATTGAGTTCGTGCCGAAGGTCAAGATCGAAGTGGCCGTGAACGACGGTCAGGTCCAGCGCGTGCTGGAAACCATTACGCGGGCGGCAAAGACGGGCAGTATCGGCGACGGCAAAATATTCGTGCGAGAACTCACCTCCGCCGTCAGGATCCGGACCGGTGAAACTGGAGAGAGCGCGCTCTAAGTATGTCGCAGGCGTTGGACGCGGATTCCCATATGGTGCACGACGCGGCTGCCAACTCGGTGTCCCAACTGCTGGCCGAACAGCGCCAGACGATTCAACAGCGTCTGCTGGCCGGTGCGTCGGGCGACGAGGTGGTCGCGGCCACGACCGATCTGGTCGATGGTTTGATCATCGGCCGGTACCGGACCGCGGCGCGGACCGGCGGCGAGGCGCTCACGACCGCAGGGTTTCACCACTGCTGTCTTGTGGCGATCGGGGGATACGGCAGGCGGGAACTGGCGCCGCACTCCGATATCGATCTGATGTTCCTTTTTCACCAGGATGCGGCCAAGGTGATTCCTGAGCTGGTGAAGCAGGTGCTGCATCCGCTCTGGGATATCGGATTTCAAGTCGGACATAGCGTGCGGACCATTCAGGACTGTATCGATTTGGGCTTGGCTGATTTGACGGTGCGCACCTCCATGATGGAGGCCCGGTTTCTGGCGGGCAGCCCAGAACTGTTCCAGCAGTTCCATGCGCGGTATGTCCGGAAAGTGGTCTCGAGCGGGTTCGACGCCTACCTTGATCAAAAAGTGGCTGAACGGCAGCGCGAGTACCAGAAGTTCGGGGAGACGGTGTACCTGCTGGAGCCGAACGTCAAGAAAAGCAAAGGTGGCTTGCGCGATCTGCATCTCCTGCAATGGATTGGCTCCGCGCGATTTCAGGCACCTACTATTCGTGAGCTCTCTGACCGGGGGATTCTGTCCCAAGCAGACTATCGCTCGATCAAGGAAGCCAGAGAGTTTCTCCTGCGCGTCCGTTCGTTTCTCCATATTCGAGCCGGCATGGCGCAGGAAATTCTTACCTTCGACGAGCAGGTCTGGCTGGCGAAACATCTCGGCTTTACCGATCGTCCGCATTTGCTCGCCGTCGAACAATTCATGCAGCAGTACTATCGGCATACGATGGGGCTGCACGTCGCCTTGATGCGATTTGTGGAACGGTGCCGCCGCCGTTCCTTGTGGCAACGGCTCGTTCGATGGCTTCCCTCGCCGCGCATTCAACAATATTTCGTGATGGATGGTGAGGCGCTGACCGTCCCGGTTGAGTTGCGATCACAAGTCCTGGTGCAGCCGACCTTGCTGCTCACGCTCTTCAACCTGGCTCGATCCCGGCAGCTGAGCATCGATCCCTCGCTCCTGGAAGACATTCACCGGCATGCAGAAACCCTGTCCGTCGAACAGTTCCACACGCCGGAGGCCGGCCAAACCTTCCTCTCGATTCTGGCGGGCCCCGGTACGGCGCGAACCCTGGAAGCTATGCATCGGGCGCATCTGTTGGAGAAACTCGTGCCGGCCTTCTCACGCGTGCGCGGACTGATGCAATTTAACCAGTACCACAAGTACACGGTCGACGAGCATAGCTTACTCGCGGTGGCGAAAGCCGAAACTCTGGCTGACCATACCGGGGTTCTTGGAGAGGTGTATCGGGAGATCAAGCGGAAGGATCTGCTGCACCTAGCGCTTCTCCTTCACGACCTGGGAAAGGGCCACGAGGAAGATCATAGTGAGGTGGGAAAGCGGTTGGCGGAAGAAATGGCGGCGCGTCTCGGATTCGATGAGCCGGACACGCGTACCCTCGTCATGCTGGTCCATCGGCATCTGTTGATGGCGCACACGGCTTTCCGGCGCGACCCCTATGATGAGAAGGTGCTGTTGCCGTTCGCACGCGAAGTCGGCACGCCGGAGGTGTTGCGCAAGTTGCTGGCCCTGACCGCGGCTGACATCGCGGCCGTGGGTCCCGATGTACTGACGAAATGGAAAGAGTCGCTCCTGGTCGAACTGTACCTGCGAGCCATGCAGGAAGTATCGGGCGAGCGGGAGACGGCCGATGAGCCGCAGCGGCTGGCGCGCATCGCGGATGATGTGGGGGGACAGTCGCAGGGGGATCGTAATTTCCCCGCCGACAAAGCCTGGATCCGCTCGGAGCTCGAACAGTTCCCCCTGCGGTACGCCTATGGTACGAGTCCGCGACGTATTGCCGCCCACCTGGGCGCCATCCGCCGTCTGCAGGAGGGCGGCGTGGTCGTGGAGACGGAATTCAACGCGCCATTGGGAACATGTGAATATGCCGTGATTGCACATAACGATCTGATCCCGGGATTGTTTTCGAAAATTGCGGGGGTGATGGCGGCGGGTGGCTTGCAGATTCTGGACGCGCAGATCGTCACCAGAAAAGACGGCGTGGTCGTCGATACCTTCCAGGTCGCCGATGCCGATTATCAGGGCGCTCCGCCGGCGGAGCGATGCGAGTCGATCGGCGCGACGATTACGGAGGTGTTGACCGGGCGTCAGTCGATCGATGCGGTGATGCGGCGCGGGGCGCGATTGAACATGGGCCGGTCATTGCCCGCCCACCGGCAACCATCCGAGGTGCGCATCGATAATGAGACCTCCGACCGGTTTACGATTCTTGATGTTTTTGCGGATGA
>WBZQ01000632.1_pt1 | contig 14079 bp, 11 predicted proteins | sample 5204251 | NCBI WGS metagenome assembly WBZQ01 (sample SAMN12412402, study PRJNA552823) | activated sludge metagenome | isolation source: activated sludge from nitrification reactor of wastewater treatment plant... | place: USA: Virginia | collected 2017-09 | reverse complement strand
TGTGGCGATCGTAGGTAGCTGTCGTAATCAAAGAGACGACGTGCCGACGCAAAATCTCCTTCTAGCGCCCACTTCTTGGCTAGCATCCACCACGCACTCTTGTCGATCTCCTCTGAAACCCAAGCTTTGAGATCCTCCAAGGCACGGTCACTGCGCCTGTATATGTGGCAAATGTAAATCGAGAGGATCTTTTTGTCTTCGCGCGTCAGCGCCTCTTTCATTTCGAGTTTCTTCCAGAGGGAGTCCGCGACACGCTCGATCTTCTGAAACTCATCCTCATAGAGGTTGTAATCAACCGTACCGTCGGGTCGCGTGACCGCATGTCGATCAATGACTGAACTGCTCCCCAAAAACCGGACAGGAGGATAAGTTAAGAGACGAGGAGGCAAGATGAGCAAGAGGGGCAGGAAGCAATACGACGGAAGGTTCAAGGCGCGGGTGGCGGTCGAGGCGCTGAAGGGTGGGCGAACGATGAACGAGATCGCGGGAGCGTATCGGATCCATCCCGTCCAGGTTTCGCAGTGGAAGGCCCAGGCTTTAGAGGTGCTCCCCGCGGCGATGGCGGACCGTCGTGGGCGAGATGAGAGGGCGCGGGAGGAGGAGCGCGCCGAGCTCTTCCAGGAGATCGGGAAATTGAAGGTTGAGCTGGACTGGCTTAAAAAAAGTCTGGACTTTCCCGCGAAGGGAGCGCGTGACATGGATCGAGCGAGAGGAAAGCGAAGGCCGGTTGAGCCTCGCGGCCCAGTGCCGGCTTGCGGGAGTGTCGCGGTCGAGCGTGTACGAGGAGTCGGAAGGCGAAGACGAGGAGAACCTGCAGCTGATGCGGCTATTGGACGAGCAATACACGCGAACGCCATTTTACGGTGTTCGCCGGATGACGGTGTATCTGATCCACGAAGGGTATGTCGTCAACGTCAAAAGGGTCCGGCGACTGCTTCGGCTGATGGGGCTGGAGGCTTTGTACGCAAGGCCGCGGCTGAGCCAGCCCGGGGTCGGTCATCGGATCTACCCGTACCTGCTGCGGGGGGTTCGGATCGAGCGCGTGGATCATGTGTGGAGCACGGACATCACGTACATCCGGCTGGCGCACGGGTTTGTGTATCTGGTGGCGGTGATGGACTGGTACAGCCGATACGTGCTGTCTTGGGAGGTGTCCATAAGCCTGGAAGGCGAGTTCTGCGTGTCGGCTTTGGAATGGGCGCTTCAACACAGGCGACCGGAGATCTTCAATATGGACCAGGGGGCGCAGTTTACAAGCCCGAAGTTCACGTCGCGGATCGAGGCCGCGGGGGCGCTTGTGAGCATGGACGGTCGAGGGCGAGCACTCGACAACGTGTTCGTGGAACGGCTGTGGCGGACGGTGAAAGAGGAGGAAGTGTACCTGCGGAACTACGAAAGCGCGGAGGACGCCAAGAGGCAGTTGGGAAGGTACTTTCAGTTCTACAACAACGAGAGATGGCATTCGTCGCTGTCCTACCAAACGCCTGCGGAGGTGTACTGGGCGGCAAAGGCGGGGTCAAAAGGCGGGGGGCTGCGCCCCCTGCACCCCCCGGATTTATCGCCTTGCGGTCGGCCCCGAGTGGCGCGATCATGAGGAGGATGAGCTTGGAGAAGCGGCGGGTCCGTAGAGAGGAGAAGGCGGCGGTCGAGACCGCCGCCGAAACCGGGACCGACAGCCCCCCGAGCGCTCGGGTCGCATCCCTGCGTAGCCCTATCCTCCCGTGGGCTGCGGCGAAGAGTAGCAGAGGCGACGCGTTGGCGGGATGGGTGAGGCCCAGGATTCGCGGTCGTGTAGTGGTATTTCCAATTGCCAATAGAGAGTATACAACTCAAGTTGGCAAGAGTGGTGTTGGTCATATTGGTGCTGGGCATACAGGTACCCAAGAAGACGCAGTTCGTGTTAACGTATGCGAGCCGATTTCCTGTCCGGCAAATGGGGAGCACCTCAGACGACAGATGCACTCGTCTTGATGGCAAGTCGGCAAGGGTTGTTCCTGATCCCATGTCTTCCGGGCAGATAGGGCGCCCCGCGTCTGAACGACCAGATGTGGGACGGCTCCTGAAGGATAGCGAACCCCTTCAGGTACTTTCGTGGAAGCACGTGGTGTTTGTGTTTCTCTCTCACTCGTCAACGCCACGACGGTTGTGACCATTCGAAAACACGCAGGCGGCGCGGCTTCAAGCCCCCCCGATCCGCAGCTTCTCAAGCGCCCGCAGATCTTCCAAGTCCTTCGGACGCCCGGCGGCACGTTTCATCCGGATCAGGTCCTCCAATCCGGCGAAAAACGCTGGAGTTTCTCCCAGCTTGGCGGAGATTCGATTTTGCCAGACCTCATCGAACACCGCACCGGCGACGAAGGGGTGAACGTCCGCGTGGACGACGTACTGCCGAATGAGAATCTTCTTCGTCCGAAGCTCTTCGATAGTCAAATCCGTTACGTCATATCCAAACGCATTCAGGGCGCGGTGCGTTCTTTGGGCATTCTCCTCCGTGGGCTCGATGAAGATGTCGATATCCAGCGTGACTCGGGCGAAGCCGTGTGGTGGAAATGCTGCGGCTCCGATAACGACGTAGCGGACACTATGATCGTTTAACGATCTCAGCAGGCCTTCCGTGTCCATGTGCCCTCAAGAGCTCTGCCGTCTCGCGTGACCTTCGAAGCATCATCTCGAAGCGCTGGGCGGTCGTAAGGCGCCGCAACGCCCTCACATCGAAATCCAACTCGCGCTCTTCGTCTTGCTCGTCCTTGGCGAGTTTCAAGATCGAGCCCCCTTGATCGCGTTCGCTAACTGCACGCTTGTCGGGCGAGGTGTCTTTCATAAACGGATGATAACCGCGGCACATCCGGACGTTCCCAGGACTCGAACGAGTTAGACCGGGGGGTGAAGCGCTCGAGCCGCTGCAAAGCCTCGGCGAATGATCGCGCGCCCCGTTCGCCAACCCCCTTCCGTCTCGTTCACAATGCGCGGCGCATGTCCTTGGAACGAACCGCATCGGTCCCGCGCGCATGAGCGCGCTCGCCACGTCCGAGACCGTCGTGCTTGCGGCCGACGCGGCCAAGAGCTTCAAGCTTCGCGTGGTCGAGGCCCGGGACGAGTCGCTGATTGGGCGGGAGTCGCACCACGAGGGCGCTTGTATGATCGGGCGGGCCGACGATTGCGACATCGCTCTTCCGGATAAGAGCGCCTCCCGGCGGCACGCGGTCGTCGAGAAGAGCGGTGCGGGCTTCTTTCTGAGGGATCAGGGCAGCGCGAACGGCACGTGGGTTGGGAGCCGGCGGGTCCAGGAGTTCATGCTCGACCACCTCGACCGGTTCCGCGTGGGAACGACGGTCTTCGAGTTCCTGCGCGACGACGACGCGGCCGGAGACGCTCTGGAGTTCGCGCAGACGACGGCCATCCCGATCGAGGAAATGATGGCCGGGCTTCAGAGCGTTCTCGTCAAGAAGCCCGAGCCAATTCCGACCCTGGAGGAGGAGGGCGAGGCCGTCGTGGTCGTCGGCAACAAGCCCTTCTTTCTCGACGACCCCAACGCCATGTGGCTTGTCGAGGCGGGGCGGCTCGACATCTTCACGGTCGCGGTCAAGGACGGCGAGCCGGCGGGCGCGCGGACTTTCTTCGTCGGCATCGAGCCCGGCCAGGCGCTCTTTGGAATGGATCTCCAAAGCTACGGGATGGGCTCCGGGTTTCTCGCGGCGGGAAAGAGCGGGACCCGGCTTCGGAAGATCGCGGTCTCAAGGCTTCAGGAGCTTGCGGAAAAGGGCGTCCATGTAGAGCGCATCGCGGGGCTCCTGAGCACCTGGATCGCCAGCCTGTCCCGAGCCCTGGTGCGCGACATCCCGATCCCGCCGATCGACTTCGACCTGGCCGACGGCGAGGAGAAGAAGCTGGACTTCCAGAAGCGCGCGCGGTCGAGAAAGGGAGTCCTTTGGGCCGAGGTGGAGAGCGGAAGCCTTCTCTTCATAGGGCTCTCCGAGATCGGCTACGGCGGCGAGGCGGTGCTGTTCCCGATCAGCGAGGAGGCCTGGATCGAGTCTTCCGCGGAGGGCGTGACGCTGAAGACTGCGGGGACCGCGGCGGCGCTTCCCCGGGCGGCGCTCTGGCGAGGACTGGGCGTCTTTCATCAGGGCCTCTGCGAGTGCGAGTTCATCAACAAGAAGCTTCAGACGGTCGACGAGTTCAATCGCCTCAAGGGCAAGGCGCAACAGTCCGAGGCGGCCAAGGAGGCGGCCTACGCCGACATCGGCGGGGTTCTCGCGGGCGCTCAGGAGAAGAAGAAGCCCGTCGTGGAGGCGGGCGACGACCCGGTCTTCGTGGCGTGCCGCGCGATCTGCGAGGCGCTTGGGATGGAGGCCAAGAAGCCCCCCGAAACCAACGTCGAACGCGGCTTCGAGGAGAAGCTCCAGGCCATCTCGATCAGCTCCCGGTTCCGCACGCGCCAGGTCGCGCTGCGGGGGGACTTCTGGAAGAACGACCAGGGCCCGATCCTGGCGCGGGTTGCCGCGACGAAGGAGTCGGTCGCGCTGCTTCCGACCAGCCCCACGTCCTACGACTGGCTGGACGGAAAGACCGGCAAGAGAAAGCGCGTGGACGCGGCGTTCGGCGAGACGCTGGAGCCCTTCGGCTACGTCTTCTATCGGCGCTATCCCGACGGGCTCCTCGCGGCCAAGGACGTGATCCGATTCGGCGCGCACGGGCTCAAGAAGGACTTCACGACGCTCGTCGCCATGGGCATCACCATGGGCGTCCTCGGCTCCCTCACCCCGTACTTCACGGGGCAGATGTTCGACACCGCGATCCCACAGGCCGAGCGCGGGCTCCTGATGCAGTTCAGCCTCGCGCTCGTGATCTCGGCCATCGCGTCGGCCGCGTTCAAGCTCACGCAGAGCATCGCGGTCCTCAGGGTTCAGGGAAAGATGGACTACGCGATTCAGTCCGCGCTGTGGGATCGCCTGCTCGACCTTCCCTCGACGTTCTTCAAGCAGTACTCGGCGGGCGATCTCGCGGATCGCGCGGGGGGCGTCGACACGATCCGGCAGCTCCTTGCGGGTGCCGGTATCGGCGCGATCCTGGGCTCTTTGAGCTCGCTCTTCTATGTCGGGATGATGCTCAGCTACAGCGTTCCGCTCGCGCTTCTGGGCGTCGGCCTGACCGTCGTGTTCGTGGGCTTCACCACGGTCGCCAACTACATCCAGCTACGCTTTCAGCGCGAGCAGCTCTCGATGCGCGGCCGCATCTCGGGGCTCGTTCTGCAGCTGATCTCGGGCGTCGGCAAGCTCCGGGTCAGCGGCGCCGAGCCGCACGGCTTTCGCGTGTGGGCGCGCGAGTTCGCGGACCAGAGGCGCGTGGGCTTTCGCGCGGGAACCGTTCAGAACACGGTCGCGGTCTTCAACGCGGCGTATCCGGTGCTGTCGTCGATGGCGATCTTCGCGACGCTCGTGTGGGTGCAGAAGAGCGCGGCCGAACAGGGCGGCTCGGCCGGCATCACGACCGGTGACTTCATCGCGTTCAACACCTCGTTCGGGCTCTTCCTCGCGGCGATGCAGTCGCTGAGCGAGGCCTCGCTGAGCCTCCTCAAGGCCGTGCCGATCTGGGAGCGCCTGACGCCGATCCTGACGACCGAGCCCGAGATCGACAACACCAAGGCCGCGCCCAGCCAGCTGAAGGGCGAGATCGAGATCTCGCACATTCACTTCCGTTACACGTCGGACGGGCCCTACACGCTGCGGGACGTGTCGCTGAAAATCCGCGCCGGAGAGTTCATCGCGTTCGTGGGCGGCTCCGGCTCGGGCAAGTCCACGATGATGCGGCTGATGCTGGGCTTCGAAAAGCCCGAGAAGGGCTCGATCTACTACGACGGGCAGGACCTCGCGTCGCTGGATCTCAGGCTCCTGCGCCAACAGCTCGGCGTCGTGCTTCAGGACAGCCGGGTCCTTCCGGCCGACATCTACCGGAACATCGTCGGAACCACGTCGCGCACGGTCGACGAAGCATGGGAGGCCGCGACCGCATCCGGCTTCGCGGACGACATTCGTCAGATGCCGATGGGCATGCACACGTACGTCAGCGAGGGCGGCGGCGGCTTCTCCGGAGGCCAGAAACAAAGATTGATGATCTCGCGCGCGGTCGTGAACAAGCCCAAGATCCTGTTTCTCGACGAGGCCACGAGCGCGCTCGACAACCGTACCCAGGCCATCGTCACCGAGAGCATGAAGAAGATGCGCTCGACCAGAATCGTCATCGCGCACCGGCTCAGCACGATCATCGACGCCGACCGCATCTGCTATCTGGAGAGCGGCGAGCTGAAGGAGATCGGAACCTACGACGAGCTGATGGAGAAGGACGGTCTCTTCGCGGCGCTCGCCAAGCGCCAGATGGCCTGAGGCCGTGAGCCCGTTCGACAGGCGCGCCGCGCTCCTTACCGCGGGTGCCTCTCTTGAGGTCGCCGAAGAGCTCCTCGTCTACGGCACCGCGCTCCTGCCGCCCGAGGGCGAGGACGTCGCGGCCAGACCAGGCAGGCCGACGGCGCTCGCGCTCCACGCCATCGAGGACGAACCCCACCTCACGGCCTGGCGACGTTACGCGGACGAGGCCGCTTCAATGGGCGGGTTTGGCGCGTTCGCGGCGCTCGCCCACGTCTTTCCACAGCTGCGCTTTCCGATTCGAAAGGGGATCAGCGAGACCGAGGCCTACAGGGCCGCGACCCGGCGCGGCATCGCCCCGGAGGACGAGGACGCTCCAGGGCTGGGCCTTGTAAGACCTGACCTCGTCTCGCTCACGATCCACCGGACGCTCGCCTCACACGTTCCGATCGTGCTCGCCAAAGAGCGCGCGGATTTCGAGGCCCTGGTCTGCGCGTTCAGCGCGCGAAACGAGCCCGTCGCCGTGCCGCCCTCGATGGGTGCGTGCCTTGTGCGCGGCCTCAACAACTGGGACCGCATCCGGGAGCATCGGCGCGCGTTCGAGGCCGCGAACCCGGACGGCGATTGGGCCGAGGGCTTTCGCGCGCTGCGGCAGAGGCCGGAGCTCTACGAGGACCGTTTCATTCTGTTGAGCGACGGCCCCTACAGCGGCCTTCCGGCGGGCGACGCGGGCCTTCCGGAGTCGGAGTGGCATGAGCTCTCGTATCGCATCCGGCGCGATCACGAGGCCGCCCACTACTTCACCCTGCGGGTCGCCGGACAGACCCGCAACAACCTCGTGGACGAGCTGATCGCGGACTACGCGGGCCTTGTCGGAACCCTAGGCCGCTACGACGCGGAGCTTGCCCTGAGGTTCTTCGGGCTCGAGGCGTTTCCGTCGTATCGGGAGGGGGCACGGCTCCAGAACTATCGCGGCAAACCACCGCTCTCGGACCCCGCGTTCGAGTTCGCCAAGAGGCTCACCCATGACGCCGTGCGCAACCTCGCGACGCTCGACCGCGCGCTCCCCGCGTTCACGCGGAGCCGCGCCGGGTTTGCCGAGGTCGTGCTGTTTCTGGCGACGCTGTCTCTTGAGGAGCTCGCGTGGATCGACCTCACGGTCGTACTGCCCAAGCTGCATTCGCTTTCCGCGCGCTTCGCGGGAGATCGCAGCGGGATCGAGCTGGCAATCGAGGCCTTCGCGGGCTTCGCCGAACGCGTCTCGCTGCCGCAGAGGATTCGGTCGGAGATGCACCTCGTCCTCGATGAAGAGCTGTCAAACAAGGTCAAGTACGCGTGGCCGGTCGGGGGAAGCCATGAGATTGGGCTCTCGATGCGGCTTGACGAGGGGTGCCTCGAGGTTGAGATCACCGATGACGGAAGGGCGTTCGATCCCCTCGCCGTGCAGGAGCCCGACCTCGGCCTGAGCGTCGAGGAGAGACCCATCGGCGGGCTCGGCGTGTATCTGGTGAGGAAGTTGACCGACGAGCAGCGCTACGAGAGGCGCGATGGGCAGAACCGGTCGGTGCTGCGGAAGCGGCTCGCGTAGTGAGGGTCAGGATCACGTCGTCCGGAAGAGCAGCCTTCGTCTCCCCACCTGAATAACGTCGCCGTCCGCGAGGAGGTGTTCCTTGACCGCTCGTCCGTTCACGAAGAGGCCGTTTGGCGAGCCCTGATCGAGGATCTTGAAGCCGTCGTCGCCCGACGGCACCACGTTGGCGTGGTGGCGCGACACGTCGGCGAAGGGGAGCTCCAGGGAGCTCTCCGGAGAGCGCCCGATCGTGTTGGTCCCCGCCTTGAGCACGTATTCGCGATCCGGACGATCACCCACAAGGACGATCAGCCTTGGCATCGGCATGGTCAGCGTGGAGCTTGGCTCGGAGCCGTCGGCCTGGACGGGGGCCGCGCTCAGCGGCACCGCGCCCTTCGCGAACTTCGGCGGCGGCAGGATCGGGCGCACGCTCGCCACCGCGGTGGCGTCCGGAGACTCGGCAAGGACGGGTGGCGGCGACAGATGGGGCACGACCGGGGCGGTCCCGGGATGGCGCGGCGGTGGAGTTCCCGGCATCGGCTGCACGACCGTCGCCTCCGGGGATGCCGCCGCGGCCATGGGCTGAGGCGTCGCGTGGGCGTGGCCGGGTTCGGGAGCGCGAACCGTGCGCGCCATCGGATCGCGAGCCTCGTCCGCGGGAGAACGGGCCGGCGCGAACGGGGGAGGCGTGGGTGCCGCGGCATGCGCGGGCGCAAACGGTGGGGGCGTGGGCATCGCGGGGTGCGCGGAGGCGGGCGCCGCGACCGGCGCGCTCGCTGCGCCGCGCTCGAGCTCCTCCTCGGTCCGGAAGGCCGCGACGAAGTCCTCTCGCAGCCGAATGAAGCCCTCCAAGACGGACTGCCTCTTGGCGAGCTTCTCCTGAGCCTCGGCCAGGCGCGCGTCGAATTCCTGTCCCTCGAACTCGCCGAGCTCGTGGCGAAACTCGAGCTCTTCCTTCTGGAACCTCGCGTCTTCGACCGCGCGCTCGGCCTCGCCACGAAGCAGCTTCAGCTTCGCGTACTCCTTGTGCGCGCGGTCGCGAGGCGATCGCGCCTCGGCCTCCAGGGCGGCCTTGCGGGCTTCGTAGTCGGTTTTCACCCGCCGGTACACGACCGCCGAGACCTGCGCCTTGCGGGCCTCCATCTTCTCCAGCCGGTCGACGAGAAGCGCCTCGTCGTGCTTGATCCTCACAAGCTCCGCGAGGGAGGAAACGTCGATCGGGCTCGTTTCGTCTGCCATCTCTGCCTCTTCCCGTTCCGCCGTTCGCGCGGCGTTTCCGCCATTCGCCAACCCTGCCGGGATGGGTGAGGCGGTCTTGGCGGGCATCCTAAACGCGGCCGCTTAGCCCACCGATCCAGGCGCGACCAACGCCGTTTCGGCGAGAGCCCATTCCTACAATGCCCAAGCGGAGTCGGCGGACAGCGTCCAGAGAAAGCCCAACCCGAGAAAATGCCAGCGCTCATCGTCAAGAAGGGTCCGCAGCCGGGGCGGCGTTACGAGTTCCGAAAGGACGCCGTAATCGGGCGCGGCGCGGACGTCGATCTCACGATCAAGGATCGCTCGATCTCCCGCCACCACGCGGCGCTCTCCGTCGATCGAAAGGGCGTCAAGATCCGGGACCTCGAGAGCCAGAACGGAACCGCGGTGAACGGCTTCGTTCTCAAGGCTCCCATGCCGCTCCGGCAGGGCGACGAGGTGCGCATCGGGGCGGTTCTTCTGGAGTTCCGCGACGAGTCCCGGTCCGACATCGACGTGTCCTCGGTCCACCTCCTCGACAGTCGCCACGAGATCCTGCAATCGATCGAGGCCACGAACGCCGGGGTCTCGCTGACCCTTGAGGGCGACGGGCGCCCCACGGTGGCAACGCTTGGCCGGCGCCTGAGGCTCCTCCACGACGTGAGCGTCGCGCTCCACGAGAAGCTGGACGAGAACGCGCTCCTGACGCTGATCCTGTCCAAGCTCTTCGAGGTCTTTCCGCGCGCGGACCGGGGCGTGATCCTGCTCTTTGACCCCGAGAAGGACGAGCTGCAGCCGGTCTCGTTCCTGGCCCGCTCCGGCATCCCGCCCGAGGTCGTCGTGAGCCGCACGCTGGCCTGGGACGTCGTGAGGAATCGCCGGGGAATTCTGAGCCTGAACGCGCTGATGGACCCGCGCTTCGGCGAGGCGGGCAGCGTCGTGAACCTGGGTATCCGCTCGGTGATCTCGGTCCCGATGATCGCCGACGAGAAGGTCCTCGGGCTGATCTCGCTCGACTCTCTCAAGTCCTCTTCCGCATTCGGCAAGGACGACATGGCTCTTCTCGTGGGCCTCTCGGCGCACGCGGCGCTCGCGCTCGCAAAGAGTCGGCTGCACGCGCAGCTTCTCGACCGCGAGCTTCTCCAACATGACCTCGCCCTAGCCCGGAAGATCCAGGCGCGCTTCCTGCCCCGCCACGCGCCGCGCCGCGCCGGGTGGAGCTTTCAGGCTTACTACGCCCCCGCCATCGAGGTCGGTGGCGACTACTTTGACTTCGTCGAGCTGCCGGGCGATCAGATTGGAATCGCGATCGGGGACGTCTCGGGAAAGGGCGTCTCGGCCGCTCTTTTCATGGTCAAGCTCAGCACCGAGATGCGTTACCACTCGGTCGGACAGATGGATCCCGCCGAGGTCTTGAAGCGCGTCAACCGCGTGGTGGCGAAGGACAACGAAGAGGCGATGTTCGTGACCGCCACGTTCGCGGTCCTCGACGTCATGACCGGCCGCATGCGCCTCGCAAGCGCCGGCCATCTGCCGCCCCTCGTCAGGCGGCAGGACGGGAGTGTCGTCGAGATCCGGCTTCCGAAGGCCGCGCCCTTGGGCGTCAACGAGGCCGGGGTCTTCAGCAGCCGCGAGCTCACCCTCGAGGAAGGCGAGACCGTCGTCCTCTACAGCGACGGCGTCTCCGAGGCAACCAAGAAGGGCGGCGAGCTCTTCGGAGAAGCCCGGCTCGTCGAGCGCCTGTCGAACGGGGATGCCAACCCAGAGTCTGTCGTGACGCGGGTTCTCGACGCCGTCCAAGGGTTCGTCGAGGACGAGCCCCAGAGCGACGACATCACCCTCGTCTGTTTCGGCCGGGTCCGAACTGACACGACCGAAAGGCTCGAAGCCGGAACCCTGCGAGGGACCTGGCGGCCCGGCCGCGTCACGGAGGAGGGGGACTGAAGTGGTCGACAGCCTCGGGAGTCCGTTTTCAGCACCGCGCTTTCGAACGGAAGACAATGAAGGCGCTACGTGACCCGCGACCGTGCTTCTCCATTCCGTGTTGAACCGCACCCCGAACGATGGCAGCATCATCTGATGTCATCCCGGGAGTATTTCAGGCGAGACCGAAGCGAAGGCGTTTCGCCGCCCGATTTGTCGAAGGTCTGTTCCTATGCCGAGCATATCGTCCGGGCGCGCGGCAAGAGGACGCAATTCACGAGCGTCTCTCTTGCACCAAGCCGAATCCGCGACTTCGGGGACACTCTGTATCGCCTGAAACAGGCAGAGGTACTTCGTGATCGCCATGACATCGTGGAGCACGAGGCTCTTCTGGCGAACCTCGCGGACGCGATCAGAGCCTCGGATCGGGCGGATCGGGCAAGAGCCGTTCAGGCGCTTCGTTATGCCCGCCTGCGACGCGAAGGTCTGGTGTCCTGGCGTTTCAACTGCATGGGCATAGCACCCAAGGACCTCATCAATTGGGCAACGCCTCGCGTGAACGCCTACTTCGTGAGGGTCTAGCCATGGACGCCTTGTTCAGCTGCCGGAACTGCATCCACAATTCGAGTCAGAGCCTGAACATCGGAAGCGGCTGGGGGTATTGCCTCAAGCACGAGTCCCTGCTCAGCGCGCCGGCCGAAACAACGTGCAAGTACCTGCACCGGAAGGATCTTCCTCTCTTCGTGGTCGACGAGGGCGTGCGCGAACACGCCTCCGAGTTCGCGACGTTCTCCGGCCTCGTGAGCCTTCATACCAAGCAGCCCACCGCCCTCTGCAAGTACAGCGAGAAATACGCGTGGGAGCACGGGACGTTCGACCCGGTGCTCCACGCTTTGGCGCAGTACCGCAAGACGAGTCCATCCTGGGTGTTCATCCAGGCTCTTTCCGGTGGACTCGACGGCCGGCGGAGTCTTGCCCACGCGGGCCTGGTCAGGCGCTACCTGGACAAATGCGCCACCTGGAAGAGCGTCTATCGCTTGATGCTGGCCCTCTTGCGTGAGATTCCCGTGCGGGCTCAATTTGCGGATTCGGACCTGAACGCCGAGGTCGATGCACCGCTCTCCGAGCTGCATGATGAGGCGGCCTTCGACGTCCTTTTCACCCGGATCGCCGGGGTTCAGGAATATGGCTTCCATTCGGGGATCGAGCGCCTCATGTGGGCAACCGATGAGCTGAATGGCGGGCTTTCCGCTCTCGACTGGAACCTACTCATTCCCGAACTTACTTCGAAGTGCGTCGAATGGGCCGAGCTCCTCGTTCAACAGGCATCCGAAGAAGGGGTGTTCTTCCCATCGCCTGCCGCGACTTTCGACGACGAGGACAGCGAGGTCGCCTAGGACCCGCCCAGCCACCCTCTCGCCGCGTTAAGTCCGAACCCAGGTTCCCTTCCGGCCGTCCTTGCCGGCTCTCGCGGGCTCTTCAGGCGCCGCTCCCGCAACACCGAGCAGGCGCGCGGCCCTTGCGACGAGCTCGTTCGTTTCTTTGGAGACTCTCGCCGCGGCGGCCGGGCTCGAGGCGCTGACGCCGAGGGTCTTGGCGGCCATCTCGGCGACGCGGTCCACCTTCGAGACCGACTTGGAGGCGTCGATCGCCTCCGCGCGGGTTCCACGGACCGTGAAGACCGACATGAAGCCCGCGATCTCGAAGACCTCTCTCACGTGATCGCTCATCGAGCAGAGAGCCAGCGCGCCCTCGGTTCCGGAGATCTTCTTGGCGAGCATCAGGAGCACGCGCAGGCCCGCGCTGCTGAGGTACTCGAGCGTCGCGAGGTCGATCACGAAGCGCCTCTGCCCGGCCCCGAGGTGCTCCAGTAGCTTCTTTTCGAACTCGTGCGAGGTCTTGGTGTCGAGGCGCCCCTCGGGTTCGAGGATCACCAGATCTTCCTGCTTGGTTTCGCGAATGATCATCGGGCTTTCGCTCAGCCGGCCTTGAGGATGGTCTTGACCGCGCCGAACTGGATCCAGTCGCCGTCCTTCACCTCTACCCGCGCCCCGCTTCCCAGGCGTTCGCCGTTCACGTACGTCCCGTTCGCGGTCGCGATCTCCTCGCAGAGGTACACGTGTCCGCCCTCTCTCACGAACTTGGCGTGGCGGCGGCTGGTGGTCTTGTACACATCGGCCTCCGAGAGGTCGATGTCGGGGCGCATCCCGGTCACCGAGTCGAACCGTCCGACCCGGATGTCGCCGGTGTCGGCGAGCGGGCAATGCGCGCCGGTTTCAAAGAGCATCAGATAGAGCCGGCCAGTGCGCTTTGGCGGCGATACCGCGGGCGGTTCGGCCGCGGTCTCACGGGCCACCACCACGGGCGTCGGCGTCGTCGTGGAAATGGCCGGCGCGGCTACTTCAGGTCGACTCAGCTTCACGTTGGTCACGTGTGTCCGCGGGTTGTCGGGCTCCTCGACGACGGAAGGCGCGACGATAGGAGGCGTCACCGTGGCCGGCGAGACCGCGGCCTGGACCGCGCCCTTTGCGCCGAGGGTCTCGACGGCCGCCTCCAGCTCGCGCAGCCGCGCGGTCATCTTGCGAAGCATGCGGATCGCGACTTCGGGGTACTGCCGCAGCATCTGGTCGAAGGTGGAATGGTCGATCGCGAGGAGCCGGCAATCGGTCACGGCCTTGGCCGTCGCCCCTCGCGGGAGGTCGTCGATGACCGACATCTCGCCGAAGAAGTCCCCGTGCTCCAGGACGCCCACCTGCTTCTCGTCTTCGCCCTTGCCCCTCAGGATCTCGATCTGCCCATCCTCAACGATGAACATCTCGGCGCCGGGCTCGCCCTCGGTGATGATGGTCTGACCCGCGCCAAACGTGATCAGACCGCCGCTTCGCCTCATGCGGAAGGCCCGGCTCTCACCGCTCCCGCCCGCGGCCGTCCCGCGGAGACGGCGCGGGGCCGTCCGCCTCGGGCGGTTCGCCCACCGCGAGGAGGCGC
>WBZQ01001863.1_pt1 | contig 14093 bp, 12 predicted proteins | sample 5204251 | NCBI WGS metagenome assembly WBZQ01 (sample SAMN12412402, study PRJNA552823) | activated sludge metagenome | isolation source: activated sludge from nitrification reactor of wastewater treatment plant... | place: USA: Virginia | collected 2017-09 | reverse complement strand
CAACCGCCCAAGCTTGGCGAGCTTCGCCATGGTGTCTTCAAACTTGGCCGATGGCACGCGCACAGTGAGGTTCGACGAGGTGATGACACCTTCGGTGTTGGTGCTGGTTTGTTCATCTTGGATGTGCCCACCTGCCGCCGTCACCACCTTCACCGCGTCCGCTCGCACTGCGCCCACTTCGCCACTCTCACTGGTGACGTACCCATTAGAGATCACCTTCTGCTCGACAACGGCCGCATCAATATTTGCGCGGGCCGAGCTGAGCGCGTCACCGCCTGCCTCACCCCGCACTGACTTCTCATCTGCCACGAATCCGTCCTCGGGCATGGATGAGTCGGCGCTAGTTCCACCGCCGAGTCCTTGGCGGTCGCTGATCATGCCTTGGGCCATCAACCCGGCCAGTAACACGATGATCAGTAGGCCGATGCCGATCACGCCGGCGGCGATCAGTGCGCGTTTGGGGGTGATGCGGCTCATGACAGCGGGGGTTCTCATGGGCTCTTGGACGCAATGGGGCTAGGTGTGGTTGCGCCTTTCGCGTACCTTTGCCCGGTGCGCCTGACCTTGACTGCCATCGTTGCAACCCTGATGGGTCTGACTGCGGCGCCAGCCGTCGCGGCCGACCCCATTGACTACGTCGCCCTCGGCGACTCCTTCACCGCAGCCCCGATGGTGCCCGGCACATCGCTAGCTGGGGGCTGCATCCGCTCGACTGGCAACTACCCCCACCGCTACGCCGCCAAGCACCCACGAGTCAGGTTGACCGATGTCTCGTGCAGCGCCGCCACCACCAGCGACGTCTACAGTTCCCAGCACACCGCATGGGGCGACCTGCCGCCCCAGTTGGACGCGGTCAATGCCGGCACCGACTTAGTCACCATCTCTTTGGGCGGCAATGACGAAGGCTTGTTCGGCACGCTGACTGACTGGTGCGCCAATATCACTGGCACCCAGACGACCGGGCATCCGTGCCAAGACGCGATGGCTAACCCCGACGGCACAGATTGGTTGGCCACCACAATCCCGCGCACCCAAGAGCGCATCAAGAACGTTGTGCTCGCGGTCAAGGCGAAGGCACCCCATGCCCGCATCGTGCTGATCGGCTACCCGCGTCTGGTCCCAACCAAGGGACGCTGCGACGCCCTCCCCCTCGCCGACGGCGACTACGCCTACGCCTTCGGCCTCAACTTGGCCCTGAACAGGGCTGTCCAGGCTGCTGCCCGCGAGACCAACGTGAAGTACCTCAACCTGTGGCGAGCCAGCAGGCGGCACGACATTTGCGCCAAGGTCCCGTGGGTCAACGGCAAAGACACCGTGCTCACCGCGGCCTACAAATACCACCCATTTGCGAACGAGCAGGCCGCCATCGCGCGGATGCTCCATCGCCGCTTGCGCTAATCCGTCGAAATCCCAGGACAGGCGTACGTCGAGCGCCTGACCCGAAGAACACACACAAAGGGCATGCGAACAATTGCCGGGCGACCGAACGCCCCGGGGAGTTAGGCCAGATCAGGTCCGTGCTCGAGCAAACTCACGAACCCGGCTTCGTCGAGAATCGGCACACCCAACTCTTCGGCTTTGTCAGCCTTGGACCCGGCGTTGTCTCCGATAACGACAAACGAGGTGTTGCGTGAGACCGATGAAGCGGCCTTGCCGCCCCGACTAATGATCGCTTCTTTGGCGGAGTCACGGGAGAACCCAGTCAACGAACCGGTCACCACGATCGTCAAACCCTCCAGCGTGCGCACGACATCTTCGGCGCGGGCGTCTTCCATCGCGACACCTGCCGCGGCCCAGTTGTCAACGATCTCGTTGTGCCACTCGCCTTCGGGTCCGTCAAACCAGGTCCGCACCGACTCCGCGATGGTCGAGCCGACGCCTTCGACCCCTGAGAGTTGCTCCTCCGTCGCATTGCGTACGGCGGCCATGGATCCAAACTCGGCGGCCAGGGCTCGCGCTGCCGTGGGACCGACGTGTCGGATCGAGAGGGCAACCAGGCCGCGCCACAAGGGCTGTGCCTTGGCTTCCTCGAGGTTGGCAAGGAGTTTGAGTCCGTTGGCCGAAAGTTGCGGCCCTTCCTCACCCTTCTTGGGCGCCCGAGTGAAAAGGGGTGCGCGGAGCAGGGAGTCTGCGGTGAGGGAAAAGACATCCCCTTCGTTGGCAATCACACCAGCGTCAAGCAGGGCGACTGCGGCTTCGTAGCCCAGACCCTCGATGTCGAAAGCACCCCGGCTAGCCACATGGAAGACCCGCTCGCGCACTTGGGCGGGGCACCCGGCGTGGTTGGGGCAGCGCAGATCTTTGTCACCGACCTTTTGCTCCACCAATCGCGTCTCACATGAAGGGCAGTGCGTGGGCATCACCCACTCAGGCAACCCTTCAGGTCGCAGTGCCAAAACCGGACCGAGGATCTCTGGGATCACATCTCCGGCTTTGCGCAAGATGACGGTGTCGCCGGGTCGGACATCTTTGCGGCGCACCTCGTGAGCGTTGTGCAGCGTTGCCATCTCCACTGTGCTGCCGGCGACTTTGGTGGGCCGCATCCGGCCAAAGGGAGTGACCCGGCCGGTGCGTCCGGTGTTGACCTCGATCGCAATGAGGAGGGTGTTGACCTCTTCGGGTGGGTATTTGAACGCAATGGCCCAGCGTGGTGCCCGCGATGTCGAGCCAAGTTGGCGCTGCAAGGCGACGTCATCGACTTTGACCACGACGCCGTCGATTTCGTGTTCGACGTCGTGGCGGTGCTCGCCGTAGTACGCAATGAACTCCTCGACCTCAGCCATGCTCGCCACGACTTGGGCGCGATCAGAGGTCGGCAACCCCCACGCCTTCAGCGCTGCATAGCCGCCTGACTGGGTGGCAGGCTCAAAGCCCTCACGAAACCCGATGCCGTGACAGACCATGCCTAGATCGCGGGTTGCCGTGACGCGTGGATCCTTTTGGCGCAACGAACCGGCCGCCGCATTGCGTGGGTTGGCAAACATGGCCTTGCCTGCAGCCGTCATCTCTTGGTTGAGCCGATCAAACCCAGCGACTGGAAGGTAGACCTCGCCGCGGATCTCCACCCGCTGCGGCACCGGAAACTCGGAGTTGCCGGTGAGTCGATCTGGAATCGAGGCGATGGTGCGGACATTGGGTGTCACGTCTTCACCGGTGCGGCCATCACCACGAGTCGTGGCACGGACCAGTCGACCGGCTTCGTAGAGCAAGTTGATCGCCAGCCCATCGACTTTGAGTTCGCACAGATAGGCCGCGACCTCAACGTCATCGCGGGAAATTCTTTGGGCCCAAGCAAGGAGTTCTTGGGTCGAGAACGCGTTGTCGAGGCTTTGCATCGGCTCTAGGTGATCCACTGGCGTGAACATCGTTGAGACGGCCCCACCGACCTTTTGGGTGGGTGAGTCAGGTGTGCACAGTTCGGGGAATCGCGCCTCCAGCTCCTCCAGACGTCGCATGCGCGCATCGAACTCAGCGTCTGAAAGTGCCGGGTCGTCTAGGACGTAGTAGCGCCACCTCGCCTGCTCGATCTGCTCGGCCAAATCAAGGTGCTCGGCCCTAGCTTCGGTGGTGGCTTCGGGGGTGGCGGATGCAGTCACGGGCCTATCTTGCCTGGCCACGCCGACACATCCCAGGCGGCTAGCTGCAACTGCTGGCGGCGGCTGCGGCGAGTTCGAGTGCGCGGCGTGCATACTCAGGCGTGGCCCCGGCCAGACCGCAGGTGGGGGTCAGCACCGTGGTGGGCGTCGGCGCGAGCCCCACCATGTCGAAGAATCGCATCGCGCGCGCCGTCACCGCTTTCGCATCAAGCACCGAGTCAGTGCTGGGTACGACGCCAAGGAACACCCAATCCCCTGCTTCGAGTGACACCGCAATCTGGTCGTACGCCGAGGCTGCCAAGATCCCTAGGTCAAAGCTGACACCTTTCGCCCCCGCCCCACGTAAGAGCTCCACCGGCACATCGCTGGCACAGCAATGCACGATCGGCACCCCTCCGGCCTCAGCCACGGCAGCCAGGATGGGCTCGAGACCTGCGGAGGCCAACGGAGCGTCCACCGACCGGTGTCGGTGGAACCCTGAGGCAGTGGGCACTTGGCCAGACATCACTGCGGGTAAGGCAGGTTCATCAATTTGAACGAGAAGCGTTGCATTCGGCAGACGTCGTCGTACGTCGGCGATGTGGGTCGCCGCAGCAGCCGCAAGCGCCTGAGCAAGGTCTCTGCGAGCCCCCACGTCGGACAAGATCCGATCACCTTTGGGCTTCTCCACCCCGGCAGCCAAAGTCCAGGGACCGGTGATTTGGATCTTGAAAAACCCAGTCACCTCGATCTGGGACACCACGTCGAGGTCTTGAGCCACCAAAGAGGCGGCTCGACGTTGATCAACGCCTCGCGATGAGAGTCGCCACCCTGCCGGCTGGAGGTCAAAGCCCAAGTCGGTCATCAAACCCAGAGTGCGACCGATCATGGATGCGATGGCGCCGCGCCCTGGCAACTCCACCAGGTGCGGAATCGAGGTCTCCCCCATCACCACCCGTTGGGCTTCATCAAAGCTTCGGGCGTTGTCGAGTTCGGCACCTAACGAACCGCCCGGCATGGAGCCGATCCCGCTTGAATAGGTCATCGGTTCGTCGCCGAAATGGTGGCCGAACCGACCACGCGTGTGCCGTCGTAGATCACGCATGCCTGCCCAGGTGCAATGCCGAAGGCTGGGTCGATCAGGCTGACCTCAACACCCTCTGCACTCGGTGAAACCACGGCTCGGTGTTCGTCACCGTGGGCTCGCAACTGCACGGTGCATTCCATAGGAGCGCTGGGTGCGGCAGTGCACCAAATAGGTCGAATGCCAGTGAGTCCGTGGATGGCCAAACGCTCATGGGCGCCCACTCGAACAGTGCCGGTCACAGGCTCAATGTCGAGCACGTAGCGCGGTTTGCCGTCGGGGGCGGGTCGGCCGATTCGCAGTCCTTTGCGCTGGCCCACAGTGAACCGCCACGACCCATCATGTTCGCCGAGGGTTTCGCCAGTGACGTCGTCGATGATGTCACCGCCGCGGTTGACCCCGTCGAGTTTGTCGGCGAGCCAGCCGCCGGTGTCACCGTCGCTGATGAAACAGATGTCATGTGAGTCGGGCTTGCTGGCGACTGCGAGTCCGCGGGCAGCAGCCTCGCGGCGTACTTCGCTCTTATGGGTGTCACCCAACGGGAAGATCGAGTGACGAAGTTGATCTTGGGAGAGCACGCCCAACACGTAGGACTGGTCCTTGGAGGAGTCGACGGCTCGATGAAGTTCGGCTCCGTGCGGACCATCGATCAACGTGGCGTAGTGACCGGTGGCGACGGCATCAAAACCCAACGCCAGCGCTCGGTCGAGCACCGCTGCGAACTTGATCTTCTCGTTGCACCGAAGGCACGGGTTGGGGGTGCGACCGGCTGAGTATTCGGCCATGAAGTCGACCACGACGTCGTCGTGGAACCGCTCGGAGAGATCCCACACATAGAACGGGATGCCCAAGACATCGGCGGCTCGTCGAGCGTCGTTGGAATCCTCGATCGAGCAACATCCGCGTGAGCCGCTGCGGTAGGTCGCGGGGTTCCGCGAGAGCGCAAGGTGGACTCCGGTGACTTCGTGGCCAGCATCAACCGCTCGAGCAGCCGCCACGGCGGAGTCAACGCCTCCAGACATGGCCGCGATGACTCTCATGAGCGGCTCACAGACGCGGCCTTGCGGGCCCTCTCAGCGCAGCTTGCGATGACCTCGACTAGGGCATCGACGTCAGCCTGGGTCGAGGCATGACCCAACGAGAACCGCAGTGACGAGCGGGCGAACTCCTCATCACACCCCATGGCCAACAAGACGTGACTGGGCTGGGCGACCCCTGCATTGCAGGCTGACCCGGTGGAGCAGGAGATGCCCTTGGCGTCGAGCAACATGAGCAAGGCATCGCCCTCACACCCAGGGAACTTCAGGTGCGCAATCCCTGGAAGTCGTTGCGCAGGATCGCTAGCGCCGTTGTAGATCGCATCTGGCACGGCCTGCTGCACGCCAGCGACTAGTCGATCGCGCAGTTGAGCCAACCTGGTGGCGTGCTCGGCGACGTGGTCAACCGACCAAGTGAATGCCGCAGCGAGGCCCGCGATGGCTGGGGTGTTGAGAGTGCCTGAGCGGATATCGCGTTCTTGCCCACCACCGTGCATGAGTGGGGTCACCGCCAACTCGCGGCGTACGACGAGCGCGCCCACCCCCATTGGTCCACCAAGCTTGTGACCGGTCAGCGCCAAAGCGTCGAGTCGAGAGCCGGCAAAGTCCACGGGCACTGACCCGACGGCTTGAACTGCATCCGAGTGCACCGGGATGCCGTACTCAGCGGCAATGGAGACGACCTCATCGATCGGCTGAAGCGTGCCCACTTCGTTGTTGGCCCACATCACGCTGATGAGGGCGACCGTTTCTGGGGCGCTTTGAACCGTGGCGCGCAATTGATCAACAAGAAGCCGCCCCTGGGAATCAACAGGCAGGAGTTCGACCTGGGCGTCCTCATGAGCACCGAGCCATTCCACTGGATCCAGCACGGCGTGGTGTTCGATCGCGCTAGTCAGCACTCGCACCCGTCGGGGGTCTTCGGCTCGCCGGGCCCAGTAGATACCCTTGACTGCCAAGTTGTCTGCCTCGGTGCCACCAGAGGTGAACACGACATCTCCGGGACGAGCCCCAATCCCCGCCGCCACCTGTTCACGTGATTCTTCGACCACGCGGCGGGCGTCGCGACCTGCCGCATGCAATGAAGATGGGTTGCCGACCAGCGGCAGCAGACGGGTCATCGCCTCGACCGCCGCAGGTGACATCGGAGTCGTGGCGGCGTGGTCAAGATAGATTCGGGAACCCATAACGGGCCTAGATTACGGCGCTGGCCCTTATCCGCGTGGTTCGAGGGTCGCGATCACAGCTTGGTGGTCTGTGCCAGCGATGGGCACAGCGGTCGACTTGACGCACGAGAAGGTGTTATCGATCAGCACGTGGTCAATCCTGACGACGGCGATTGGAAACCTCTTGGGAACAGGATCAAAGCCAGGTTGAGGCCAGGTGGGTTGCCAGCCGACCCCGCAGGCATCTGCTGTGCCCCTGAACCCTTCGGACTCAAACCGCTGGTACTCGTCATGGTCAGAGGTGGCATTGAGATTCCCCGCAACGATGGTGGGACCTTGGGCCTTCGCCACGACGGCTTCATCCCTGAGTGACTTCATATCTCGTTGCCACATGCCAACGTCGCCGCTCGGCGAGGAGGTGTTTCCCACTACTAAGAAGAACTTGGGTTCGGCCTTGATTTTCATGGCCCACCCGGAGTTGCTCACGCTCAGAGGTCGCGCGTCCTTGATCTTGAAACGAGACCACACCACCGTGCCGCCAACCCCTTCAACGGGCTCACCAAGTCGATAGGGGTAGTTCGAGGAAGCGGTCTGGCTAGCTGCAGTGGCCGCCGCATTGGGGGTCATCTCTTCAAAGACGATCACGTCAGCCCGATTGAATTCGGCAGCAGTCATGATCGCGGTGAGATCAGCGTGACCAGACATGAGATTAGTCGTGATGACCGTGATGCGTGCCAGCCCCGCAGGCGGTGTATCGGCCGAATAGAGCGGCCATTGCTGCCATGCTGCGACCCCGCCGACAGCTAGCGCCAGCGCGAGCACCACCGAGGCCAGTCGCCGCGGGTATCCCAACACCAGTGCGAGAAGAAGCAGCGCTGAGATTGCCGCCGCAATGAAGCCTGCTGGGGTCAAGAACGTGAGTAATACGAGGTACCTATTGCCGCTGAAGTGATTGGCAAATCGGGCGCCGACCAAAGTTGTGGCGACGGCAAGCGAAGCCAAGCCAGCAATCCAAAACGGCAACCGGGCGCGATTCACGCCTCACAACCTACTTTGTTCACACTCGCCGGCTATCACGTGAGGATCACGGCAGCACGAATGTCGCGATCACCCCACGGTGATCGGACTCAGCAAGGTGCAATGTCTTGAACCCCGAACATCCAGCGCCGCTGGTCACCATGATGTGGTCGATCGGCAACACGGTGCCTGGCGCCCACGCTGGCAGGTGTTTCGTTCCGGGCCGGGGCCACGTCGGCTGCCAGCCGGCACCGCACGCATCCGCCGCATCGATCAACCCCGCGTCCAACACTTCTCGAAACGCTCGATGGTCAATCGTGGCGTTGAAGTCTCCGGCCACCAACACGGTGTCGCCGTCAGCCTTGGCTTGGGATACGGAAGCGGCGACCTCGCGTAGGTCTTGGCGCCATAGTTTGATGCCGTAAAGCGGCGGGGTCGTGTGCACGCCCACCAGCGTTATCCCTTTTTCTCCTCCACCTAAACGCATCGACCACGCACCGTTGGTCACGTTGAGTTTCTGCACGCGTTCAAGTGGTTCACGCGCAAACACCATGGTGCCGCGCACGGAGCCTTCGGGCTCCCCGGCTCGATATGTCAGGGCCTTAGAGATGCCGCTGCGATCGAGGTCGACCAACAGTGACGGCGTCACCTCTTCGATTACGAGTACGTCGACCTGCTCCTGGGCAACCAGAGCCATCAGGTCTTTGGCCGGCGTGGAGCCAAAGCTTGCATTGGCGCTCATCACTCGCAGTGACCTGCCAGAAGTGGCGCCATCGTCCTGGAAATAGAGCGGCCCAAGGCGCATAGACATGGCCGCTACCGCCAGCAAGCAGGCCCCCGCCGCCGCTAACGCACCCCAGCGCCTGGGACCTCGCGAACCTCGCGCCAGCAGGCTCATCACCACCAAGCCGAGCAGCGCCGCCGGAAGCGAGTAGGCGGCGAAACTGGCCGCGATGATGATCGCCCCGCGCAGATGTGAGGTTGGCGAATCGTTGGCGAACTCGACCCCGACTCCCAGCAATGCACCCAAAGTCAGCATCAGCCCGACTGCCCAGCCAAGAAACTTCCAGATTCTCACCAGGCCACCCTGCACGGCCGACGCGCGGTTTGGGCGCACACGCGGGTATCTGCACCAAAAAACCACAAACACCGGATCGACTGGCGACCCGGTGTTTGTGATGAAACCAGCTAATCAGCCCTTGCGAGCCACGATCGCTTCGGTGGCTGCAGGCAGCACGGCGTGCAGGTCGCCGACGATTCCGAGGTCAACGAGTTCAAAGAGGGGTGCCTCTTCGTCCTTGTTGACGGCAACGATCGTCTTAGACGTCTGCATGCCTGCGCGGTGCTGGATGGCACCGGAGATACCTGCGGCGACGTACAACTGCGGCGACACGGTCTTGCCGGTCTGACCGACCTGGTAGGCGTGAGGCACCCAACCGGAGTCGACGGCCGCACGGGATGCGCCAACCGCAGCACCGAGGGAGTCCGCGAACTGCTCCACTGGCTCGAAGTTGCCGCCGGTGCCACGACCACCGGAAACCACGATCGCAGCCTCAGTCAGCTCGGGGCGACCCGAGGCGACACGAGGTTGCGAAGCAACGATGCGAGCCTTGCGAGCCGAGTCAGAGATCGTGGGCACGAAGTCCTCACGAGCCCCGGCGCCCGCCGTCTCCTCAGGAGCAGCCGCATTGGGCTTCACCGTGATGATCGGGGTGCCCTTGGTGACCTTGGCTTGCACGGTGTAGTTGCCAGCAAAGACGCTCTGGGTGGTCACCGGACCAGCTTGTACGTCGACTGCGTCGGTGATCACACCGCTTTGCAGTTTGATGGCCAACCGGCCGGCCACCTCTTTGCCTTCGGCGCTGGAGGTGATCAAGACGGCCCCGGCACCGGCCTTTTGAGCCAACTGCGCGAGAACTTCAGCCTTGGGGGCCACGAGGTAACCCTTCACGGCGGCGTCGTCAACGACGTAGACCTTGTCGGCACCGAACTTGGTGAGCGACTCAGCAGCAGCGCCAACCTGGTCAGCAGTGCCAATGAAGACAGCCGAGGGTGATCCCAGGCGCTTGGCGATTGCGAGGAGTTCGTAAGCCGGCTTGCGCACGGCACCGTCGACGTGGTCGACGAGAACGAGGATTTCAGTCATGTGCATAACCCCTTAGATGAACTTCTTGCCAGCGAGGAAGTTGACCAGTGCCTGCGCACCAGAACCACCCTCATCGGTCACGATTTCGCCAGCGGTGCGCGCTGGGCGAGCGGTGGTCTCCACCACGGCAGTCCACGCGGCGCCCAGGCCGACCTCGGAAGCGTCAACGCCCAGGTCGCTGAGCGACCAGTTTTCAACCGGCTTCTTCTTCGCAGCCATGATGCCCTTGAAGGACGGGTAGCGAGCCTCACCGGATTGGTCGGTCACGCTGAGCACCAGCGGTGCGGTCGCACCGATGATCTCGGTCGCAACATCACCATCGCGCTTGATGCGGAACTCGGCGCCTTGGCTTTCAACCACCGAAGCAAAGGTGACCTGAGGCAGGTCGAGAAGCTCAGCCAGCATCGCGGGAACAACGCTCATGGCGCCGTCGGTCGAGGCCATGCCCGTGACAACAACATCGGCTCCACCCATCTTGTTGACGGCTGCGGCCAACACCTTGGCGGTGGCGATGGCATCGGAACCAGCGATGGCTTCATCGCTGACATGCACGCCACTGTCGGCGCCCATCTGGAGCGCTTTGCGCACCGCGTCAGCCGCCTTTTCGGGGCCAACACACAAGGCGACAACCTCGGCGTCTTCGTTCTTTTCTTTCAGTTGCAGCGACTGCTCAACGGCGTACTCATCAAGCTCGGAGAGCAGACCGTCAACGTTGACGCGGTCAACGGTGTTGTCTGCTTCGAACTTTTGGTCGGCGGTTGCGTCGGTCACGTGCTTCACACAAACGACAATTTTCATCTCAGGTTTATCCAGATCTGGGCCTCGCGGCCCTTGTGGCTAGAAGTGAGTCAAACCGAGGTTACCTGGGCAAAGGCGCCCTCGGCATCCACTGTGACGGTGGGGTGGGTCACACGTTAGTTAACCCGCGGGTAACTTTGGGGCTAGCCCCCAACAAACTCAGCTTTCCCAGGTCCGTTCTGCACAAACGAGGTCATCCCGATCGTGCGGTCTTGGGTGGCGAAGAGGGCCGCGAATTGCTGGCGCTCAATCTCAAGCCCAGTCAGCAAGTCAGTCTCGCTGCCTCGATCGATGGCTTCTTTGGCGGCACGCAAGGCAAAGGTCGCCGCCTGCGCGAATTGCGCCGCCCATGCCTGAGCGGCCGCGTAGACCTCGGTTGCGGGAACAACTTTGTCGACCAACCCAATTGCCAGCGCCTCTTCAGCGTTGACGAACCGCCCGGTGAAGATGATGTCCTTGGCCTTGCTTGGCCCCACGAGCCGGGTCAACCGCTGCGTGCCACCGGCGCCAGGGATGATGCCCAGCAAGATTTCCGGCTGCCCCAGCACCGCATTGTCCGCAGCGATGCGAATGTCGGCACACAAGGCGAGTTCGCAGCCACCGCCAAGGGCATAGCCAGTGATGGCAGCGACCACTGGCTTGGGGATCGCGGCCACGGCAGAGAAGGCACTGGTCAACGCGCTGGAGTGCTTGACCATGTCGGTGTAGGACATGTCGGCCATCTCTTTGATGTCGGCACCGGCTGCGAACACTCGCTCGCCGCCGTACACAATCACTGCCTTGACGTCGTCACGCTCGGTCGCTTCTTTGGCGCAGGCCCGAATTTCTTCTTGTACGACGGAGTTCAGCGCGTTCATCTTCGGCCGGTCCAACCGCATGGTGGCCACGCCACCCTCGACCTCGAGATTGACGAACTCACCCATGCGATTTCCCTTCGTTGGTTGATGAGTCCAAACCTAGTCGGCATCGTGCCTTCGCAGTGCCTGAGGCCGCGGTAACGCCAGTGAGCTGACCAAGCTGCCTATCGCTTGGCCAAGAGTTTCCACATTTGCCAACGAGTGGCTCCTTTTCCGGGTCAAATATTCGAATTAGGAGTGTTGACTACATTCCATCCGTTTTGTTAGGTTTTCATCATGACTAAGTTGGGGGACTCAGGGTTGAATCGTCGTACGTTGATGCGGGGGGCCGCGTGGGTAGCGCCGGTGGTGGCATTGAGTGCCCCTGCCCCGGCACTTGCAGTGTCCATGCCGTGCACGCCGCCGACGATCTCCACCTCCGCGTCGAGCTGGACCACCAGCCAGGACTGTGTCAATGGCGGCGCCGCCCTCGGATGGGACGGCACTATCTTCTCCATGCTCAGGGACGCCTCGCCGTTTACCCCCTGCACCGTCACCTCGTCAACCACCATCTCGCTGGTCGCCGGTCAGCAATACATCTTCTCCGCGCAGGTCCAAACCGCGCCGGGCTATGGCGCGGACGGCTGCGGCACCACGCCCCCCACGCAAAGCTCCAGTTTCGACATCCTGCTCGGCACCAAGACGATCTGGCAGGGATACACCCAAGATGCCCAGGCGGCGGCCGCCGGAGTCACCCCGGTGCAGATCGAGCCCATCTGGGACTGCCCCGGGAGTTTTGAAAACGGTGGCAACCCGATGTCCCAATGGGGTGACGGGACTACCGTGGGTCAGTGGTACACCCTGACTTCCATCCCCTTCACGGCCACGACCACTGGTTCAATCACGCTGACCTTCAAGTTCACGATGGAAGAGACCCAGAGCGGCGACAACAACGACGACTGGCGCGTCCGGCTCCCGGTCTTCTCCTCCTGCCTGAAGTAGCAGGGCTGAAGTCGCAGCCGACCTTCCGGCCTGGACCATTGGTCTGAGTCGCGACGTACTCAGAGCAGTTGCGAGCACAGCGTCATACGTTGCGGGCGCCATAGCGACCGCTTCGTATGACGTCCGCGCACAAGCGCGGGTCACGCCTGGTGCTAGAAGGTGATGCCCCTCGCGGCAAAGCGAGCCTTGACAGCATCAGCGAAGACTTGCCCGTCACGAGTCAAAGCCGAGTCGTAGGTCGCCTTGGCTGCTGCGGAGAAGCTCGTCTTGGGGTCGAAGTTGAACTGAGCCGCAATCAACGTGGTGTCCCAGTCGCGTGCGGACTTGCCCATTGCTTCGTAGTCGCCGCGAATCTCCCACAGGCCCTGGGCCCAAATCTGACCGTCATAGTGCACTTCGCCCTTGCGCTGGGCCACGGTCAGGTTGGTGTCGAAGCGTCGGATGCAGTGAGGTGCACCGGTGTAGGACGAGGAGTCCCAATCCATCGGGCAGGCCCGCTCGGCGTTGACTGGCCAGCCGTACTGCGCAGCCGCGTCAAGCCCAACTGAGACCGCGAGGTAGTCACCGAAAGCCTCGCCAATCGAGCCTGCATCAAGGCTGCCACCATAGCCAGGCACCTGGCTTTGGTGCACCGCGTGACCGTATTCGTGGACGATGACTTCGGCGTCTTCAGCGTCATCAACCCCGCCCTTGCCCAAACGAATGCGGTAGGGCTTGTCGGTCTGGTAGGAGTTGTCGCCGCCGTACTGATCGACCTTGACGATGAACTGCTGCTGGACGATCCCGGGGTACGTCGTGCCGAAGCCCAACGACTGCAAATACTCCTGAGCCTGGTTAACCCAGAAGTACCCCATCACCTGCTCGAACTGGTCTTGGTGACGGTTGTAGTTGAAGGTGTTGGTCGATGAGAAGGCCGGGGTGCCGGTGGCTGACTGGACCTGCACCCATGAGCCCTTCAGGTATCCGGAGCCATCCAGGTTGCGCATCGGAACAGTCGCGTATTCACTCGCGGGCACGGCGCTCGCCGAGTCCTTATTATCACTGAGCGCCTGGTTGCCCGATGATTGGATCGGGTTGACCATGAACACGCTCGCCGAACCGGTGGTCGTGCCGGGCACCGACTTGGTCGCAGCTGTGGGCGCTGCCATGGCCAACGTGAGAAGCCCAGCTGCGGTGACCGCTGCAACGCCAGAGCGATTCAGTACAGAGCGAGTCAGCATGGTGACCTCCGGAAGTGATTGAGGCCCAACCCTAGGGGCGATCGCGTCAATCGTCACCCACCTGCGTGGATGGGGATCGCGCCAGGCTCGATGCAGCACAATGGGGCGAGTGACCCCAGGAGAGTGGACCGCCCAAGGCGAGAGCGTGCCGGTGTGGCCCGGGCGTGGTTGGCCTTTAGGGGCGACCTGGAGTGAGGAGTCCACGAACTTCG
>WBZQ01000164.1_pt1 | contig 14094 bp, 21 predicted proteins | sample 5204251 | NCBI WGS metagenome assembly WBZQ01 (sample SAMN12412402, study PRJNA552823) | activated sludge metagenome | isolation source: activated sludge from nitrification reactor of wastewater treatment plant... | place: USA: Virginia | collected 2017-09 | reverse complement strand
ATTTGTGCGCGATGGCCAAGCGGTATGTCACCGACGCCTGCTACGACGTCGCCGATTCGGCGTTGCAGCTGCACGGGGGCTACGGCTACCTGCGCGAATACGGAATCGAGAAGATCCTCCGGGATCTGCGGGTGCACCGGATCCTGGAGGGCACCAACGAGATCATGCGGGTGGTCGTCGGCCGGGCCGAGGCGACCCGCGCCCGCGACCTGGCGTGAACACGAGCAGAGGCGACGAAAGGCAGGCAATGGCAGCGACGACGGTGGCGTTCCTCGGATTGGGGAACATGGGCGGGCCGATGGCGGCCAACCTGGTCAAGGCCGGTTTCCCGGTGCGCGGCTTCGACCCGGTGCCGGCGGCCGTCGCCGCGGCCGAGGCCGCCGGGATCAGCACCTTCGCCGGCGGCGCCGAGGCGGTCGCCGGCGCCGACGTCGTCATCACCATGCTGCCCAACGGCGCCCTGGTGCGCAGCTGCTACGACGAGATCCTGCCGTCGGCCAAACCGGGCGCACTGCTCATCGACAGCTCGACGATCGCCGTCGACGACGCCCGCGAGGTGAACAAGCTGGCCACCGACGCCGGGTTCGCCCAGCTCGACGCCCCGGTCTCCGGCGGCGTGAAGGGTGCGGTGGCCGGCACCCTGGCCTTCATGGTCGGCGGTGCCGACGACGCCGTGGCAACCGCGCGCCCGGTGCTGGAGCCGATGGCCGGCAAGGTGGTGCACTGCGGCGCCGCGGGCGCCGGCCAGGCCGCCAAGGTGTGCAACAACATGGTGCTGGCCGTGCAGCAGATCGCCATCGGCGAGGCGTTCGTGCTGGCCGAGAAGCTGGGCCTGTCCGCCCAGTCGCTGTTCGACGTGATCACCGGCGCCACCGGCAACTGCTGGGCCGTCGCGGTGAACTGCCCGGTGCCCGGACCGGTGCCGACCTCACCGGCCAACAACGATTTCAAGCCCGGCTTCGCCACCGCATTGATGCACAAGGATCTGCAGCTGGCCATGTCGGCGGTGGCCTCGACCGGATCGGCGGCACCGCTGGGCAGCCACGCCGCGCAGATCTATGCGGACTTCGCCGCCGAGCACGCCGGCCTGGACTTCTCGGCCGTCATCCAGACGCTGCGCTGAGCGGCCCTAGGCCGACACCCAGTCCGGACGCCCGGGTTCACCCTTGGGCGCCCGGATGGCGGGCAACAGCACCCATTTGGCACGGCTGAGCAGGATGACCACACCGACCGCGGCGAGCGCGAGGGCGAGCGTGCGCTGATCGACCACCGCGGCGGTGCAGGCGCGGGCGTAGTCGCCGGTACCCGAAATGTTCCTGGACAGCACGGAGCCGCAGGGAATCGTCGTCGCAGCGTGCGCCCCGGACGGAACTGCCACCGGATACATCATCACCACCACCGCGCCGATCAGCGCGGCAGTCCCCAGCAGCCGTATCGCCCAGCGCGCGGCACGTAGAGGTGCAGCCACACCGAACTCCTTCTCGCTACCCGCGGCCCGTTCGGACCGCGTGTGTCAAGAATCATCTTAAGCCAAGCTACGTAATTCTGGTTACGTACGGGTGCTGAGAAAATGGTCACAACCATCGAGGTCAATAATCCCCGGCATGGCGACGCAGCGTATCGATGGCCTCGACCAGCGCGCGTGACTGCTCGGCGGGCATCCCGATGTCGGCGAACACCTCTTCGTTGAGGGTGCCGGTCGCCTCCGCCACCACCTCCCGGCCCCGGTCGGTGATCTCCACCAACGTGGTCCGCCCGTCGGTCGGGTGCGGCACCCGGCGCACCAGCCCGGCGGCCTCCAGCCGCCGGATGGCGTGCGTGACGCTGGTGACGTGCACCTGCAGCCGCGCCGACGCCTTCGCGATCGGCAACGCACCCAGGCGGCTGAACGCCAGCAGACGCAACAACTCGAACCGGGAGAAGCTCAGGTCGTAGGGCCGCAGGGCGTTCTCCACCCGGGCCAACAGGATCTGATGCGCCCGCATCACCGAGGTCACCGCGACCATCCCGTCGGCCACATCGCCCCAGCCGGCCCGCACCCAGTTGGCGCGGGCGGTGGCTATCGGGTCCGGCTTCTGCGGGCTGTCGGGCACCGCTTCACCCGATCGTGAGGATCCGGGGCCCGTCGGCGGTGACGGCGACGGTGTGCTCCCAGTGCGCGGCCCGGCTGCCGTCGGTGGTCACCACGGTCCAGTCGTCGGCCAGCACCCGGGTCTTGGTGGTGCCCAGGGTCAGCATCGGCTCGATCGCCAGCACCGAACCGACGGCCAGCAGCGGCCCTCGGCCGCCGGCACCCTCGTTGGCCAGGAACGGGTCCAGGTGCATCTCGCGGCCGATGCCGTGTCCGCCGTAGCCGGCGACGATGCCGAAGCGCCGGCCCAGCTGCTTCTCGGCGGCCTTGGTGCCGCCCTCGATGGCGTGCGAGACGTCGGTGAGCCGGTTGCCGGGCAGCATCGCGGCGATGCCGGCCTCCAGGGACAGCCGGGTGGCCTCGCTCAGCGCGGCGTCGTCCGCGCCGAGCTCGCCCACCCCGAAGGTGACCGCGGAGTCGCCGTGCCAGCCGTCGACGATGGCGCCGCAGTCGATGGACACCAGGTCCCCGTCGATGAGGATCTCGGTGGCCGTCGGGATGCCGTGCACGACGCGGTCGTTGACCGACGCGCAGATGGTGGCCGGGAAGCCGTGGTAGCCGAGGAACGACGGGATGCCACCGCCGTCGCGGATGACGGACTCGGCGACGCCGTCGAGCGCCTTGGTGGAGACCCCGGCCACCGCGGCGTCGCGCACCGCGGCCAGCGCCGCGGCCACCAGGGCGCCGGCGACGGCCATGGCGTCGAGCTCACCGGGGGTGCGCTGCGGCACCACCTTGCGGCTGCGCAGGCCGGGCAACCCCACCTGCTACTTACCCAGCGCCTGCAGGGCCCGGGCGAACACGTCGTCGAGCTCGCCGACGGCCTCGACCGTCTTGAGCTCGGCGCGGTAGTAGTCCAGCAGCGGGGCCGTCTCGTCGCGGTACACCTGGAACCGGTTGCGGATGACGTCCTCGGTGTCGTCGGCGCGGCCGCGGCCCTGCAGCCGGGCGACCAGTTCGTCCTCGGGCACCCGGAACTCCAGCACCGCGTCCAGCGACAGGCCGCGGCGGGCCAGCATCGCCGCCAGCGCCTCGGCCTGCTCCACCGACCGGGGGTAGCCGTCGAGGATGAAGCCGTCGGCGACGTCGGCCTGATCGAGGCGGTCGTCGACCAGGTCGTTGGTCAGGCTGGCCGGCACCAGATCGCCGGCGTCCAGGTACTTCTTGGCCTCGATTCCCAGCGGGGTGCCGGTGCTGATGTTGTGCCGGAACAGGTCTCCGGTGGAGATCTGCGGGACGCCGAGGCGCTCGGCGAGCTTCTCGGCCTGGGTTCCCTTGCCCGCACCGGGCGGGCCGAGCAGAACAATTCTCACGGCAGAACCCTCTCTCATTTCAGGAAGCCCTCGTAGTTGCGCTGCATGAGCTGGCTTTCGATCTGCTTCACGGTGTCCAGGCCGACGCCGATCATGATCAGCACGGCGGTGCCGCCGAACGGCAGGTTCTGCACGCCGCTGCCGTTGCCCATCTCCAGGAACAGGTTGGGCAGCACCGCGATCACACCCAGGTAGATCGAGCCGGGCAAGGTGATCCGGCTGAGCACGTACCGCAGGTAGTCCGCCGTCGGCTTACCCGGCCGGATACCGGGGATGAAGCCACCGAACTTCTTCATCTCGTCGGCCCGCTCATCGGGGTTGAACGTGATGGAGACGTAGAAGTAGGTGAAGAAGATGATCAGGCCGAAGTAGACGGCGATGTAGATCGGGTCGGCCGGCTGGGTCAGGTGGCCGGTGACGAACTTGTCCCACCAGCCGCCGCCCTTGTTCGGGTCACCGCCCTGGACCAGCTTGGTGATCATGCCCGGCACGTAGATCAGCGACGACGCGAAGATGACCGGGATGACGCCCGCCTGGTTGACCTTCAGCGGCAGGTAGGTCGAGGTACCGCCGTACATCTTGCGGCCGACCATGCGCTTGGCGTACTGCACCGGGATGCGGCGCTGGCCCTGCTCGACGAACACCACGCCGATGATGATGATCAGCGCCGCGACGCAGACCAGGGTGAAGGTGGCCCCACCGCGGCTCTGCAGGATGCTCTGCCCCTCGGACGGGATGCGGGCGGCGATGCCGGCGAAGATCAGCAGCGACATGCCGTTGCCGACGCCGCGCTCGGTGATCAGCTCACCCATCCACATCACCAGCGCCGCGCCCGCGGTCATCACGATGACGATCACCACCACGGTGAAGATCTCGTGGTCGACCAGGATCTCGGTACCGCGGTCACAGCCCTGCAGCAGCCCGCCGTTGGCGGCCAGCGCGACGATGCTGGTGCCCTGCAGCACGGCCAGCGCGATCGACAGGTAGCGGGTGTACTGGGTCATCTTGGCCTGGCCGGCCTGACCCTCCTTCTGCAGCTGCTCGAACCGCGGGATGACCACGACGAGCAACTGCACGATGATGCTGGCGGTGATGTAGGGCATCACGCCGACCGCGAAGACCGTCAACTGCAGCAGCGCACCACCGGAGAATAGGGTGATCAGCGAGTAGATGCCGTTGTCGGACACCTTCTCCAGGCAGTAGTGAATGTTGGCGGTGTTGACGCCGGGCGAGGGCAGCGACGCGCCGACCCGGTACAGCACAATGACACCGAGGGTGAACAGGATCTTGCGCCGAAGGTCGGGTGTCCGCATCGCCGAGATGAAAGCCGAGAGCACTCAGTTCCTCCTGGGCAGCCGAAACGGGTCGCGGCATGCCGGTGGGGCTGGCCTGGCCAGCATCGGATAGTCCAGTGTCACGCGTCGACGCCGACCGGCCGAAAAGGCCGTCGGAGTCGGGCGCCGAACAGTCTACGAGACTAACAGCTGATGCTTGCGGGTCCCCCATCACCGCCGATACAGCGACTTCACAATCGCACCCGGTACCATGATTATATTCGCTAACCAAATAATCGTTCTCCCCGAAACGAGGTGGCCGATGGCCCGCACCGATGACGACAGTTGGGACCTGGCCTCCAGCGTCGGCGCCACCGCGACCATGGTTGCCGCCGCCCGCGCAGTCGCCACCCGCAGCCCGAAGGCCGTCATCGACGACCGGTTCGCCGAGCCGCTGGTCCGGGCCGTCGGGGTGGACTTCTTCAGCCGGATGGCCGCCGGTGAACTCGACGCCGACGCCCTCGATTCCGACGACGGCCGCTTCGGCATCGACCGGTTCGCCGACGCAATGGCCGCCCGGACCCTGTTCTTCGACGGCGTCTTCGCCGACGCCGCCGCCACCGGGGTGCGCCAGGGCGTCATCCTGGCCTCCGGGCTCGACGCCCGCGGCTGGCGGCTGGACTGGCCGGCCGACATGGTGGTCTACGAGGTCGACCAACCGGAGGTGATCGCCTTCAAGACGGCCACCCTGGCCTCCCTGGACGCCACGCCGACCGCAGACCTGCGCCCGATCGCCATCGACCTGCGCCAGGACTGGCCGGCCGCACTCGCCGAGGCGGGCTTCGACCCGACCGCCCCGACGGCGTGGATCGCCGAGGGGCTGGTGATGTACCTGCCCGCCGACGCCCAGGACCGGCTGCTCGACGCCATCACCGAGCTCAGCGCACCCGGCAGCCGGCTGGCCGTCGAGGCCGTCTCCCCGCCTGAGGTGCCGCTGGACCCCGACCAACAGCGGGAACGCGCGCTCAAGTCCACCGAGCGGTGGCGCAACCACGGTTTTGACCTGGACTTCTCCGAGCTGGTGTACACCGACGAGCGCACCGAGGTGCCCGCCTATCTCGGGGGCCTGGGCTGGCAGATCACTGTCCTCGACGGCAACGACATGCTGACCCGGTACGGACTGGACCCGGTGGAGCGCGACGAGAACGCCGGCCGGCCGATCTACATCACGGCGACCCGGTAGGGACCGGCAGATGACGCGGACCGACGACGACCGGTGGGACCTGGCCTCCAGCGTGGGGGTGACGGCGACGATGGTGGCCGCGGCCCGGGCGCTGGCCACCGCCGAGCCCGACCCGTTGATCAACGACCCGTTCGCGGCCGGGCTGGTCCGGGCGATCGGCATCGACTACTTCACCGCGCTGGTCGACGGCACCGCGACGCTGCCCGACGAGCAGACCGCCAGCGGGATCGCGCTGATGACCGCCACCATGGCGGTGCGCACGAAGTTCTTCGACGACTTCTTCCTCGACGCCGGGGCGGCCGGGGTACGCCAAGCGGTGATCCTGGCCTCGGGCCTGGACGCCCGGGCCTACCGGCTGGCCTGGCCCGCCGGCACCGTGGTCTACGAGATCGACCAGGAGCAGGTGCTGGCCGGCAAGGACGCCGCGCTGACCGCACTGGGCGCCACCCCCACCGCGACGCGGCGCGCGGTGGCCGTGGACCTGCGCGACGACTGGCCGGCGGCGCTGCGGTCGGCCGGTTTCGACCCGGACCGGCCGTCGGCGTGGAGCGCCGAGGGCCTGCTGATGTACCTGCCGGCCGAGGCCCAGGACCGGTTGTTCGACAACATCACCGCGCTGTCGGCGCCGGGCAGCCGGGTCGCCACCGAGTTCCACGGCGGCGACTTCGGCGCGGCGCTGGCCGACCGCGCCCGCAACATCGCCGCGGCCTGGCAGGGCGACGGCGCGGTGGTGGATTTCACCGAGCTGTTCTATCCGGGCGAACGCAATCACGTGTCGGACTATCTGCGCGAACGCGGCTGGGAGGTGCACGCCCGCCCGCGGACGCAGGTGTTCGCCGACTACGGCCGCGCGCTCCCGTCCGATCCCGCCGTCGTCCCGCTCAGCGACTCGGTGGCCGTCACCGCCGTGAAGATCTAGGAGGGCGCCCCGTGGCACATACCGACAACGACAGCTGGGATCTGGCGTCCAGCGTGGGCACCACCGCGACCATGGTGGCCCTCGGCCGCGCCCTGTCCAGCCGCGAGCCGGACGCGCTGATCGACACCATCACCGCGGTGTCGCGGACCGAGCTGTTCACCCGCCACGGCCTCGCGCTCCCGCCGGCGGGCGAAGGCGATGCGCTCGGCGAGATCGTCCACGTGAGCGCGACCACCCCCGGCTGAGACTGGCTCAGAACCTGGCCTGCCCCAGCCACAGCGCCGTCGTTCCGGTCAGTTGCCGCTGGGCGCCGTCGATCATGCCGGTGACCGAACCGACGACCGCGTTCGACAGCAGCTCGGTGACGCCGGCCGCGGGCCGCGAGGAGGCCTTGGGACGCAGCATGTCGCGCAGCGAGCTGCCCGGCAACTCGACGACCTTCACCTTCTTGTCGGGATCCAGGCCGGCCAGGACCTTGGCGCGGCGGATCGCCGTCTGCAGCCCGCCGAGTTCGTCGACCAGGCCGCGGGCCTGGGCGTCGGCGCCCGTCCACACCCGGCCGCGGGCCACCTGCTGCACCTCCGCGATGCCGAGGCCGCGGCCGTCGGCAACGCGCTGCACGAAGTCGTCGTAAAGCAGGTCCGCCTCGGCGGCTATCTGGGCGTGCTGTTCCGCGGTGAACGGCGCATCCAAAGACCAGGCGTCGGCGTTGGCGTTGGTGCGCACACCGTCGGAGCCGATCCCGAGCCGGTCCTTGAGGTCGCGGGCGTTGAGTTTGCCGGTGATCACCCCGATGGATCCGGTGATGGTGGCCGGATTGGCGACGATCGCGTCGGCGGCCATGGAGACGTAGTAGCCGCCGGAGGCGGCGACCGCGCCCATCGACGCGACCACCGGGATGCCGCGCTCGCGGGCCCGGACCACCTCCCGCCAGATGGTTTCCGACGCGCTGACCGACCCGCCGGGGCTATCCACCCGCAGCACGATCGCGGCCACCCCGTCGGCGGCGGCCGCGGTGCGCAGGGCGGCGGCGATGGTGTCACCGCCGGCGCTGCTCTCCCCCAGCGGCAGCAGTGTGCGGTCCCCGCGACCGCTGACGATCGGGCCGACGACGTTGACCACGGCGATCGTGGCGCCCGCGCCGCAGCCCGGGATCGGCGGCGTGGGCAGCGCGGACTTGCCGGCCCGGGCGTAGCGGGCCAAAAACAGCCGGTCCGGGGCGTCCTCGTCGTCGGGGTCGGTGGCCTCGCTGCCGGTCAGTTCGGCGATGCGGGCGTAGGCCTGGTCCCGGAAGCCGATCCGGTCGACCAGGTTGGCGGCCACGGCGTCGTCGCGCAGGATCGGTGCCCGGTCGGCCAGGGCGTCGAGGTCGGCGATGTCGATGCCGCGGCTCTCGGCGACGCCGGCCCAGACCTGTTCGGCGACGCTCTCCAGCAGCCGAGTGTCGGCCTCCCGGTGGGCGGGGGTGTAGCCGTCCTCGGTGAACATCGCGGCCGCGGATTTGTATTCGCCGGTGGTGATGAACTCGGCCTCGATGCCGGCCTTGTCCAGGGCGTTGCGCAGGAACATCCTGCTGGTGGCCAAGCCGATCAGGCCGACGGTGCCCGACGGCTGCATCCAGACTTCACCGAACGCCGAAGCCAGGTAGTACGACAGCGTGCCGGGGTAGCTCTCGGCCCAGGCCAGCGAGGGTTTGACGGCGCTGAACGCGGCGATCGCGGTCCGCAGTTCCTGCACCGCACCCGGGGCCGCGGCCGCCAGCTGGACCCGGGCGATCAACCCCGCCACCCGGTCGTCGGCGGCGGCGCGCTCGATGGCGGCGATGGTCTCCCGCAGCACCAGCGGTCGTTTGGCTCCGGCCAGCGAGGCGAGCGCCGTCACCGGATCGAACCCGGCGGCCTCCGCCGGCATCCGGGTGAGGTCGAGTTCGAGCACCACGCCGGCCGGGATGCCGTGGTGGCGGGCGGTGTCGACGCGGCGGGCCAGTGCCTTGAGGTCGTGGGATCCGGGCAGCCCGGAAAGCAGGGAGAGCATGGCGCCGAGCCTACCGAGGGATCCCGGCCCGAACCGGTGCCGGATACGTCGCAGGGCCCCGCCGAAGCGGGGCCCTGCGACGGAGAATGCTGCGACTACAGTTCGGTGGCGGTACCACCGGCGTTGGTGATCGCCTCCCGGGCGCTGCCGGAGAACTTGTTGGCGGTAACGTCGATCTTGACCGACAGCTTGCCGTCGCCGAGCACCTTGACCAGTTCGTTCTTGCGGACCAGGCCCGCGCCCACCAGATCGTCGACACCCAGGGTGCCGCCGTTCGGGAAGGCCTTGGCGATGTCGCCGACGTTGACGACGGCGTACTCGGTGCGGAACCGGTTGCGGAAGCCCTTGAGCTTGGGCAGACGCATGTGGATCGGCATCTGGCCACCCTCGAAGGCCGCCGGCACGTTCTTGCGCGCCTTGGTGCCCTTGGTACCGCGACCGGCGGTCTTGCCCTTGGAGCCCTCACCGCGACCGACGCGGGTCTTGGCCTTCTTGGAGCCGGGGGCGGGCTTCAGGTCGTGCAGCTTGATGACGTCGCTCACTGGACCTCCTCCACTTCCACGAGGTGGTCGACCACGCGGATCAGGCCGCGGGTCTGCGGGCTGTCCTCGCGAACCACCGACTGGCGGATCTTGCGCAGGCCCAGGGTACGCAGGGTCTCGCGCTGCTTCCAGCGGGCCCCGACGGTGCCGCGCACCTGGGTGATCTTCAATTCAGCCATGATCAGCCATTTCCTTCACGCGCTGCCGCGGCGGCCAGCGCTTCGCTCTCCCGACGGGCGCGCAGCATGCCGGCCGGCGCCACGTCCTCGATCGGCAGGCCGCGACGGGCCGCCACCTCTTCGGGACGCTGCAGCTGCTTCAGCGCGGCAACCGTGGCGTGCACCACGTTGATCGCGTTGTCACTGCCCAGCGACTTGGCCAGGATGTCGTGTACGCCGGCGCATTCCAGCACCGCACGCGCCGCACCACCGGCGATCACACCGGTACCGGGGCTGGCCGGACGCAGCATCACCACACCGGCGGCGGCTTCGCCCTGCACCGGGTGCACGATGGTGCCGCCGATCAGCGGGACCCGGAAGAAGTTCTTGCGGGCCTCTTCGACGCCCTTGGCGATGGCGGCCGGAACTTCCTTGGCCTTGCCGTAGCCGACGCCGACCATGCCCTTGCCGTCGCCGACGATCACCAGCGCGGTGAAGCTGAATCGGCGACCGCCCTTGACGACCTTGGAGACGCGGTTGATGGTGACGACCCGCTCCAGGTAGTTGCTCTTGTCACCGCGGTCGTCGCGACCGCCGCGGCCGCCACGGTCGTCGCGGCGCCCGCCGCGGTCCCCGCGGCCCGAACCGCGCTCGTCGTTGCGGCCGGTGGTGGCAGCGCCGGCGCTAGCGGCCGTAGTCTGCTCCGCCATCATGCGGTCCTTCCGTTGTTGGAATGCTCGTTCACTAGAACTTCAGCCCCCCTTCGCGGGCGGCGTCGGCCAGGGCCGCGATCCGTCCGCCGTAGGTGTAGCCGCCGCGGTCGAAGACCACGGTGTCGATGCCGGCAGCCTTGGCGCGCTCGGCGATCAGTTGTCCGACGCGCACGCTGTGCGCCTTCTTGTCGCCGTCGACGCCACGGACGTCGGCCTCGATGGAGGAGGCCGCGGCCAGAGTGGTGCCGGTCAGGTCGTCGATCAGCTGCACGTGGATGTGCCGGGCGGACCGGTTGACCATCAGCCGCGGCACCGAGGCGGTGCCGGCGACCTTCTTGCGCAGGCGGGCGTGGCGACGCAGCCGGGCGGTCCGACGGGTGGCCGAGATGTTCTGGCCGACGGGCTGGAACGGCTTTGCTTCAGTGTTGGCAGCCATGGTTACTTACCTGTCTTTCCGACCTTGCGGCGGATCACTTCACCCGCGTACCGGATGCCCTTGCCCTTGTACGGGTCGTTCTTGCGCAACCGGCGGATGTTGGCGGCGACCTGGCCGACCTTCTGCTTGTCGATACCGGAGATCGAGAACTTGGTGGGGGTCTCCACCGCGAAGCTGACGCCCTCGGGGGCGGTGATCAGCACCGGGTGGCTGTAGCCCAGGGCGAACTCGAGGTCGCTGCCCTTGGCCACCACGCGGTAACCCACGCCGTAGATCTCCATCTTGGTGGTGTAGCCCTCGGTCACCCCGGTGACCAGGTTGGCGATCAGCGTGCGGGACAGCCCGTGCAGGCTGCGGTTCTGCCGCTGGTCGTCCGGACGGGCCACCACGATGGCGCCGTCGTCGTTGCGGGAGACGCTGATCGGCTCGGCGACATCGAGGGTCAGGGCACCCTTGGGGCCCTTGACCGCGACGTTCTGACCGTCGATGGTGACGTCGACCCCGGCGGGAACCGGGACCGGCTGCTTTCCAATGCGTGACATGTATCTACTCCCCTACCAGACGTAAGCGAGGACTTCGCCGCCCACGCCCTGTCGTGCTGCCTGGCGGTCGGTGAGCAGGCCCGAGGACGTGGAGATGATCGCCACGCCCAGGCCGCCGAGCACCCGGGGCAGATTGGTGGATTTCGCGTACACCCGCAGGCCGGGCTTGGAAACCCGGCGCAGGCCCGCGATGCTGCGCTCACGGCTGGGGCCGTACTTGAGCTGGACAACCAGCGACTTGCCGACCCGGGCATCCTCGGTGCGGTAGTCGCTGATGTAACCCTCGCGCTTCAGGATCTCGGCGATGTTGGCCTTGATCTTGCTGTGCGGCAGGGTCACCTCGTCGTGGAACGCCGAGTTGGCGTTGCGCAGACGCGTCAAGAAGTCTGCGATCGGATCCGTCATTGTCATGACAGCGGTGTCACCTTCCTCGCGGCGGTTCCCGGCTGGATGAGTCCAGGGGGCCTACCGCGCACCTGTTCTATGTGGTCAGTTGGTCTGAGTAGCCGGATTACCAGCTGGACTTCTGCACACCCGGCAGTTCGCCGGCGTGCGCCATATCGCGCAGACAGATCCGGCACAGGCCGAACTTGCGATAGACGGCGTGCGGACGGCCGCACTTGTTGCAGCGGGTGTACCCGCGCACCGCGAACTTCGGCTTCTTGTTGGCCTTGTTGACCAGAGCCTTCTTTGCCATCTGCTCAGTTCTCCTTGAACGGGAAGCCAAGGGCCCGCAGCAGCGCTCGCCCTTCGTCGTCGGTCGTCGCCGAGGTGACGACGGTGATGTCCATACCCCGCGGGCGGTCGATGGAGTCCACGTCGATCTCGTGGAACACCGACTGCTCGGTCAGGCCGAAGGTGTAGTTGCCGGTGCCGTCGAACTGCTTGGGGCTCAGGCCCCGGAAGTCGCGGATACGCGGCAGCGAGATGGAGATCAGCCGGTCCAGGAACTCCCACATCCGGTCACCGCGCAGGGTGACGCGGGCGCCGATCGGCATGCCCTCGCGCAGCTTGAACTGGGCGATGGACTTGCGGGCCTTGCGGATCTCCGGCTTCTGGCCGGTGATCAGGGCCAGGTCGTTGACCGCACCGTTGATCAGCTTGGCGTCACGGGCGGCGTCGCCGACACCCATGTTCACGACGACCTTGGTCACGCCCGGGATGAGCATGACGTTGGGGTAGTTGAACTCGGTGTTGAGGGCGTCGCGGATCTCTTCGCGGTAGCGCTGCTTCAGCCGGGGCTGAACCTTCTCAGTCGTGGTCATGCCTTGATGTCCTTGCCGTTGGTCTTGGCGATGCGGACGCGCTTGCCGGTCTCCTCGTCGGTGCGGTACCCGACGCGGGTGGGCTTGCCGTCGGAGTCGAGCACCATCACGTTGGAGACGTCGATCGGCGCCTCCTGGGTGACGATGCCGCCGGAGGAGGCACCGCGCTCGTTGGTCGAGACCGCGGTGTGCTTCTTGATCCGGTTGACGCCCTCGACGAGGACCCGGTTACGGTCCGGGTAGGCGCGCAGCACCTTGCCCTTGGCGCCCTTGTCCTTGCCGGAGACCACCAGAACGGTGTCGCCCTTGTGGACCTTCATTTACAAAACCTCCGGGGCCAGCGAGACGATCTTCATGAACTTCTTCTCGCGCAGTTCACGACCGACCGGCCCGAAGATGCGGGTGCCGCGCGGGTCGTTGTCGTTCTTGATGATGACGGCGGCGTTCTCGTCGAACTTGATGTAGCTGCCGTCGGCCCGGCGACGCTCCTTGACGGTCCGCACGACGACAGCCTTCACGACATCGCCGCGCTTGACATTGCCGCCCGGGATGGCGTCCTTGACCGTCGCGACGATGATGTCGCCGATGCCGGCATATCGCCGCGACGAGCCACCGAGCACGCGGATGCACAAGATCTCCTTGGCGCCCGTGTTGTCGGCGACCTTCAACCGCGATTCCTGCTGAATCACTCGATCTCCCTGTTGTGTGTGTGCACGCCAGAAAACGCCACCCCGAAGGACGGCACTTGTAACCTGACATGCGCGGTCGTTGCCACCGAAAGGCACGCGGGGCTGACATCGATACCGCAGAAGTCAGCCGAGGTCTGCCCACGGCAACCCCCTGAGTCTAGGGGAGAACCGGCGCGGGTCCAAATTGCCGCTGGCCCCGGGCCGACCCATACTCCCGGGAGCACCCGCCGGAACCGACGGTGCAACCCGAATTCGGTGAGTTCGCCCCGAGCCAGCGCCTCGCTTGCGATCCGTAGTCCGCTCATGTCGTCACCCTGCCCGCCGGCCGGGAAACCGCAATTCACCGCGGGACGGTTATCCCCAGGGGCGCAGGAGCCGCGGAACCTCAGGCCTTGAACACCACGCAGTCGTGCAGACACCCCGACTCGGCGGCCGCCGATCCCGGCTTGGCCCGCCGGTGCAGCAGCGCCTTGGTCGGCACCACCCACAGCGTGCCGGCCAGCCCGGGCTCCGCCCGCCCGTCGACCATCAGCGCGTAGCCGCCCGGTTCCCGTGGCGGCCACAGCAGGCTGACGACCGAGTGGGTGGCGATGTTGGTGGCGGTGTGACCGCCGAACGGTCCTACGTCGAAAACCCCGTCGGCCAGCACCGGGTCGACCAGCACCGCGTGCGAACGATGGTCGTCGCCGACGGTCACCAGGAACGCCTGGTCGTAGTCGGCCAGCGCGGCGGCCAGCCGGTCGAGGTCCACGGTGCTCACGAGTGCTCCTTCCGGCCAGGTGGCCGAATCCTATTTCCCGAACCGTCCATGATCCGCTGCCGGCCGGCCTCGCAC
>WBZQ01001862.1_pt1 | contig 14097 bp, 12 predicted proteins | sample 5204251 | NCBI WGS metagenome assembly WBZQ01 (sample SAMN12412402, study PRJNA552823) | activated sludge metagenome | isolation source: activated sludge from nitrification reactor of wastewater treatment plant... | place: USA: Virginia | collected 2017-09 | reverse complement strand
CGTGGGAGGCGAAGGCTCGCACTCCGAGACCACGCGCGACATGGTCGGCGGCCGGGTCACGCTCGTCACGCCTCTCGAGCTGCGCCTGGGGGGCTCCGGCTACAGCGGCAAGACCCACGACGGCGAACGCCGCAGCGGCTTTGGAGCGCACGCCGAGTACGTCGCCGGGCCCTGGTCGCTGCGCGCGGAGTGGGCGCGCGAGAAGTCGCCGGAGCACAACAAGCGCGCTGCCTACGCCGAGGTGGCACGTCGCTTCGGCCCGCGCTGGCAGGTGGCGTTGCAGTACGGCCACTTGCGTTCGCGCCTGGTCGAGCTGCCCACGCCGGTCGAACCGGGCCTGTTGGAGCACGACGAGTTCGCCTTGGGACTGAACTACTGGGTCACGTCCGGTTTCGTGCTCAAGGCCTCGTATCATGCCGTCGACGGCAACCGCCTGGCCGGGCCCGAGCCCGACGAGATCTTCGAAGCGCTGCAGGAAGGCGAACTGCGCCGGAAGACCAAGCTGTTCCTGGTCGGCGCGCAGTTCACGTTCTGAGGAGGAACTCCATGACCACTCGCCTGCTGCGACTCGTGAGCCTCCTGGCGCTGGGCCTGGCCGTGAGCCCGACACACGCCCAGAGCGCCGCCTATCGTGTCGTCGTACACGCCAGCAACGCCGCCTCGACGTTGCCGCGCGCCGAGTTGGCGCGGCTGTTCCTGAAGAAGACGAGCGCCTGGCCCGACGGCCGCACCGCACAACCCGTGGACCAGGGCGAGAACGCTCCCGCGCGGCGTCTGTTCTCGAAGGCCGTCCTCGACCGCGACGTGCCGGCCGTGCGCGCCTACTGGCAACAGCAGATCTTCAGCGGCCGCGGCGTGCCGCCGCCCGAGAAGTCCTCGGACGCGGACGTGCTGGCCTACGTGCGGGCCAACCCGGGCGCGGTCGGCTACGTCTCGGCCGGCGCGGAACTGGGCGCTTCGGTCAAGGAACTACGGGTCGAGTGAGCGCCACGCGGCCGGCAGGCGTCCGGCCGCGTGGGACGTGTACGCCCGCAGAACTGGGGGAGCCGTGAAGAGCATCAGGCACTGGAAATTCAGGTCCAAGCTCCTGGCCATGCCGGCCATCGCGGGCCTGGCCTTCGTGGCCGTGCTCGCGGTCAGCTTCGGCCTCGGGCGCGCCAGCACGCAGGCCCTCGAGCTGGTGACGCGCGGCCACGTGCCGGCCTACCAGCTCGGGCGCGACCTGGAGACGCTGCTCGAGCGCATCCAACGCGGGCTGCAGGACGCGGCCGCGGCGCAGAGCCCCGAAGACCTGAACCAGGTCGACGGGCTGCGCGACGAGTTCCTGCGACGCCTCGAAGCCGAACGCGACAACCCGGTGCTGAGCCAGGACGAACGCTCCGGCCTGGCGACGGCGCTCGGCCAGTATTACGCCTTGGCGCGCGACACGAGCGCCAGCCTGGCGCGGCGCGAAACGGTGGCCGACCTGGGCACGTCGCTCGCCACCATGACCGAGCGCTACAACAAACTGCGCGTGCAGCTCGTCGCCAACAGCCGGCGCACCAACGAAGCCCTGGCCGAGTCGCTCGCGGCCGCGCAGCGGCGCCAGCAGAACACGCTGACCGCCATCGTGGCCATCGTGCTGCTCGGCGCGGGCGCGCTGTTCGGGCTGGCGCGGCTGATCGAGCGCGCCGCCACCCAGCCCGCGGCCGAGGCCCTGCGCGTCGCGCGCGCGCTGGCCGTGGGCGACCTGCGGGTCAGCGTGGACGCGGGCAGCTCGCGCGACGAGATCGGCGAGATGCTCGTCGCCCTGGGCGAGACGGTCGACAAGCTGCGCGGCGTGATCGCCGAAGTGCGCGGCACGTCGAGCAGCCTGTCCGCGGCCGCCGCGCAGATCGAAGCCTCTGCCCAGGGCCTGTCGCAGGGCACCAGCGAGCAGGCCGCGTCGGTCGAGCAGACCACGGCTGGGCTCGAGGAAATGAACGCCTCCATCACCCAGAACGCCGAGAACAGCGGGCGCATGGAGGAGATGGCCCTGCGCGGCGCGAAAGACGCCGAGTCCACCGGCCGCGCCGTCGACGAGACGGTGCGCGCCATGGCTCAGATCCTCGAGAAGACCGGCATCGTCGAGGAGATCGCCTACCAGACGAACCTGCTGGCGCTCAACGCCGCCATCGAGGCCGCGCGGGCCGGAGAACACGGGCGCGGCTTCGCGGTGGTGGCGGCCGAGGTGCGCAAGTTGGCCGAGCGCAGCCAGGCCGCGGCCAAGGAGATCCGCGCTCTGGCCGACTCCAGCGCGCGCCTGGCCGAACGCTCGAAGGGGCTGCTGTCCGAGCTGCTGCCGTCGATCCGGCGCACGGCCGACATGGTGCAGGAAGTGGCGGCCGCCTCGAACGAGCAGTCGGCCGGCGTGACGCAGATCAACAAAGCCATGGGCGAGGTCGACAAGGTCACGCAGCGCAACGCCTCCGCCGCCGAGGAACTGGCCGCCACCGCCGAGGAGATGGCGGTCCAGTCCCAGGCCCTCGAACGGCTGATGAGTTTCTTCCACCTGCGCGCCGAAGCGGACGGGGCGGCACCACGCGCGCCACGCGCGGGCGCTCCCACGCCGGCCGAGGCGACGCGGCGCAGGTCGTCGTCGCAGGCCGCGGACGGCGACTTCGAGCCCTTCTGAGACGCGCCATGCAGAGTCCCACGCCCGACGCGCGCTCGCTGGCCGGCCAGTACGTGACCTTCTTCATGGGCGACGACGAGTACGCCGTCGACATCCTGCGCCTGCGCGAGATCGCGCCCTGTCGCGAGGTCACGCGCGTGCCCGGCATGCCGCCTTGGGTGCTCGGCGTCATGAACCTGCGCGGCAGCGTCGTGACCGTCGTCGACCTGGGCTTGCGGTTCGGGCTGGGCGAGCGCCCCACCTCGCGTTTCACCTGCGTCGTCGTGGTGGACGTGGAGCTCGACGGGCAACCGCTGCAGTTGGGCGTGCGCGCCGACCGCATGAGCCGCGTGCTCGACCTGCAAGCCGACGACGTGCAGCCCCCGCCACCCTTCGGCACGCGCGTGCGGCTCGACTACCTGCTCGGCATGGCGCGCGCCGGCGAGCGCTTCGCGTTGCTGCTGGACGTGACGCGCGTGCTGTCGCTCGACGAGCTGCTGCAGGTCGCCGAGCTTCACGAAGCGCGCGCCACGCCCGACGACGGCGCAGCGCGCGCCTGACGGCGTGGCCCCACGAGCCACGGCCGAGCAGACGGAGCGCGCGGCGCCCGGACTGCCCGTGCTCGACGAGCGCGACTTCCGCTTGTTCCAGGCCCTGCTGGCGCGCGAGGCCGGCGTGCAGTTGGGCGAGACCAAGCACGCCCTGGTGCAGAACCGTCTGGCGCGCCGGCTGCGCGCCTTGGGCCTCGCCTCGTTCCCCGACTACTACCGCCACGTGGTGTCCGCCCGTGACGACGAGCTGCAGCACCTGCTCGACGCGCTGACCACGCACGAGACGCGCTTCTTCCGCGAGCCTGTCCACTTCGAGTTCCTCGCCCAGCAGGCCCTCCCGCGGCTCCTGGCGCGTCGCGGGCGCCGGCGCCTGCGCGCCTGGAGCGCGGCCTGCTCGACGGGCGAGGAGGCCTACTCGCTCGGCATGTCGTTGCTCTCCGGCGTGCCGCCCGAGGCCGGCGTCGAGATCGAACTGCTGGCCAGCGACCTCTCGACGGGCGTGCTGGCGCAGGCCCGCCGCGGGGTCTACGCGCTCGAGCGCGCCAGCGAGATTCCCGACGGCCTGCTGCGGCGCTTCATGCTGCGCGGCGTACGCAGCGAAGCCGGACGCATGCGCGTCGGGAGCGAGCTGCGCGCGCTGGCGCGCTTCGAGCGCTTCAACCTGGCCGCGGCCGAGTGGCCGGCGAGCCCGCCCTTCGACGTGATCTTCTGTCGCAACGTGCTGATCTACTTCGACGCCCAGACCCGCGTGCGCGTGCTCGAGCGGCTGCTGGACCGTCTGACGAACGACGGCTACCTGTTCCTGGGGCATGCCGAGAGCCTGGCTGGCAGCGCGCGGCGCGCGCGCTGCCTGATCCCCACCGTCTACACGCCCGCCCTGGTCGAGCGCGAGAGCGGCGCGTGAACGTGCTGATCGTCGACGACTCGGCCGTGGTGCGCCAGGTGCTCACGGCCATCCTGGCGCGCGAAGCCGACATGCGCGTGAGCGCGGCTCACGACCCGCTCATCGCCATCGAGAAGATGCGCCGCGAGCGGCCCGACGTGATCGTGCTCGACCTGGAGATGCCGCGCATGGACGGGCTCACCTTCCTGCGCAAGATCATGGCCGAAGACCCCATTCCCGTCCTGGTGTGCTCGTCCCTGGTCGGACACGGGCCACAGGCCGGCATCCGCGCGCTGGCCCTGGGCGCGGTCGACGTGGTGGCCAAGCCGCAGCTCGGCCTGCGCGATTTCCTGAACGACTCGGCCGTGCGTCTGGTGACGGCCGTGCGCGGGGCCGCGCAGGCACGCGTGCAGCGCCGCGCTGCGGACGGCGTCCCCGAATCCGGCCCGTCACCGCATGCCAGGGAAGCCGCTCGCCGACGCCCGCCGCACGACGGTGCGACGGCGGGACGCTTGGCGGCCGTGGGCGCGTCGACCGGAGGACCCGAGGCGCTGCGCGTGCTGCTCGGCGCGCTGCCCGTGGACGTGCCGCCGCTGGTCGTGGTCCAGCACATGCCCGAGAAGTTCACGCGCTCGTTCGCCCAGCACCTCGACCGCGCCTGCGCGCTCGAGGTGTGTGAAGCCGAAGATGGGCAGCCCTTGCTGACCGGACGCGCGCTGATCGCCCCCGGCAACCGCCACCTGACGATCGAGCGCGACGGCCGCGGCTGGCGCGCGCGCGTCTCCGACGGGCCGCTCGTGCGCCACCATCGCCCGAGCGTGGACGTGCTGTTCCAGTCGGTCGCTCAGGCTGCCGGCGCCGACGCCGTGGGCCTGATCCTGACCGGCATGGGCGACGACGGAGCGCGCGGGCTGCTGGCCATGAAACGGGCGGGCGCCGCGACCCTGGCCCAGGACGAAGCCAGCAGCGTGGTCTACGGCATGCCGCGCGAGGCGCTCGTGGCCGGCGCCGTCGACGAGGTGCGGGCGCTCGATCAGATCCCGGCCGCGCTGCTGGGCCGGCTGCAGGCGCCACGCGGCTGACGCTTCGATGGAATAATGCCCTGGGCGGCCGGAAGCGCCGGCTTGCAGACGCGTCGGCGCATGCCGGCGCACGGTGTCCGGCCAGGAGGAAAGCGTGAGAGTCGGCTGCGTCGTGGTCGCCGTGCTGGTCCTGATCCTGCTCGTCGTGGCGGGCGCGGCCGGCGGCTATTGGTACTACACCGGCACGCCGACCTATGCGGTCGCGCAGATCGAGAGCGCGCTGCGCGAGCGCGACGTGGAACGCTTCCAGGCCCACGTCGACCTCGACGCGTTGCTCGGCAACGCCTACGACCAACTGGCGCGCGCCCAGGACGAGCGCCGGGGGTGGGGCGAGTTCGGCCGCCTGCTGGGCGTGACGCTGCTCAAGCCGGCGCTCGTGAGCAAGTTGAAGAGCGAGATCCTGGCCGACGTGGCCGCCGGTCGGCCGCCGGCGTCCGCGACCATCTCGGCGCGGCCCGTGGTCGCGGGGCGCACGCACGTGCGGCGCGACGGAGAGCTGGCCGACGTCGGCCTGCGCGTGCAGGACGGCGCGCGCTCCTACGTCGTCGAGCTGCGCCTGCGCCGCAGCGGGCGCCGCTGGCGCGCCATCGAAGTGCGCAATCTGGCCGCGCTCGTGGCCGAGTACGAGCATCCGCCGCGGCCCTGAACGCTCGTTGAGGCCTCGAGGAGGCAGACGTGGTTGCGACCGTCGTCTGGCAGGACGAACACGTCGTGATGATCGATCAGCGCAGGCTGCCGGACGAGGAGGTCTACCTGCGCTGCGCCGATCACCGCTCCGTCGCGGCTGCGATCCGCGACATGGCCATCCGCGGCGCGCCCGCCATCGGCGTGGCGGCGGCGCTCGGCATCGCGCTCGGCGTGCGCCGCTCCACGGCCACGGGAGGCGCGCTGCAGAGCGAGTTCGACGTCATCTGCGCCGACATGAGCGCCACGCGTCCCACGGCCGTCAACCTGTTCTGGGCCGTCGAGCGCATGCGTCGCTGCTTCGCCGCGCAGGCCCAGGCGAGCGCCGAGGCGCTGCGCCAGGCGCTGCTCGACGAGGCCCAGGCCATCCTCGAGGAAGACGTGGCCGCCTGCCGCCGCATGGGCGATCTGGGCGCCGAACTGTTGCCCCGCGACGCCAGCGTGCTCACGCACTGCAACGCCGGCGCGCTGGCCACGGCCGGCTACGGCACGGCCCTGGGCGTGATCCGCTCGGCCGCGCGGCAGGGCAAGATCCGGCGCGTGCTGGCCGACGAGACGCGCCCCTACCTGCAGGGCGCGCGCCTGACGGCCTGGGAGCTGATGCACGACGGCATCCCCACGACGCTCATCACCGACAGCATGGCGGGCTTCATGCTGGCGCGCGGCGAGGTCGACGCGGTCATCGTCGGCGCCGACCGCATCGCGCGCAACGGCGACGTGGCCAACAAGATCGGCACCTACTCCGTGGCGGTGCTGGCGCGCGAGAACGGCGTCCCCTTCTACGTCGCCGCGCCGCTGTCGACTTTCGATCTCGCCATGCGCAGCGGCGCCGACGTGCCCATCGAGGAACGGCCGGCCGAGGAGGTCACCCATCACGGCGGCCGGCGCCTCGCGCCGCGCGACGTGGCGGTGCGCAACCCGGCCTTCGACGTGACGCCGGCGCGCTACGTGACCGCCATCATCTGCGAGCGCGGCGTGGCGCGCCCACCCTACGACGAGAGTCTGCCCGCGCTGGCAGCAGCCACGCCTTGAGGGATGCAGCCGCCACGGCCCCGCGGCGCGAGCGCCCTGGTCTGACGCGCGCGTGCTGATCCTGGGGATCGAGACGTCCTGCGACGAGACCGCCGCCGCCGTGGTCGAGGACGGACGTCGCGTGCTGGGCAACGTCGTGGCGTCGCAGGTCGAGGTGCACGCGCGCTACGGCGGCGTGGTGCCGGAGATCGCCTCACGCCAGCATCTCGAGCACGTCGTGCCGGTCACGCGCGCGGCGCTGCGCGAGGCCCGTCTCGAGCTGCACGACGTGGACGCGGTGGCCGTGACCTACGGCCCGGGGTTGGTGGGCGCCCTGCTCGTCGGCTTGCAGTTCGCCAAGGGGCTGGCCTACGCGGCCGGCAAGCCGCTGGTGCCCGTGCACCACATCGCCGGACACCTCGAGGCGCCGCTCCTGGCGCAGGGCGACGCGCCCCTGCCCGCCCTGGCGCTGGTCGTCTCCGGCGGCCACACGCACGTCTATCTCATGCCGGAGCCGGGCGTCTATCGCCAACTGGCGCGCACGCGCGACGACGCGGCCGGCGAAGCCTTCGACAAGGTCGCCAAGCTGCTCGGCTTCGGCTATCCGGGCGGGCCGATCGTCGATCGGCTGGCGCAGGGCGCCGACGATCGGGCGCTGTGTTTCCGCGTGGCCAAGATGTCGGACGGGCGGCCCGACTTCTCGTTCAGCGGGCTCAAGACGGCGGTGCTCCAGCACGTGCGCGCCAAAGGGCTCGCGCCGCTCGCCGCGCCGCCCCAGACGCCCGCAGACGTGCCGCGCGAACTGCGCGATCTGGCCGCGTCCTTTCAACGCGCCGTGGTGACGGCTCTGCTGCGGCGCTTCGAGGAACTGGCGCGCCGTGAGCGGCCCGCCAGTCTGCTGTTGACCGGCGGCGTGGCGGCCAACACGCTGCTGCGGCACGAGACCGCGCTCCTGGCGGAGCGCCTGGGCCTGCCGCTCTATCTGCCCCCGCTGTCGCTGTCGACCGACAACGCCGCCATGATCGCCGCCGCGGGCTTCGTCAACTTCCGCCGCGGCCTGCGCGCGGGCTGGGACCTGAACGCCGAGCCGCACCTGCCGCTCGGCGTGTGAGGCGCAGGGGTGACCGCGGGCGCGGCCACCCTCACACGGCCTTCAGTCGTGCTGCAGCCCGCGTCCGCCGGTGGACTTGCCGCCGGACGCGCCGTTGTCGAAGGACTTGTCGCTCGACTCGGACTCGTCTTCGCGCAGCCCGACGGCGAAGCCGCCGGTGGCCTTGCCGCCGCTCGTCCCGGAGTCGCGCAGCCGGGTCATGAGGCCGCCCGTGCTCTTGCTGCCGCCGGTGCCGGTATCGCGCTTCGGGCGCACCTTGACGGCCAGGCCGCCGGTGGCCTTGCCGCCGCCCGTGCCGGTGTCGCGCAGCTTGACGCGCAGTCCGCCCGTGCTCTTGCTGCCGCCCGTGCCGGTGTCGCGCAGCTTGGCGCGCAGTCCGCCCGTGCTCTTGCTGCCGCCCGTGCCGGTGTCGCGCCTCGGGCGCGGGCGCACCTTGACGGCCAGGCCGCCGGTGGCCTTGCCGCCGCCCGTCCCCGTGTCGCGCAGCTTGACGCGCAGCCCGCCCGTGCTCTTGCTACCGCCGGTACCGGAGTCGCGCTTCGGGCGCACCTTGACGGCCAGGCCGCCGGTGGCTTTGCTGCCGCCCGTGCTCGAGTCACGCAGCTTGACGCGCAGTCCGCCGGTCGTCTTGCCGCCGGTCGTCCCGGAGTCGCTCTGCTTGCGGCCGCGCAACCGGGCGCGCATGCCCGCGTTCGCCTTGCCGCCGGTCGTGGACGAGTCCTTGCGCGCGCGTCCGCCACGCGTGCCGGCGGACTTGCCGCCAGTGGTCCCCGATTCCCGCGCCCGGCCGCCCTTCTTCTTCGCCATTCGCCCCTCCGCTCTGGATGACTCGAGCGCGCGCCGCACGCGCCGGCCTCGCCCGTCATAGATGCAGGCGTTTTCAGGTTGTTGGACGAACGCTCACCAAAGTCCCTCGATGATGAACGCGGCCCAGTAAAGGGGCGGGCGGCCGGCCCGAAGAAACGTGAGCTGCGCCTCGCGCAGGGCCGCTGCCGGCGTCAGCCCGCGCTTCAGGTGCGCCGTGTAGAAAGCCTTCATCAGATCGGCCGTGGCGTTGTCGCGCACGGGCCACAGGCTGACCATGGTCCGCGACGCGCCGCCGCGCAGGAAGGCCTGCGTCAGGCCGAACAGCCCCTCGCCGCGCAGCTCTTCGCCGAGCGCGGTCGTGCAGGCGCTCGCCACGGCCAGATCCGCGCGCAGATGCAGCTTCTCGATGTCCGCGCTGCGCAGAAAAGCCAACGTGGGCGCGCCGGTGGCGTCGTAGCGCGAGAGCACCAGACCGGACAGCATCGGGTTGCGCAGGTTCAAGAAGCCGTGCGTAGCGAAGTGCACATAGCGGAACTCGTCGAGCGCCCCGGGGCGCAGCACGCGCGCGCGTGTGGCGTCGAAACCGGTGACGGGAGGCGTGGCCGCGGCGCCCGCGGCGCCCGCGGCGGCCACGATGGCGTCTGCCTCACGTGCGGTGGCCGGCAAGCGCGGCAGCTTCTCGGGATCGTCGCCCAGGCCCACGTCCCCGGCGCCCAACTTCAACTCTTCGCCATCGCTCGTGGTCTGCGCGTTGGCGGCCGCCGCGCGGCCGGCCAGGCGTTCATCGGCCCGATTGAAGACGGCGTCGGCGAACACGGCCACGCCGCGCGACGGCGGACGCCGCGCGCGGGCCCGCTTGCGGAGCTGAAAGGCCGCCAGCACCGAGGGCGCGTAGGCGATCTCGTGGCCTTCGATCAGCAGCGGCGGGTTCGTGCCGGGCTGGGCCAACGAGTAGTCGGGCAGTGCCGCGAAGGGCACGTACTGCAGCGCCTCGTCACGCAGGATCACGAGACGCTTGTTCCCCAGCCGGCCGGCCAGCGGCCCGAGCAGGGTCCGGCCCAGTTCGCCGGCCGGGGCCGCGAGCGCCATGGGCGCGCGCGGCGTGATCACCTGCAGGGCGTCGTGGAAAACGCGCGCGAGCTTGCGCAGCTCGTCGCGCGGCGGCAGCTCGAAGACCGCGAAGTCGTGCGGCCCGACGAGCCACACGAAGCTGCGCGTGCGGCCGAGCGCATAGGCCAGCAGCAGCGTGTCGTCGTCGAGCAGGCTGCGCGCGCGAGCCAGGGACGGGGGTGCGTTGGAGCCGCCGCCCAGCCCGTCGGCCAGATTGACGCTGAGCGCCACAGCGCGGCCGTTCTCGGCCGCTTCGAAGGCCGCGTCGGTTTTCTTCTGGCGCATCAGCACTTCGACCCACAGCTCGTAGAACTGATGGCGCACAGCGGCGTACTGGGCCAGCTCGGCCGGGCTGCTGTCCGTCTTCAACATCTCGCGCAACCGCTGCATGCCGGCCAACGCGTCGCTGATGTCACGCTCGGTCTCGTGCATGGGCACGCTGCCGAGCAGCAACTGAGCGCGCTGCAGGCGCACGTGCGCGGCGTTGTCGTGCTCCCCCAGGCTATCGAACGCCCGCACGGCCGTGGCGTAGTGCTCCTGGGCCGTGCGCGGGTGGCCCATGTCGGCGGCCAGCGCGGCCAGGTTGGCGGTCGTGTGCGCGACCGAGGGGTGATCTTTCATGCGTCGCCAGATGGCGAGCGCTTCGTCGTAGGACTGGCGCGCGAGCGCGAAGTGACGCTGCAGCACGAGCGCGCCGGCGCGCCGGTCGAGGAACGTGCCGCGGCCTTCGTCGTCGCCACGCTGCTCTGCCACGCTGAGGCCCTCGCGGTAGTGGCGCAGCGCCCCAGGCGCGTCGGCTGCCAGGTAGCGCAGCCAACCGAGCTGCGTATACGCGTAGATCTGGCCGCGCGCGTCGCCGTACCGGACGGCGATCTCCAGCGCGGCGCGCACGTCGCCCTCCGCGCGCCGTGAGCGGCCGAGCCAGGTGTAGGCAACGGCCCGGTTGACGAGCGCTTCGATGGTCGCCCGCTCGCGGACCTGTTCCGTCCAGATCTTCCGCGCCGCGTCAGCCTGGCTGACCGCAAGCGCGGGGAACCCGCGTCGTGTGGAGATGACACTCAGATTGTTGAGCGCGATGGCCTTCAGCAGCGGATCGTGATCGGCGGCGAGCTCGAGCGCGCGTGCATAGTCGCGTTCCGCGCCGTCCAGGTCGCCACGGCGGCGCCGCAGCGGACCGCGTTCGACCAGGATGCGGCCGATCTCGCGGCCATCTCTGGCCTGCTCCGCGAGCGCGAGCGCGGCGTCGAGCTCGTTGGCGGCTTCTTCGCGGGCGCCCAGGTCAGCGCAGACCATCGCCAGGCGACGGCGCGTGTAGGCTTCGGCGAGGGTCTCCCCCAGGGCGCGCCACTGCTCCGCGGCACGCCAGTAGGCGAACCGGGCCGACTCGCGGTCGGGCCGCTTCCAGGCGTCGGCCTGCCGCTCGGCCTGCGACAGCAGCTCGTCCGCGGCAGCGCGCAGCTTGTCGTCCGGCGTGGGCTGGCGTGGTGCGCTGCAGACGCTGACGGCGAAGCTGCCGGGTTGCCGGCGCCCCACGGCTACCACCCTCACGACGTAGGTGCCCGCGCTGGGGGCCAAGAACAGGGCGCGTTCGCGGCCCTGGCAGCCCTCGGCCGCGTCGGCGGAGCGCAACTCGGCGCCCTCGGGCGTGGCGACGGTCAGCCTGACGTCGACGCCCTGCTGCTGCGCGCACACCTCGACGTAGTCGCCGGCTCGCAGTTCCAAGCCGTAGGCGTGAGCATGCTCAGCCGCGTCGAAGCTGGCGCTCTGTGGCGTGCCAGCGGCCAGAGGAGTTAGGGCCGGCGACGGGCGGACGAGCGGCTGCGAAGCGGGCGGAGCTGTCGCGGGTTGCTCGGGCGAATCGTAGGCCGAGCAGCCCGCGCAAGCCGTGAGGACCGCCGCCAGGGCGAGCCAAGGGCCCACGTGGGGCCGACAGGGCTCGCGTCGGGCGGCGCGGACGCTCATGGATCGCGGACGATCTCGAACTCGTACGTCTTGAGCGGCTCGGGCTGCGACGGGGCGTAGACCGAGAGACTGTAACGCCCGGGGGGCAGCCGGGAGACCGGCAGCGAGATCAGCAGCAGCCCCTCGTTGCTCTGCATCTTCGCGTCGTTGACGAACCAGGCAACGTGGCCGGCCGGGGCCAGTCGCGCCTCGACTCGATAGCGGACGTCCTTCTCGAGGCCAGCGAGCGACAAGATCGCCGTGCGGCTGGCGGAAGGAATGTGCTTCGGCTCGTGCGTGAGTCTGCCGTCTCCGCGGGTCTGATCCGGATCGCCGATCGCTCCGCGCACCTCACTGTCGCCGAGGTCGACGAAAACGGGGTAGGGATCGGGTGTCTCCCAGAACCGCTCGCGCGTCACCAGCAGCGTCGAGAGCGCCAGGATCGTCAGCGCCGCCACGGACGCGAACGCCTGAACGCTGCCCTGCCGCCAGACCGAGCGCACGACGGGCCTGGGGGCGGCGGGCGCGAAGGGCAACACGTCCGGCCGCTTGCGCTCGCGCTCGGCCAGCGCGGCCACGTCGGCGCCGACCGGCTCGCGGCCGAGTCGGCTCTCCAGCTCGGCCCAGGCGGCCGCGGTCTCGGCGTCGCTCGGCACGTCGTCTTCGGAAGGCGCGTCGAGCGACGGGAAGGCTGCGAAGTCGGCCACCACCAGCGCGCACTCCCGGCAGTTCGCCAGGTGCGCCTGGACGACCTCGGCTTCGGCCTGGGAGAGTTCCCTCGCGAAGTACGAGAAAAGTGCGTCGGGATCGGGATGCGGTCCGGCGTTCAGCGGGCGCGCATCGAGCGCCGACCGCACGAACCGGTCGACGGCCCTGTCGTCCATGTGCGTCTCCCTCGTGCGGCCTCAGCCTGTCAGGTGTCGGCCTAGCCGCGACTTGAGTCTTTCGCGCGCCTCGTGCAACTGGGACTTCACGGCCCCGATCGAGATCTGCATGACGTCGGCGATCTCACGGTACTTCATCTCGCCCGTCACCAGCAGCAGCATGCAGCGTTGCATCTGCGGCGGCAGCTCGTTCAGCGCGCTCGTCACCAGCTCACCGCGCTCCTGTTCCCACAACGCGTCGAACGGGCCTTCCTGCCCGTCGACCACGCGCGACGCCGAGCTCTCGGTCAGGCTGCTCTCCGGCGCCTCGTCGAGCGGCACCTGCGAGGCCTCGCGTTTCTGCGCGCCGCGCGCCCGCAGCTCGTTGCGCCAGACGTTGGTCGCGATGCGCAGCAGCCAGGTCTTGAACGACGACTCGCCGCGAAAACCCGGCAGGCCGTTGAAGGCGCGCAGGAACGTGTCTTGCGTGAGATCCAGGGCTTCCTCCAACGGGAAGCCGCGGCGTCGAAAGAAGGCGATGACGGCGGGACGATACTGCGTGTACTGGCGCTGGAATTCCTCGCGCGCGGCCGGTCGCTGCTGTTCTTCCGTCATGCGCTGACCACAGATAACGCCTCGTGCCTGGCCAGCCCCGGCGCGAAGTCCACGACGGACGCCGCAGCCCTGGCCAGCCGAAGGGATTGAACCGGGCCTTATCGTAATACATCGCGCACCACCCGACGAATGCAGTTGGGCCTTCGAGTCACGGTTCCCGACCGCGCGTGCCTTCCGAGGCGTGGCAACACTCTCCGCGCCGGCGTTGCGGAGAGAGCCCACGGAGGAGCGGCACATGCCGGCCGCTCGGGTTGGGTCAGGGGGCGACCCTGATGACGCCGCCGCGCTCCGTCGGCGACCCGCCATGGCCGTGTGGCGCATGGCCCCTTCGCCGATCATAGACACGACGCCCTGCGCGTTGTTCGGACGCGCGGGCAGACCGCGGCGCTGGCTGCTCCTGGCGCGGGTGACGGGCGCACGCGGAGCAGCGTTTCATGAGGCACGTGTCACAAACGGGAACGCGAACGCAGGGCTTGGGCTGCGCGGAGGGGCGCGGCGGGCGCTCACTGCCGTCCTGTGATCTCTGACACGGCATCGGAACCAAGGTTGGGATAGCCGCCGCGGCCTGCCGTCGTCGGCGCTCGCGGGCGACGTGCTCCGGATGCGGGCGCCGCGGCCTGCGAGGCACGTCCTCGGGGTCGACGCGCGTTCAGGGCACGACAGGCGTGGCCTGGGGCAGCTCCAGGCCGCGCCGGCCCAGCACGACGCGTAGGCGATCGGGATAGTCGGTGATGATGCCGTCCACGCCCGCGTCGAGCAGGGCTTCGAAGTGGGCCGTCTCGTTCGCCGTCCACGGCAGCACCAGCA
>WBZQ01001861.1_pt1 | contig 14097 bp, 13 predicted proteins | sample 5204251 | NCBI WGS metagenome assembly WBZQ01 (sample SAMN12412402, study PRJNA552823) | activated sludge metagenome | isolation source: activated sludge from nitrification reactor of wastewater treatment plant... | place: USA: Virginia | collected 2017-09 | reverse complement strand
GCATCTTGTTAATTTTTATTTTTGATAAACTAGACATAATTAGACCAAAATTAGACGAGAAATTTTTTCTGCAAAGCAAAATCAGAATTAGATTCCATGCGGTTCTTCGCGATGTCTAAAACCTGTTCTTGCGGAACAAAAAATCTCACAATGGGGTCAGACTCGATTGAATTTCTTGTTTTGTCTAAACTCATCTGATTTTCTATCTCCACCCTTTGTCAGTTTATCCGCTCTGCGGTTAAGTTGCGCTTCTATCTTTTGCTTGAAATAATCACTTCCTAACACCCAAGCCTTGTTTGTAGCTTCTCTGATGCTTGCCAAGTTTTGCTCATCTATTTGCCCGTTAAACAAATCACGGTATCGCGCTTGTCTTTGTGCCTCGTCTTGATCTAATGCAATATACATCGAATGCGGCGTAATTAACGTATCATATTGCCCCAAAGCATTGCTGCGATAACTGCTCCACGGGTATTCCGATGGGTGCTTAACCATATTAGCACGTAATGGATTAAGCTCTATGTAGCGATAGCACAACAGGGCGTATTGTTCGCTGTCTATCAAGCTGGCTTTATAGCGTCCTTCCCATAAGGTGCCGGTGCGTTGATACGTATAGTTGTAGTATTGCACATAATATCGCCCCAGCATTTGCATCATCTTGGCGATGCTTTCGGCTTTGTGTGGGGTTGCTAGCAGGTGAACATGGTTGGTCATTAGCACATAGGCGTGGATGTCACATCGATGCTTTTTGGCTGCATCAGCCAACTTATCCAGAAAGAAACGGTAGTCTTCTTCTGCATTAAACACCGGCTCGCGGTTGTTGCCACGAATAATGATGTGCTGGGGATGTCCAACCAAAACAAAACGGGGAAGGCGCGCCATGGCTAATACCCCTTTATCTGTTAACAATATGTAGCCAGAATAGCAGGTTATTTAGAGGCAATCAATCGAGTCTGACCCCATTGATCCATATTAGGAGTGATCAATGAGCACGAGAAAGAAAGAACTGATCTTGATAATCACATTGCTGAGCTTAGTACTCAGCACATGTACATCAACACCAAGAAATGTACCAGTAGCGGTGGATTGTCCGCCAAAACCGAAAGTACCAGCCAGCTTGATAGCTCCACCGATCGAGCAGAACTTTCTGAGCAGGATGCAAAAAACATTCGGCATGACTACGCAACCGCTCAGCAATTAGTAAATCAGTACAACGATTTACGCGCATTGTGCTTGCCTTTGGTAGAGGTGGTGCAATGATAAAGATTTCTTATGTTGCTATGTTTAAAGGACTTATAAGAGATTCTTATAAAGCTTTTAGGTCATGGCTTGTGAGAAAAACACCTTATTAATTAATAGGAGTTTAAATATGTACAATGTAACTGTTACTACCGAAATCAGAAAATTAGACGGAGCTGCATTCTCTAAGAATGATCAAGTATGGTCAAACATGCCGTATGAAGGCATTCTGTTATTGCAAAAAGTAGGCCTAGAAGGTCTGTCTAAGTTACTTGAAGAAACAGAAAAAGCTAAAGCTCAGCCTGTTAAGTAATGAACTGGCGGTGGGATGATTACATTCTTTTAGTTCTTGTTGCCACCGCTAATATCGCGCTTTGTTATTACATATATGAATACGTATCTTGTTACCTATTCCTTCCAAGATAGTTACATTCTAGTTACACATCAGAATTATCAATTTATAAACTAGCTGTAACTTATTGATTATTTGGTGCTGTTGAGAGGAGTCGAACCTCCGACCTACTGATTACGAATTCTAAAATGTACTGTTTTACATTGTTTTAATATTTTTGAATTTGCACTTATATCATTGTTTTATATTGATTATTACTGTTATGTTGTTTTAAACTTCATCCCATCGTTTTACACTTACTGTCTACATAGTGTCTACATGGAATGGAATAAAATTAAAACAATGACTACTACCCCAACTCCCCTACAAAAAATCACAAAATCCTATGTAGACAAATTGTCTACACCTGAATCCGGTCAAACTTTTGTACGCGATACTGAACTAAAAGGTTTTGCTGTGCGTATTACTTCATCTGGTTCGAAAGCATTTATTTTGGAAAAAAGGATCAATGGCAAAGTAAAGCGATTAACGATAGGCCGCTACCCTGAATTAACTGTCGAGCAAGCCAGAAAGGAAGCCCACAAGTTACTGGGACATATTGCTATTGGCCGCAATCCCATTGCAGAAAAAAAACAGGAAATCTTACAAAGTACGACGCTTAAGCAAGTTTTTGATGATTTTATTAAAGCACGAAAAAACCTCAAAGAACGCACGCTCTATGATTATCGCCGCGTGATGACAGTCGTATTTACTGATTGGCAAAATAAAGCCATCGTCGATATCAATAAAGACATGATCAGCAAATGCCATAGCAAAATCGGAGCAGAAAGAGGCGAAGCCTACGCCAATCTATCTATGCGTTTTTTGCGGGCTCTATTCAATTTTGCCATTGCACAATATGAAGATGGCAGCGGCAAGTCGATTCTGCAAGAAAATCCAGTAATACGCCTTACCCAAACCCGTGCCTGGTATCGAATCGAGCGGCGCCAAACGCTTATTAAACCCCATGAACTCAAACCCTGGTTTGAGTCGATTATGAATCTAAAAAATGATCCAATCAGTCAGAATCGTGAAACAATCCGAGATTATCTACTGCTGGTGCTGCTTACTGGATTAAGACGGGAAGAAGCTGCCAGTATGACCTGGAGTAATGTCGATCTACAAGCAAAAACTCTCAAAGTGACCGATACCAAAAATCATTCCGATCATAACTTGCCGTTATCTGATTTTCTTTTAGATTTACTCCAAAAAAGAAAAGATCATGCAATCAACGAATATGTATTCCATCGAGCCAGTGGCATCGGTTATGTTGCTGAACAGCGTAAGCAAATAGCCAAGGTTATTAAAGCGTCAGACATCTCTTTCACCATCCATGATTTACGACGCACTTTCTTGACTATCGCTGAGAGCCTCGATATTCCCGCTTATGCCGTGAAACGACTGGCCAATCACAAAATGAGTAATGACGTTACTGCTGGATACATCGTAACCGACGTAGAACGCTTGCGGCAACCCATGCAAAAAATTACCGACTATATTCTTAAGTGTGCTCATTACAAACCATCCGCAACCATTACCGATTTATCAGAAAAGCAATCACATAAAACATCTTGATTTAAGATACGGCATTGCCGTAATATAACTCATGTATACCATTGCAGAAACCGCAATCTTCAGTCGCTATGTCAGTGATTATTGGACTGAAGAAGAACGTGCAGCTTTTGCGGTTTGGATTGCAGAGCACTACGATACCGGAGACATTATTCCAGGCTCAGGTGGTTGCAGAAAGGTACGCTGGTCACGTAAAGGAAAAGGCAAACGCGGGGGCTTGCGTGTAATTTATTATAACGTTCTGGAAAATGGCACCATCTGGTTACTGCTAATTTATGCCAAAAATAAAAATGAGAATATCCCTGCTCATATACTCAAAGCAATTAAGGAAGAAATAACATGCCCATGACTGATAAAGAACTGAAGAAACGTGACACTAACCGCGATCTAGGTGCAGAATTGCTTGAATCAGTTCGCCAAATGAAATCTGGCCGTGCAAGCCGGATACATCAGGTGGAAATTCCGCCGGTAGTTTCCGCCCGGATTAAATCGGGTTTATCACAGTCTGATTTTGCAAAATTGCTCGGTGTATCGGTAAGAACCTTGCAGGATTGGGAGCAAGGCCGCCGTGAGCCCAGTGGTGCGGCTAAAACGTTAATTGTCATTGCTGAACGTCGCCCTGATGTTTTAAAAGAGATTTGATCAGTTAGCAATACCTAACCAAATCTCTAATCATTCCCATACTTTATTCTTCGTACTCAAGCGTTGCCACCGCGAAGCGGCTTGCCCTTGACAGACTGCCGCCGCCCAAGACAATAAACCTGCAGAAGGATTGAAGTACTGATGCCGCTACTCGCACAATCCTAAAAACATGAAACATAGTCACTTTTCCCCAGCACTCAACCACAATACTTCAATCCTTCATGCAAAACCAAGCTTTCGGGCGGCGGTAGCCTGTCAAGGGTGGCAACACACTGGCCTATCAACAGTAATTTCTTAAGCAATCAACACTTCTAACCGACAATTGAATTTATTACTTTTGAAAATGAAATGATTGTCTATGTTTCTTGATAGCGACGATTTTAAATCAGTCTGGCAATTAGCACATAACTGGGTTGATGAAGACCTCAACACGACAGATACAAAGGCAATTTCACCTAAACTTAAAACCGCCATTCATCGATTAATGCATGCTATGGTTAATCATGAGCTATCTGCAAGATCGAGAAAAAGAAGAATTTTTGAGGATGATTCATTTTGGACATTCGTTTTTGATCTCATTCACTATTTGAGGTTTTATCTCTGCTTGAGAAGAAACAGGTTCAATAAGAACTATTTAGATAGTCTTTATGTAAAAAGATATGAGGTCATAAGCTGGTGCACAAATGTGGCCTTTCTTGATCTGCCGCCTTGCTGGGTAATGATAAGCTCTTCAGATAAACGAAAAACAAATAGTAATGTCGTCCATTCAACAACTGCAGCAGAAAAAAGCGAAGCGCTACAGCAACAGAATGCTGCATATGAAAAACATAAACCTATTGAGAATTTGAAAAAGGAGTGCATTCATTATTGGCTGCAACATCAAAATTATAGTAATAACCAAGTTGCGGGTAAATTTTACGAATCACTACCTTCTGATAAGCAAAAATTACTTGCCTCCACTAATGCCGTTAACACTCTTTCAAAAGCCATATCTGAATATAGAAACCGAGAAAAATTACTCAAACAAAACAAGCTTCCGCACTGGCTAGTTGACTTCAACCCTGGAAATTCACGAATATGATACCTTCTGCGTCGCACAAGCGGTATAGTAGCAAACCCGCATCAACGCTTGATTGATCGCAAACGCTATGCGTCTGCGTGCAGCCGCAATTTTCAATTGTTTTAAGTTCTTCGATACTGACTCCATGTTTTTCAATTTATGGAGTCAGTCTCATGAACGATCAATTACTTACCACAAAGCAAGCTGCACCTATTCTCGGCGTTAGTGTCGCCTTTCTAGAACGTGACCGTTGGGCAGGGGCACGTGTACCCTTTGTCAAAATAGGTAGTCGTGCAGTTCGCTATCGTTTAAGCGATCTGCACGCTTATATCGAATCCTGTGTTTGTCAATCTACTAGCCAGTACTGAGGTATGCCATGCATACGTCAGTACGCTTTAAAAACAATCTAATTTCTGCAGGTGGGTTAGCGGCAGAAAATATTCTGGCAGACCTGGACGAAGATGATGAAATGGATAAGCGATGGCGAGCTTCTATATTCCCTCAACTTCCCAAACGTTTTGCACGAGCCATCGCTTTTGAATATAAAGAAAACTATATATTCGATGGCAGGAGAGCGGCTAATCTCAATTTACTGACCCATAGCGAGCAATTCAACCAATACCGCATACCGCTGGATAGCACTGATAGCGACCTCAAAGATCTGGCAAAACAGATTACGAAAAATATGCAATGCGTTAGTCAGCTCTATCCAAATCTAACAGAGATTTTAGACCGATTACTAAAACGTGCAGAACATTTTGGGGTTCGTGTTCCCATGATCAGCGATACGGTTACCCCTCAAGGCATATATTACCGATTAACCGATGAATTCTGGTGGTTGCGTGCGTTACGCAAAACACATGCTAAGAATCTGGAAAAACAAGCTATTCGTCTGGGATTAGTCCATAAACGAGCAGGAAAATATGTCAGTAATGAAACACTAACACGCCGCAAAGAACAAAAGACCCGAAATCATCGCACGCTGGAGAGTTTATTTGCTGTCAATGAATTAGGCGAACATTTTACATTAGCGGAACTGGCAGAACATAGCCCTGCTAATCCACGGGTACGCCGCAGTGAGCTAATGGTGCGTATCTTTGGATTTGAGATGATTGCGAACGACTGTGGCCATATCGGTGAATTTTATACGCTTACCTGCCCCTCGCGTATGCATGCCCGTAAATCAACCACCGGGGCAGCGAATCCTAAATATGATGGAACCACCCCACGGCAAGCACAAGAATATCTAAGAAATGTTTGGGCTCGAATTCGAGCTAAACTTCACCGAGAACAAATTACCGTGTATGGTTTTCGTATTGCTGAACCGCAGCACGATGGAACGCCGCACTGGCATTTTTTACTATTTATCCCCCCGCATCAAACTGAAATAGTACGAAACATATTTCGCCATTATGCCTTGCAAACCGATGGAGACGAGCCCGGAGCAACGAAGCATCGCTTTACCGCGATCACTATTGATAAAAATAAAGGAACCGCCGCCGGCTACATCGCTAAATACATCTCAAAAAATATTGATGGCCATGCTATCAATCATGATTTAGATGGTACCCCTGCCCAAGCTGCCGCAGAAAGAGTAGAAGCTTGGGCCTCAACTTGGTCAATCCGTCAATTTCAGCAAATTGGTGGCCCGCCCGTCACAATATGGCGAGAATTACGCCGCGTAAGCACTGCTCCCGATGGTATTTTGCTACAAGCCCAGCAAGCTGCTGACAATAATCAATGGACAACATTCATTCAATTAATGGGAGGCACTCATGTAAAGCGTAACAACCTTCCTATCAAACTTATGAAGGAAGAATGTGCTGAACTCGGTAAATATGGCGATCCCAAAAGTAAAAGAATCTGTGGGCTGCAAACCAGCTCGATTCTATTTCCTACACGATTACATCAATGGACTGTCAAAAAAGTAAAAACTGAAGAAAAACGATTAACTCACTTTAAACAGAGATTTGACGCAATGCGATTGTGCGGGAGCGAAGCGATCCGTCCAATCGCGACAGCGGAAAATCTCCCTTGGAGTTCTGTTAATAACTGTACGAAAATGCACTTAGTTATTTATCAGGAACGTGACCATTTCCAACTCGGCTGCATCAGTCGATCAAGTTGAAATACTTCACTTTTTGTTATCCAACCTTCGGGAGATTTGTAAAGGATATAACCAGTTAAAGTGTCACGTGGATAAGAGTGCATCCCTGTCGGTGGAAGTGTGAAGAATCCTTGATTATTTATCATTATGGTGTATTCACCTTCTGAATAGGGTCCCAGATGCCACTCAGCTTTTAAGTCCACCAGGCTCAATCGCACTGACAATGGACGCTGTATCAATTCGTTCTGATAAGCTGTCACTAATAATGGCACCGCTGCAGTAATATCTTTAATACATTGACAATGATTGTCATAACTCCAGACACTGGTATTTGTTAAATCAATTGCAGCAAGTTGTTCGATGTCAGGAATTACTTTTGCACGCACTGGGTTCTCTGGAACCATTTTGTCCTGAGCTGCTACTATGCTAGGCAATACTGCGCCATAGTAATAGTCAAAAGTAGGAGAAACATAGACTTGATCTGCTTGACTATTGAGTATAAATGAATACGAATTTTCTGTTTCTAGCGCAGCATTAGCTACATTTTTCTGCTCTTCATTCACATGGTTCAGGCTATTACCAATCAGGGCGAAAGCTATACCCCATACCCAATATTTGTTGCGGAAAATATTTTGAATTGATAGCGTGCAAGCAATTAAAAGACTAATCCCCCACCAAATCAAAAACAAATAACGATCTGGGGCTGTTATCCCCGGATAGCTAACTAGTGGAATGAGTGGAAATAGTAATACCCCTGCTACAATCAGCACTAAAATCACATTCCTTTGCCTACGGTAAAGCGTATAGACAATTAAGATTGCCATGATTACTAACATAAGTTTTGCAATCAAGTGATTTCCAAATAACAGAAATGGAATATGACTCAACGTTTCAATGATCTGATAAGGATCATAAGTGCCGCTTAAGTTGTAACCACCATATAGCCTACCTAACACTTGCATACGCCAGGCCAGATAAAAAATGGCTATGCATAAAGTAGGTAGGGCATAACTTAAACGCTCCTTAATCGTTCCAATCGGTATAAAAGGTAAAATCGCAATCAATGGCACATAGGTTTCTTTACAAGTAACTGCAAGTAAATAAAACAGCGCACTTAATACCGCTAGCGTTCGATTTTGATCTCGTACCGCCCTCGTATATATAGAGAGTGCAATTACAGTAAATAATAACCCTGTTGTATAATGCCCCGCCATGATTTGGTTAGCGACATGCACAGTTGGTGCACCTATCAGAAATAGCGTCGCGCCTAATATCGCCCAAGACCAATCGAGCCATAATTTCAAGAAGAAATAAGTAACTATACTGATTAACCAAAGAATCATTAGCTGATGAAAATAAAATCCACCAGGATTCAACCCAAATATCGATAGATTAATGTCGTAAAAAAATGCATTCCAGGGTGTTAGATTCGCACCTGACTGTAATCGAGTGATTTCAGGTATAAAAAAGTATTGCCAGGGAGAATAGGTCATTGCAAATTCGAGATGAGCACCATCATCGAATCTCCAACCTGCCGATAACACTGAGTAATATAGACCAAAGCAAATCATCGCCAATACACTTATTGGTAGTAATGAGTAAATTACCTGGGGGGGTAGATTTACTTTCATGCTAGATTGCTCCATGTCCATTTTTTGTGTGCAAAGAAGGTAACTATTGGAAGAACAATGAAAGCTAACGATACACCGACTAGGTAATGCCATCTCAATGTCTCACTGATAGCAATCGCCAAAATGGAAACGGTCAGTCCTGCCAAAGAAACGGCAAAAAACAGTAGATAACGTTGACGCGACGGAGCAGTTTGAAAAGACCAGTAACTATTCGCCCAGAATGAAAAAGAGTTAGCAAAAATAAACGCGATAGCATTTGCCAATATCGGGTGTACAACGTATATTTCAACCAAACTAGTAACAATCAACAAATGTATGATCGTATTAATAACACCAATCAAAGAAAATCCGGTAAATTGTCGACCTATTTTTCGATCAATCATGCATATATCTTTTGCCGTAGCGTTGCCTGACGATATAAATAGGTCTTTGCTTGCTTTCGCTATATATCCGCCCGATATATTCACCTAAGACACCAATACCCATGAGTTGAATGCCACCAAGAAAAAGTATTGCTGTCAGCAATGAAGCATAACCTGGCACATCAATACCAAACACCAAGGTTTTTAAAACAATCCAGCAACCGTATACAAATGACAGAATGGCGACAATAAATCCAGCATACGTCCAGATAGCTAATGGTACAGTACTGAAACTAGTAATGCCCTCTAATGCTAGTAACCACAGGCGGCGTGGATTAAAAGTCGATTTTCCAGTTCGACGCGGCTCAACAACGAAATCGACAGTAGTTTGTTTATACCCCACCCAAGCGAACAAACCTTTCATAAAACGTCGACGTTCCGGAATTTGCTTGAGCGCCTCCACAACTCGCCTATCCATTAAGCGGAAATCTCCAACATTATGAGGAATAGTGCATTCCGAGATGTAATTGTGTAAGCGATAAAACTTCTGCGTGATATATCGTTGAAGCGGATGATCCGTCTCGCGTGATGTGCGGCGTGCCAGAACAACATCGTAGCCATTTTTCCACTGCTTTACCATTTCAATGATCAATTCCGGTGGATGTTGCAAATCGGCATCGATTGGGATAATGGCGTCACCTTGCGCGATATCCAGACCAGCTGTTAACGCTGCTTCTTTACCAAAATTACGTGAAAACTCTAAAACAACAATGTTTTGATTACGCGCTGCATGTTGACAAAGTACCGCTAAGGTATTGTCACGGCTACCATCATCAATACAGATAATTTCATACTTGAAATCAGCAAGTTGCGATAAAGTAGCTTCCAGTCGATCAAATAATGTACCAAGTCCTTTCTCTTCATTAAAACAGGGAACAACAATTGAGATCACAGAAAAAGATCTGTTCATTAAGTATGTGCATTAGAAACAGCGAAAAATTATCATAACTTGTAAAGGGCTGTAAATAATTTATAACAAAGTTATTTTAATAAATTATCTTTCCTAAATCACTTTCAGTCCATCAGAATGAAGTGACTCCCTCCATCGTGGATTATAGCGGGATAACTTTATATTTAAATACTAAAGGAACGGCAACTACAGAGTATTATAAATACCCACATAGAACGCTAAGATAAACGTTAAATTCTAGCCTTAGTCTTTAGAAAATGTTGAGTAACTACCAATCACAATGTGATTGGTAGTATGCCTTCTTCTCATGAAATAAACTACTCAGAGATAAAATCCGGAAGATTCACAAGTCAGATATAACTTCTCTAAAATTGGATCTTGCAAAGCTCTTACTTAAATTAGCCTACCAGCTTGGGCAAGCAACAAAGCGAGGATCTCTAAGGTATGCGTTAACATATCTTGTATCAGTTGCATTATAGTGTGTAACTCTTTGGAAAGCAGTTGTTCGCTCTAGTTCATCTGTATTTACTACAGAATTCGCCAGCGAGGTAGTAAATTGGGTTTTATAAATATTTAACAATGTTTGTAAAAATCCCCAACCAGTTCCTTTAGAAGAGGAAATATAGTCGTTTGCAGCATAAACCACACTATCCTTATCTTGCGGCGCAATTGGCGGTAAACCCATATATGATAATCCACTATCAGTAATACCATCAACTCTACGAGTTGTCAGAAAAAGCAGATTGGATTTATTAAAAGCAGTTGTGCCAGAATAAGCGGCAACCGCTTTCCGAACAGCCTCCCCAGTTGCACGATGCGCTGCGTGGCAACTAGTTCCATGTCGTGGATCAAAAGTTAATATTACATTCGGACGAAAACGATCAATTTTATCCGCTAGTATCTTATTAAGACTTACTAATCCATTCATAGCAGCTTCAGTCTCCCATCTTAATAAAACAGCACTTGGATTTTCATTAGGAGCAGCAGCACTGAAATCACCAGCTTCGTAGTTTCCTACTAGAACTGGAAATTTTGACATTGAAGTCGCCCATTCGTTAGCCCATTGGGGATTAGCTGCTGCGCCATTTTGAGTAGTTAATACTATACAAGTTTTTGATGCGCAGTATCTTCCGAGAAATGGAGCAAAAACAATTTCATCATCTTGATGTGCTATCACCAACATAATTCTAGTAGATGCATTTAAAATTTGATCTGGTGTTACACTGCTACTAGGCAATCCCATTGCATTAGAATGCGTAAGTGATGCAACAATCCCTCCAGAGCTTGTTGCATTAACTTTTACTGATTGTCCTGATAAGGGCGTACCAGTCGGTACCGATATTACAAAGCGATATTTAATACCTAAATTTGCATTGGTTCCACACGCACTATGAACATCCAATTCGGCTGATTTATTCGTAAAAATAGGGGTGCCAACAGCTAGATTATTCAAATACAATTGAACTTTGATTGCTTGACCAAGATATGGCTCACAGGCCCAACCTTTAACTTTCCAACTGCTGCCTTCCTTTACTACCTGATCTATATAACCTATAGGCGTAGAAGCCAAGGCTACTTTAGCGATAAGCAATATAGAAAAGAACAATAAAATGACAAAAGTTTTCTTCATCAAAATACCCCCTTATCATAGATTTAAAAGGCTAATAGTATCATTAATTATTCTTCCAAAGTGTAGGAAAAAACTCTTCTGATATGAAACGAGTCTGAAGAAGCTGAATATTTCAGCAAAAAATAAGGCTCTAGACTAGCAGATGTAATTTGTTGTCTACATAGCGTCTACATGAAAAAAACATTTTCACCTAAATTCTATGTAATCTATTGATTTTATGGTGCTGTTGAGAGGAGTCGAACCTCCGACCTACTGATTACGAATCAGTTGCTCTACCAACTGAGCTACAACAGCTTTGCGACATGAAGTCCTGGAATTATAGATGCTTCATCAATTACCAGCAATGATTCTTCTATTTAATTCGCTTAATCCACTTCAGAATGAGTTGTGCAAAATAAATTGAGTTATTCCATTTTAGGCAATTCCGAAGATCAAACTAAACCCCTAAAATTCAAGGGGATCGACATCGATAGTCCACCGCACCTTTGTTTTTTTTATTTTCGACAGCTCGGTATACCAGTTAGCCAAAAAATTCTGAAGCTTTTTTCGCGAATGTGATTGGATTAAAACGTGTGCCCGTTCATAGCCTTTGAGTCTAGGCATCTGCGCTGGAACGGGATCATAAATTTGCATAGATTGCGCTAAAGGTGCGATAGTCAAAGCATTCTTTAAAAAGTTTAGCGCGCTATCTAGTTTGGGCGCCTCGGCGTTCAATAGGGCCTGATAAGCATAAGGTGGGAAATCGATAGTTTGCCTTTCTTTGAGTAAATTTTTTGCATAACGGCCATAATCCTGTTTGATTAGCGCTGAGTAAATTGGGTGATCAGGCAGGTCGGTTTGTATGAGAACTGCACCGGCTGTATTGGCACGCCCTGCACGTCCAGCAACTTGCATCAACTGAGAAAATAAACGCTCTTCAGCTCGGAAATCAGTGCTATACAGTGAAGCATCGGTGTTTAAGATGCAAACCAGCGACAATTCAGGAAAATCATGACCTTTAGCGAGTAATTGCGTTCCAATCAATATATCTACTTGCTTTTCATGGATTGCTTGGCGGATATGCGCCCAGGCATCCTTACGCTGGACATTATCTCGATCGACACGAACAACTCTAGCCGTTGAAAAATGCTTGGTTAAAGCCGCTTCAATACGCTGCGTTCCATGGCCGAAGGGCAACAAGTCCGGATCACCACAGTGAGGGCAAGCTCTGGGAGATGGTTGTTGATGACCACAGTAATGACAGCATAGCAATTGTTTCTGAAGATGAAACACCAACCGACTCGAACAACGGGAACAAGTCGCCATCCAGGCGCATGATTTGCACAGGAGAATGGGTGCATAACCTCGCCGATTAATAAACACCATGCTTTGCTTGTTTTGCACCAGATTTTTCTCAAGCGCGTTCAACAACGGTTCAGACAAACCTTCTTGAAGCAATTTGTTACGCGTGTCAATCAATTGAATCACGGGTAATGCTGCATTCTTGATGGCCCGCGTTCTTAGCGTTAATAACGCGTACCGCCCTGTTAAGGCATTATGATAGCTTTCCAGGGAAGGCGTAGCCGAACCTAGAACAATAGGAACGCCAGTCTGCTTGGCACGAAAAATCGCCACATCGCGCGCTGAATAGCGAAAACCATCTTGCTGTTTATAGGATGGGTCATGTTCTTCATCGACAATAATCAACCCTAGTTTCGGTAATGGCGTAAATATCGAAAGCCGTGTGCCAAGAACGATGTTAGCCGTACCGGCTTGAGCTAGCAGCCAGTTTTGAGTGCGCTCGGTGGCATTCAGTTTACTGTGCAGACAAATCACCGATAAAGCAGGAAAGCGATCTCGAAACCCTTTTTCAAGCTGAGGGGTTAGATTGATTTCAGGCACTAAGATTAATACTTGGCGATCTTGTTGTAAGACAGCGGCAATAACCTGCAGATAAACTTCGGTTTTGCCACTGCCGGTAATCCCATGCAATAACCAAGTTTTAAATTGATGAAGCGCTGCCACAATGGATTTGACTGCATCTGCCTGCTCAGCATTGAGTGTTGGTATCGGTATTAGCTTAGGCTGAATCGACGGGGTCACAGAGTGTCGTTCCTCAATCCACGCACGTGTCAAGAACAGCGCTATTAGCTGCGGTGCACGCCTTGAAATGGCTTTAGCTTGCTTGCTTGTCAGTGCACCCACTGTTTGTAGCTGTGTGAGTAGGCTACGTTGCGCTTTATCACGTACCGGCAGTGTATCGATCGATACCAATCGACCTGCCTCGGTGAGCATAAAAAATGCTTGCTCAGTATTGATTTTACTTATCGATTTCACACCTGCTAGCTTTGCAGGCAAGCACCCCATGACAATCATTCCGATCGGATGGTGGTAATAGCGATTACAAAAAACAAACAGCTTAAGCAACAAGGCTGGCAGAGGCGGAATTGATCTTAAAACTTCATCAACCGCTTTTAATTGTTCAGGCTTAATCTGAGTATCTTGAACCCTCTCCAC
>WBZQ01000185.1_pt2 | contig 14097 bp, 14 predicted proteins | sample 5204251 | NCBI WGS metagenome assembly WBZQ01 (sample SAMN12412402, study PRJNA552823) | activated sludge metagenome | isolation source: activated sludge from nitrification reactor of wastewater treatment plant... | place: USA: Virginia | collected 2017-09 | reverse complement strand
CTGACGGAGAGGTCTTGACATTGTTGCGGGAAGGATTAGGGAATGCCAAGCGTACGCAAAAAATAAGTGAAATTGTGGGAGAAGCTATTGCAATTGATAGAGTACTCTCAAACTTAGAAGATGGTGAACTATGCCTTATTTTAGTTGATCAAGTAGAGCAATCACTTGGGCAAATTAATAACCGTATCGCATTGGGCTAATTGTGGAGCATTCATTATCTAATATTCATTCAGTTACAGATTACAGAAGGTGATTTCAAAAGTGACATCGCCTTCATAAGTTTTGTTTTTCTGCTTAGAGTGAAAAGGAATAAAGCGAATATTTAAGGCATACTTATTCGCGCTAATTTCTGGAATGCACGGCAAGTCATTCGAGATGTTAAGTCTTAACATATGTGCTGAGAGCACTGCGCCAGTTTGCTGGAAATTTCCTTGATTTGCCACAAATTTTAATGTCTTGCCACTTTTTCTTAATAGAAAAAGAACAATCCCAAAAGCATTTCGTACAGATTGAAATGGTGTCAACCATTCATTGAGGTTTTTTTGGCGAAGATTAGGGTCTAGATTTAACCAATAATGATAAGAAGGCAAATCAAATACACAGCAACCTCCAGGTATTGCAATGCGTTGTTTAATAGACATTAACCATTCGTTGTCACGTAAGTGTTCGCCGACTTTTCCAGGTAAATCCAGCATTTCTCTAAAAGTAACTTTAATGCTAGTGAGTACCTCATCGAGTACTGTTTCAGAAACATTTGGATTTTTGCGTAACATTTCGAGCATTTGTTTTTGTCTTTCAAGTTCTTGTAACAGATCTGATTTGATATCTGCTCGGCTGGTAATTTCTAAGATTTCAAACAACGCCGTAAGCAATGCATGATGCTCAGTTGCTGTGTTTTTATTTGAGAAAAAATCTATTTTATTAAACAAATCTTCTAACCGTAGCAAGGTACGGATACGCTCATTTAAAGGGTGTTCGTAACAAATCACAATAAAAATGGATCTATGGGAAAGTATAAAAGATTAGAATCTTGCCTTAAGCGGAATCATTTCACAAATGAAAATTAATTTTTGAAAGAATTTTAGGGTGATATAGTTTGCGTTCGTTAAGACTTGGATTCATTCTTTGCAAGAAGCAAATATCGGCAGTGTAGATTAATAATCTGTTTTCTAAGGTGATTAATATCATAGTTATTGACAATAATATCATCTGCTTTTTGTAGCCGAATCTCTCTTGAGGCCTGTGTTGCGATGATAGCTCTTACTTCGTCTTCAGGTAAATGAGTGCGTGCCATGGTTCGTGAGAGTTGCACTTGTTCATCGCAATCGACTACAAGAATTTTATGGATAATATCATTGTAATCGCATGTTTCTAGCAGTAATGGTATAACGACGATAATGTAGGGAGAACGGGCTTTTTTGATTTGAGAGGTTACTTCTTTCAGAATAAGGGGATGAAGGATTTTCTCAAGTTTGAGCCGTGCAGTATCGTCGGAAAAGATCAGGTTGCGCATTTTATTTCTATCTAATGCCCCATCCTTAGTGACGAAAACATTCCCAAAAGTGTTTCTTATTATGCTAATAGCCGGTTCACCGGGTTGAGTTAATTTTCGCGCAATTACATCGGTATCAACAATATCAATGCCCAAATCAGAGAAAAGCTCACTGGTAAGTGATTTTCCGCAACCGATTCCTCCGGTGAGCCCAATTACAAAAGTCATTAATTAGAATAAGCCCAGGTAGGCAAGATTAAGGTACTCACCCCAGAATAAAGCGATAAGTGCGCCAACCACTAAATAAGGACCGAATGGCATGGGGAGGTTTTTTCTGAACTTGGTCGCAATTATTAAACCAATGCCGATAATGGCACCGGCCAATGATGAAAAGAGAATGACTAATGGGAGCATATTCCAACCTAACCATGCACCGATTGCAGATAGTAATTTAAAATCACCGTATCCCATTCCTTCTTTGCCGGTGATTATCTTGAAACTCCAATAAATCGACCATAAGGAAAGATAACCTAGTATGGCACCCATAACTGCGGAAAGTATGGTAGTAAAGCCGTTATCCATATTCACAATTAGGCCAAGCCATAGCAGAGGTAGTGTTATATCATCAGGTAGCAATTGGGTATTTATATCAATAACAGCTAGTGCAATTAGCGCCCATACAAAAAATAGTGCTGCAACTGCGATAATACTAAAACCAAAATGCCAGGCGACAAAACCACTCAATAAAGCTGTTGTGGCTTCTACAGCAGGATACCTTAGAGAAATATTTGCGTGACATTGAGAACAGTGTCCTCGCAAAACAATATAACTAATAATTGGAATATTCTCAAATGCGGTTATTTTGTGTCCGCAGTGAATGCATGTTGAGCGAGGAATGAAGAGGTTAAATGAGGGCACTGATTCAAGAGGCTCACCTCGTAGCTCTGCACATTGGCGTAACCAGCTTCTTTTCATCATTTCAGGTAAACGATATATTACAACATTTAAGAAGCTACCAACTATTAAACCGATAATTGTTGCAAGTGTAATAAAAACATAAGGGAAGTCTTGCAAAATTGATATGATTTGCATGATTGAAGCTATATATAATAAGTATTCTTAAAAGTGATTGTGCTTAACTAACGGCCATACCCATTTTAAAGATAGGAAGATACATGGCAATGACCATACCGCCAATAAGCGTACCCAATACGACCATTATCATCGGTTCCATCAGGCTTGACAGCGCAGCGACAGCATCGTCAACTTCTGCCTCGTAGAAATCAGCAATCTTTCCTAGCATCGAGTCAAGAGAACCAGATTCTTCCCCGATGGCAACCATCTGTACAACCATACTGGGAAATAAATTGGTATTAACCATGGAAGACATCAAACTGTTACCCGTGCTGACCTCAATCTGAATATTTTTGGTAGCTTCGTAATAAATGTAGTTTCCGGCTGCACCAGCAACCGAGTCGAGTGACTCCACTAGCGGAACGCCTGCAGCAAACATAGTTGAAAGTGTGCGTGACCAACGCGCAATAGTGGCTTTACGAATGACTTCTCCAAAAATGGGTAACTTGAGTACTAGCCTATCCATAACACGCTGCATTGGAATTGAGCGTTTCCAAGCATAGAGAAAAGTGTAAACACTACCTCCGAGTATCCCTATGATAGCCCACCAATAAGCAACGAAAAAATCTGAAATTGCCATGACTAACAGGGTAGGGGCAGGTAACTCTGCACCAAACCCTTCAAAAAGATCTTTAAAAGAGGGGATAACAAAAATCATAATTACTGCGGTAATGATAAAAGCGACCACAATAATTGAGATAGGATAAAAAAGTGCAGATTTTATTTTTCCCTTAATTGCTTGAATTTTTTCTTTATACGTGGCTAAACGATCAAGCAAGCTATCCAATATACCAGCCGCTTCTCCTGCGCCAACTAGATTACAGAAAAGTGTGTCAAAGTAAAGCGGATATTTACGAAAAGCATCCGCTAAATTACTACCTGTTTCTACATCTGTCTTAATGTCGAGTAACAATTTGCCTACAGCGCGATTATTATGTCCTTTTCCCACTATATCAAAAGCTTGTAGTAAAGGTACTCCTGATTTCATCATGGTTGCCAACTGGCGCGTGAATAAGGTTATATCTTTGTCAGTAATTTTTCCGCTAGTTTGGACTTTTTTTACCTTGGTTACCTTAATTCCCTGGCGACGAAGCGTTGAGGTAACTACAACTGTGCCAGCAGCTCGCATTTCACCTTTTACTTGTTTGCCCGACTTATCTCTTCCTTCCCACGAGTAATTAATTTCTTTTAATTTTTTTTCTTTATGTGCTGCTACAGTTGCCATGATTGATCAGCTCCTAAAACATGATGAGTCTTAATCCAACTTAATTCTGTGCAAAAATATCTTGAAATTGCTTGGAGCTTAACGGCACAGTTTTATAAATTCTTAGCGCGGCATGTAGATAATTGAAGCGATATAACAAATTTTAGATTGTGTCGATTTTTAGTTTTGCTGCATGAATTCCTTCCACGACTGTCGGATACGACAAACGCACATATAATTCTTTTTTTATACGTGAGTTACTAAGTCGTCTAGATTCTTTCATGAACGACAACATGTTTGCCGATATACGTTCTTGAGCTTCTTGTAAGGAAATACGAGGTGGTGTTGGAATGCCCAAATGTTTAGCTACTAGATCAAAATAGTTTCCCATTTTTAGATGGGAATCATCATTAGTATTATAGATTCTGTTTGTTTTCCCGTATAACAATGCGGCGCAGATTATCCCTGCAAGATCATCAGCATGAATATGGTTAGTGTAGCTATCTTCACTATCGAATAATGTCGGATGGCCTTCACGAAGACGTGTCAGTGGGAGTCTGTTTTCTGCATAAATACCCGGTACCCTTAGAATAGAAACAGAAACATTATTTCGTTTTCCCCAATTGCGTATCTGTTTTTCAGCATCGAGGCGTCGGATAGCTCGATTGGTTTGTGGATGAACAGGATGTGTTTCGTCGATGTATGCTCCATTACAATTTCCATAGACCCCGCTACTACTGATATAGATAAGACGTTGTGGTAAAATTACCCTATGTTTTTTCGTTCGTTTGGAAAGTGCAGATAGTAGGTGTTTGGTTCTGCGGTCGTGTAAGCCTAGATTGGGAGGAGGAGCCAAGTGTATTACTAATTGTGCAATGCCAGCGAGCTTCTCAAGGCTCTTCGGATGATCTAAGTCTCCGTAAATTGGAATAATGCCGTGCGACCGTAAATGGCTAGAGCTATCAAGATTGCGATGTAATCCAAGAATTCGGTAGTGCTTTAGCAGTAATGGCGCTGTGCGAAAGGCAATATCCCCACACCCAACAATTAATAATGTTTTTTTCATAGAAACTTTTATTTTTGATTATTATATTTTTTATTTGCTTGTTGCTCAATGTTACATCAAATTGTTATCCAGCCCAGTGGACATGTTATAAAAGTAGAATCTGGTAAAACTATTCTTGAAGCTGCTTTAAGAGAAGGCTTGTCATTGCCTTATGGGTGTCGTAATGGCTCTTGCGGAATTTGCAAAGGTAAAATCGTACAAGGCACGGTCGATTATGGTCGCTATAATGAAGAAAGCCTGAGTGCTGAAGAAAAAGAAGCGGGGATGGCATTATTTTGTTGTGCTTCTCCATTGTCAGACCTTGTTATCGAATGCCATGAAATTGGCGCCACTAAGGATATCGAAATAAAAACTTTGCCTTGTCGCGTACATAAACTTCAATTGGTTGCTCCAGATGTAATGATCATTTCTTTAAAGCTTCCGGCTAATCAACGACTGCAATTTCTTGCAGGTCAATATATTGATATTTTGCTTGATGAGGGGAAGCGTCGAAGTTTTTCTCTGGCAAATGCACCTCATGACGATGAATTTCTGCAGTTACATGCGCGTAATTATCCAGGGGGCGCCTTTACAGAATATGTATTTTCTAAGATGAAAGTAAAGGATATGCTTCGTTTTACAGGTCCATTGGGTTCATTTTTTCTGCGAGAAGCGCCTAAAGAAGCTCCAATTATTTTTTTAGCTAGCGGTACAGGATTTGCACCCATTAAGAGCATTCTTGAGCATATTTTTTTTCAGAAAAGTATAAAAATGAGAAAAATGATTTTTTATTGGGGTGCTCGTACTAGATCTGATTTATATTTATTTGATTTGGCCGATACATGGCAAAGAAAACACGACAACTTCACTTTTATTCCAGTATTATCCGAACCATTAGCCAGTGATAACTGGAAAGGGAGAACAGGCCTGGTTCATCAGGCTGTTATACAAGATTTCCAAGACTTGAAAACATATCAGGTATATGCTTGCGGCATTCCTGCTATGGTAAAAGCTGCTTATCATGACTTTACCACTCAACGGAATTTACCAAAGGATGCTTTTTTCTCTGATGTGTTTACACCCTCAAACAGTAATCCATGAGTTGAATTAAAGTGATTATTGATTATTATGGTTCTAGTTTAGTTGCTTAAGTGTCAACTCGAGTCCTTTATTGTAATGATCCATAGCAACTTCATGCTTTCCTAGTTTCTCATTTAGTTGCGCTAATGCAAAATGAGCTTTATGTCCAGTTTTCACAGATAAACTTGCTTCTAGGTAGTTTTGTGCTTTACCCCAAAGCTCACAGTGTGTGCACAACTTACCTAATGTAAGTAATAACTGCGCGTTATTAGGATGGGATTTAAGCCATACTTCAGCACATTCAATTTGCCTGCTGACATGATAACCTAAACACTCTGCATAAAGCTCGATCAACTCATCATCCCAAGTAATTGGTACATTCTGTTCGATGATTTGATGCGCTGTACTACAATTACCCAAAGCGATATATGCTCGCGTAGCTGCAACGGCAAGCTTACTGTCCATTTTCTCCAAAGGAGACATATGTTGCCAATATTGATTGAGAGAGTCGAGATTTAAAGCTTTATTTTTAATATTTTCCATTTGAGCTTCATGTTTCAAATTCTTTATCAATGCTTTATTGGTTGATTGACGTTTTGCCAATACATCAGCAAGTTCTATGACTGCATCCCAGTTTTTTGCTCTTTGGTGAGCACTTAATTCTAATTGAAGCGCAGAGGAAGGTTGCAACCCTCCACTGGCATACAACGATTGCAAGGTTTCAAGTGCTTCTTTGTGATTGCCGCTACTTAATAAGAAGCCGGCCTTTGCGATAAGGTTTAACGATTTCTCTCTAGGTGCTTTTTTAGCTGCAATTGCGAGATATTCGTCACGGGCAGTACTGTCATCAAGTTCGTGTGCGGATCGAGCAGCTATTACAGCGCTAATTGCAGCAACTAAGGGTGAATCAGCCAGTTTCAAAGCGATAGCAGCATTCTTTTGGGCTTTAGTATAATTCCCTTCAAAATAAGCCTTAAGCCCTGACAGTAACATGACATCCGTTTTTTTGTGTCGACGTCGTTGATTAAATCCAAAAATACCCAAAATAAATCGAACTACAATATAAAATATAAAAAATAATGCGATTAGTCCGATAATAAAATGATCCAGGGATAGTTCCAATTGGTAAGGAGGCATTACCAATAATGCATGCCCGGTAGTGTACTTAGCAGCAAGCGTAACTGCCACAGCAGCAGCAAAAAGTGCCAATAGCCAAAGTATCAGTTTCATATGTTCTCCTCGTTACGGTAGAATCGATAGTTGTTAATAATAAATCGCAGATGACAAATTAAAGAGATGCCAATTATGGTGGATACTAAAGATGTGATGCTGCGTCGTGTTGATTTAACTTTATTTTGAATATTTTTTTTCATATTCTTTTTCTTTATGCGTCACTGTTTATTGGTGACGAATCAAAGTATATTTGTAAACTTTTTAGTAAATTTTCATCTCCGCTTGCTGACGCTTTTACAATCCTTTTCAGCCCAAGACTTTTTGCTGTCTGAGCAATTCGTTCATGAGCTGTAAAAATTGGCGTCAATTTCAGTAATTGTTGGCCAAGCTTGCCTATTATGTCAAATAAATTATGTAGCCCTTCGCTACTGGTGATGATAACGGCATGAATTTCACCTTTTGACCAGGCCGCTAATACCGGTGCCGCATCAATATCCGGTTTCTTGCGTTGATAGCATTCAGCATATTCGAGTATTGCGCCACGTCGCACAAGCGTTTCACCCAATAATTGCCTGCCGCCGATGCCTCGAAAAATAACAACGCGCTTACCATTCATGTTTTGTAATTCTTCCTCACGAAGTAGTGCTTCGCTATCTTCATGTTCAGTTGGAATTAGCACTTTGTTGACGCCATAATTTCGTAATGTATCTGCGCTTCCTTTTCCAACAGCGGCAATTCTTAAGTGTTTGGGTAATGTGCATTGTTGTGTTATCAGCTTCATGGCTTTGTTGACCGCATTGGGACTGACAAATATCGCCCAGTCGAATTCATTGAGACGATTAATTAAGCTTGTTAAAGAATCTAAATTGGCAATATCAGCTATTTCCAGCACCGGAAATAAAATTGGATTACCACCCATAGCGCGGATGCCTTCTGCCAGAAAAGCAGACTGGTGAATTGGACGAGTAATGAGTATGTTAATGCCGAGTAATGGTTTGTTGGCTAGCAATACTATTTCCACCCTTCAGCCACTACTAGACTAGCCAGGATTTGGTCAGCGCCTTCCTGCTTGAGTTTCTGGGCCAATTGCTGTCCCATTGCAACCCCACTTTCTGGCGAACCTGCCAGCGCCCCACTAACGACACGCCTGCCGTCAGGTTGTGCTACGAAACCGCGCAAATGAAGTGTGCCGTCCGTGATTTCAGCAAAAGCTCCAAGTGGTACTTGGCAGCTTCCTCCCAGCACTTGGCTCATAGCACGCTCCGCTTCGACACAATAAGCGGTTGCTAAGTGATGCAGCGGTTGCATAAGCTCTACTAAGTCTGTACGATCAGCTCGGCATTCAATGCCTAAGGCGCCTTGTCCTACTGCGGGTAAACTCTGTTCAGGACTTAGAAGTGTTGTGATGCGAGCAGAAAGCCCGAGTCGTTTCAAACCCGCTGCAGCTAGAATAATTGCTGCATATTGACCTTCATCGAGTTTGCGTAATCTGGTTTGCACATTACCACGCAAAGGTTGTACTTGCAGATGTGGAAAATGTGCACGCAATTGGCTTTCACGACGTAAACTTGATGTGCCGACAATACTGCCTTTGGGTAATGCATTCAGGTTTTCAAATTGGTTGGAGACAAATGCATCGCGTGGGTCTTCTCGCTCCGTAATGGCGGCGAGCTTGAATCCCTCGGGAACATTCATGGGCATATCTTTCATGGAATGCACGGCAATATCGGCATGACCATCTTCTAATGCTTGCTCCAATTCCTTGATGAATAATCCTTTACCACCTATTTTTGACAAGGATTGATCCAGTATTTGATCACCGCGAGTTGTCATACCAAGTATGCTAATTTCAGTTTGTGGGTATAATTCGCCTAAACATTTCTGAATGAATTTGGCTTGCCACATTGCGAGCAAGCTCTCTCGTGATGCAATGACGATTTTTTTAGGAGATAAAAGTGAATTGGGCATTAAAATATAAAATGAGAAAATTACAAAAAATTTTTAATAGAAGTGATTTTAGCATGGCCGATACTGACTTGGCTTGTTGCATGTGTGTGCAAGATTCATTTTTAATCGTGAGTTTTTAATGCAATGAGTGCTTCCGAATCAGAAAAAGCTGATGCTAATAATAACTTAATGAATGATAAAGACTTGCCATTGCGTGAAGACATTCGTTTTCTAGGCCGGATGCTGGGCGATACGCTACGTGAACAAGATGGAGATTATGCTTTTGAGTTGGTAGAAAATATACGTCAGACTGCAGTCCGTTTTCACCGAGATCAAGATACAGAAGCGCGCCAAGAACTTAATGCAATCCTGAACCAGTTAAGCGATAAAGATTCATTGTCTGTTGTTCGGGCATTTAGCTATTTTTCATTGTTGTCGAATATCGCTGAAGATGTTCATCATAACCGCCGGCGGCGTGCGCATCTTCGTGCAGGGTCTCAACCGCAGTCCGGGAGCGTCACGTTAGCTTTGGAGCGTGTACTGGAAAGCAGGAAAGACATTTCAGTATTGACGGATTTTTTCAAGAAAGCTGTTGTTTCGCCAGTTTTAACAGCCCATCCTACTGAAGTACAACGAAGAAGTATTTTGGATTGCCAGTTAGCAATAGAGCGTTTACTGAAAGAACGCGCACGTACTGAACTAACACCTAATGAATTGCGGCACAATGAAGAAGGCTTGCGTGCAACCATTCAGATTTTGTGGCAAACACGCATGTTACGGCCAACCCGTTTATCAGTATACGATGAAATTGAAAATGGCTTGGCTTATTACAGCTACACTTTTCTGACAGAAATTCCTTATATTTATGCAAAAATAGAAGATTTGCTTGAGCGCCGTCTCGATAAACATGCGCCTGAGGTGACCTCATTCTTGCGCATGGGTAGTTGGATCGGTGGCGATCGTGATGGCAATCCTTTTGTTACGCATGAGGTGATGTTGCGGGCTGTTGAGCGTCAATCAGCGCTGGCTTTTGATTTCTACCTAGAAGAAGTCAATAAGCTTGGTCGTTCAATGAGTCTTACTGAACGCTTGGTGAAAGTTAGTGAGGATGTGAAAAAACTGGCAGCGGCTGCACCGGATATACCCAATCGATCCGATGAACCTTACCGGCGGATTTTTCTTAGCATAGCCGCTCGTTTGGTAGCAACTGCGCAACACATGGGGCGTCAGGATATATCGCGCGGTTCGGTTGAAGCCGGCAAACCTTATGCCAATAGTACTGAATTCCTGCGTGACCTTGACACGATTATCCATTCACTTAAGCAGCATAAATCCTATTGGGTAGCACGTGGTGCATTACGGAATTTGCGCCGGGCTGTTGATGTATTTGGCTTTCACCTGGCACCTCTGGATATGCGTCAGCATAGTAAGATACATGAACAAGTAGTAGCTGAAATATTCGAGCTGAATACACATAACAACTACTCACAATTGAGCGAGGCAGAGCGTATTGAGTGGCTGTTACAAGAAATCAACCAATCACGCCCTTTGCTTACGTGTTGTACAGAGTATTCCGAAACGGCACAATCCGAGTTATGCATTTTACAATGTGCAGCGGAAATTCATCGTCGTTTTGGACATGAAGCGATGCCCAATTACATTATTTCCATGACAACCGGTATCGTTAACGTGCTTGAAGTCGCACTGTTATTGCAGGAAGTGGGATTGCTACAAGCGGGTGAAAATCCGCAATTACATTTGAATATCATTCCACTGTTTGAAACCATTTCAGATTTGCGCAGCAGTGGCAAAATAATGGATCAGTTGTTTTCACTGCCGTATTATCGTAAGTTACTAAATTCGCGCGGAAATGTCCAAGAAGTAATGCTGGGATATTCCGACAGCAATAAAGATGGCGGTTTTATTACTTCCAATTGGGAAATTTATAAGGCTGAAATTGAACTCACAAAAGTTTTTTCCAAACATCAAGTTAGTCTGCGTTTATTTCATGGGCGCGGTGGAACGGTAGGTAGAGGTGGCGGACCCAGCTATCAGAGTATTCTGGCGCAACCGCCTGGCAGTGTGAATGGCCAAATACGTGTTACCGAGCAGGGTGAAGTTATTAGCAGCAAATATGCTGAACCTGAAATAGGACGAAGAAATCTCGAAACGCTGGTGGCAGCAACTATGGAAGCGACATTATTGAGTCATGATTCGATCGGTACGAATGCAGATCGTTATTATCCGGCAATGGAAATGCTAGCTTCTGCTTCTTTTGCGGCATACCGTAATTTAGTGTATGAAACTCCCGGATTTAAAAAATTCTTTTTGGAGTCTACACCGATCCGGGAAATGTCAGGACTGCATATTGGTAGCCGTCCGCCTTCGCGCAGGAATTCAGATGCTATTGAAGATTTACGGGCAATTCCTTGGGTATTTAGCTGGAGCTTGAGTCGTATGATGTTACCGGGGTGGTACGGTTTTGGTTATGCTGTGGAAGCTTTTGTTAATGATGAAAATCAGGGCGGAAGAGGATTAACATTATTGCAAGAAATGTATCGTGAATGGCCTTTCATGCAAACATTACTATCCAATATGGACATGGTTCTTGCTAAGACAGATATGGGTATAGCTTCAACCTATGCAGAATTGGTTGAAGATCTTGCATTGCGCGAGCAAATTTTTGGACGGATTCAGGAAGAACGGGCGAGAAGTCAGAAGTGGTTGTTTGCTGTGACTGGACACACTGAGTTATTGCAAGATAATCCAACACTGGCACGAAGTATTAGAAATAGGACACCGTATATTGATCCCCTTAATCACATACAAGTGGAATTGTTACGCCGTTATCGTTCTGGCGAAGATAGTGAAGAAGTTAAGCGTTCTATTCACTTAACTATCAATGGCGTGACGGCTGGATTACGTAATAGTGGCTAATAAAAAGTAATATTTCTATTTCAAATGCTTGTTCTTGAAGAGCAACATTAGGAGATTTCAGTGCAAATTAAGCAACTTATTTTTATCGTGATATTGAGTTTTTCTTCGCAATGGGTGTTGGCTTCTCTGCCGATACAACATTGGCAAACATCTTCCGGTGCGCGTGTTTATTTCGTTGAGAATCATGATTTGCCAATGCTCGATATCAGTGTTGAGTTTGCAGCAGGTAGCGGTATGGATGCAGCAAATAAATCCGGGTGTGCCAATCTGGTGCAACATTTGCTTAGTCTAGGCGCCGGTGGCCTGACTGAAGATCAAATTGCTACAGCATTAGCTGATGTAGGTGCGCAACTTAAAAGTCATTTCGATAAAGATCGTGCGGGTATTACTTTACGTACCCTAAGCAGTGAGCGGGAACGCAAGCAGGCGCTTGATATACTTACACGCATCATTCAGCATCCGCAATTTTCGCAAGAGGTATTGTTACGTGAGAAAACAAGAATTATTGCCGGTATTAAAGAAGCGAGTACTAAGCCGGATTATATTGCCGAGCATCAATTGATGAAGATGCTTTACGGCGATCATCCATACGGATTTAGCGAATTAGGAGAAATTGAAACCCTCAATGGATTGCAGCAAGAAGATCTGCTTAATTTTTATCGATCCTATTATGTAGCCAACAATGCGGTTATAGCGATTATTGGCGATATCACGCGAGTTGAGGCGGCAGAAATTGCGGAATCACTAACCAAGAAACTACCTTTGAATCAATTGAGTACTGAGATCCCTGCAGTGATACCCCCAAAGGGAGAGGTAAAAAGGATTCCTCATCCGGCTACACAAAGCCATATTCAATTGGCTTACCCGGGTCTGCGCCGCAGCGATCCGGATTATTTTCCGTTATTAGTGGGTAATCACATACTTGGCGGTGGGGGATTTGTTTCGCGTTTGATGGAAGAAGTTCGTCAGCAACGTGGCTTAGCCTACAGTGTTTTTAGCTTTTTTACTCCGTATAAAGAACAAGGACCTTTTCAGATTGGCTTGCAGACTAAAAAGGAGCAATCGGAAGAAGCATTTGCACTAACCCGCAAGATACTGAAAGATTTTGTCATGTCTGGTCCAACTGAAGAAGAACTGATCGCCGCGAAGCAAAACATAATTGGTGGATTTCCATTGCGAATAGATAGTAATAGCAAAATACTCGGTTTTCTTTCCATGATGGGTTTTTATCAATTGCCACTTACCTATTTAACGGATTATCTTACAGCTGTGGAAGCCGTAACGGTTGAACAAATTCGGCAAGCATTTCAGCGGCGCATTCACCCTGATGCCATGGTAGCCGTCATTGTCGGAGCAGTTGAATAAAACAGCTTCATGGCATTGATGCAAAGGAAAGTTCGTATAATTGGCGGTCAGTGGCGCAGCCGTATTCTGACTTTTCCTGAGCATGCTGATTTAAGGCCTACTCCAGATCGGATACGAGAAACAGTATTTAATTGGTTGGGGCAAGATTTGAGTGGGTTGATTTGTCTTGATTTATTTGCAGGAAGCGGTGCATTGGGTTTCGAGGCTGCATCACGTGGTGCAGCGCTAGTGGTTATGATTGATGTAGATGCCAGAATTTTTCGCGCACTGCATGAAAATAAGGAAAAACTACAAGCGACACAAGTAGAATTGATAATGATGAACGCGGTGAATTTTATGAATTCGGATATACGGAAATTTGATGTTATTTTTCTTGACCCACCTTATCGTTCAGGATTATTGCCGGAATTATTGCCGTTGCTGCCGCCACATCTGGAAACGCATGGGTTGGTTTATACTGAAACTCCGCGTGCGTGGATTCCAGATAAACAATGGAATGTAAGACGTAGTGCCAAGGCCGGCGCTGTACACTATCAGCTTCTTGAATTGGTGCATAATTAATGGATAAAGTGATTTATCCTGGAACATTTGATCCTATAACACGCGGACATGAAGATCTCGTTCGACGCGCTTCACGTTTATTCAATCAAGTAGTGGTGGCTGTGGCCGTGAGCAGTAGTAAAAAACCATTCTTTTCCATAGAAGAACGAGTGGAAATGG
>WBZQ01001501.1_pt2 | contig 14105 bp, 15 predicted proteins | sample 5204251 | NCBI WGS metagenome assembly WBZQ01 (sample SAMN12412402, study PRJNA552823) | activated sludge metagenome | isolation source: activated sludge from nitrification reactor of wastewater treatment plant... | place: USA: Virginia | collected 2017-09 | reverse complement strand
CATCGCGCACCCCCGGGTCGTCGCCGAGGCAGACGACGCTGGCCGACATACCGAGCTTGAGCAGGCCCTGGGCGACGGCCTGGACGTGCACCTCGACGCCGCCGCTGCGCGGCGGGTAGTTCGTCACGACGAAGGTGACGTGGTGCGCTCGGGTGGGCACAGTCGGTTATCGTACTGAGCGCCCACGACACCCCTTCGCCGAAGGACCGCACGTGACGAGCCCTGTGCCACTACCGCCGGGTGTCGCCGACGCCACGTGGCTCGTCGTGCCCCTGTTCAACGAGGCGCCGGTCATCGCCGAGGTCATCGAGCAGGCGCGCCGCTTCTTCCCACACATCGTCTGCGTCGACGACGGGTCGAGCGACGACTCAGCGACCCGGGCCCGTGCCGCAGGTGCCGTCGTCGTGCGGCACCCGGCCAACCTCGGCCAGGGTGCCGCCCTGCAGACCGGCGTCGAGTACGCCCTTCGCGACCCGCGGATGCGGTATGTCGTCACCTTCGACGCCGACGGTCAGCACCAGCTCGACGATGTCTGCGCCATGCTGCACCGAGCCGAGTCCGAGGACCTCGACGTCGTCTTCGGCTCCCGCTTCCTCGACGAGCGGACCCGACCGACGCCCCTGCGCCGCGCGGTCCTGCGGCTCGCCGTCGCTTACACCAATCTCACCACCAGGACCCGGCTCAGCGACGCCCACAACGGGCTGCGGGTGCTGCGTCGCCCGGTCGCCGAGCGGCTGAGGATCACCCAGAACCGGATGGCGCACGCGTCCGAGCTGGTCGCTCAGGTCGGCGCGATGACCGTGGACGGCCGGGCGGTGCGCTACGCCGAGGAGCCGGTCCACATCCTCTACTCCGACTACGCCAGGGCGAAGGGCCAGTCCACCTGGAACCTCGTCAACATCCTCGTCGACCTCGTCCTGCGCTGACGACCCACCGACGACGCCCCACGCCGAGACCATCCGCCGACCCACCGCCGGCCCCCACCGATCGGAGCCACCATGCGCATCCTGCTCATCCAGGTCGTCCTCGTCGTCGGCATCCTCGTCATCTCGGCCCGCCTGCTGCGCGGCCGGGGCGCCCGGGTCGTCGCGCTGCGCCGGATCGGCATGCTCGCCTTCGCCGCGCTGGCGATCGCCTCGATCCTCTTCCCCGAGACGTGGACCCGGGTCGCCAAGCTCGTCGGAGTCGGGCGCGGCACCGACATGGTGCTCTACGCGCTCGTCGTCGCCTTCCTCAGCACGACCGTGACGACCTACCTGCGGTTCCGCGAGATGGAGGTGCGCTACACCGCCCTGGCCCGCCGGATGGCGCTGGCCGAGGCGGAGCCACCCCGTGCCGGGTAGTCGAGCGAGGGGCTAGTCCAGCTCGGGGATCACCGCGTTCTCGAAGGTCGTGATGCCGCTCGTGTCGTAGGCGGCCTCCTGGAAGTAGCAGATCGCATAGGTCATCCCCAGCGCCTGCAGCCCGCGGAGCCGCTCGATGACCTGCTCGATCGTCCCGACCGCCGGCTGGGTGCGCATCGAGGCGAGCTGGCCCTCGAGGATCCGCTCCGGGACGCCGGCGCGGCGGAAATGCTCGGCCATCCACTGGAGCCGGTCCTCGACGTCCTTCTCGGTCTCGCCGATGACGACGTTGTAGTTTGCCGACCGGGTGATCTCGCCGAAGTCGCGGCCGACGTCGGCGCAGTGCCCGCGGAGGATCTCGCTCTTGGCGGCGAAGCCCTCGCGCGCCCCGTCGAAGTTGGTGTAGTCGGCATACTCCGCGGCGATGCGCAGCGTCTTCTTCTCGCCGCCGCCGGCCACCCACATGGGTATGCCGTTCGCGGCCGAGCCCGGCGCAACGGTGCCCTGGAGCGGACGTGGGGCGCAGATCGCCCCGTCGACGGTGAAGTAGCGGCCGGCGTGGGTCGCCGAGCCGGTCGTCCACATCTGCCGGAAGATCTCCACCCCGTCGCGGAGCGCCCCGAGCCGGTCACCCGCCGACGGGAAACCGTAGCCATAGGCCCGCCACTCGTGCTCGTACCAGCCGGCGCCGATGCCCATCTCGACCCGCCCGCCACTGATGACGTCGACGGTGGCGGCGACCTTCGCGAGGTACGCGGGGTTGCGGTACGCCATACAGGTGCACATCTGACCCAGCCGCACCCGCGCGGTCGAGGCGGCGAAGGCGGCCATAAGCGTCCACGCCTCGTGGGTCGCCTCGGTCGACGGCACCGGCACGGTGTGGAAGTGGTCGTAGACCCAGATCGACTCCCATTGCGGGTTCTCGTCGGCGCGCCTCGCGAGCCCGTCCATCACCCCCCAGTGCAGTGCCGGGTCGATGCCGGCGAGGTCCATCCGCCAGCCCTGCGGGATGAAGAGACCGAAGCGCATGGTCGCATCATGGCACGTCGCGGTGGCGGCCCGGGCCCCAGCGTGGCTGGCAGGATGAGCGGTATGGCGCTCACCGTCTCGGTCATCGGCATCGGCTATCTGGGGTCGGTCCATGCCGCGTGCATGGCCGACCTCGGCCACACCGTCATCGCCGTCGACGTCGACGCCGCCAAGATCGCCTCGCTGTCGGCCGGGCACTCCCCCATCTACGAACCCGGGCTCGACGAGCTGCTCGCCCGGGTCCTGCCCACCGGCCGGCTCACCTTCACCACCGAGCTCGCTGACGCCGCCGCCGCGGACGTCCACTTCATCTGCGTCGGCACCCCGCAGCGCGAGGGCGAGCCCGCCGCGGACGTCAGCGCGGTCTTCGCCGTGGGCGAGGGCCTGGCGCCATACCTGCGCAATGACGCTCTCGTCGTCGGCAAGTCGACGGTCCCCGTGGGGACCGCCGCCGCGCTGCGCGCCCGGATGCTGCAGCGAGCCCCCGAAGGGGTGTCGGTGCGGCTGGCGTGGAACCCCGAGTTCCTCCAGGAGGGTCACGCGATCACCGACACGGTCTCGCCGAACCGGTTCGTCTACGGCGTCGACCCGCGCACCCGGGACGCCGATGTCGCCCTCCTCGACGAGGTGTATGCCGTCCCGCTCTCCGCGGGGATGCCGCGGATCGTCACCGACTGGGCGACCGCCGAGCTGGTCAAGGTCGCCGCGAACGCCTTCCTCGCGACGAAGATCTCGTTCATCAACGCGATGTCCGAGGTCTGCGAGGCCGCCGGCGGTGATGTCGTCGCGCTCGCCGACGCGATCGGCGCCGACGAGCGGATCGGACGGGCCTTCCTCGGGGCCGGCGTGGGCTTCGGCGGTGGCTGCCTGCCCAAGGACATCCGGGCCTTCATGGCCCGCGCCGGTGAGCTCGGTGCGGACCAGGCGCTGACCTTTCTCCGCGAGGTCGACGCGATCAACTTCCGGCGCCGCTCCCGGATGGTCGACCTCGCCAGGGAGGAGCTCGGGGGCTCGCTGCGGGGCCGGAGGGTCACCATTCTCGGAGCGGCCTTCAAGCCGGACAGCGACGACGTCCGAGACTCCCCAGCCCTCGACGTGGCCGAGTCGTGCCGCGCCGCGGGGGCGCGGGTCGTCGTCCACGACCCCAAGGCGGTCGGGACGACCCGCACCGCCCACCCCCTGCTCGCGTGCACCGAGGACCTTGAGGCGGCGCTGCGCGGGGCCGAGATCGTCCTGCTTCTCACCGCGTGGCGCCAATACCGCGACATGGACCCAGGATGGGCGGCTACCCTCGTGGAGACACCGACCGTGGTCGACGGGCGCAACGCCCTCGACGTCGGCTCGTGGCGGGCGGCAGGGTGGCGCTATCGCGCCCTCGGCCGGCCGACCATCTAGCGCACCGACCCGCCGAAGGACATCTGAATGCCGCACCGCAACAGCGCCAGCCTCATCGACCGCCTGCTTGACCTGCCCGCGACGTGGGCCGTCGTCGGGCTGTCGACCAACACCGAGCGGACGGCATACCGCGTTGCGGGCCGGCTCAAGGACGACCTGGGCAAGCGGATCATCCCGATCCACCCCTCGGCGCCCGTCGTCTTCGGCGAGCAGGGCTATGCCTCGCTGGCCGATATCCCCGACGGCACCCGGGTCGACGTCGTGGACTGCTTCGTCAACAGCGACCTCGTCGGGGCCGTCGTCGACGAGGCGATCGCGCACAAGGAGCGGCTCGGGATCTGGGCGCTGTGGCTGCAGCTCGGGGTCATCGACGACGCTGCCGCTGAGCGCGCTACCGCAGCCGGTTTCCCGGTGATCATGGACACCTGCCCGCTCATCGAGCTGCGCACGCGCAGCTGAGCCCGACGGGGTCGGCCTGCGGGTCGACCTCGGGCAGGAGGTCCAGCGGCGAGGGTCCAGCAAAGAGGCCGGCGACGCGGGTCAGTGCCTTCGGGAAGCCTTCAGCCGGTCGCCCTTGTGGACGGCCTCCTCGCGCAGCCGCTGCTGGAAGAAGCCCATCTCCTCGCGCAGGACGCGGGCCTCCCGCGAGTCCCCGGCCCCGAGGATCCGGACCGCGAGCAGCCCGGCGTTGCGCGCCCCGCCCACCGAGACGGTCGCAACGGGCACGCCCGCGGGCATCTGGACGATCGACAGTAGTGAGTCGAGGCCGTCGAGGTGGGCCAGGGGCACCGGCACGCCGATGACCGGCAGCGGGGTGACCGAGGCGAGCATCCCTGGCAGATGCGCCGCTCCCCCGGCGCCGGCGATGACGACGCGCAGCCCCCGGTCGGCAGCCGAGCGCCCGTAGGCGACCATGTCCTCGGGCATCCGATGCGCCGAGACGACGTCCACCTCGTACGGGACTCCGAAGTCGTCGAGCACCTCCGCAGCAGCCTGCATTGTCGGCCAGTCGCTGTCGCTGCCCATCACCACCCCGACCAGCGGCGTGTCCTCGCCCATCGTGGCCTCCCGTCGCTACTCGCGGATCGTGCCGCGAAGGTACCCTGCCGCGTGCTCGGCGCGCTCGACGAGCTCGGCCAGGTCGCTGCCGCACACGGTGACATGCCCGACCTTGCGTCCTGGCTGGACCTGCTTGCCGTAGAGGTGCACCTTCGCGCCGGGGTCGCGCGCCATGACATGACGGTATGCCGAGTAGAGCTCCTCGTCGTCGCCCCCGAGGACATTGGCCATGACGGCATACCGCTGCCGGGGACGGGGGTCTCCGAGAGGAAGGTCGAGCACGGCCCGCAGGTGCTGCTCGAACTGGCCAGTCACCGCCCCGTCCATCGTCCAGTGCCCGCTGTTGTGCGGGCGCATAGCGAGCTCGTTGACGACATAGGTCGGCGCACCGTCGAGGCCGTCAACCTCGAAGAGCTCGACCGCGAGGACTCCGGTGACGTCAAGCGCTCCGGCGATCCGCAGCGCGGCCTCGGTGACCGTGGCGGCCAGAGCGGGGTCAAGGTCGGGGGCGGGTCCGATCGCCTGGGTGCAGACCCCGTCGGTCTGGACGGTCTGGGTGACCGGCCACGCCGCGGCCTGGCCGGACGGGCTGCGGGCGACGAGTGCGGCAAGCTCGCGGCGGAAGTCGACCCGCTCCTCGAGGAGGATGCCGTCCCGCAATGGCCCGTCCGAGCCGACCGCGGCGAGCCAGTCGGCCAGGTCCTCGGGACGCTCGGCCAGGACGACGCCCTTGCCGTCATACCCGCCTCTGGGCATCTTGGCGACGAGCGGCCAGCCGACCTGACCGGCGAAGGTGACCACGTCCGCACGGGTGCGGGCACGCACCCAGCGTGGGCAGCGGATGCCGAGGCCGGTGAGCCGCTCGCGCATGACGAGCTTGTCCTGAGCATGGGCCAGGGCCGCCGCAGCGGGCCGCAGGACCGTCCCGGCCGCGGCGAGGGCCTCCAGGACCGGAGCAGGGACATGCTCGTGGTCGAAGGTGACCACGTCGCAGTGCCGGGCGAAGTCCAGGACGGCCTGCAGGTCGTCGTGCGCGCCCACCGGCGCCGAGGACGTGACCAGGGCCGCGCTCGCGGAGGCCGACTCGGCGAGGATGCTCAGCGTCACACCGAGCTCGGCGGCCGGTCCGACCATCATCCGCGCCAGCTGCCCTGCGCCGATGACCCCGACGACGGGGAAACCGCCGGGGGCGCGGTGCGGGGTGGTCACGACGCAGCTCCGCGACGCACCCGGACGGGACGGCCGCGGACCGCCGCGAAGGTCCACACCTTGTTGAGGACGAAGGACAGCGGGGTCACGACGCCGATGACGATGAGCTGGGCCCAGTAGAGCATCGTCCGCAGGCCGGTCGAGTTGTCCAGCACGCGGCTCGGCAGATGCATGAACGACCCCGGATGCATGAGCAGGGTGAGCAACCCCAGCCCCACCACCTGCCCGAGCAGCCCGACCGCGAGGAAGGGCCAGTACTCCCGCCACCACACGGTGTGCTCGGTGGTGCGGAAGGTCCACCACCGGTTGAGCAGGAAGTTCCAGAAGTTCGCCACGAGGAAGGCGATGGTCGAGTACGCGTGGTACCAGCGGACGTTCCACGGCGTTCCCGGTATGGCGACGATGGCCTGGTGGACGTCGGGCCCGAGGCGCTTGCAGACGATGAGGGTGACCATGTTGATCACCACGCCCGTTGCGCCCACCAGGCCGAAGCGGCCGAGGAGGAGCCAGTTGTGCCGCTGGCTGACGAAGACCCTGTCGCGGAGCCGGCTCACATCCGGGACCCTACCTCGCGCGTGCCAACGGCCCGACCGCCGCTCACGCGGGTCAGCGCTCCCGGGCCTCGGACACGAAGAGCGCGAAGGTCGCCGGTCGCGCGGCGATGAGGTCCAGCCGCCCGCCGATCGACTCCGCGAGGTCGCGCGCGAGCGCCAGCCCCACCCCGGTCCCCGACCCCGACCCGCCGCTGACCGAGCGCTCGAAGATGTGCTGGGCGATCGATGCGGGCACGCCCTCACCCTGGTCGGCCACCTCGACGACAACGCTCGGACCGGAGCGACGGACCTCGATCTCCACCGTCCCCTTGGCGTGGATGAGGGAGTTCTCGAGCAAGGTGCTGAGGATCTGGCTCAGCGCCGACTCGGTGGCCCGGACCCGCAGCCCGCGGACCCCCTGGACGTGAATACTCCGGCGGGCCTGCTCGAAGGCCGGTTGCCACTCTCGCTGCAAGGCCGCGATGACCGCGTCGAGGGAGACCTCGAGGGCGGCCGGGTCGGTCGTCCGGCGTGACCGCATGAGCAGCTCGTCGACGACGGCGGTGAGCCGCTCGACCTGCGCGATGGCGATGCCGGCCTCCTCCTTGACCACCTCGGCATCATCGGTGTCGGCGATCTCCTCCAGACGCATGAGCAAGGCGGTGAGCGGCGTGCGGAGCTGGTGCGAGGCGTCGGAGGCGAAGTCTCGCTCGGCCGCCAGTGACTTGGCCAGCTGCTGGGCACTGCGCGACAGGACGTTGGAGACCCGGTCGATCTCGGCGATGCCGCTCGTGACCGGCGTCAGCTTCGTCTCGCCCCGGCCGAGCCGCTCGGCGGTCACCGCGAGATCGTTCAGCGGGAGGGCGAAGGCCTGGGACTCGCGATAGCTCAGCAAGGCGACAACGACGAAGGTGACGATGAGGATGGCGAGGTAGTAGAGGATCACGGCGAGGACGCGGGTCGCCTCCGGGAGGGCGAACCACTGGTCAGCGAGGTCCTTGCGGTATGCGACGACATAGCACTGAAGGGCGAGCACCGGCGCGGCCAGGACGCCAAGAGTCTTCGCCGCCGACCGCAAGGTCGACAGGACGAGCTGACGGCGCACCCGTTAGTCCCGTTCGGGCCGCTCGAAGCGGAAGCCGACCCCGCGCACCGTCGAGATGCACTTCGGGTGGGCCGCGTCGTCACCCAGCTTCTTGCGCAGGACCGAGATGTGCATGTCGAGGGTCTTGGTCGAGCCGTACCACGAGGTCTCCCACACCTCCCGCATCAGCGCCTCCCGCGAGACCACCTTCCCCTGGTCGCGAACGAGCACCCGCAGCAGGTCGAACTCCTTGGCGGTGAGCTGGAGCTCTTCCCCCTGGAACCACGCCCGGCGCCCATCGGCGTCGATGCGGACCACCTCGTTCTCGCCGGCCTGGTCGTTGGGGTTGCGCCGCAGCAGGGCCCGGACCCGGGCGAGCAGCTCGGCCAGCCGGAACGGCTTGGTCACGTAGTCGTCGGCACCTGCGTCCAGGCCCACCACGGTGTCCACCTCGTCGGCGCGGGCGGTGAGGATGAGGACGGGGGCGGTCGACCCGCCGGCCCGGATCCGCCGGCACACCTCGAGACCGTCGACATACGGCAGGCCGAGATCGAGGACGACGAGGTCCGGCGCCTCTTGAGCGCCCTCGAGGGCGGCCTGACCGTCGGCCCGGACATCGACCTCATAGCCCTCCCGGCGCAAGGCTCGCGCGAGCGGGTCCGAGATGGTCGGATCGTCCTCGGCGAGAAGCACGCGGGTCATAACGCCATGTTAGGGCCGCATCGGGCCTACAGCGAGGAAGGCCACCGTGGTGGACGCTTCTCGTTGAAGGCAGCAACGCCTTCGGCCCGGTCGGGCGAGAACGCGGTGGCCCGCCAGCAGCTGTCCTCGACCTCCAGCCCGGTGGCGAGGTCGACGTCGAAGCCCAGGCGCATCGCCCGTTTGGCATGGCGCACGCCAACCGGAGAGTTGCCGGCGATCTCAGCGGCGAGCAGCAAGGCCCGCTCGCGCGCCGTGCCGTCGGGGACGACCTCGTCGACCGCGCCGAGGGCGTGCGCCTCGGCCGCGGCCAGCCGGCGAGCGGTGAAGATCATCGACGCCGCCTTGGACCAGCCGACCCGTCGGGTGAGCAGCTGGGTGCCCCCACCGGCCGGGATCACCCCGACGCGAACCTCCGGCAGCCCGACCAGGGCCGACTCCCCGGCGATGATGAGATCGCAGGACAGCGCGAGCTCGAAGCCCCCGCCGAGCGCGGCACCGTCGACGGCGGCGATGGCCGGGACAGGCAGGTCGAGCACCGACCGGTATGCCGCCCGGGCCACCGGGCGCTGCGCGAGCAGCTGGGCGTCGGTGAAGCTGTTGCGTTCCTTCAGGTCTGCCCCGGCGCAGAAGACCTTCGGGTGGGTGCTCGTCAGGACCACGGCCCGCACGGCAGGGTCGGCGACCACCTCGGCGCACGCCCCGGCAATGGCCAGGGCCATCGCGGTGGACACCGAGTTCAGGGCGCCCGGGCGGTCCAGGACGATCTCAGCGACATACCCCTGCTCGTGCCGCTCCACGCGGACGAGACGAGCCTGCTCCTCGCTCACCGACACACTCTCCTTCATCGTGTGGGAACCGCCGGGGGGCGGCTGACGACCCAGGGGACGACATCCCCCACCCCGCGCAGCCGGCGGCGGCGCCGCTTGCGCAGGGTGAAACCATCCTTCGGCCGCAGCTCGGCGGCGAGGGCCTCGTCGACGACGACGGTGCCGGGCGCGGCAATGCCGGTGAGCCGGGAGGCCCGGTTGACGGTGACGCCGAAGACGTCGCCGAGTCGGCCGATGACCTTCCCGTAACCGAGACCCACCCGCACATCGGGCAGGAGGCGCTCCTCGGCGATGGCGCCCACGAGGTCGAGGGCGATCGACACGCCGTCGCGGGGGTCCTTGGCCACGAACATCGCCTCGTCACCGACGGTCTTGATGATCCGGCCGCCGTGCTGGGTGACGATCTCTGACGCCAGGCCCTCGAAGCGTTGGACCACCCGAGCGAGCTCGCGTTCGCTCAGGGTGCGGACGAGGTTGGTGAACGAGACGAGGTCGGCGAAACCCACGCACCGCACGACGCCGTCGTGGTCCACGGAGGCACCGGAGTCGGCGATCATCCGCAGCAGCGCGTCGGTCAGGTGCCGACGCCAGACGTAGACGAGGAGCGGCTCGACATCGTCGGCCATCTGGAGGATGACCCGGGCGGCGTCGCGGGCGGTCTGCGGGTCGGGCATTGCCCAGGACGCGGACGAGTCGGCTCCCCCGGTCTGCGGGGCCAGCGACTCGGCCATCAGCTGGGCCTGCCAGATCGCGAGCCGGTCCATCGACCTGGCCAGCGCGCGCGTCATAGCCAAGGCCGTGGGCTCGTCGAGGACCCCTTCGCGGACCATCCGGGCCACCGACCGCAAGGCGTGGAGGTCGGCCTCCGTGAAGGCCGGTGCGTCGCTGCTCACCATCGGGAACCCCAGGGCTTGCCAGAGCTTGCGAGAGCTGTGGACCGACACCTTGGCCCTGGTGCTCACCTCGCGCCGGGTGTAGGTCGGGGCGCCACCCAGCAGCGAGCGCAGCAGGTCGTCGGGGTCGGTCCCCTCGGCCGTGCCGGCGCGCGGCCGGCGATGCCGACCGCTCGAGGTGGCGTTCATGGCCCCATCATGCCAACGCCGGTGGCCAGGCACCCGCCGAGCCGGTATGCCGGAGGTGGACGATGTCGCCGGCCGCGACCTGGTGGGCTCGGCCGTCGAGACCCCGGACGACGACACACCCCTGGTCGTCGACCGTCTCCGCGGTCCCGACGAGGTCGCCCGAGCCCGGCAGGACCACCCGGACCGGACGTCCGAGCGTGGCCGACAGGGACCGGTAGCGCTGCTGGACGGCCAGCCCCGCATCCCCGCCGGACGACCAGGCCGAGACGACCTCGGCGAGCGAGTCACCCAGGGCGGCGAGGATCGCCTCACGGCATACCGCTGAGGACGTGTCGGGGACGCCGCAGAGCCGCAGCGAGGTCGCCGTGGCGACCGGCAGCTCGGCGCGGTCCTGGTCGACATTGAGCCCGATCCCCACGACGACCAGCGGCGCGGACGGGGCCACCTCGCAGAGGATGCCGCAGAGCTTGCGATCCGCGTCGCCGGGGACGAGGACGTCGTTGGGCCACTTCAGCGTGGTCTGGAGTCCGGTCGCGGCGGCCACGGCGTCGTGGACCCCCACGCCGACGAGCAGCGGCAGCCACCCCAGGTCAGGGGGCGCTTCGGGTAGGGGGATGGTCAACGAGACGGTCACGGCGCTGTGCTCGGGGGTTTGCCAGCCGCGGGAGAGCCGGCCCCGGCCGCCGGTCTGGTGGTCGGTGACGACGACCGTCCAGGGCCGGGCGAGACGCAGCGCCTCGGCGTTGGTCGAGGCGAGCGCGGGGTAGACGACAGGGGCGGCCCACGGGCTGCCGGTTGGCGCCCACGCTTCGGCGAGCCGGTCCGGGTCGAGGGGCTCGCGCACGTTGGCAAGGGTAGGGGGCACAATGCGCCTCGTGGGTATGTCGTCCAGGGATGAGGTCGCGGCCGGGCGGGCGGCACCCGCGCCGGCACCGGCACCAGGGCCGGCATCCGGGCCGGCACCCGGGCCGGGGCCGACGAGCGTCCCTGCTGCCCGCAACGCCGTGCGCCTGCTGCGGGTGCTCGCCCGCAGCGCCGAGCCGCTCCCGGCGGCCACCCTGTCCCGGCGGCTGGCCCTGCCGCGGTCGAGCACGTACCACCTCCTGGCCGCACTCGCCGACGAGGGCTTCGTCACGCACCTGCCCGACGGCGCGGGCTACGCCTTGGGCCTGGGCGCCTTCGAGCTGGGGACGGCATACACCCGGCAGGCCCCACTCGCCCGGCTCGCCCGACCCCTGGTCGCGCGGCTGTCCGAGATGACGACCCACAACGCCCATCTCGCTGTCCTGCACGGCAGGGACGTCCTCTATGTCGTCGAGCAGCGGGCGCCGCGCCGGCCGGCGCTGGTCTCCGATGTCGATGTCCGGCTCCCTGCGGCGGCGACAGCGAGCGGCCTGGCCATCCTCGCCCAGCTGCCTGCGGCGCAGGTGCGCGCGCTCTTCCCCGGGCCCGAGGCCTTCGTCCGGCGGCACGACGGGGGCCCGGGCACTCCGGGTGAGCTGCGGACGGCGCTGGTCGAGGCGCGGCGGGTGGGCTACTCGGTCGAGGACGAGTGGGTCACCCCCGGGCTGGCCTCGGTCGCCGTCGCGGTGACCGGTCCGGGCGGCCACCCGGTGGCCGGACTGGCGCTCACCTACCCGGTCGAGGCGGTCGGGTCGGCCGACCGGGAGGCCCTCGTGGCCCATCTCGGGCCGACGGCTGCGGAGCTGTCGAGGCGGCTTGTCGGACACCGCGCCTAGAGTCGGGACCATGTCGACCACCGCCGACCACGCGCCGAACACCCTCGCGGCGCTCATCGAGGTGGCAGAAGCGGTCGCGGCCACCTCCTCGCGCAAGGCCAAGATCGACCTGCTCGCGGGCTTGCTGCGGACGCTGCAGCCCGCCGAGATCGAGCCTGCCGTGGGCATCCTCACCGGCGAGCTGCGACAGGGGTCCCTCGGCGTCGGGTGGGCCGCGGTCAGTGCCGCCGACGCGCCGCCGGCCGAGGTCGCGTCGCTGACCATCCTCGCGCTGGACGCGGCCCTGTCCCGGCTCGTCGACGCGTCGGGGTCAGGGTCGGCCGCGGTGCGCACCGCCGAGCTCGACGGCGTATGGCGCCGCGCGACCGCCCCCGAGCAGGCCTTCCTCGCGCGGGTCATCCTCTCCGGCCTCCGGATCGGGGCGCTGGCTGGGGTCATGGTCGACGCGGTCGCGGCCGCCTCGGGCGTCGCCGTGCCGACGGTTCGCCGGGCCGTCATGCTCTCCGGTTCGCTGGGCCGAACCGCCGTGCTCGCCCTGACCGCCGGCGCCGAGGCCGTTGCTGCGGTCGGGCTCCAGGTCGGCATACCGGTGTTCCCGATGCTCGCCGCCACCGCGTCCTCGGCCGGGGCCGCGGTGACCACGCTGGGGCGGGCCTCGGTGGAGTACAAGCTCGACGGGGCGCGGATCCAGGTGCACCGGTCCGGCGGTCCGGGCAGCCCGGTGCGGGTCTTCACCCGGACCCTGGCCGAGATCACGACGCGGGTGCCCGAGCTGGTCGCCGTCGTCGACGGCTTCCCCGGTGGCGCGCTGATCCTTGACGGGGAGACCCTCGCCCTGACCGAGGACGGCGCGCCGAGGCCGTTCCAGGAGACGCTGAGCCGGTTCGGGTCGACCTCGGCGCGGGACGAGGTCCTGCGGCCGTGGTTCTTCGACGTCCTCCACGCCGACGGGGTCGACCTTGTCGACGAGCCCTTGCAGCGGCGCCGCGAGGTGCTGCGGACCGTCGCGGGCGCCCACACGGTTCCCTCACTCGAGACCGACTCCCCTGCCGCCGCCGACGACTTCGGCCGCGCGGCGCTGGCGGCCGGTCACGAGGGCGTCGTCGTCAAGGACCTCGGCTCGACCTATGCCGCGGGGCGGCGCGGGTCCTCGTGGCTCAAGGTCAAGCCGGTCCACACCGTCGACCTCGTGGTCCTCGCCGCGGAGTGGGGGTCCGGGCGGCGGACCGGGTGGCTGTCGAACCTCCATCTCGGAGCCCGTGACCCCGCGGTGCCACTGGGCGAGCCGGGTGCCTTCGTCATGGTCGGCAAGACCTTCAAGGGCCTGACCGACGAGCTGCTCCGGTGGCAGACCGCCCGCTTCCTCGAGCTGGAGACGGGCCGGAGCGGGTATGCCGTCCAGGTCGTCCCTCAGCTCGTCGTCGAGATCGCGCTCGACGGGGTGCAACGGTCCCGCCGCTATCCCGGCGCGGTGGCGCTTCGGTTCGCCCGGGTCAAGGGCTACCGGGCCGACAAGACGCCGGCCGAGGCGGACACCATCGGCACCCTTCAGGCCATGCTCAAGGGGTGACCTGCTCGCCCGGCGTCCCGGCTCTGCGGTGCGGTCGGCGATAGCACGCTGAGTGGCGCCGTGCTCACCCGAGGTCGAGGGTGCGGGCCAGCGGGACGCCGGGCCGGTAGGCCAGGTGCCGGTGGCTCGGCGCGTCGAGCACGGCGAGGTCGGCGCGCATACCGACGACCACCTTCCCGATGTCGTCGCGCCGCAGCGCCTGCGCCCCGCCGAGCGTGGCGGCCCGGACGGCCTGCGCCGGTGACATCCCCATCTCCCGCACCGCGAGCGCCACCATGAAGGGCATCGACGTCGAGTAGCACGTGCCAGGGTTGCAGTCGGTGGCGATCGCCAGCGTCACCCCGGCATCGGCGAGCCGCCGGGCGTCCGGGTACGGCGAGCGGGTCGAGAACTCCACGCCCGGCAGCAGCGTCGCGACCGTGTCTGAGCCGGCGAGCGCGTCGACATCGGCCTCGCTGAGGTAGGTGCAGTGGTCGACACTCGCCGCGCCGAGCTCGACGGCTAGCCGCACACCCGGTCCGGGCCCGAGCTGG
>WBZQ01000722.1_pt3 | contig 14113 bp, 9 predicted proteins | sample 5204251 | NCBI WGS metagenome assembly WBZQ01 (sample SAMN12412402, study PRJNA552823) | activated sludge metagenome | isolation source: activated sludge from nitrification reactor of wastewater treatment plant... | place: USA: Virginia | collected 2017-09 | reverse complement strand
ATGGAAGGCAACTGGAATGGAGCCGGCGGCGCATACAAGTACCAGTTCAACGACAAGGAACTGACGAACGACTATAACCTGTCCTGGTCCGACTACGGCGCCAGATTGTATGACGCGTCCATCGGCCGCTGGGCAAAGGTCGAACCGGCTCAATCCGGCCTGGAATCGGCTCCGTACCGGCGTTCTTCCACCCCTTCCATCGGCGCCGCTGCCCCCGGCCCGTCCTTTAAAACCCGGAAGGAAGCCAAAAAATACTGGCGGGAAAACAACAAAAAGGGCAAAATCCTGAAAAACAGCCAGGGCCGCTATACCGTCGTGCAAAAGAGATCTGACGGATACATTACTCAAAATGCCGGTGGCGGCTCAAAAAAAGTGGAAGTAACACGTTCAACTCATCAACCGTCGGAACGCAACCAAAACGCGTCCGCACCCCGCAAATAAAACCCGTTTTGTCATGGCAAAAATCCTTGTATCCGCTTTCACCTTGCTTTTGACGGCAAGCCTGTTCGCTCAACACGAACCGATACAACCCTTTGAAGAACTGGGTATCAAAGTCAGGGTACTGACGCTGAGTAACGGGAAGTACCAGGAAAGTTTTCCGAACGACACGACCTTCCGTTTCGGATCGGTGGTATTCAACCACATCACCGGCGAGGTCGAGTCGGTCGTAGTAGACGATACGCTCTACGGCGAATACAACCTGAAACCGGAAGTAGTAAGCAGATGGCTCTCCGTCGACCCCATGGTGACGAAGTACCCGGATTGGTCGCCGTATAATTTTGTTGCCGACAATCCGTTAGTTTTTATCGACCCCAACGGTATGGACCTGATCTTTATTTTCAAAAACAAAAAAACGAAAGATGAAGACAGAACGAACCTGGAAAGATATCTGAACGAAGGATTGGGCGGCTATTATACCGCCACAATTGATAAGGATGGCAAGGTAACCTTAACGGCGGTAGAAGGCAAGGACATTTCGGAAGCATCCGAAAATGTAAAAGGGTTTTATACGGTACTCAACAATTCTGTTTCCGCCGAGGGGACAGTCAAAATAAAAGTCCTGAATGACGATGACAGTGTTGTGATCGGCTCTTTCGAAGATCAGGCGATCGATATGAAAGACCTGGCGGCAGTGGAGAACCTTGACAACAATACCGACCTGCCGGGTGCTGTTAGCGTGCAGAGTAAACTGGCACACGAAATTACCGAACAACACGACAAACAAATAAACGGGAACAAGGATTTTTCCAGTGCCCATGGCAAAGCCATACTGGAAGAGAACAAGGTCAGCGGCAGTACGAGAAAAGAAGATCTGCGCAATTTATCCGGCCCAACCCTCGAAATAAGACCTACCGCTTTTGAGGTGAACGGGAAGAAAGTAATTGTTACGGTTACCCAGGACGGAAGCAAAAAAACAACCGTAGTGAAACAACGTAATCCCCCTCCAACCAAAAAAGAGTAAACTATGACAAAAGGATTCGTTTTTATCATACTCCTGGGCATCGTGCCGCTGCACCATACCTGCGCTCAGTACAAATTTCAAATAAACGCCTTCTTTGAAAAGGAATTCGGGAAAAAAGTGGATTTCGAAATTGACCTGCCCTATAAGGTTAAAGTCAAATCTGAAATCATAAAAAGAAGCGACGGTCCCGGGGTATTGGTCTATAATTTCAAGCCAGTCGGCAGGAAAAACAAAATAACATGCAGCATCAGCCAGTCTCCGGATAGCGCCGGTTATTTTTTATACCTGCTTAAAGAAGAAGGAACGGTCGAAAAGAAACTGGGAAACACGACCTTCCTGTTGAAATTCCGCTATACTGCCGATGACAGAGACCTGTACTATGCTATGATCCTGAAACAAATCAATATCGGGTCGGAAATTCATAGCCTGATTTGTTCCGTAAGGGGCGACCCCGCCGTATTGGACAAGGAACTGCCGCAATTGCTAAATTCGTTTCATGCGAGTACGATTTCTTATTAGGGTAATTTTATTGTTGCTTCCTTCCGGCTTGCTGCCGGCGCAGGAAATCTGTTACCGGCAAGCCAGGGAAAAACTGGGCGCCATGCTGGAAAGCGGAAATACACTGGATTTTATATCTGCCGTGTTCCTCGTCGAAAATGCCTATTATAATAATGCATTGTCCTTTGACAAATTTGACAAACAAGTAAGTGCGTACGCACAAATTGCACGCCGGGTCGACCTCAATAGTTCTATTTCATATAACAGTCCGGACAAAGCCAAAATACAAATGTATTACTCGGTCTTTACGACGATGACCGATACTATATTCGCCAGAGTAGATGACTACCGTATTGACACATTGATGCCCTTTAAATACGATTTCGACGACATTTTCGGGAATGGCAGCTGGTCAAAAATGTTTGTGACAAAATTACTGGCGACCGGTGAAGGCAACTGCCATTCAATGCCTTTTCTCTACAAAATGATTTGTCACAAATTGAATGTTCCGTGCCACCTTGCACTCGCCCCCAATCATATTTACATAAAGCACCGGGCAGAAAAAGGCGGCTGGTACAATACCGAACTTACCAGCGCTACCTTCCCCATAGATGCCTGGCTCATGGCTTCGGGCTACATTTCGCTTCAGGCCGTACAAAACGGCGCCTATCTGGATACTCTGAGCGAAAAGGAAAGCATTGCACTGTGCCTCGTAGACCTGGCGCACGGTTACAACCATAAATATCCCGGCAATGACGGCTCTTTCGTCATAGAGTGCTGCGACCTCGCCCTCAAACACTTCCCTGACTATGTGAACGCTATCCTTCTCAAAGCGGAAACCAGCCTGAAACAACTGCAATCCATGCAGCAGCGCCACGGGTACAACCAATTAAAAGAGGTGACTGCCACCGCCGAAGGACAAGCGAAATGGAATGAAATGAACAGCCTTTACCTGCAACTTTACAAACTCGGTTACCGCCAGATGCCGGAGCAGATGTACGTCGACTGGATTACCTCGCTGAAAACAGAGAAGGAGAAGTATATCAACAAACAAGCCCCCGGGGTTTCCAAAGGCTGATTGATAAGAGCCTGTTGAGATTTCAATGCCGAGGCGAGATGAGGGAAATTTTGTTTTTATCAAGGCAAATTTTCGGACTGCCCGAAAAAAAACGCCCGGCTACCTTCGCGGCCGGGCGTTCGTCAAATCCATGTGTATTATTGCTCAAAGAATCAACGTACTACACTGAGTTTCGCCACCTCGGCCTGGCCGCTGAATTTGTTTTCCAGCCGGACGAAGTAACTGCCCACCGGCAGCGACACTACGTCGAGGTAGTAAAAGTTGGAGCCGGGCTGTACCCGCACCGAATTGGACGACACCAGGGCGCCGCCCAGGCTGTGCAGCGTCAGCCTGGCCTCGAAGGCGGTGTCGCTGCGGAACGATACTTCCGCCCGCAACGTCGCCGGATTGGGGAACACGCCCAGGGCGCGTCGGCCGTCCAGCGGATCGAACACCGAGGTCGTGCCGCCGATGTAGCAGTCCGGGCTGACCACCGCCGTCGTATCGACCGCCGGTACTTTCGTATAGCCTTCGAACATGGTTTGCTCCAGCACGAAATTGTTGGCCCCCAGCCAATCCTGCAGCAAGGTGGTGAACACCTGCCGGTAGTCGTACTGCATGTCCGACAACTGATTGTCCTGGGTCAGCACGCCCAGGTTCGGGTTGGTGCCCACCACGCCGGCCTTGATGTTCTTGCCAAACAGGAACATGGGCGCCAGCGTCCCGTGGTCGGTGCCCAGCGAGCCGTTCTCCCGGGCGCAGCGGCCGAATTCCGAAAACGTGCAGGCCGCCACCTGGTCGGCGATGCCCAGCCCGTCGAGGTCGTCGAAAAATGCCTTGACCGAGTCGGAGAACGTTTTCAGCAGGTCGGCATGGTTGCCCGAAGTGGTGATGTTCTCAAACACCTGCGCGCCGTGGGTATCGAAACCGCCCATCGAGCAGAGATAGATCTTGGTTTTGAGGCCGCCCTTGATCAGGCGGGCAATGGTTTTCAACTGGGCGGCCAGCGTGGACTGCGGATAGGTGGAAATGGCGTTCGAGCCGGCGTTGAAGGCGTCGCTGATGCGCTGGGCATACTTGCTGAGGCTGGTTTCGATGCCCTGGATGTAGGCGATCTCTTCACCGTACTCCGAATCGGGCACGTTGAGCAGCGGCGCGCCGCCGATGGTCTGGATCAGGGAGTAAAACCCGGCCGGGTCCTGGCCGCTGAGGTTGATGACGTTCTGGTGCTGCGTTTCGGTGTGAAAACCCAGCGAAGGGTTCGGGTCGCCGACCTGGATGCCCAGCGGGTCGGGCATGTCGGTCGTGGGCAGGCCCTGCACGTCGGGGTACATGGCCTGCAGGGCGCGGCCCATCCAGCCGGACGGGATCTCGTTCTTGTCCGGAGTGCCGTCGCCGCCGGAGAGCCACAGGTCGGTGCCTTTGAAGTGCGAACCGTTCATGTCGGCATAGCCTACGCCCTGCACGATGGAAGCCCAACCCTTGTCATAGAGGTCTTTCATGCCGGTGAGCACCGGGTGCAGCCCCACCTTGTCGGGGTTGGGCAGGGTATTGTCGAGGTCGAGGTACTTGTTGGCGCCCGCATCGGGGATGCGGATGCTGGGCCGCAGGGCGGCGTACAGCGGATATTGCTGCACGGGGATGAGCATGTTGAGCCCGTCGTTGCCGCCTTTGAGTTGGATGAGGATCAGCACCCGGCCTTCCACGTCGTCGCAGGCGGACATAATTTTGGCGATCTTGCTGTTGGCAAAAGGCCGCATCGGAAAGCCGTTGACCACGAACGGCGTTACGCCCGCGGCAGGGAATATTTTGAGAAAGTTTCTTCTTTTCATCGTTGTTGAATTGAAAGTTGGACGTTGTGGACGTTGGGGACGTTGTAGACGTTAGGTTGACTTTAGGTGGACGTTGTGGAGGTTAGGTGGACTTTAGGTGGACGTTGTGGACGTTGTGACTGACCAGAGTTCAACCCGGGCTATTCAGTCAACAAAGTCAACCTAACGTCCACCTAACGTCAACAAAGTCAACCTAACGTCCCTCTACAGCAACTGATACTCCGCCGAGTACAGGATGGCGTTGACGAGGCGTTCCAGAGGGATCTTCACCTCCGTATCGTTGCCCGTGTTCAGGTAGGTTTGCCACTCGTAGGTCCAGTCGCCCGGCGGCAACATGTCGAGGAAAACGATGTCGTAGAAATAGTTAAAGCGGTCGGTATCCACCGCTTCAGGCAGCAGGTACTGGAGCATGTCCTGTACCAGTACGTAGGGGTCGGTGGCATCGCTGATCACGCCGCTGGATTTGATCCAGTCGGCGATGTCCAGTTTGACGCCGAGCGGATCGTCGGCGCTGCTGCCGATGGTCAGTTTGCCGGAAAGCAGCATGGCCGGCATCTTGTAGCGGGCCACGATGGTACTGGCGTTGAACCACTGCCGGTGAAAATCGGGATTTTGAAAATAGCCGGGATAGCCGGCGACGTCGGGCGGGAAAAAGAGCGGCATGTTGGCCTGCTCGAAGGTGCGCATGATGATGCCCTGCAGATAAAAACGGGTGTAGTCGGGCAAGCCGGCGGCATCGGGTTTCGGCACTTCGATGCCGAAGAACGAAATGGCTTGCAGGTTCAGTTCGACGGGCGATTTGATGAGGCCGCCGATGATCTCGTCGGCGTTGTCGGAGTCGTCGGTATCGTAGAAGTGCTGGCTTTGAAAAAGTTGTTCCAGCACGGGTTTGATCTCGAAGTTTCCGGCGATCATGGTGTCGGCCAGTCCGGCGATGATGTCGTTTTCGATCTCGTCGGTGATGTGGCGGCTGACGAAATAGCGGTAGAGGCGGCGGCAGAAATTTTTGGCGGTTTCGGGCTGAGCGAAGGTCATGTCTACGAAGGCGTTCAGTTCGGTCCACATGCCGTCGGCATCGGTGGCGCCGGCGATGGTGGTTCCCTGGAACTTGTCGCTGAAAGTTTTGGCCGTATCGTCGTGCTGTTCGAAGTTGACCCCGCCCATGGGAATCTCGGTTTCGGCATCGATCACGTTGCGCTGGCCCTTCACCCGGAAGCCGGTGAGCACCTTGGCGGCCTGCACGATGTCGTCTTCGGTGTAGTTGGTGTAGTCGCCGGGGCCGATCTGCGGCCCTTTCCCGATGGTGAACAGTTCGAAAAATTCGCGGGCGAAGTTCTCGTTGGGGTTGTCCTTCCCGTTTTCGGTGTTGTTGAGGTATTTCAACATGGCGTTGTCTACCACCATCTTGGCAATCAACTTTTTGAAGTTGCCCAGCGCCGACCAGCGCAGCAGCGACAGGTAGTCGAAGTAGTGTACGGTCAGGAAGGCCGTCATGGCCATGGCGTTGAACTGGTGCAGGAAAAAGGTCATGCGGTGTCCGATGCCGGGGTCGTACAGGGCTTCGTTGATCCACCAGGCTATAACCCAGGGACGAAGGCTGGAGTCGGTGGCGGGAGGCAGGCCGCCGGGAGGCAGGCACCAGGTGCCGGGGCTGCCGCCCTGGTCGTAAATCGGTTGGTCCTGTTGCAGCGGGTACAGTTGCAGCAGCGATGCCACGGCCTCTGCCGCCGTTTGTCCGGCCATTTCGTCCACCTTGGCTTTGGTGTAGCGGTAACTGGTCCGGCGCAGCAAATGAGCCGCATACCGGTGACCTAAGGCGCCTTGCATGGGTGTAAGTGATGCCATGTTCGGTAAGATTGTTTAGTTAAAAGAAAAAATCGGTTTCAATTGCGCAGTCGCTTCGGTGTTGCAGGTTGAAAGTTGCAGGTTGAGCGTTCCGGCGCGGCAAGGCTGCTGCGACGGTTCAACCCGTACTGTCGGAAATGCAACGAAATCAGGTAGGTATTTGAGGGCGGGGATCGTTCAGTGCGGGCTTCGGCCGGCAATGACTGCGAATTGGAAGAAGGATTAAAGCCGGTTAAACGCGCCGTTCCGGTTTTTTATTAAGCGCCTTTTAGTTAAAATTCAAAAAATTAAAACGGCGCCCCCGGGCAGGGGCGCCGTTTTCCGGCCGGAGCCGGCTTATATCCAAAAATGCTGAAATTGAAAAAAATCAGTGTTTCAACAATTTAGTTACGCCAAAACGGCCGGACTGGCTTACCCGGACCGAATAGACGCCGGCCGCTAAATTTTGTACGGGCAAACTCAAAATTTGCCGGCCTGAGCCATTAACGGGCAGGCGGAACTGCCGGGCAAGCCGTCCGTTCAGGTCGATTATTTCCACCAGCGCGGGTTCGTTGCCGGTGAGGGTTGCCGAGAGTTGCGTCACGGTAGCGGCCGGGTTGGGGGCCAGTTGCAGGTCGAAGGAAGCATCCGGAGCAGGCGGGTTGAACACGCCGACAAAAGCCGGAATGGAATCCAGCGGCACCTCAATAAAATTAATGGCATTGTCGCCTGCGCTGTGGCTGTCTCCCCAAAGGTCCGTGCCGGGCAGGCCGTCCTGCTGGTACAACACCCATACGCTGCTGCCGATGTGACGCGGCACCGCCGGCCAGACGCACTCAAGGAAAGGCACGAATTCTTCGGCAACATATGGCGGAGCGGTGATCTCATACGGATCGCTCCAGTTTTCCCCGTTGTCTTCCGATTTCATCAGGTACAGGTGGCGGTAATATTTATTCACCTCCGCACCCCAGTCGGAGCGGTACAGTTCGTTTACGGCGGAATAGGCCAGGTAGATCGTTCCGTTGGCATCCATGCCGGTACTGGCAAAACTGGACAGGCTGTTGTAGTAAGAACCGATGGCCGGAAGGCCGCCGGTCAGTGACAATGCGCCGTCGCCATCATAGTCGAGCGCGCCGGTAATAACCCGGAAATTGTCGGTACCGTAACTTTCTTTCCAGTAACACAACCCGTTCATACCGGGGTAGTAGGAAGTAGTGGAATCGAGAAAATTGTTATCGATGACGTACATGTACCCGAACCAGACGTGCGCCTGCGCGTCGTTGTCGATCATCAATGATCCGAATCCGTCGGAGGTAAAAATGGCCAGGTGGGTCGCGGTATCGGGGGAATTGGGATCGATGAAACCAATGTCGTCGATGTCATATTCGTTTCCGGGGAAACCGACATAGTTTTCCACGCCGTCGGGGAAGTCGTTGACCACCGTTTGCTCCCAGTTTTCACCGTTATCGATCGACTTGAACAACAGCAGGTCGTTCCAGTCGGGGAAAATGGCCACCCCGACCGTTTCTCCGTTGGCGTCCAGCGTATAGGAATCGGCGGAAAGTTGGGTGATCTTGGTGTTATCCAGCCCGGGGATGATGAGGTGCTTTTTGTCCCAGGTAACCCCTCCGTCGGTCGAGCGCCAATAGAGCAACTGCCCGTCGACGCCCTGGTACAGCGGGCCGGTATTGGCCACCGGCGTGGTAATAGCGATCACGTGTACGGTTTTGCCGTCGGGGCCGCCCACTGCCACACGCGGCCACAGGCATCCGGCGCCGGAGGGGTTTTCCAGGTTGGTTTCCACCCAGGTGGTGGCGCCCGGAGCCTTGCGGGCTACGTGGATGCGGTATGGGGTAAAACTGGTGGTGTGCGCCACGATGAGTTCCGTGCCGTCGTCGAGCCGGGCTACGGCCGGAAAGCCGGTGCGGATGGCTTCGACGCGGGAATTCACGACTGGCCAGGAACCGTCACTGCCGCGCACGTTATAAGCGGTACCGCGTTCGGCATAGGCCGGCGGGTTGGCTTGGTCGTTGGCGAAGATCCAGGTCGCTACCGGGTTACCGTTCCCGTCGGCGTAGATGCGGGAAGGCATGGCGCCATAAGACTGCGCATCCCAGCGCGTTGCGCCGACTGTTTCTTCTTCACGGGAATGCACGGCGGGATGGGCCACCGGGTTGGGGTTTTCCGGCTCGGGCAGGTATTGCTCCTGCGGGATGAGCGCCGTTTTCAGATAAGGAGCGGGTGCGTTGTTGACCAGGGAGGGCACCTTGCCGATAAATTGCTTCTGGGCGGAAAGGATGAGAACCCAGCCGCAGCAGGCCAGGGTAAGCAGGTAAATTTTCTTCATACGAACGGAAGTTTTTAAAAAGCAAAACTACAAAAGGCAATCCGGAATCTACCACAAAAAAAGGGGGTGTTATAACCGTCTCGTAGCGGCGTGGCAAATCTTTTATACAATGATGTAAAATTTTGACCGATAGGGCAGATTTCTGTCCCTGGCTTTCGAAAGCCTATACTTTTGCCATCGACATTTGTCAGAATTCAAAAACAATTAAAAAGGCTATGAAACACAAAGCAACATCCTGCTTTGCTGTAGCGGCATTATTGCTGCTCGGCATCTTCCAGGCCGCCGCCCAGGGTACCAAGGGCTCCGGTCTCATCATCCGTTTAACCATCGACGGCGTCGTTAGCGATTATTATGCCGGCAACTGCGGCTACGGTACTGCCACCTGGGGTGGCGGTTTTACCGGCGACATTTGCCGCCCGGTTGCCTGGACCCAGGACATCACTCCGGACTCCCTGGCCTGCGACTCCGTGCCGGCCGGATCTCTTGCCGGCAAGGCCGCCCTCATCCGTCGCGGCATCTGCGGCTTCAGTATCAAGGCGCTGAACGCTCAGAAAGCCGGGGCCGAAATCATCCTCGTTGCCAACAATACCGCCAACGACTGCACCGTGCAGGAAATGGGGGCCACCCAGCCCCAGGCCGGCCAGGTAACCGTACCCGTCCTGCTCATCGCTCCGCTGATCGCCACCCGGATCGACGACGCCCTCAAAGCCGGCAAAACGCCGACGGTGTGCCTGCTGCGCGCGGACGCCGACATCATCGGAGTATTTTACCCGGCGTCGAGCATGCAAACGCCGGAATCGCAGATCGCCACCGACACCTTCGGTTTCGGGGCTACGCTCACCAACCCGGGCAACACCGACCGCGAGAACATTATCGTAACCGTCAGGGTGGAGAACAGCCAGGGCGACGACCTGTTCGTAGCCACCGATACCGTCAGCAGCCTCACCGCCGGTGCGGTGGATACCGCCACCGTCGACTTCCAGAAGCAACTGTTTGTGCCCGACCTGCCCATCGACCGCTACACCATCACGTATACTTCCGAAGCCGACTCGGCATCGGGGGTTCCGGTGGACGACCGCAACGTAAATGAGTTCTACGTGACCCAGAACCTGTTCGCCAAAGACGACGGGCCCACCATCGGTTTCCGGCCGAACACCTTCAACAGCGACAACTGGGCGGTTGGCAACGTGTACCACATGAGCCCGGCCAGCCAGGAAAATTACGAGGTAAGTACGGTGGAATTTGCCTTTTCGACCACTCCGGCCGAATTGCCTCTGGCCAGTGTCGAGACTTCCTTCTACATATTCCGCATCAACGACGACGTATTGCCCGACTGGTCCAACTTCGACCAAAGCCAGTTGCTTTCCTCCAGCATGACCCTGCTGGGCATCGGCTCCTACGAGGCTCCCTCCAACGTGACGGCCTTCTCGCTCCAGCAGGTAGAGGTATCGACGATCGACGATCCCGACAAATCCGTCCCGCTGGAAGCCGGCGCCCAATACATGGTCGTCGCCCAGTACGCCGACAGCAGCCTCCTGGCATTCAACTCTTACAACGAAGACGTCGTCGCTCCCGGCGTATCCAGCGTAATATTCAACGGCACCTGGTTCCTGGGGGGCTTCACCGGCAATCCGAACGCCGTACTGCGCATGTACCTCGACCTGGTGACCACTACCGACGAAAAGCCGCTGCCGGAATCGGTAATAAGCATCGTGCCCAACCCGGTGTACGAAACGCTGAACCTCAAAGTCGCTTTCGACCAGCCGACCGACGCCACCATCACCATCGCGGAAGTGAGCGGCCGGGTGATCTTTGCCGAAGACCGGCCGGGGCTGACGGAAGACCTGCTCACCTACCAGGTGCCGCAACTGAGTGCCGGTACTTACCTGGCCCGCATTGCCACCAAAGAAGGTACGCGGACGAAAAAATTCGTGGTGCAGAAGTAAACCTGCCTGCTTGCCGACCCAAGTAAAAGAGCCATCCCGGACAATCCGGGATGGCTCTCTCGTTATGGAACAGGTCGTCCGGCCGGCGTTTAACGGCTAAACCGGGTCGATTGCTCATTGCCGACTTCCACCGAATATTTACCATTGGGCAGCGATTCGATGTTCAGCGACCAGTCGGTGGATTTGGAAGAGAACTGTTTTTCCATCACCACTTTCCCTTGTTCGTTTTTCACCTGTACGCTCAGGCTTTTTACCGAAATCTCGTCCGTTACCAGCCAGATGCGTTTCTGGCTGACCACGACTTTCACGTCGGGATCGTTTTGCGGGTGTACGGGGCTGGCGGCGGCCCAGAGGGCCTGGCTGAGGCTGAGGAAGAAACTGAAGAGCAGGGTTCCGAATATTTTCGTTTTCATATAAACAGGCAGTGTTTGTCGTGAACGATGAAGATTTTTTTGTGCAGGTTCCGGTGGCTGTTTTTTCAAACCGATTGGCCGTCCGGATCGCCGGGAGCCATTGGTTCTGCATTGTTTCCCGGATAGACAGGATTCTTTGAAAAAAGGTTGCAGTGGCCGCCCGATATCCGATCGATGCCGGATTTAGGTCGACGAAACCACATTTCCGTCGATTTTCAGAACTTTGGCATTCTCACTTTTTTGCACCTTTTCAACATGAAAATCTTTCCTATCCTGTTGTTCCTGCTGGCCGCTGGCGCATTGAGTGCGCAAAATGCCGCCGCCGACTCCGCCTACATCCGCAATAATTTTACCAAACGGGAAGTAATGATCCCGATGCGCGACGGCGTCCGGCTCTTCACCACCATTTATTCACCCAAAGACCAGTCGAAGCAATATCCGTTCATCCTGCGGCGCACCCCGTATTCCTGCGCCCCCTACGGAGAAACGGCGTACACCACCGGCATTCAGAACATGTACCTGGTGCGGGCCGGTTACATTTTCGTATTCCAGGACGTACGGGGCCGCTATATGAGCGAAGGCGAATTCATCGACGTCCGCCCCTTCAACCCCGCTGCCCATACCGGCAGCCCGGGCTCCGGCGGGCCCACCGACGAGGCCACCGACACGTACGATACGGTGGACTGGCTGCTGAAAAACGTGGCCAACCACAACGGGCGCGTCGGGGTGATGGGGATTTCCTACCCGGGCTTCTATGCGACCATGGCCATTCCGGACAATCACCCGGCCGTGAAAGCGGTATCGCCGCAGGCCCCGGTGACCGACTGGTTTATCGGCGACGATTTTCACCACAACGGCGCGTTGATGCTGATGGACGCTTTCAGTTTCTACTCCGGGTTCGGCAAACCGCGGCCCAAACCGACCACCCAGTCCGCCAAGGGTTTCGAAGACTGGAAAACCCCGGACAACTACGATTTTTACCTGCGGGCGGGAGCCATCCCCAACTTCACCGAAAAACTGGGCATGAAAGAGATCCCCTTCTGGAACGACCTGATGGCCCACCCCGACTACGATGATTTCTGGAAAGCCCGCAACCCGCGCCCGCACCTGAAAAACGTGCAGCCGGCTGTACTGACCGTGGGCGGCTTGTTCGATGCGGAAGACTGCTTCGGCGCCTGGCGTACCTACGAGGCCATCGAGAAGCAGAACCCGCAAAGCCTGAGCAACCGCATCGTCATGGGCCCCTGGGTACACGGCGGCTGGTCGCGTACCACCGGCGAACGCCTGGGCAACGTCGTATTCGGCCAGAAAACCAGCGAATACTACCAGAAGGAGGTTGAACTGCGCTTCTTTGAGCATTACCTGAAAGACAGCGGACCGATGGACCTGCCGGAAGCGACCATATTCGAGACAGGCAGCAACCAGTGGAAAAACTGGGAGACCTGGCCCCCCAAAAACATTCACCCCGTGAAATATTATTTTCAGGAAAACGGCACGCTCGGAGCCGTACCGCCGCCCGCCGGCGCCAACCAGCCCGCCGACAAACAGATGGACGAATACGTCAGCGACCCCGCCAAACCGGTACCCTACACCGAGAACGTACACCTGAACCGCACCCGCGAATATATGACCGACGATCAGCGCTTCGCCGCCCGCCGCCCCGACGTGCTGGTCTACCAGATGGGCCCCCTCACCCAACCCATCACTGTGGCCGGAACCATTACGGCCGACCTGTGGGTAAGCCTGAGCACCACCGACGCAGACTTTGTGGTAAAGCTGATCGACGTTTTTCCCGATACCCTGAAAGGCGTGGAGAACGGGGTGCCGATGGGCGGCTACCAGATGCTGGTGCGCGGCGAGATCATGCGCGGACGTTACCGGAACGGCTTCGACAAACCGCAGCCCTTCGTGCCGGGCTCGCTGACCCAGGTACGCTTCGACCTGCCCGACGTGTCGCATACCTTCCTGCCGGGGCACCGGCTGATGATCCAGGTCCAGAGCAGCTGGTTCCCGCTGGCCGACCGTAATCCGCAACAGTTCGTGAATATTTACAAAGCGAAGGACGAAGACTTTGTGCCGGCCAACATCCAGGTATTCCACACCGCCGTGGGGCCGTCGGGAGTGATTTTGCCGATGGTGAGGAGGTAATTGAGTAATTGAGTAATTGGGGAATTGGGGAATTGGGGAATTGGATAATTGGGGAATTGGGGAATTGGAGCCTGGCAATTAAAAAAGCAACAGGAGTCACCCCGAATTTTGCAACAATAAACAAGCGAGCGTTTGGCCTATCCTTCTATCATCTTGAAACCGCCGGTTTTCAACCGTCGGCCAGGCAAGTCCTGCGCTCAAACATTTATCTTCTTTACAAAACATCAACATACGCTGGCCTGATGCGGATGTTTTGTAAAGAAGATAGATGTGAGTTGTACTGAAGCCCGTTCCCCTGACTAAAAGTTCAGGGGTTACAAGATGATAGATGTTTGAATGCCTGAATGAACCCGCAATTCGTAAGGGTCTTTACAGTAAGGAACACCCCGTAATTTACTTGTTATGCGAATCAAGGGTTTCGATTCCTGCTTCAAATGTTGAAGATTCAGCGATTCACCCTAATGATTACCTCGAAAACCCCGGCGAACGTGTCATGCAGAGCCTTCAGGCGTGGCATCCGACGGCGTAGCCGGAGGATGTTTTTTCTTTCTTCGGCCTTCGGCCTCAGATGCCACGCCTGAAGGCT
>WBZQ01001860.1_pt1 | contig 14114 bp, 14 predicted proteins | sample 5204251 | NCBI WGS metagenome assembly WBZQ01 (sample SAMN12412402, study PRJNA552823) | activated sludge metagenome | isolation source: activated sludge from nitrification reactor of wastewater treatment plant... | place: USA: Virginia | collected 2017-09 | reverse complement strand
TCTGCTCACGGCTGACAGAACCGCCGCAGTCTCACAGGATCTCGACCTGCGGAAAGGCGTTTTGCTCGCCTGTCTTCTGGGGCCGGTCAGCCATGATCATGAGCTGGATGGCAATCAGCGGAAGAAGCGCATAGCCGATCAGGATCAACGGGAACTCAATCATGATAGAAACTCCTTTGTTATGCGGAGCCTCCACTGCAAGCTCGATACCGTGTCATGGTAAAGCTCTAACGCATTGATTCTTATAGCTACACAAGCTATAAGCTCAAAAACCAAGGTGGTCTTAGGCAAGAATCTTTGTAGAGAACTGTGCAATGAGAACATTTTGCGCTGAGCCGGAAGGCCTAAGGGTAGGAGGGCAAAAGGGAGATGCCGGTCGGGCAAGGGACCTTAATGTGGATAGCATCAATATGCAGGGGGCATAACGAAATGGGGGAAGCGAAAGCGGAACGCTGCCGGAAGTCCCTTCGCGCAGGCCCAGGTAGAGCAGGAGGATGATCGATGCACGGCCAGGAGCGAGCGCGAAAGAATACGTAACCGCGTGGCGAGCGAGTGGCCCGAGCAGTCCCGGTTGAGGTGGAGATGGATTGGTGCCCCCGACACGAATTGAACGTGCGACCCGCGGTTTAGAAAACAGGCCTGGAGAGATTTTGAAACGCTCGGTGTATCAATGGTTTCCCCATTTTTTGCCGCCAAAACAGCTACTTGTGCGCGTTCCACTGATTCGATGGATTCGAGGGATATAGGTGGGTGTTGAAAGTTTTTAGCACAAATTTAGCACAGCAGTTTGGGTTGAACCCCTTCGCTAAGACATCTCGTAAGAAACAGCGATAACCCGGTTCGTAATTTACTGACCTGCCTCAGAACAGTAGCCCAACTTTTGACACAGTATGACGAGTCTAAGTATCACGATGAAAGCGCCTATCGTGATGCCGGCGCCACCTGTCACATAGGACAACCTTATCGCAATCGGATGGCCAAATAGTTTTTTCGTCATGGCTTGCGAGTCAAACCACCACCACGACTCTGGCGGATCAACCACACGCCATCTCCGCCATGTGGCATAGGTCCAAACAATACCTACAAGAACCATGAGTGCGCCCATGGCAAGATCTTGAAGTAGCCTTCCCCATGTCATTAAGCACCCTTAAACGATTCCCAGCCCCCTTATTCTGGGACTGGCGTGAGGCTATAACTTGTGTTTTTACTGCCACCTTCATTGCGAATGAGCACCCCTCGATCAATCAGTTCCTTGATGTCACGTTGGGCAGTGGGCATCGAACATTTCGCCAGCGCTGCCCATTTTCTCGCTGTCAGTTTGCCCTCAAACCCGTCGAGCAATCGATTCAACACTTTCCGTTGGCGTTCGTTGAGCACGAGACCGGTATGGCGTTGCCAGAACGCTGCCTTACGCAGCACATCCGCGCATCCCGTCTCGGCAGCCTCGATCGCCTTGGACACGCATTCAACAAACCACAGCATACGTTGCGTGATGTCGAGATCACCTTTCTGAGTGACTTCGAGCGAGGCGTAGTACTCGGGGCGCTCGCGATGAATCTGCCCCGCCACGCTATAGAATCGCTGTGGAGACTGTTCCAAGCGTGCAAGACTCCGCTCTGCGAGCGCGCGTGCAATCCTGCCGTTCCCATCGTCGAAGGGATGGATGGTCACAAACCAGAGGTGTGCGATTGTTGCATGGAGGATGCCGTCGATCGTGAGGGGTTCATTCAGCCATGCGAGAAGCATTTCCATCTCAGCATCCACGCGCTCAGCTGGGGGGGCTTGAAAGTGAACCTTCTCACGTCCGACCGGACCTGAGCGCACTTGCATGGGACCATCGGCATCGTCTCGCCACCCTCCGGTCTTTATCTTGCGCACACCGGAATAGCCAGTTGGAAACAGCGCGGCCTGCCACCCATACAGTCGCTCCCGAGTGAGAGGGGTATCCAGCTGGCTCGTCGCATCGAGCATCATCGCAACCATGCCCTCAGTGCGTCGGTCTTCTGGACCAAGGGCGGCCCCAGGAACACCAAGCCGGCGTGCTACCGAGGAGCGGACACTGGAGGGGTCCAATCGTTCGCCTTCTATTTCTGCACTTTTGACGGCCTCTTCCGTGAGAGCCAGAAGTTCCGCCTCAAGGCGCAGCTCGAAGCCCAATTGCATCATTTTGCCCAGGAGCCGACCTTGCTTCAGGTGGGCTTGGCCGAGCGGGTTGAGTAATGGCTCAGCATTCCAGCGGAAGTGTGGCCAATCGGGCAACTCCCAGATATGCACATTCACCTCACATCGTGATTTGAATATACGCCTATTCGCATCACGATGCTAGCTATTCGCGTCATCAGATGAGGCGAATTTGGACTCATTCGCATCATGGAGTCGTTTAGGAAGCAGGCCTAGACAGAATTTGAAACGCTCGATGGATTCGAGGGGTATTGGTGGGTTTTGAAAATTTTTAGCACAAATTTAGCACAGCGATTTGGGGTGAACCCCTTCACTGAGACAGCATTGCTTGACAGCGACTGCCTATCTTTTTTTTGTAACCTAACGGGCGGTCGTGCTAGCAGGAAGGAATATTTGCGTGCAGGCTCAGACTAAAGAATCCCTGAGAAGGAAAACTATTTAGCGAATCCTGATCGAGTGACAAGTTGAAGTAGTAAGTCACTCAGAGAGGCGTTGGCTACCCATTCCTCGGCAACCTGTATGTTTCGAAGGTACGCTTTCACTGCTGCTGATAACTCGCCGGCATGCGTGGGCTTCGATTCTGCCGCCGTGATTTTCACCGGCCTAACATCGACTAAGAATCCTGAACAGTTCCCAGGATCAGGGACTTCGAGCTTCAACAATCTTCCCTCAGAATCATATGCAACATAGCTGCCGCTCATGACATCAGGCGATTCTAAACCTCGTTCCGCGTCATGAGCCGATTTGAAAACAATAAGATCGCCGCCATCAACGACTATAATGGGAGCAAGCATTCGAACACCTATCAGCGTGATTTGTCAGTGGAGCTCTTTGGCTAAACACTAATCCTCCTACCTCCTCACACCGAAATAGCACTACGTGCGTGGTTTATCTTTTGGAAGTTGTCCGGACCAAGCTCGCATCAGATCTTCAATCGTTCTAATCTTTGCTCGTTCCCAGGCATCCTGGGTGCCATGTTGTTGTTCGCGCTTACCGAGTTGATAACGAAGTTCTGACTCACTGTCTTCCGTGTGGGCTTGATAGAACAGCCACTTCAAAAAATTAACCGGCTTAATCGATTCCAGCAGTTTGTTAACAGTATCATTGGGTCGTAACAGTCCTGGGGACAGTTGATATTCGATCTCGATAAGTTGAAATAATTCCATTACGGCTTGCTGCGGAAATTCTGACCAGAATGCCTCATAGGCGGCTTGAGGTTCTAGTTTTTCGCGATTACCAAACCGACTTCGGATGGTGTCGTGCCACTGTCCAAACATATTTAGTCAATACGCCTTGGCAATTCTCAAAAGAGTAATTTCGTAAGGGCTTGATTGAGCCGTGGTTTCCCCGATTTTCCCTGATAGTGGCTCAGTTTAGGCGCTGTCTATTGAGTCAATAGGTTCTGAATAGATTGAGAGGTTCTGACAACTTCTAGTACAAATCCAGCACACCAAATTTCCTCGGGAGCCGTCACTTACTCACGGATCACAACTTGGGACTTTGACCAACGTTCCCAACCAAATCCACACAGCAAACCAGCAAAGCTGTAGAGGAAAACGTTCAGAAGAATAGAGATGCTCAGCGATATCAACGAACCTATTGTGATCTCCTCTCCTTCGCCCAGCAAAAGGACCCACGACGGCCATAAGTACATGCCGTACCTCGCGGCTACTGGAATTCGATTTATGTTCAAATACAGTTCAATGTACACAGACAGCAGCAGAAAGACGGGAATTGCACCACCTGCCAGTGCGAACCATCTTACAACCTTGATCATCGCCGCCTCAGTCCAAAAGATGCGTCACCTGAATTCGTTCCACGGCTTCTCAACTGAATGGTTCCCATTCCTCAACGTCGGTTTTCGAATAAATGACTCATTGAAGTTCGCGGGGTGTTCCAGCTCCCCCTGTTCTGATCGTATCGCAGAACGCGGGGAATGCCTTCCAAACTTTTTTTTCGCGCACGGGTCAAAAACGAGCTGATTTTTGGTCGCTCCGTGTCTCCCCTCCAAACGATGCGCACAATTGCTGCTCTGAGCGCATGAAAGCGCACATACGCCTCCTTCTGCTCACTTCCTTTTGCGTCTGAGCTGTCACAAACTTTGTCCTCTGCTGTCCCCTCGTGTCCCCTAGTGACCTCTTCCGGGGCCTTTGATTCGGTCCGGTGATTCGCCTAGGGTGAGACGAACGGGAACAGGGCTCACCAAGAGGTGCAGATGTCCGGATTGGAGCGCGTCACACAGCAACACCGTCGTCCGTCACCGGGAGACAAAGCCGGTCCGCGCCCAATGCCGGCAGGCTGGGGCGCGGACCGGAATGGCCCCCGTCTTGGTAACACGGGGGCGCTACCTACAGTGCTCCTTACAGGAGTTCGATAGGTTCCATGGATTTGGCATTCATCCTCTCGATAGATTGGCTGGCGTTTACAGTGCTGGCCAGCAAACCCTCAAGAGGCCATGAAGGTCCTGGGTGGAGACTGGAGTCGAGGCAAAGGGGGTTTTCGAGGCTATCCCCTCTCGTGGATTAAGACGGATGGACTGCGCGGAGTGGGGAAGCTTGGGACGAATGCTCCGAGGCCTCCGAATGAGATCCATGTGGATCTTTCGAGTGGATTGGTTTCTGCCCTGACTCTCGATCAGATTCGAGTCCTGCTCCCGTGGGTGCAGCACAACAAGGGCATGTCACCCGCATCGACTGTGCGCTCGATGACCGATCCGCAACCGTCTCAGTCTCAACGGTTCGAGAGGCCGTGTCTGCCGGTCAGTGCGTGACGCGTGCGGCACAGGTCAAACACTTCGTCTTGAACCTGACGCACGGGACGGGAGCGACGACCGGCGAAACCCTGTATTTCGGGAGCCCGCAGAGCCAGACTCTCCTGCGCATCTATGACAAGCGATTGGAACTTCAAAGCAAGGGGCAGGAGAACTGGCAAGACTATGGGACTCGGTGGGAATTGGAATCCAAGAAGGATCGAGCGCAACAGTGTGCCCGTGCATTAGCCATGGTAGACGAAGCCGACTGGAAGGAGTTCGTGATCGGCTTGCTCAGGTCCTATGTGGATTTCCGGCAGATCTCGAAGGATGCCGAGGATGAAGAACGATACTGGGCTCCAGTCTTGGAGTGGTACGCCCTTCTGACGGAGGGATTTCAAAAGGGGCGATTAGCCCAGGAAACGCAGGTGCAGACCCTGCAAGATGCGAAACGATGGGTGAGCGACACCCTGACGCCAATGCTGGCGGTCATATGTGCCACCCCTGGAAGGGAAGAATGGCTACTAAACGAAATTGTCAGGGGCATCTCTCGGTGGAAAGACCGGCACCGGAATTTGCTCAAACAGCCACCCACTCGGTTTCACACGTCGTCTGCCGGCGGGAACGCGGGCAGTCCATGTTAGGGGGACTGGGGGTGTCGAGAGACTCCCCCGGTGTATCTGCATATGCTTACCGTCAAAGAGCTCTCGGCTTGGCTCAATATCAAGCCGTCCACACTCTACCTCTGGGTCTCACAGAACAAAATCCCGTGCCGCCGTATTCATGGCCTCGTCCGGTTTGAACCTGAGGCGATCCAAGCTTGGCTGGACAGCTTCTCTCCCACCTCCCCTGCAAAACCCCCTCGGTCTTCCCGGAAGAGCTCTGAGGACGTAGACCACCTGATTGCGGCCGCCAAACATGCCGCCTATACTTCCCGCCACGGGGAAACCATCACACCGAGCCCACGCACGAAGGAGGAGCAGCATGGGGCTCGTTAAACGGAACAATATTTGGTGGATGTCATTTACGTATGAAGGGCGGCAAGTGCGGCGATCGACCGAAACCTCGGACAAAAAGCTGGCCGAAGCCATCCTCAGCAAAGTCAAAGTGCAGATTGTGGAGGGGAAGTACTTTGACAAGCCCAAAGAGGAAGCCAGGACATTCCGAGAGTTGATGGATCGGTATTTGCGGGAGCATGCCAGCCGACGGTCGGGCTACCGTCGATATGTGAACATGGTCACGAATCTGACCGCGCATTTTGGTAATCCCAAGTTGGAGCACGTGACACCCAAAACGATCGTCGCCTATAAGAACAAACGGTACGCGGATGGGGTCACACCGGCCACGATCAATCGCGAATTAGCGCTCATGAAGAAGGCCTTCAATCTGGCCTGTCGCGAATGGGAATGGACCAAGGACAATCCGGTGTGCCGGGTATCCATGGAACGGGAGAACAACACGCGGGATCGATGGCTGACATGTGAGGAGGAACGACGGCTCCTTGCGGCTTCAGCACCGTGGTTACAGGAAGTGATCGTGTTCGCGATCCATACCGGGCTGCGATGTGGGGAAATTCTCAATCTCACTTGGGCCGGTGTGGACCTCAATCGCCGAACTGCCACTGTGTTTAAGTCGAAGAACGGGGAGCGGCGGACGATTCCGCTCAGTCACACGCTCGTGCAGGCTCTTCAGAACAAAGCTCGTGGCCGGCGCATGGATTCGGAATTAGTGTTTACGAGTGCGGCACACACACCGTTGGATGCACCCAACCTACGCCGGAGTTTCCGGTTGGCGCTGAAGCATGGTCAGGTGTTGGATTTTCGGTTCCATGATCTGCGCCATACCAGTGCGACTCGCATGGTGCAGGCCGGTGTGGACTTGTACAAGGTCCAACGGATTCTGGGGCATAAGTCGCCGATGATGACGCAGCGATATGCACATCATTATCCGGAAAGTTTGCGGGATGGAGTGGCGATTTTCGATGCGGGAAGGTCGTTTAGCACAAAATTAGCACAAGCGGGGATTCGGCCAGAGCAGGTTTCGCTAACCTGTTGAAAAATTGGTGCCCCCGACACGAATTGAACGTGCGACCCGCGGTTTAGGAAACCGCTGCTCTATCCAACTGAGCTACGGGGGCGTGGGGATACGATACTGAAAGTGAGGAGGATTGTCTACCTAGGTGACGCGCCTCCGAAGGGGCCGTGGCCACCTTCGGAGGTGAGTCGATCCTAAGAAGCGAACGGATGCTAGCGTCGATTGGCTTGGTCGCGCTGACAACTCTCTTCGGCCAACATCCGCTGCCCAACTGAGCCGTCTTTGGGAATGCGTGCCAGGCAGGCGTCAAGGCTATCACCTGCAGCACCCGCCGCCGCCCGGTTCCCACTCTTGGCGGTGGCATTCCCGGCGATCGACTGACGAAGCGCCTCATCCCTCTGGCAGCCTTCTTCCGCGAGCTGGCGTGTGCCCGCCGTGCCGCCGGATTGGATGCGTGCCAGGCAGGATTGCAGTGAGTCATAGGCCTGCGCGGAGGCTTTCATGGCAGCGCTCGATGAGGACGTCGATCCGCCGCCGGTCATGGTCTCTTCCGTAGCACAGGCACTGAGTAACAACAGGGATAAGGACAGAACTACAGCACCGTGAGAACGCGAGTACGTCATTGAGGAATCCTCCTTGATCAAGAGCGATGGGCGCACAGTAGCATAAACCCTCTCTATCTGGAAACACCTCCGGAAGGTCGTTTAGGGGAGTGCCCTCGGACCCTGGCCCAGGAGTGCGAGTCGGGAGGGAATTTGTTTCAGCAGGTCGGGCCGTACCTGGAATATCCCCGGAATTCGATGGCCGATGGCATATACGAGTCCGCCGACCTGATTGCCCATCGCGAGTCGTCCGGCGATGCGCCCGTCTTTTCCGGTCGCGACGAATTCAGCCACGGGGGCGACAAGACCATAGGGGGCAAGCGGACCGGCCTGCTTCAGAACTCGTTCTTCCGCCGGCAAATTGACGATACGGCTGACAACCAGGTCTGCGACGTCCTGGCGCAGTTTTTCGGTCGGCTGATCCTCAAGCACCCATTCGTTCCGATCATGAATAAGAACGTACTGCTCTTCACGTGTCTTGATCGAGAGCATGGCGATGTCCCCGATATCGACGCCGAGCAGTCGCTTATCCTGCAGGGCGAAGAGATCTTTGGTCAGATCTTTGATCGCAGAGGGGCTGATTTTGTAAATCGGCCCCTCTGCGCTGGTTTGGGCGAACGCTTCCCCGCTCGTCGGGTCCGGCTGAAAGAGACGTACCACGTGCTCAACGCCGCCGGATTGCAGAGTGATCTTTACTTTGGGCTTGGTAAGTGATGGCGCGAGCTTTTCCCGTTCAGGTCCCTGATCGACGATTGCCAACGCTTTGAGGTCTTCCAGCCTGAAGAGCAGCGCTTGCACCTCGATTCGGTCCCCTTCCGCCTCGATCGGATAGCGGAGTTTCCATTTCTTTTTTGGTTTCTCATCGACTGCGTAGAGCACGATTTCCGTGGAGGGATACGTCAGGCGCAGCCGTTCGGCCTCCTGCTGGTTGAATTGCAGAAGTTCCTTGCGGCGGAAGGAAAGCAGGCTTTTGTTGAGAAAGTCTTTCGGTGCCAGATCTGTCAGGAGCACGGCCTCGTCGGATGCCCGCAGCACGTAGAGGGTGGAGGAGAGGGGGCCCGCGTCTCCTATGGAGAGCGTCTCCTGTTTGTCTCCAGCGGTCAATGTGATGACCGTGGATGGATGGTCGAGGCCGAACGGCGTCAATGAAACCGGATGGGTTTCGACAAGCCGCGAGACTTTTCCCATGACCAGAGCGCGGACCAAGGCTTGCACCTGTCGCTGGTCGGCGTCGGTTTGGATAGGGGCGGTAATTGTCCAGGGTTGGCCGAGAGTTTGGCTCAGGATCACCTCACCGGATTGACTGCGGACTGTCAGCGCGGAGATTTGAGCTTCGGCGAACGGCAGAATTTGTTTGGCCTGGGTAGCCGTCGTGACTTCGGTCCGTTGCTCAGGGATCTCAATGAAATACAGATAGAGCCCAAGCCCCGCAAAGAGGACGGCCAGTATGAGCGTGGGCCAGTAGCGCGCCATGGGATTACAAACGACGCCGCTTCCGCCACACCAGGAGGCCGCACAGCACGGTCATCGCCGGGAGCAGAATCACCTGGACATACAGCAGAATGCGTTCCTGGAGCGGGTTGGGGGTAAAGGGGCGCACGGCAGGGTCTTTGGGAGTGAGGGAAATGAGATCGCGTTCTTCAGAGAGCCAACCCACAGTGCGTTGAAAGAAGTCGCTGTTGCCGACGAAGTTGATAAAGCCGTTACTGGCGAATGCGGAGTTGCCCACCACTACCACTGCTGGGCGTGGTTTACCCTCCTCGGGAGCCTGTTTCGGGGTCAATGCGACGGCCAGAGCAAGAGGGCCTTGCACGTCTTCCTTTTCGGTGTAGCTGACCACGCGCCCTTTCATATCGGTTTCGGCCCAGCTGCGCGGTGAGGTGCGCGCAAGCGGGACATAATCCCACTCCTTGCCCTGCTCCTCCTGAAACGTGAGGTGACGAGCCAGCGGAAACAGCACGGCAGCCGTGAGCTCATGGGTAATTTCATGGTCGGTGAAGGTGCGAACCAGGAGGGCGGTCAGGTCGCCCTGTGCCAGGCGGTCTTGCAGGTCCACAAGAACGCCCTGACCCAGTTCAATGCCCCAGACTTTCAGCAGGTCGTCCATGTTCGACTGGGTGTCGGGATCGACCATGACCAGGAGGTGTCCCCCCTTCGCGACGTAGGCCTGGATGCGTTCCTTCTCTTCTTTGGTGACCGCTCGCCGCGGGCCGGCAATAATCAGCACATCGGTGTTCTCAGGCACGGCCGGTTCCTGCAGCAAGGTGACGGTGCCGATGTCATACCCTTGTTTCTGCAGCACTTCTTTCGTCAGCGTCAGCCCGCCGCGGTCTGTGTCGTCAAGACTCCGCTCACCGTGTCCCTCCAGGAACACCACCCGCTTCTTGGTGTCTTTGGACACGCGGACGAGCGCACCGGTAATTTCCACCTCAGCCGGGGACGTGATGCGAACTGATTGCGGGCCGCTTTCAAAGATCGCGATATCGGTTCTGGTGATGCCATAGTTTTGTGCGACTTTCGGCTGACGCTCGGGGTCGATGAATTGGACGGTCAGCTTGGAACTGGCCTGCCGATAACTGTCGAAGCGTTCTTTGTAGGCCTGGTACCCGGGGTCCTTTTCCCGCGTGAACACCGTGATGCTGATATCCCGGGTGAGGTTGCGAAGGACGCGGTACGTTTCCGGCGCGAGCGTGTAGTTCTGATTCTCGGAGAAGTCCCAGCGGATCGAATGCCGAGCCGCCAGGAAGTTCACGATGGCGAGGATACCCAGAAACAGCGCCACCATCAGCGCGCTGTTGGCGCCCATGCGGGTCGATCGTTGGGAGGAAAAGGTCTTGAGGCGGTCAAAGTGAATGGTAAAGGCCCAAATCAAGGAGACGAGGGCCAGCCCTTCCAGGACTGTCACGAGCCACAGTTTGTCGGGCACGAGGGTATAGGCGAGAACCCCGGCAATGGCCAGCCCGGTTCCGATGGCGCCGATGGGAAGGAGGCGTCGCGTCATTTCCATCGTGACGAATCCACTACGCGGTGAGCGAGGAACAACATGAAGACGGTGCCACTGACGTAATAGACGAGATCTTTCGTGTCGACCAGCCCACGGACCAAATGATCGAAGTGTTCCATGAACGAGAGGTAGGAAACCACGTGACCGGCCGGCGTGTCACCTAAGAGTGAGCCGAGACCGGCCAGCAGCCAACACATCAAGAGCAGGCCGAAGCTGGTAAAGGCGGCCACGATCTGATTTTCTGTGATGGATGAGGCGAAGAGGCCGACGGCCAGAAAGAACCCGCCGAGCAGCGCCATCCCCAGGTAGCCGGTCAAAACGGGGTACCAATCAAAATCGCTGAAGAGCGCCAGTGTGAGCGGGACCAGGGTGGTGAGGAGCAGCATCCCGGTAAAAACAAGGTACACGCTGATGAATTTGCCGACGATAATCTCGCTGACGCGTATCGGGGCGGTCATCAAAAATTCAAAGGTCCGCAGTTTTCGCTCCTCTGCCAGGAGTCGCATGGTGAGGATCGGAAGGATCAACAGCAGCACGAAGCGCATGCTGGCAAAGAGATTGCGGAAGACCAGGTCGTTCAGGTTGATCTGCGCGGAGCTTCCCTGCATCTGCATCAACTGAATGGCTTGGGCGCCGGTAAAAACAATATAGAGGTAGGCGAGGAAACCGAAGGTCAGCAGGAAAACTCCGCCCACGACATAGACGATCGGGGAGACGAAATACGAGCGCAGTTCTTTGGCGATAATGGCTTGAACCGGTGGCATCGGGTTAGTGTCGCTCGCTTTCGCTTGTATCGTTCGTCTTCGGGAGGCCGTCTTCTCGCTGAGTCAATTTGAGGAAGACGTCTTCCAAAGTCATGGAGACCGGTTTCATTTCAATCAACCCCCAGTCCTGTCCCACTGCAAACCGTGCCACTTCTTCCCGGATATCTCTGCCGAGGGCGCACTCGATAAGAATGGTGTGGGCCTCGGAGGTTGTCAGCACATGCTCGACCCCGGGGACCTCGCGAAAACGCTCGAGGACATCCGACGGAGGGGTTTTGAGGGTCACGCTGATCTTCTCCGATCGCCGGAGCCGGGCGGACAGTTGGTCGGGCGTGTCTTCGGCGACGATGCGGCCGCCGTTGATGATTACGACACGCTGACAGACGGCCGTGGCTTCAGGGAGAATGTGGGTACTCAAAATCACTGAGTGAGAGCCGGCCAGGCTCTTGATCAATTCTCTAATCTCGATAATTTGTTTTGGGTCGAGCCCCACCGTGGGTTCGTCCAGGATCAGAACCGGTGGATCGTGAATCAGCGCTTGGGCTAGCCCGACTCGCTGCCGATACCCGCGTGACAGATTGGCGATGAGTCGCTGTCGGACAGATCCTAGAGAAAGCCGTTCCATGACACGGTCCATGCCGGCCGTCAACTCTGTGCCACTGAGCCCGCGGAGTTTTCCAACGAAGGCAAGGTATTCGGAGACAGTGAGTTCTTGATACACCGGTGGCGTCTCGGGTAGATAGCCGATGCGCTTTTTTACCTCATCCGGTTGCTCTGCACAGTCGAACCCTGCGACCTGCGCTGTTCCTTCCGTTGCCGGAATGAAAGAGGTCAAGATGCGCATGGTGGTCGTTTTCCCAGCACCATTCGGGCCGAGGAAGGCCAAGACCTCACCTTTGTCGACACGAAAGGTGACGCGGTCGATCGCCGTCAGATTGCCATACCGTTTTGTGATGTTACGAACTTCGATCATGCAGTCGAGAGAGACGGCTGGATGGGTGTGCTTCCTACTGTTTGTTGATACGGCACGTGGTGTGGCAAATCGAAATGAATATTACCGACCGCTCTTGGTGCAGTCAAGAGACGCATAGGGGGTTCGGTGTTCGGAATGGCAGGAAAGACCCGGTCCGTCTTTACAGCGTGATGCGTAACTGCTAAAGTTCCGCGACTTTATCCATCCAGTTGCTTCGCACAATGAACGGAAAGAGGTTTGTCTGGGATGAGGAGTGAGTTCAATCAGCCGAGACCCAGCTTGCTCGGCGTGTTAGTGATCGGCGCCGCACTCTGCGTGGCTCTTGCCGGACTCGGAAGTTTTTTGACCTCGGTCTATGCCGCCAGTAACACGGTACACGAGATCAAAGGTACGGTTGAAGCCGTCAATCCAACGGATGACCCACCTGTCATTGTGGTCAGAGGGCAGCATGGAGCAAATGAAGAAACGGTGGTCGGTGCGGTGCTCAAGCAGGGTGCCACCATCGTGCGCGGGAAAAAGCGGATCGGGCTCGATCGGATTCACGCTGGAGACAAGGTGACGTTGAAGTATGTCAAAACTCGCGACGGCCTCGCCGTTCGGTCAATTGTGCTCCACCGCAATTAGCCAATGACTAGATGCCAGTTATGGATTTGTTACTCACAAGGAGGTAGAGAGATTTTATGATTCGACAGCATGTGGTGCGGGGGATATCTGCGCCGGTGGCCGTCGGGTTGCTGCTCCTGTTGGGCTGCTCCGGGAAAGGCGACATTATTCCGATGAACCTGACCCCGAAAATGCAAGCGGATGCCACCGGTGCTGCGCAGGTGGTAAAGCCTATGGCGGGGCCTCGAGTGATGGTTATTCCGTTTGAAGATGGGCGCGCCGATCGAACCAAGGTAGGGAGTCGAAGCTCGATGTGGGGAGGAGAGACATATTTTAATGTGTCGAGCGGAAGTGCTGGCGAGGAAACCGCCCAGGCATTTGCCGATTATCTCAAGCGCAAGGGATGGCAAGCGCAATATGCCAAGACTGCTCCCGTAGCCTCAGAAGCCGGTCCCGATGTTGTGGTTTCCGGGAAGATTCTCGAATTGGCGGTCGATGCCCGGCGCGGGGTATTTCTTACTGATATTGAAGCCCGAACCAAGCTGGTCATTCAGGCGAGTAACCGAGAAGACAGCAGCTCACTCGTACGAACCGACGCACATTCAGGTAGCCATGACAATGTGTTGTGGTTCGAGCCGCAGGATGGAGAAAGTATTCTGTCAGAAGTGTTGGAGAAGAATTTCGAGCGGTTCGTCGTAAGCACCAAATTCGAAGACAGGGCTATTCGATTTCGTTAAATCAGGTCGCGCCGGGAAATCGATGAGCTGGTCCGATTTTATCCGGCTGATCCGAGAGCCTGACAATTTGGACTTGTGTTTACTATTGAACTATCAGTTAGTTTTGAGCGCAGAGGCGTCCTGCCTATCGGTGAGCGGAAGAAGCTCCCCTGTTTCGTCGTTCCGCTTAGCAAAATTATGGATTTCTTCTTCGTCGAGCATTGAGTTCTCTGCCCGTTTGTAGGGGGCATTGCTACCCAGACGGTATTGTCGCCAAAGGCAATCTTGCGTAGCCTTACTTCACTGAGTATGAGAGTTGTCTGGCAGGCGGTGAGGTGTAGGCTTTCACACGAGGTGTTTTTATGGATATGAACTCCCCCAACCCCTTCCGTCGTAAGGCTGGTTACGCTGCAATTCCTTTGGCTGGCTGTCTTCTCCTGAGTGCCTGTTCCGCGCTGCCGAAAGGTGAACTTACGTTGGACCTTGGC
>WBZQ01001859.1_pt1 | contig 14115 bp, 14 predicted proteins | sample 5204251 | NCBI WGS metagenome assembly WBZQ01 (sample SAMN12412402, study PRJNA552823) | activated sludge metagenome | isolation source: activated sludge from nitrification reactor of wastewater treatment plant... | place: USA: Virginia | collected 2017-09 | reverse complement strand
TACACAGACGTGCATCTTGGCACCCCGGTAGGCACTGGGCCCAAAATTTGTCGCACCTACTCCTGGGTGACTATCCATCAATTCACCCCATTTTCATAGAGCCGCAGCTCACGTAGGTCATGGTGCCACGCCGCCGTAAAAAATTACTGAACAACCGACGGCGGGGCCAGGCTTCAACATCATTGGCCCTCTGTCCTTGCTGCCCTTGCCCGTAAAAAGATCACCACCGCCCACATTTGACTCAGATTTTGTCTTGCCCCGGGCGATGCGGGCACTTTGATCGGGCGCATTCGCCGTACAGGGCCAACGCGTGCTCCTGCAGCGTGAAGCCGCGTGATTCGGCGATTTTTTGTTGGCGCTTTTCAATTTCAGCGTCTACAAATTCCTCCACGCGGCCACAGGTCAGACAAACCAGATGGTCGTGGTGCTGGCCTTCGTTGAGTTCAAACACCGCACGACCGTGTTCAAAGTTGCTGCGCGCAAGCAAACCCGCTTGTTCAAACTGTGTGAGCACGCGATATACCGTGGCCAAACCAATATCAATGTGCTCGGCCAGCAGCGCTTTGTAGACGTCTTCAGCAGCCAGATGGCGCACACCATTGGCGGCGCCAGCACGGTGAAAAATTTCCAGAACTTTGAGGCGCGGCAAGGTGGCCTTCAAGCCACTACTTCTGAGTTCTGACGAACTTGCGGCATGCGGGGCAGAGGTTGCTTCTGATCGTTGGGGCATGAGGCTTGACCAATAAGAAGAGGGCCCAGAAAAGAGGCTCAGTATCATACGAGCCGCTTTTTCATCTGCGCCTGTTCAGGCGCTGCCTGTTCGAGGTTCCATGTCTTTTTCTTTCTCCGTGCGCGCACTGCGCGCAGCCGCGGCGGTCACGCTGTTCATCATTTTGAGTGCGTGTGAATCCGCACGCAGCTGGGCCCCGACTTTTATTCAGCCCTACCGGCCTGATGTCCCTCAAGGCAACATCGTGACGCGCGAGATGGTGGAGCAATTGCACCCAGGCATCACGCGCGACCAAGTGCGTTTTTTGCTCGGCACGCCGCTGGTGGCCAGCATGTTTCATCTGGACCGCTGGGATTATGTGTACCACCTCAAGCGCGGCAAGGGCGCTGAGGTGCAAACGCGACGCCTGACGGTGTACTTCAAGGATGGTCGCCTTGAGCGCTACAGCACCGACGAGATGCCGCCCGAAACCATGGCTGACAATCTCATTCTCGGACGCAAGCCACACGCCGCCCCGATCGCTCCGCCTAAGGAACCCCCACCCCAGATCACGCTTCCTTCGCAATAACCCCTGATCAATCTATTCCAATGAAACTTGCAATCGCTGGTGCCAGCGGCCGGATGGGCCGCATGCTGATTGAAGCAGCCCTCAATGCTGCCGACATGACGGTGGCCGCTGCGCTAGACCGTCCCGATGCCGCAGCCCTTGGCCAAGATTGCGCTGCCTTTTTGGGTCGCACCTGCGGCACTGACATCGGTGCGGACCTTGATGCCTTGGCTGAATGTGACGTGTTGATTGACTTCACGCGCCCCGAAGGCACGCTGGCGCACCTGCACGCTTGCGTGCGCCATGGCGTGAAAGTCGTGATTGGCACCACGGGTTTTGACGATGCGGGCCGCGCTGCCATTGCCGCCGCTGCACAACAAGTATCGATCGTGTTTGCACCCAATATGAGCGTAGGTGTCAATGCGACCTTCAAGCTACTGCAGGTGGCTGCGCAGCTGCTTGATCTCGATTGGGACGCCGAAGTGATCGAAGCCCATCACAAACACAAGGTCGATGCGCCCAGCGGCACAGCACTACGCATGGGGGAACTCATTGCGCAGGCGCGCGCTCAAGTCTTCAAAGACGTGTCCGTGCTCGCCCGCGAGGGCATCACGGGTGAGCGCACGCGCGGCAGCATTGGCTTTGCCACTGTGCGCGGTGGCGACATCGTGGGCGACCACACGGTGATGTTCTGTGGCGCCGGCGAGCGCGTGGAAATTTCGCACCGTTGCACCAGCCGTGCCGGTTACGCCTCAGGCAGTTTGCGCGCAGCACGGTTTTTGGCAAACAAACCCTCTGGGCTCTTCGATATGTTTGATGTGCTTGGATTGAGGTCACCCTAGATCCGGCAGTTGACCGCTTGTGCACTTGGAATCTCCTCATGAAAGCAACGTATTGCAGCAGCCCAAAGCCCTGTCACCCAACAGGTAGGAGCGCGACGCACGGCGTAGCAGGCACGGCGAGCCGCCTGGCGTCGTTACTCGTCGTAGCAAGGGTGCGACTTGCATCCTCCTCGCGCCTAGCCCGGATATTTCATCAAGGACGCGGGCGTTGCGCGGATGCAGGGGCGAGCGATGTTGAGCGAGAGGGGCGCAGTCCGATGCCATACCAAGGCTCTCTTTGGTGCATCGGCGAGCACTTGAGCGCAACAGCGCCGCACATGCGCCGCGCAAACCCGCGTAGCCCCGACGACCCAATTTGGCTTTCCGATGCGCGCCGCGAAACTGCGTGTTCCGAGAGGGCAAAGATTCATGAACGGGGGCGACCTGATGAAATATCCCGGCTAGAGGCGCCTGCTGCTAGGGGCGCCGGCTTTCAGTGCCCCCCTTCAGCACTCCCCCTTCAACACTCCCCTTTCGCTATGCCTGCATTCGCACATCATGCTGCTTACCCTCGAAAACGTTCTCAGCCCTCAGGCGCTCACTGAAGTGCGCGCACGGCTGGCCCAGTCCACCTGGACGGGCGGCGCACACACGGCAGGCGCCCAAGCCGCCACAGCAAAAAACAATGAACAACTGCCTGAAGACGCGCCCCATTTGCCCGCCCTACGGCGCATCGTTCTCGAGGCGTTGCACCGTCACGCACTCTTTTTCTCTGCGGCACTACCGCTCAAAATCCTGCCGCCGTTTTTTAACCGCTACCACGGCGCGCGCAATGCCTATGGCAAACACGTCGATGGCGCCATGCGGCGCACGCCCAACGGCGATTATTTGCGCGCGGATCTTTCGGCCACGCTTTTTTTGTCCGACCCCGATGATTACGAAGGCGGTGCACTGGCTATAGAAGACACCTTCGGCACTCACCACGTGCGCTTGCCGGCCGGAAGCATGGTGCTGTACCCCGCATCCTCCGTGCATGAAGTCACCCCTGTCACACGTGGTCAGCGCGTGGCCTGCTTCATGTTCATGCAAAGCATGGTGCGTGAGGCGCAGCAACGCCGCTTGCTCTTTGATATGGACATGGCGCTGCTGGCGCTGCGCAACGATTTGGGCGAAACCGCAGCACCGGTGGTTCAGCTCACGGGCATCTATCACAACCTGCTGCGCACCTGGGGGTCGCCATAAGGGGGTCACCATAAATCATCCCCGCCCGATCTTCGGATCTTGGGGCCCACGCAGATGGGCCACACAAAGGCCTTTGAAGAAATACGTAAATCCTTTGAAGCGGGCATGCCCTCATTAACATCCAAGACATGAAGCCCCTTGATCCACCTAGCCCATCTTGCGCACCGAGTTGGCCCTTGTTGCGCCTAGGCTTTCGGCCTTTTTACCTGAGCGCAGCGGTCTTTGCGGCACTGGCCGTGCCGCTGTGGATTGCGCGGTTCTTTGGTGCCCTGACCATGCCCACGGCACTGCCGCCACTGCTGTGGCATGCGCATGAAATGTTGTTTGGATTTGCTGCCGCCGTGATCGTGGGTTTCTTGATGACAGCCAGCAAAACCTGGACGGGCCTGGACACTGCGCGCGGCGCATTGCTGGGTGCGCTGGCTTTGTTGTGGTGGGCCGCGCGCGTTGCCGCGGTCGTGGCCCCCAACCCTACGGTTTGGTATGGCCTGTACGCCATCCTCGATCTGGCGTTACTACCCATCGTGGCCGTGATGTTGCTGCGCGTGCTGCGACGCGCAGGCAACCGGCGTAACGTGCCCTTGGTCGCGCTGCTTTTTTTGTTGTCGTGCGCCAATCTGGCATTTCATCTGGCTGTGTTGGAGTGGGTGCCGTTGCCGCCGATCAGCGCTTTATATGGCGCGCTCGGTTTGATCGTGATGATCGAATGCGTCATGGCTGGGCGTGTGGTGCCTGCCTTTACGGCCAATGCCACGCCGGGTTTGTCGTTGCGCATCAACCCGCGCCTCGAAAAAATCACCCTGTTTGTGACTGCTGTGGCGCTGGCTTTATGGGTCTTCATGCCCCACGTCCAACTGCCTATGGCCATTGCCTTTGCTGCGGCGGCCGTGCTGCATGGGTTGCGACAAAAGCAGTGGGCGCCGTGGGTGACACGTGATCGACCCATCTTGTGGATCTTGCACGCGGCCTATGCCTGGATCGTGGTGGGTTTTGCTTTGTTGGCCGCAGCATCGATGGGTTGGGTGCCCCTCTCCTTGGGCATCCATGCCCTCGGTGTCGGGGCCACGGGCGGACTGATCATCGGCATGATCACGCGCACCGCACGCGGCCATACCGGCCGACCTTTGCGCGTGGGTAAGGGTGAGGTATGGGCCTACCTGCTCGTCATGGCGGCCGCTGTGTTGCGCGTACTGGTGCCCCTGATCGCTTCCCAAGCCGCCCCCCAAGTCACTGGGCCTGCGCTGATCACGGCCGCTATGGCCTGGAGCGCTGCGTTCTGCATTTACCTTGGGCTCTACACGCCTTGGCTGACCCAGGCTCGCCTCGACGGCAAAGACGGTTGACCACGTGGGCGGGGTCGGGTTTTTCTGATTACAAAAGCCGCTTCAAGTCAGCCACGATGCTGTCCACGCTTGCTGCGTGGGGAATAAACAGGCGCACGTGGCCCTCTCGATCAAAGACGTAGGTTCCGGTGGAGTGATTGATGGTGTACGAGGTGGGCGTTTGGCCGGGCACCTTTTGCACCACGATCTTGAATTCTTTGATGAACTGTTTGGTTTCCTCCGCGTTGCCATAAAGCGCCACGAAGTTCGGATCAAAGCCCGTGATGTATTTGGCCAGCACCTCTTGGGTGTCGCGCTCGGGGTCTACGGTGATGAACAGCACTTGCAGCTTGTGGCCATCGGCGCCGCCGTTCTCGCCCAGCTGTTTCTTGACCTCAACCATGTCATGCAAGGTGGTGGGGCACACATCAGGGCACTGCGTAAAACCAAAAAACACGGTGACCACTTTGCCGCGGTAGTCCGCCAGAGTGCGTCGCGTGCCGGTGTGATCGGTGAGGGAAAAGTCGTGGGCATACGGCGCGCCCGTGATGTCAACGTGATGAAAGACCGCGGTGGTGGGTTCTTTTTTTTCGCAGGCGCTCAGTGCCCACACCCAACACAAGCTGATCAAGAGTGCGCGCATGAGTCACCCCAAATATTTATCGATCAACAACGCAGCAAACAGCGCTGAGAGGTAAACGATGGAATAGTGAAACGTGGCGCGCGCCAACGCATCGGAATAGTGGCGATACAGCCGCCATGCGTACACCACAAAGAGGCTGCCCAGGACCAGCGCGCACATGAGATAGAGCAGACCCGACATGCGGATGGCGTAGGGCAGCAGTGTTGTGGCCAGCAACGCAATGGAATAGAGCAGGATGTGCAGCCGCGTGAACTTTTGCCCATGCGTAACGGGCAACATGGGCAGGCCTGACTGGCGGTAATCCTCCACCCGATACAAGGCCAGTGCCCAGAAGTGTGGCGGTGTCCACACAAAAATAATGAGGGCTAACAACCAGGGCTGGGCCGGTACGGCATCGGCCACTGCAGCCCAACCCAGCACGGGAGGCATGGCGCCGCTGAGTCCCCCGATAACAATGTTTTGTGGCGTGTTGGGTTTGAGCAGCGTGGTGTAGATGACGGCATAGCCTACGAATGTGGCCAGCGTGAGCCCCATGGTGAGGGCATTGACGTAGGTGTAGAGCACCCAGGCCCCAAGGGCACCCAGCACTAACGAAAACGCGAGGGCAGGCGCGGGGTGAATGTCACCGCGGGCCATAGGGCGCATGCGGGTGCGGGCCATTTTGGCGTCGATGGTGCGCTCGATCAGCGAGTTCACCGCAAAGGCTGCGCCGGCCAGCAACCAGATTCCAACGGTGGCGTTAAAAATGAGTGCCAGGGGCGGCACGCCAGGGGCGGCCAGCAGCATGCCAATGACGGCGCAAAAAATGGCCAATTGCGTCACGCGCGGTTTGGTCAGACGCACGTACTGAATCACCACGCGCGAGAAGCGCGCCAAGGGCGACGCAGGGGCATCCGCTGCTTGTGCTGGCATCGGAGTACTCATGGGGGTTTGCTTTGGGGTGAAGGGTTCGTGACGTGATCAATGAACCCGCCGTGCTGAACTGGCTTTGAAGTTTATCAACAGGGTCAGCACCAGCAGCACGGCCGCCACTGCGTTGTGCCCTGCGGCAGCAGGCAGTTGCGCACCCAACTCTAGGTGCGCGTTGGACATGCTCCACACCACTTTGAACCCTAGTCCCACCTGCAGCATCAATGCGGCGACCAAACCCAGTGCGTAGGGTCGCCCACCGGCCACGCGCCCGGTGCGCACGCTGAGCCAAACCAACACGCCCACCACGACCAAGGCAAAGCCCCGGTGCGTCAAGTGAATGGCAGTCAGTGCGGCCAGTGGCAAATGGGTGCCCTGCACGGTTTTGCCCAGTTCGCGCACCAGGTGAAAGCCGTTGACAAAATCAGTGGGTGGCAGCAGCTCACCCTGACACCAGGGCCACTCACCACACACCGCTGCCGCATAGTTGGTGCTGACCCAGCCTCCCAGCGCCAGCTGCATGACCAGCACCACCAGGGCAATGCGCGCCGGCGCACGCACGGCCACCCATTGCGCATTGCTTTCGCGCACGGGCGCCACACGCTGCGCATACCAGACCAGCAACGCCAACGTGCTCAGGCCACCGAGCAAGTGCAAGGTGACGATGACGGGCTTGAGCAACCAGGTCACCGTCCAGGCGCCCAACACGGCCTGCAAGACCACCACGCCCACGAGCGTCCAGGCCAATGCTGCGGCGCTCTCGGTGCTGCGACGCTGCCGTGTGGCACTGATGGCCAGGGCCAGGATGAGGCAACCCAAAAACATCGCCAAATAGCGATGCGCCATCTCTTTCCATGCTTTGTGCATGGAAACGGGCCCATGCGGGGCTTGCGCCGTGGCGGCCTCAATGGCATCACGTGCCAAGGTGGGTGTGAATTCGCCATAGCAGCCTGGCCAGTCTGGACAGCCCAATCCCGCATCCGACAAGCGCACATAAGCGCCCAACACGATGAGCCCGAATGTGATGAGGGCGCTGACTCGTGCCAGGCCGTACAGACGTTCGCGCCGCAGGCCCACGCACAACACCACGAGTGTGACCAGCGCAATGGCCACCAATGCCAAGACCGCGCGCTCCCAACTGGTCATGCCCATATTCGCCCTTTCGCTTAACCGATCTGTGTTAACCGATCCGCGATGCGCGCAGCAGGCGCTCGAGATCTTTTTTCATACGGCTGGGGTTGGCCTGTTGTGGCCAACGCAGCATGAGGTTGCCTAATGGATCGATCAGCCAGACGTGCGCCGCAGCGCTGTCGGCCTGCGCGGCAAACAAGGCCTGTCGATCTGCCGCTGTCACGCGCCATAGCACCGTGCCTTCGTAGTCACGCAGCAGCGTGGCATCGGGCATGCCCGCATCGGTCACCAACCACACGCGCTGCACGCGGTCACGGTCTTTGCCGGTCGTGGCGCGCACTTGGCGCATCCACCACAGGCGTTGCTGGCAATCTGCATCGCAGGTTGCAGGGGCCAGCTGCAGCATGATCCAGGCCCCCTTTAAGGCCGCCAGGGATGTGGGCTGGCCGTCTAGTGTGGCAACGGTGACCTGAGCCACGGGTCGCTGGGGTTCGATCAGATCACCGTAGTTGGTGCGCTGGGAGGGTGGCAGCACGTAGTAGGCCAAGTAGGAGGCCACGACAGGGGCCAAACACACTGCCACCAACCACCACAGCACACGAGAGCGGCGAGGGGGTTGAGGTTTGGACAGGTCAGTCATCAGAGTCGCTCATCAGGGGCACTGCTCGTTGTCAAGGATCGCTGCCGCCGCCCTAGGTAAATAGACAGCCCCGCAATGAGTGCGCTTAATGCGAACCATTGCGCGGCGTAGCCGTAGTGCTGTTCGGGGCCCACCGCCACTTGCAAGGGCACGCGCGTGAGTCCTTCATGGGCAGACGCTGCATCGGTTTGCTGCACCACGAAAGGCGCAACCGTCAGGCCACTGGCCACCGCAAATGCAGGAAGGTCGAGATTTTGCCAAACAGCCGGCAACGGTCCCGCAGAAGGGGCCGCGCCCAGTTGCAGCAGATGTGAGAGCTGCGCTACGGCGACACCTTCCACATTCACCTCACCGCTGGCATCAAGCGTGGACGGCAAACGCAAACGGTCCGTCGGATCGCGCGGCGCCCAGCCGCGCAGCACCAGCACGACGGCAGTGTCCTGCGCGGCGTCTGCCAAACGCAGTGGGGTGATCTTCCAAAAACCGGCGCGTCCGCCCAGCGCACGGTTCTCAAGCCAAACGGTGCTTTGCGGCAACCACTGCCCACGCAACCGAACCCGTAGGGACGCACGCAAGGGTGAGGGCCCATGCAAGGACACACGCTGGGTTGTCGTGGCCAGTGTCGCGGCGGTTAGTGCTTCGGGCGCACGCGCCATGGCCGCATCCCACTGCGCCTGGGCTTGCACTTTGGTCTGTGCGCGCCACAACTGCCATACCCCTAAACCTGCAGTCAACATCACAACAAGGGCCACAACAAACACGCCCAACCACATGGACGAGTACGATCCCAGACACCTCTTGCGTGTTGCGGTTTGCGTCATCCTAGATCCGGCCGTTGACCGCTTGTGCACTGGGAAGCTCCTCATGGAATCAACGCACTGCAGCCCAAAGCGCGGCCGCGCGTCCAAGCGCCGAATTTAGGACCACTTTCATGAGAGTTTTCATCGCAGTGGTGTTGGTTGCCATCGTGGGTGCTCTGGGTACGGCCTTATTCTTTTTGCTGCGCGACCAAGGCGGAACGAATCGCACCGTCTATGCGCTGACCGTGCGTGTGGCGCTGTCGGCCGCACTCTTACTCATCATTTGGATCAGCTGGGCCCTGGGTTGGATTGCGCCGCGGCAATACTAATTGTCGACATTCACGAACTTCTTGCGCTTGCACACAGTCTGAAGACCAGGGCCCGTAAGGTTGAAGACAGAGTCAAGGCGGTCATTGCGTTTTCGCAGGGGTTTGCCGGGCTTTTTCAATCATTGCAATCGGCGTGCACACGTAATCTGAGTTTCGACATTTTTGTTTGCACTCACTACGGTGGAGGTTCCAATGAGCGTGCCGACCGAACTGTTCTCTGCCTATCGCGATGCCTTTGTCCGCGCCCAGGACGAGGAGATGGGCCTTGAGGATTTTCTGCACTACTGCAAGACCGACCGCATGGCCTATGCCTCGTCGCATGAGTGCGTGTTGGAGGCCATCGGTAAACCCAAGCTTTTGAACACGGCCGACGATCCGCGTCTGTCGCGCATTTTTCAGAACCGTGTGATTCAAACTTGGGACACCTTCGCCGAGTTTCACGGCATGGAGGAAACCCTCATGTCGCTGTATGCGTATTTCTTGCATGCGGCGCAGGGGCTGGAAGAGCGCAAGCAAGTGCTCTATCTGCTCGGCCCGGTGGGGGGGGGCAAGTCGTCGCTGGCAGAAAAAATTAAATCGCTGTGCGAGCAGTTCCCCATCTATGCGCTCAAGGACTCTCACACCGGCAAGGTGTCGCCGCTGTTGGAGTCGCCGCTGGGTTTATTTAGCCGCGAAAAATTTGGTGCGCAGATGGAAGATCGTTATGGCATTCCGCGCCGAGCCCTCACCGGCATTGCCAGCCCTTGGGCACTGAAGCGCTTGAAGGACTATCAGGGGGACATCTCGCAGTTTCGTGTGGTCAGGGTGATGCCCTCGGTGCTCAATCAAGTGGGCATTGTCAAAACCGAGCCGGGTGATGAGAACACGCAAGACATCTCCACTTTGGTGGGCAAGGTTGACCTGCGTCAGTTGGAACATTTCTCGCAAGATGACCCCGACGCCTACAGCTACTCGGGCGCGCTGTGCCTGGGCTCGGCCCGTTGCGTGGAGTTTGTGGAGATGTTCAAAGCGCCGCTCAAGGTGCTCAACCCCATCTTGACCGCTACGCAAGAGGGCAATTTCAAAGGCACGGAGGCCTTGCCGGCCATGCCCTTTAACGGTTTCATCATGGCTCACTCCAATGAGGCCGAGTGGCTCAAGTTCCGCAACAACAAAGACAACGAAGCATTCATTGACCGCGTGTATCTGGTCAAAGTGCCTTATTGCTTGCGCGTGGATGAAGAGGTGCGCATCTACGACAAGATGCTCAAGGCTTCGACATTGTCTGAGTCGCCTTGCGCGCCACAAACGCTGCGCACACTGGCCGAGTTCACCGTGCTCTCACGCCTGGCCGTGCCTGAGAACTCGCCCGTGTATTCCAAGCTGCGCAGTTACAACGGCGAGAACCTCAAAGATGTGGATCCACGCAGCAAGAGCGTGAAGGAGTACCGCGATGATGCGGGCCCCACAGAAGGCTTCACAGGTTTGTCCACCCGTTGGGCCTTCAAGACCATCTCGGCAGCCTTTAACCGTGACCCCAGTGAGATCGCAGCGGACCCCGTGAACTTGTTGGTGGTGCTGGAAGAGCGGCTGAACAAAGATGATCTGCCCGATGAGTACAAGCGCCGCCTGCGCGGCCACATCAAAGAGTGGATCGTGCCGCGCTTTGCCGAGTTTCTGGAAAAAGAGTTGCAAATGTCGTACCTCGATGCCTACGGCGAGTACGGCCAAAACCTTTTTGATCGCTACGTCACGTATGCGGACAAGTGGCTGCTGGACGAAGACTGGCGTGATCCCGATACCGGTATGCAGTACTCGCGCGATGCGCTCAACAGCGAACTGGAAAAAATCGAAAAGCCCGCCGGCATCAGTAACCCGAAAGATTTCCGCAACGAGGTGGTCAACTTTGTGCTGCGCGCCCGCGCACACAACAAGAACCCGCACTGGACCAGCTACGAAAAGCTGCGCGTGGTGATTGAAAAGCGCATGTTCAGCAAGACCGAAGACATCCTGCCCATCATCTCGTTTGAGGCTAAGGGCTCACAAGAGATGGAAGATCGGCACAAGTCTTTCGTCAATCGCATGGTGGCTCGCGGCTACACCGAAAAACAGGTGCGGCGGTTGGTGGATTGGTACATGCACTACAAGAAAAGCACGCAAAGCTGAGCACCCGCACTAAGGTCTAAACCATGAAGCTGCGCTGCGCTCTCACCCTGGCCCCAACCCCAACCCTAACTCCTCTCCCGGTGGGAGAGGGGCTTTTGCTTCCCTCTCCCATCGGGAGGGGGCCCGAGGGTGAGGGAAAGCGGTGCAGCCAAAACGGCACATGACCCACCCCCTCACCCCCTCGCGCTTAATGCGCATCGTGGATCGGCGCGCCGATCCACCGGGGCGGGGTGCGGTCAACCGCGAGCGCTTTATTCGTCGCTTCAAAGACGACATCAAGCGCGCCGTTGACGATGAAATCGGCAAGCGCGGGATCAAAGACATTGGCAAGGGCGGGCGCATCACCATTCCGGGGCGCGGGCTCAAAGAGCCGCACCTCGTGCATGACAACGACAGCGGCAACCGCGACTTTGTGTTGCCGGGCAATCGTGAGCTGATTCCGGGCGATCAGATCAAACGTCCCGAAGACGGCGAAGGTCAAGGCCAGGGCGATGAGGCGGGCGAGGGCGAGAGCCAAGACAGCTTCAGCTTTGTGCTCTCGCGTGAAGAGTTTCTGGCCCTGTTCTTCGACGACCTGGAGCTGCCCAACCTGGAGCGCACCAAGCTGGGCGATGTCACGCTCGAGCGCACCCGACGCGCGGGTTATTCACGCGACGGCTCGCCGGGCAATTTGTCGGCGCCGCAAACCATTCGCATGTCCATCGCGCGGCGCATTGCGTTGCGCGGGGCCATCGGCCGACAGATTGCTGCGTTGGAAAAAGAGCGATCACAAGCCACGCCCGATGCGCGTGTGCGCATCGACGCTGAGCTAGACCGTCTCGCACGTCGTCTAAAGAACTTGCCGTTTTTGGAAGATATTGATCAGCGTTTCCGCGCCCGCGCGCCCCTGCCCGCGCCCAGTGCACGCGCAGTGATGCTGTGTCTGATGGATGTGTCGGGCTCGATGGACGAGCGCAAAAAAGATTTGGCCAAACGCTTCTTTGCTTTGCTCTACCTCTTTTTAGAGCGCAAGTACGGCGCCGTGGAGGTGGTGTTCATCCGCCACACCGAAACCGCCGAAGAAGTGAACGAGCAGACTTTTTTCTACGACCGCCAAAGCGGCGGCACCCTGGTGCACCCGGCGCTAGAGCTGGCGCAAAAAGTGATTCAAGCGCGCTATCTGGGCGATGACTGGAACGTCTACGTGGCGCAAGCCTCGGATGGCGATTGCAGCAGCGAAGACGGCCGACGCAGCGCCGGTTTCATCCAAGCGGAACTGCTGCCGCGGGTGCGCTACTACGCCTACATCGACATTCCCGGCAACAACGGTTGGTTTAACCGTCCCTCGGACTTGTGGCAGTGCTACGAGGTCATTGCCAGCGATGCTTTTCAGATGCGCCAAGTGCATGCGCGCAGCGACATCTGGCCGGTATTTCGGCAGCTCTTTGCCAAAAAGGAGCACGCATGAAGGAGCACGCATGAGTGCGGCCGATGGTGTCAAGAAAGATCGGCAAGCGCCTTGGCCGCGGCTCATCACCAAGCCCACGGTGCCCATGCCCTCGGGGGTGCGCCCCGCTTTGCCACGCGCTGCGCAACCGATCGCCACCGGCGCGGACTGGACGTTGCCGCTACTGGACAAATTCGATGACGCGTTGGCCGTGCATGCCAAACGCCTTGAGCTGGATATCTGGCCCATTCAGTACGAAATCATCACCGCGGCGCAGATGCTCGACCTGTGCTCGACCGTGGGCATGCCTGTGCACTACCCGCACTGGAGCTTTGGCAAGCAACTGCTCAGTCAAGAGCACACGTACAAAAAAGGCATGACCGGCTTGGCCTATGAGATCGTCATCAACACTTCGCCCAGCCTCGTGTATTTGATGGAAACCAACACGCTGGCCCTGCAAGTGCTGGTCATGGCGCATGCGGCCTATGGGCACAACGCGTTCTTTAAATCCAACTACCTCTTTCAGCAGTTCACCCAACCCGATGCCATCCTCGACTACCTTACCTTTGCGCGCAATTTCATTGTCGATTGCGAACAGCGCCACGGTTGGCGCGAAGTAGAGAAGGTGCTCGATTGCGCGCACGCGCTCTCGCCCTACGGCGTAGACCGCTACAAGCGCCCCAAGCGCCTGTCGGCGCGGCGCGAGCAAGAACGGCTCGATGAGCGCCTGCGTTTTGCCGAGAAGCACTTCAATCCCGATGTGCAATACCTGTACCGCGACCAGGCCAAACCCGAAGCCAGCGACCAAGCTCAAGACGCACCCTTTGAGCCGCAAGAGAATCTGCTCTATTTCATTGAGAAGAGCGCGCCCAAGCTGGCCCCCTGGCAGAGGGAACTCGTGCGCATCGTGCGCAAAGTGGCGCAGTACTTCTACCCGCAGCGGCTGACCAAAGTGGCCAACGAGGGCGCCGCCACGTTCTGGCACTACACCTTGCTGCACGAGCTCTACGACCACGGTCAAGTGGACGATGGCTTCATGTTGGAGTGGCTCTCCAACCACAGCGACGTGGTCACGCAACGGCCGTTTGACTCCAAGTACTACTCGGGCATTAACCCCTACGCCTTGGGTTTTTCGATTTACCGCGACATTCGCCGCATTTGCGAAGCGCCCACCGACGAAGACCGCGAGTGGTTTCCGCAACTGGCCGGCACCGACTGGGTGCGCGGCATTCACTTCGCCATGAGCAACTTCAAGGACGAGAGCCTGATTGAGCAATACCTTTCGCCCAAAGTCATGCGCGACATGCGCCTCTTTTTGCTCTCGGACCGCGAAGAAGACCGCAGTCACTATCAGGTGCAGGCCATCCACAACGACGCCGGCTACGAGCGCGTGCGCCAAACACTGGCCGCGCAATATCGGCTCGAGACCT
>WBZQ01001858.1_pt1 | contig 14118 bp, 5 predicted proteins | sample 5204251 | NCBI WGS metagenome assembly WBZQ01 (sample SAMN12412402, study PRJNA552823) | activated sludge metagenome | isolation source: activated sludge from nitrification reactor of wastewater treatment plant... | place: USA: Virginia | collected 2017-09 | reverse complement strand
ATCGAGAGAGGCTGAGGAAAGCGGCTCGGGACGCTATTCGCGAGGCCGTCATTCCCGCCTACCGGTCCCTCTCGGAGTTCCTGCGCGGCGAGTACAGTTCCAAGGCGCGCACGAGCGTCGGAGCGTCCGACTTGCCCCGCGGTCGCGAGTACTACGCACACCGGATCAAGGCGTTCACCACGCTGGACATCTCAGCGGAGGAGGTTCACAAGACAGGCCTCCGCGAGGTCGAGCGCATTCGCGCGGAGATGCAGGGCATCATGCGCCGGACGGCCTTTGAGGGCGACCTCGCAGCCTTCCTGAAGTTCCTCAGGGAAGATCCGCGCTTCTACGCGAAGACCGGCGAGGAGCTTCTCAAGGAAGCGGCCTTCATCGCCAAGAAGATGGATGGCCAGCTGCCGCGCTTCTTCAAGACCCTGCCGCGACTGCCGTACGGGGTCGAGCCCGTCCCCGACGCGCTGGCGCCCAACTACACGGCGGGTCGCTATGACGAGGCGCCCATTGGCGGCACGCGGGCCGGGATGTATTGGGTCAATACCTCCAATCTCAAGAACCGGCCTCTCTACAACCTCGAGGCACTGACCCTGCACGAGGCCGTTCCCGGGCACCACCTGCAGATCGCGCTTCAGCAGGAGATGGGCGACGTACCGGCATTCCGCCGCGTGGCGCTTGTGGACGCGTTCGTAGAGGGTTGGGCGCTCTACGCCGAGAGATTGGGCTTGGAAGCCGGCTTCTACAAGGATCCCTACCGTAACTTCGGCCGTCTGACCTACGAGATGTGGCGGGCATGCCGGCTGGTCGTCGACACCGGGCTTCACGCGTTTGGGTGGCCTCGACAGAAGGCCATCGACTTTCTGGCCGGCAATACCGCGCTGTCGCTGCACGAGGTGCGCACCGAGATCGACCGCTACATCTCATGGCCCGGCCAGGCCCTCGCGTACAAGATGGGGGAGATCAAGATCCGCGAGCTGAGGCAAAAGGCTGAGAAGGAGCTCGGCACGCGATTCGACCTCAGGGCGTTTCACGATGCCGTCTTGGCGAATGGCGCGGTGCCGCTGTCGATCCTGGAGGAAGAAGTGGGACGCTGGATGGCAGGGCAGTAAGGGCCGCGGCGGCCGGCCGGCCGCCGTGTTCTCGCGGAGGCTCTCGTCCACCCTCCTGAGGCCGTTGTCCCTTTTCCGCTGACAGCAGCAGAGGGGTCGGCTACGTTCCCATCCGGCCGCCCGGCATTCCGCTTGGCGCTAAGGGCGGAGCTATGCTGTGGAGTGCTCGTGATGTCGCTGAAAGTAGTAGTCGCCGATGCGAACGATGCGTCCCGGCAGGCATTCTGCCGCCTAGTGACGCTGGATCCCGAGGCCGAGGTCGTCGGCGACTGCTGGGACGTAAGGTCCGGCCTTGACGCGGTTCGACACTCCAGGCCAGACGCCATCTTCTGGGACGCACAGCTGCGCGAGGAACCCCGAGCCGCGGATCCGCGCATAGCTCCATTCGTCATCCTCGTTGCGAACTCGGAGGGGCACGTTCGCGCGGCGACCGGCCCGTTACCGGGAACGTATGTCTTGCGCCCGCCGGACCGCATCGCCGTGCAGGATGCCCTCGAGAAGGCGAAGGCGCATCGTGACCGCGCCCTATTAGCGGACCTTGCCGGGGCGGTTGGGTCCCTTCTGGAGAACTTTGGCGGGTCGAGCCGAAGGCGCAAATGGGTCCTGGTTCGGGATGGAGAGGAGAGCCGTTTTCTACGGCTGCGAGACATCGACTGGCTGGAGGCCGACCACAATCACGTGCGCCTCCATGTTGGGACGAACGTGTACCCTGTTCGAGAGAGCCTCGCGTCGTTCGAGCGCGAGCTGGAGCCGGAGCAGTTCCTGCGAATTCACCGCTCGACGATCGTGAACATCGAGAGAGTCCGGTCCATCCAGCCCTGGTTCGGAGGGCGCTCGATCGTCATTCTCAGGGACGGCAGCCGCTTGACAATGAGCGCGGGCTACCAGGGGAGGATCCGACCGTACCGGCTGCTCGGCTCGTGAACGATCGGTAGTACATCCTCGGGATGTTGGGAGGAACGCGCTAGGTTCAAGTTCGTGCCGGGTCTCTGTCCGGTCACCGGCGCGGCTGAAATCTAGGTCGGACTTGCCAGGCGCAGGTTTCCTGGCGCTCATTGTCATAACCTGTCTAGTCTAGTCGAACTGCGCACTGAATCCCGGCAATCTGCGTGGAAGCAACGCCCGACAGGTGCCGTCTTGTCGCGCGGGCAGAGGTACGCAGCGCATTGAATAGTAGCCGCCCCGGCCCTGGCGGCACTCTCTGAGGTTACCGCCCTACCGATAAGCCGGTGTGAGGGTCGTGAACGGCATGCGGGCGGTGCAGGGTGACTGCCACTCGCCATGGTGGCGTGCACAGAGATTGCGCACCTCGGTGCCCTGAGGCTGCGCACGCCTGGCCAGACTCTTCTGTCGAACTCTGCCCCGCCACTAATGAAACACGGCTTCGGCGCCGAGCGCGGCCCTTTCCGACGCGTGTCCACGAAACGGCAAGCCGCTTGCTAGGGTCGGCGCGATGTCCCTGGCTGCATCGCGGCGAGTCCGTCGAAAGTCGTCGATTACGGCATGTTCGCGCCGGACCGGCCGCAATGTGTCGTCGTCGATGGCTCTGCCGGGCTGCGACGACGGGATGCAACGCTGGGGCGCCGATGTGAGGTGGAAGATGAAAACAGCGGGTCCGAAGCCATGGCGGTCTCTCGGCTGGCGCCTGAAGCTGCTGCATGTCCTCTCGGGCGTTGCGTTAGCGTTGGCTCCGAAGGCGACAGGCCAGCTCTGCTCTCAAGCCGGGCCGGGGCCGCACACTCCCCCCGCCACGCCCACGCCGACGCCCGGGCCTGCGGCCGCGGTCACCTTCTCCGCGAGCTGCCGGCTTTTGCGGTGCTCGTTCACGGCCAGCACATATCTAACTCCGGTGGAGGCTGAGATTCAATCGTACTCTTGGGACTTCGGAGATGGCACGCCATCGGGCGGAGGGGGCTTCATCGTTCACGAGTATGCCGTGCTGCAGCCCGCCACGTTCTTAGTCAAGTTGTCGGTCCGGCTGGATTCGGGTCAGTCATTGCCAATGTTCGCTCAGAGCGTAGCGGTCAGCCCGTCGGCGCTTCGCTCCGACTGGAACTACACGTCCAACTTCGGAGTCGACGCGTATGGCGATCCGGTAGGTCTGCAACTCACGCTAATCCCAACGTCGTCTCTCGCAGACCCGGCCCACTATCTCTATTCATGGGATTTCGGCGACGGGAGTCCTCCCAACCCCCCTTGTTCTCCAACGCTGTGTAATGGCATCGTGAGCCACACGTTCGCGTCGCCAGGAATGAAGACGATCACCCTGTCGATTGTCGACCGGATGACGGGCCTCCCGCCGAACGATCCGGGGGCGGTCTTCCGGAGAACGATTCCCGTGCTGAACGCGAGTCCCATCGCATCATTCGGTATGGCCACCTGCCAAGGCCTCACGTGCACACTGAGCGCCGCATCGACGACAGACGACGGACCGGCCGCGTCGCTCGTCCATTCATGGGACTTTGGAGATGGCACGTTCGGAACGGGACGGAGCGTCGATCACTCATTTCCCGCTGGCCATGCGTATCCGGTCACGCTGACCGTTCGGGATGCCTTTGGCGGAATTGGGGTGAAAAGCGCGGTCGTCACGGTGCCCGATCAGCCGCCCGTGCCGTCGTTTGCGTTCGCCTGTTCAGGCTTGGCTTGCGGGTTCGACGCCTCATCCTCGACGGACGACAATGAGATCATCGCCTGGCGCTTCGACTTTGGAGACGGTTCGCCGGCGGTGGCCGGGCCGATGGTGGCGGCGAAGACGTTCGCCCAAACGGGCCGTTACGTCGTGACATTGACCGTGACGGACTCGGGCGGGCAGGCCCGAACGGCCACGAGAGTCGTGTCTCCGACGACCGCTGCCGCCTCGAACGCCGCATGGTTCGTTCCCGTCGCGCCGTGTCGCCTTCTGGACACCAGGAGCCTTGCGACAGGAGGCCCTCCGCTGACGTCCGGAGTCGCGCGATCGTTCCTTCTCGCGCCGAGTAGACCCTGTGGAATTCCTGCGTCGGCGAAGGCCATTGCGGTCAATGCGACTGTCGTGGCGGACCGAGCGTCGGGCTCTGGCTTTGTCCAGATTTACCCGGCAGGCCAGACGGCCTCGGACACAAGCATCGTCAACTTTGCGCCCGACCGATCTCCTCGAGCCAACAACGCCATCGTCCCCCTCCAGAATGGTACGGTGACTGTCTTCCCCTACGCAGACGGCGCCGCCGCGTTCGACCTTGTTGTGGATGTGGGCGGCTATTTCACCGAGTCACCAGGGGAGCTGAAGACGGCCTCGGGCTACCAGACGATCACTCCCTGTCGATTGCTGGATACAAGGAGCCAAGGACCGCCCCTCGCGGTTGGAGTGCCCCGATTCGTCGACGTGACGGTCCCGTCCTGTGGCATCCCGTCGACGGCCCGAGCCGTGTCGCTAAACCTCGCGGTCGCCCGCGCCGAGGGGGAGGGCGATATCCGCGTCTACCCGGCGGACGTCGCGGCCCCACTGACATCGGCGCTGAATTTCCGGCCGCCAGCAGTACCACAGGCGAATGGGGTTCTTGGGGGTCTTGGAGCGCCGGTGCCCCGAATCGCGATGCTTTTGGATGTCGCCCGAACCGCCGATGTGGTATTGGACGCGACCGGCTACTTCGACCCGCGGGCTCCGCTGCACTACCACGCTCTCGTGCCGTGCCGGGCGGTCGATACGCGCGATGCCCTCCGCGGAGACGCTCCAGTCCGGAGCGGCCAGACCGTTCACCTACAGATTCAAGGGAATTGCGGCGTTCCTGTTGGGGCGCGGGCGGCCGCGGTAAATCTGACGGTGGTCGGCCCCGGCGGCGAGGGCTTTCTCACGGCGTTCCCGAGCGACCTTCCAGGTCCGCCGACCGCCGCGACTATCAATTTCACCGCCGGCGAGCCGGCGATCGGAAACGGGGCGATCGTCGCGCTCTCGCAAACGGACTCGAAGGATCTTGCGCTCTTCGGCTTCCTTCTGGGCGATACGGCGCACGCCGTCATTGATGTACTCGGCTACTTCTCGGAGGACGGCGGGCCCTCGCTCGGCGCGACGGGAGAGGTCTCTGATGTGAACTCCGGGGACGCGCTGGAAATGCCACCGGCGTCGACGGAGGGTGAGGTGCGATTGTGAACGCAGGCGTCAAGGGTGAAGCGCGTCCGGGGCGAACGGAAATCGGAGTGGAGGACAATATGGGAGGGTGCGTGAGCAGCGTCCGGCGTCTGGGCGGAGCCCGTGGAAGCGTGGGCATGCTCTTGGCGCTTCTCGTCCTGGCGTTGCCGGCGAGAGATGGGCGGGCGCAGGTGCAGCCGCAGAGGGCGCGCGGCTTTGTCGCCGATGGCGTCTACTCGGCTGGCGAATTCGACACGATCAACAATCTGAACGGCAATCTGATGATTCGGATTCCGATCGGTCAACAGTACCGGATTGGCGATGGCTTGTCGTACCAGTTCGCGCTACATTCCAACTCGGACATGTGGGATCAGATCTCGACCTGCGCGGTCGTCGGCACTCCCCAGGAGCTGACGCAGTGGATTCTGGACGAGATAGGCTGGGGCCCGGGCGACTGCGAGCGGGTCGGTTCGGTTCCATCCGATGACGCAAACGCTGGCATGGGGTGGCGGTTTGGCTTTGGGACGCTGCGGGGACGAGCGGGTCCCGATGGCGCCACCGCCGCGACGATATACGTCGACGAGGAGGGGGGGCGGCACTTCTTCTACGGCAGCCACCTCGCGCAATCGCCGGCGAGCGGTACCGTGGCCTATACGGCGGATGGGACGTACATGCGTCGCCGGATCATCGACGCGACGACGCAAATAGTCGACATGCCGGACGGTTCGAGCAAGACGTTCTCGTGTGATTCGATACCCGGGACGACCTTCGAGCCGTGTACGGCGTGGAATTCGGTGTGGCGCCTAACGGAATGGAAGGACACGCTCGGGAACGCGCTCCTCCTCTCCTACGGAAACGACCCCGACGGCAAGGAGGTGTGGTATGTTACGGAGCGCAACCCCGGCGGGCCTGTGCCGCTCCGCTTTCATTATGCGCGGTTTGAGCTCACCGCGCTGCGGCCCCTCAAGAGGAGGCTCGTCTCCCTGGACCTTGCGGCAGCTGAGGGCCGCCGCGCCGTGTATGAGTTTCACTATGACGACGTAGAGATCTTCCGAGACCTCGCGAACACGGCGTACAACGATCCGACCATCGAGCGCGTCTCACCGACCGTGACGGCGGACGGGCGGGTGCGCGTCCCGCAGCTTCGCGAAGTCGTGCTCCGAGACGGAAGCCAGGAGCTCCTGTCCTGGGGATTCCGATACTACGACGATCAAACGACGCCCGCCAGTGAGATCTTCCCCGTCGTCTATTCGCCTGGCCGCGAGCCTTACAAGTTCAGCGACTTGATGGGCCGAATCCGGCGAGTTGTGCTGCCGACCAAGGGTGAAGTCGAATACACATATGGCCCATACCGGTTTCCACGCCGCACCTGCGACATCGGCGGCCCGCCCCTTCGCGGGATAGGGCTCTCGGTTACGAAAGGTGTTCTGAAAAAGCAGCTCTGGAAGCGAGGTGGACTCGAAAAGGACGGGCGGCCATGGCTCTTCATGTCAAACGTGAACCGAAACAGCCTGGACCCGCAGAACCTCTGCAGCCAGTTTCCAAACTCGACCGCAACGACCGTGCTTGATCCGCTGGGCGCCGCTACCGTCTCGTACTTCTCGGTCTACCGAAACACGTCGGCAGCCGGCGAGTGGAGACGGAGCGAATATGGCCTGCCGGTGAACCATGACGAGACCGACGCGGCCTTGGCGGGCTTGCCGGCTGGCGATCGCAGCGTGTCGCAGAAGGTGTTCGACTGCTCGCAGCGGCTCTCGGAATTCGATGACCCGACGACAGACCTCTGGAGACTCTTCCGCAAGATTCTCATGCCGGACCCGGGCACGAGTCCGCTGTGCGGAGGACCTACGCGGTCCACCTTCGTCAGATACGAATACGAAAACGCCGATTGTGATCCGACAACGGACTCCGAGTGCTTCCTTTTGAACAAGAGAGTGAAGTCGGAGCGGACTGTTTTCTGGGACGATCTCGTCGCGGCGAACGGCGCGCCGGTTTACAGCGACACGGCAAGCGACGACTTCGACACCTTTGGACACTATCGGATAGTCACCAGCGACGGCAACTTCGGCGTCGCGAACTTCAACGCGAATACACCTTCCGATCGCATCGCCACTCTGACGAACTTCAATGACACGAGCCCGGCGAATCCCGCGGCTGAGGACGTTCGGGCGCTCATCGAACGCTGGAAGCTCGACACCTACTGGGAACAGAAGTCGTGGATTCAGAGGGATCCGGTCGCCCCGGACGCGTCAGCGACTGCCATCCGGACGCTGTTCTCCTTCGACCGGGACACGGGTCGTTTGCGCGCGCGGCGGGTCTTGAATGGACTTACGCCGACGCCAAGCGACATCCTCACGATCTATGATCGACAGCCGGGGGAGGCCGGCTCCATCCTTCAAACGATGACGGTCTTTGGAGGAGACGGAGGGAACCTCTCTACGACGAGCGTGTTCGGCGCGCCGCTGAGCCCTGCTCCCGCTTCCGTATTTCGGACGTTCGCGCGCGTTCGCCATGGGGCGACCGAATACTCTGAGCATCAGACGTTGGCCGGAGCGAAGGTCCTTCAGATCGAAGACGACACGATCGATGCCTCTACGGGGCTTGTCACGAGAAGCCGCGATACAGCGGGCGTCGAAACGACGTTCTCGTACGACCTCCTTGGCCGGATGACGCGAGTGACTCCGCGGGACGACGTACCGACGGCCTACTCCTATGTGGCGGCCCAGCCCTCAAGCGACGCGCGGGTCAGCGCCGCGCAAGGCGCTGAGGGCCCGGAGAGGCACTACCTTTACGATGGCCAGGGTCGGCTTTGGGTGACAAAGGAGCGCGTGCCCGGGGTTGGCCTCAATAAGACCGTCGTGGACTATCTGCCGATGGGGCAGAAGGTGGGAATTTCGACAGCGGTTCCGGACTCAGGAGGAGCGGACCCTGCTGTGGGTGTCACGGCAAAGACCCGGTATGAGTACGACTATCTAGGACGGCCGACGCGCATCGTGGAACCGGATGGCGGTAAGACCACTATGCAATACGGAGGCATTCGCAGTACCCAGACGAAGCTTTGGGATGTGTCCGGCGGTTCGACCTGGAGGTTTGAGGGCCGAGATCGCCATGGCCGGGCCGTCAGGGTCCAGGAGGACTCCGTCCGCCCGCCGGATGCGCCACCGGGACCCGTCGAGAACGGCGCGGCCGTGACCCGTTACTCCTACGATATCATGGGCCATCTCGTGGGCGTCCGGCAGGGGGCGCAGACGCGCGCCTTTGTCTATGACTCACGGGGATTCATGACGTCGCGGCAGGAGCCGGAACTGGGCGTGGCCGGCAGAGGCGAGGTCACCTATTCACAGTTTGACCCAATGGGACACGCGCGCCGGCGGCCGGCGGGCTCCGGGTCCAGGTTCGACCTGACTTATGACTTCGACCGGGCAGGTCGCGTGACGGCCATAAGCCTGCTTCCCGGAGGCACGGGGAACCCGCCGGCCGTACCGCTCAAAGAGTTCTCGTATTACGCGGACAACTGTGGGCCAACGTCGTTTTCGGCAGGCAAGCTCCAGACGGCGACTCGCCACAACTACGTGACAAACCCAAATCCGCCGCCTCCAGGTCAGCTACGCGGATCGTTGGATATCGTCGTCGCCGAGACCTTCTCCTATGAGGGGCGGGAGGGAAGAGTGTCGCGGCGCCGGACGAACGTCGCCTACGGTGACCAGGCGCTGACGTTCGACCTCGCCGTCGGATACGACGCGCAAGGCGACCTGAATGAGGTGACCTACCCGCAATGCGTGGAGGGGTGCGGGGCGGTCACGGGCCCGCCCAGGACGGTCACGAGCAGGTTCGCTAACGGCCGGCTCATTTCGGTCGTGAATTTTGCAGATCTCGTCTACCACGCGAATGGGATGCTACGGCGCGTGACGCATGGCAATGGCGTCGTGGATGAACAGACGGTGGATCCGAGCGGCATGCCACGCCCTCGGCGTCTGCGGACGATCGGCGCGGTCTTAGGACCCTCGGGGGTGGCTGGGGGAGACTGGGACTCGGGCACGTACCTGTATGACGGAATCGGGAACATCCGGGCGATCGGGGCGGACCGCTTTGTCTATGACGCGGTGAGCCGCCTGGTGGATGCCAAGGTCTCTGGCCGACGGCAAAAATTTGCCTATGACGAATTCGGAAATCTCTTCGCGATGGTCCGGTACGACACGGTAGCAGAAGGGGCGCCAGCGGTGAGTTCGATGGTCGTCAAGGCAAGTCCGCTGAGCAATCACCTTGGTCCGCCGGCGGGCGCGGCGCTGCCGTCCTTCGAATACGATGCGTCGGGCAACGTCGTCGGCTGGCGGGACTCGCAGCAGGCCGCCGACGAGGCCGCCTACCAGTACTCCTTTGACGGCTTTGACATGATGAAGGAGATCAAAGGCGGAGCCGGTCTGGGTAAGATCTATGTCTATTCGGCGGACGATGAGCGACTGGCTGTGATCGACTACAAGGCGGGCGGCACGGTTCAGCCGGGCTTGATCAAGGAGACCTGGAGCGTGAGGGGACTGGGGCATGAAGTGCTGCGGGACTTCGAGTCCGTACACGGAACGGCGTCTGGCGGCTGGAGCCACGCGAGGGACTATGTACGCCAAGGGCTCCTGCTGTCGGCATCGATCTTGCCGGACGATCGCCGGCACTATTTCCACCTGGATCATCTGGGGACGCCCCGGCTGGTGACGGACGCCGACAAGAGGCGGGTCAGCCAGCCGAACTACTTTCCGTTCGGCGAGGAGCTTTCTATGGCGTCAGATGGCGAGCGCATGAAGCTGACGGGCCACGAGCGCGATGACAACAGCAGGAGGGAGGGAAACCAGATGGGGGACCTGCTCTACATGCATGCGCGGTATCAAAATTTCGCGATTGGACGATTTCTTTCTCTCGACCCGGCGTCGGGCGGGGAGACGGCCCGGCCACAGGCTTGGAACCGGTACGCCTATGTTGTGAATAATCCGGTCGGATCGCTAGATCCGGACGGACGGGAGCGGGTGAACCACGTTTTGGGTCCGGAACTGCGGTATGTTCCGTTGAAGGCGCAGACGAACGAAGAGCTTCAGGGGCTTGCGACGGGCACGCTATCCCTTCAACTGGGCGCCAACGTGGCCATCAACTACATTCTGGTCAGGACGGGCCTCGGCCCGGCCGCCAAAGAAGCCAAGATCGCCTACGCCGCCACTCGAAGACTCGGGCACAGTGCGCTGAAGGCGCTTAAGGCCAGTTGGAAGAAGCTCATCCCGGCGGCGACAGCCATTACGACAGCGGCGTATGCGGCGGCGAGGCAGGCGGAGCCCGGCGATCGAGTGCACGCCGCCGCGACAGCGGCGCGGGACGCGGCTCTGGCGAGTCTGGCGACGGGCGGAACGGCGAAGGGAGGATTCGTCACGGGCCTAGTCGTGGGCGGCGCGAAGTACTTTGGACCGCAGGGCGTGGCGGACGTCCTCACGGTCGTTCCAATGGATGGCGGAGATGCCCAGAGGGAGTTGGATCGTCGCGCAGACGTGGACGGCACGACGCCGACGCTCTATCATCGACGGGTCCAGCTCACGGTTCACAGCGGGAAGTGACCGGCATGGCGATGACGGACGGTCTCTCACACGGGTTCCAGGTGACGGAAGGAGTGACCATGTTGAGAAAGCACTTTCGCATTCTGATACTCGCGGCGACCGCCGCCGCCCTATTGATTTCCCGTACCTCCTGGGCCTCCGGGCAAGAGGACCCCGCTCCCCAGGCCGGCGGTGAAGGCGCGCTCTGCGGTGGTCTTCTCGGCCTCCGCTGCGGTGCCGGCTTCTATTGCGATAACTCGGCCGCTCCGCTTTGTGGAGCCACGGACGCGACCGGAATCTGCCGGGCGCTGGGTGCGTGTCCGGCAGTCGTCGATCCTGTCTGCGCGTGTTCGGGCCGCACGTACGCTAACCTTTGTGAGCTCGCTCAGGCCAGCGAGTTCAAGGCCCACGATGGCCCCTGCGTGAAGCGCCCCTGCGTGCCGAGCGAGGCGCGTCTCTGCCTGGACGATCGGGACGGCGACGACCGCTTCGACGTCGCGTTGTTCTGGGACAACGGCCTCTTTGGAGGGGTCGTTGGAGCCGAAGCCCGCGCCATCTCTCTGGATCCGCTGCGAATCTACCGAAGCGGTCTCTTTTGGTTCTTCTCAATGGACAGCCCCGAAATGCTGGTGAGGGTCCTGAACGCTTGTGCGATCAACAATCGCTATTGGGTCTTCGCCTCGGCCGCGACCCACTTCGGATATCTCTTGACTGTCCGGGACACCCAAACCAACCAGTTTCGAACATACGTCAAACCGCCAGGTGAGACGCCGGTTCCTGTGATGGACACGAACGCGTTCTCGTGCCCGTAGTCGGGCGGCGCCTGGTATGGTCCGGCCGCAGATTCCGCGGCCTCATCGAGAAAGGTCCCGCGGATGACCGGCTCACGTCGCCCTCACCACCCGCTCCATCCGGAGACGGCCCATCTTCAAAGCCAAGCCGTTCCGGGAGATGCCGAGGGACTCCGCGGCTTTTTTCCGGTTGCCGCCAGACCGCTTGAGAGCGTCGCGAATCAGCTGGACCTCGATCCTGGAGACCTCTTGGTCCAGGAGACCGGAAGAAGACGGGTCCGGTACGTGGACTGAGGCGGGTGGCCCGGTGCGGACGGATGGCGACAGCAGGCTTTCGTCGATCGTGCCGCCGTCCGGACAAAGGGCAAGCAGCCTCCGAACCTCGTTTTCGAGCTCCCTTGTATTGCCGGGCCACGTGTGCGTCAAGAGGGCGCGATAGGCGCCTTGGGTCAGGCCGCGAACCCGCTTGCCGCGAGACCACAGAAGGACCAGGTGGCGAAGGAGCGCCGGGATGTCTTGTGGGCGATCCCGTAGGCTCGGAATGTTCACGACACCGCCCGCGAGCCGGTAGTAGAGGTCTGAGCGGAGCCGTTGAGCGCCCAAGAGGACAGCCGGATCCAGGTTCGTGGCGGCCAAAATGCGGATGTCGACGGCTCGGGAGGGCCCGCCAATGACCTGCACCTCGTTCTCCTGGAGAGCGCGCAGGAGTTTGGGCTGTAACGGTGCCGGCAGCTCTCCGATTTCGTCCAGAAAGAGAGTGCCGCCGTCGGCCTCCTGAAAGCGACCACGCCGTTCGGAGACGCCGGTGGCGACTCCGCGGGCGATCCCGAAGAGCTCTGCCTCGAACAAGTCCGCTGGGAAGGCCGCGCAGTTCAATGCGACAAAGGGGCCTCTGGCTCGCGGCGACGACAGATGGATGGCCCTGGCGAGGTGCTCCTTTCCAACTCCGCTCTCGCCGGTGAGAAGGATCGGCAGCTCGCTCGCCGCGATGACGGCAAGCTGGTCGTAGATTCCCCGCATGGACTCTGACGGAAGAGGGATCGCGCCCGGAGGGAGGATGAGACTGCCGGCGAGCCTGCGGGCGCCGTTGTAGTCAAAGATGGGTCCGCGGGGTCTGAAACACGCGAGCAGCTCCAGGAAGAAGGAGAGAATGGAGCGGCGAACCGGGTCGAGGGCACCAAGGCGGGGCCCCACGAACATGGCAAAGAGCGTTGGCTGGCCAGCTTCGCGTGCGAGCCCAAGCGCGATTCCGACGGCGCCGGAGAAATAAGAGGCCGTTGGGTAAGGGTCGTGGGGCGCGATTCTGTCCTGCAACTCTCTCCACGACCGCGAGGCCATGGTGGTTTCAAGTTGCCGGATGACGTCGGTTCCCAGCGCGGCGAGAATGGTGACCTCCCGGCCTGCCTCCGACTCTCCAACGAGCGCGCCGTCTGCGCCGAGCCTCTTGGCGGTCGCCATGATGGGTCCGCCGACGTCGCCTTCCGGAATCTGTGCAAGATAGCCCACGGAGGCTCGGAGGGCCTGCGACCACGCGGCGTCGAACCTCGCATTGGGAGGGGAGTCGAGCGGAGGGGCTGGCTGTGGAAAGAACTCAATCGCGAGTTCCCGGGTCGCGGCATTCTCGGCCTTCGCTGCGGCAATCATCACCTCAGCAGGATGTGCTGAACCGCCGCTCGCAAGCAAGCGCCGCGATCCGAAAAGGCATCCCCTCGGGCTCAGAGGGCTCGCCAGGGGGCTGACTCGACGGGCTAAGATACCGGCCGCATGCAGAGCCGATCCGCCGCGTCCTTCTTCGCCCACAACCCCCTGACCGGCCAGGCGCTCGAGCCGCCGTTTTTCGAGGCGGCGGTTGAGGACGTCGATCGATCCTGTCGTGAGGCGGAGAGGGCCTTCGAGGCTTACTCCTTGTGGACGGCGTCTCAACGAGCCGGGTTCCTGCGGGCGATCGCCGAGGAGATCCTGAATCTCGGCGAGGCGCTTCTCGAACGGGCTCATTCGGAGACGGCCTTGCCAATGGGGCGACTGACGTCGGAGCGCGGCCGGACGCTCCATCAGATCCGCATGTTCGCGGAGCTGATCGAGGAAGGCTCGTGGGTGGACGCGCGGATCGACCGGGCGCAGCCCCAACGGGCGGGAAGCCCGCGCCCGGATATCCGGAGGCTCTTGGTCCCGCTTGGCCCGGTGGCCGTGTTTGGCGCGTCCAACTTTCCGCTGGCATTTTCGGTCGCGGGGGGCGACACGGTTTCGGCCCTCGCGGCCGGCTGCCCGGTGGTTGTAAAGGCCCATCCCGCTCACCCTGGGACTTGCGAGCTTGTGGCATGTGCGATCGGGCGGGCCGCGGAGCGCTGTCAAGTTCCCAAGGGCGTCTTCTCGATGCTCCAGGGGGCGTCCAACGAGGTTGGGCAGTCGCTCGTCAGCCATCCGTCCATCAAGGCGGTGGGGTTCACGGGTTCGTTGCGCGGTGGGCGAGCCTTGTACGACGCGGCCGGACGGCGCGAGGAACCCATCCCGGTGTTCGCGGAAATGGGCTCCTCGAATCCGGTCTTCGT